>ENA-ORTG01001894-ORTG01001894.1-human-gut-metagenome-genome-assembly--contig:-NODE-1894-length-18140-cov-3.710644_pt1 | contig 18140 bp, 22 predicted proteins | sample MGYA00241906_ERZ509176 | MGnify/ENA primary metagenome ERZ509176 (study PRJEB26280, sample SAMEA2338811) | human gut metagenome | biome: human gut; feature: human-associated habitat; material: faeces...
GCCCTTTTCGTCCTTGGCCTTGACCAGAGGATTGATCTTTGCGTATTCCAGCCGCCATTCCTTGGGGGCATACACGAACACGCGCAGCACATCCTTGCGCTCACGCAGCACATAGTCGCCGCAGCGGCCCAGGATCACGCAGGGGCCTTCCTCGGCCAGCTGCTTGATGATGCGGCTCTGCAGAATGAACACCTGATCGCCCAGCGGCAGCTCGTTGCCCATGGTGTACAGGCTGTACAGCAGGCTGTGGGTGTGCCGTTTCTCGCTGGCGGCAACAGCCTCCTCCGACAAGCCGGAGTTCTTTGCTGCCATGGTGATCAGCTCCTTGTCGTAAAGCTTGATGCCCAGTGCATTTGCCACGTCCTCTGCGATGTAGCGTCCGCCGGTGCAGTACTCACGGCCCAAAGTGATGATCGTCTTTGCCATAATGTGTTCCTCCTATGTCTTGATCTATAGCCCAAAGGCTTTGGGTCGGGCCGGTCATTCCGCCGGCTTTTCCTGTGCCTGGGAAACAGGTTGCTCCGGCGTGGGGCGCGGCTTTGGCAGCCGCACCTCCGCCACGCGCATGGCACCGGTCTGGTCCACTGCATACACGCTGCAGCGCCCGCCTGCGGCCAGCAGCTCCGGCGGGAACTGCACCCCGCCGTCCTCGGTGCGGGTACAGCGCAAAAAGGTGCGGTGAGCGGTGGTGGCGTGCGCCACGCCATCGTGGGGCGCGCAGGCGATCCAGCCGGAAAAATCCTCCGGCAGCGGGTCCTGCTGGCCCCGCTGCTCAAAGAAATAGCTGCCATCCTCGGGGATAAGGTAGAACTGCTCAGTCTGAATGACATTGACTGCCACACGGACATTCCCGAAACAGCCGAAACGCTGGAAGGAAATGCCTTGCTGAAATCTTCTTTTATCTACCGGAACTATCAGCTGGACTGCTTTGCCGATGACACCGGACTGGAAGTGGAAGCTCTGAACGGAGCGCCCGGAGTGTACTCCGCCCGCTATGCCGGGGAGGGGCACGATTCCGCCGCCAATAACGCCAAGCTGCTGCGGGAGATGGAAAAAATCCCGGATGAAAGGCGCGCGGCACGGTTTGTCTGCGCCATCTGCGCGGTATTCGGGGAGGTTGACATTGTGCGGTGCGAGGGCGCCTGCGAAGGGACCATTGCCCGCCGGCTGCACGGACAGAACGGCTTTGGGTATGACCCGCTGTTCATGGTGGGGGAGCGCAGCTTTGCAGAGCTGGACGGCCCCGCCAAGGATGCCATCAGCCACCGGGGACGGGCGCTGGCGGCACTGTATGAGAAGCTGAAAGACAGAAAAGAAGGAGAATGATATGATGGATTCCAAAACGAGAGCCAAGCTGCGCTCCTATGCCAATACGGTAGAGGCAATTCTGCAGGTGGGCAAAAACGGCATGGGCGAGGCGCTGCAAAAGCAGGTGGATGACGCCCTGACTGCCCGGGAGCTTATCAAGCTGACGGTGCTGGAGACCGCCCCGGAGACCCCCAGGGAGATGGCGGCGACCCTGGCGGAGGCCACCGGCGCCGAGGTGGTGCAGGTGGTGGGCCGCAAGGTGACCCTGTACCGCAAAAACCCCGAAAAGACCATCATTGACCTGCGGTAACGGAGGGGAGAAAAGTGGCAAGAATCGGTTTTTACGGCGGCACCTTCAATCCCATCCACCTGGGCCATGTAGGGGTATGCCGTCAGGCGGTAAAGCAGCTGCGGCTGGATTGCCTGCATGTTATCCCCGCCTTTATCCCGCCGCATAAGGCTTCGCCTGATCTGGCCGCAGGGGAGGACCGGCTGGCAATGTGCCGGCTGGCCCTGCAGGGGTTGCCGAATATCCTGGCGGATGACTATGAACTGACCCGCGGCGGCGTCAGCTATACCATCGAGACCATGCGGCATATGCGGGAATGCTACTCCGAGGACGATTTTTACCTCATCATGGGTACAGATAACTACCTGACCTTTACCGCATGGCGGGAATGGCAGGCGCTGGGCAGAATGTGCACGCTGGCGGTGGCCAGCCGGGAAGAGGACGATAAGGAAGCCCTCTATCAGCAGGCCCGCCTGCTGGCGCGGGAAGGGGTGCTCAGCATCTTCTTGGATAATCCTGTGCGGGTGGTGTCCTCCACCGAAATAAGGCAGATGCTGCGCGCCGGGGTGCCCTGCGGGGATCTTTCGCCTGCGGTGGCGGAATACATTGCCGCCCACGGCCTGTATAAGGGGGAGGACCAATGACCCGGCAAGAAATGAGGGAAGCCATCCGCCCGCTGATGAGCGAGGAACGCTACCGCCATTCCCTTGGGGTGGAAAAGGAAGCAGAACGCCTGGCCCGCCGCTGGGGAGAAGACCCCGAAAAGGCGGCGATAGCGGGGATACTGCATGACTGCTGTAAGGAAATGCCGCTCCCAGAAGCATTGCAAATCATGAGGCGAAGTGCTATAATGACCGAAATCGATTTCCGGGAGCAGCCGCAGCTCATTCACGGCTTCGCGGCAGCGGAAATTCTGGGGCGCTACGGTGTCCGTGATAAAGATATCGAAAACGCGGTGCGCTACCACACCACCGGCCGGGCCGGTATGAGCCGCCTGGAAAAGATCGTGTACCTGGCGGACCTGACCGAGGAGGGGCGGCACTACCCTGATGTAGCCGAGATGCGCCGCTGGGCCGATCGCTCCCTGGATGGGGCGATGCTGTACGCGCTGTGCTATACCATCGGCAAGCTGTGCCGCCGGAAAAGCCCCCTCTGCCGGGAAAGCTGGCAGGCCTACAATGAATATGTAAAACTCTGCAAGGAGGAAAAAGAATGAATTCCAAAGAACTTGCTCTTTCTATCGCCAAATTTCTGGATAGCAAAAAGGCGACCGACCTGGAGGTCATCCAGATCGGCGAGCTGACCACCATCGGGGATTACTTTGTGGTGGCCACTGCCAGCAATACCACACTGGTCAAATCGCTGTGCGAGGACCTGGATGAATACCTGGGTCGCCAGGGCATCGAGCCCAAGCGCATCGAGGGCCGCAGCTCCGCCCAGTGGATCCTAATGGACTACCGCGATGTCATCGTGCATATTTTCTATGCCGAGACCCGCAATTTTTACAGCATCGACCGTGTATGGGCCGATGCCCCCCGCCTGCCGCTGGAGCTGGAAGGCGAGAAAAAATAAATTTGATCAAGCGCCCTAAGCGCCGAATGAGGTTGGGAGGACAGACCGTTGAAACACGAATTTAAGGAAATTGAACCGAAGTGGCAAAAAAAGTGGGAAGAAGCCCATGTATTCCATGCCGAAAATGACTACACCAAGCCCAAATACTATGCGCTGGTGGAGTTCCCGTATCCTTCCGGTCAGGGACTGCATGTCGGCCATCCGCGTTCCTATACCGCGCTGGATATCGTAGCCAGAAAGCGCCGGATGCAGGGCTATAATGTGCTGTACCCCATGGGCTGGGATGCCTTTGGCCTGCCCACCGAAAATTTCGCCATCAAAAACCACATCCACCCGGAGATCGTCACCGCGCAGAATGTGGCACACTTTAAGGCCCAGCTCAAGAGCCTCGGCCTCTCCTTCGATTGGGACCGGGAGATCAATACCACCGATCCCGGCTACTACAAGTGGACCCAGTGGATCTTCCTCCAGCTTTTCAAAAAAGGCCTGGCCTACAAAAAGGAGATGTCCGTCAACTGGTGCACCAGCTGCAAGTGCGTGCTGGCCAATGAGGAGGTGGTCAACGGTGTGTGCGAGCGCTGCGGCAGCGAGGTCATCCACAAGGTAAAGAGCCAGTGGATGCTGAAGATTACCGCCTACGCCCAGCGCCTCATTGATGACCTCTCCGATGTCAACTATCTGGAGCGTGTTAAGACCTCCCAGATCAACTGGATCGGCCGCTCCACCGGCGCCGAGGTTGAATTTGATACCACCGGCGGCGATAAGCTGCTCATCTATACCACCCGTCCCGATACCCTCTTTGGTGCTACCTACATGGTTATGTCGCCGGAGCACCCTTACATCGAAAAGTGGGCGGACCGCATCACCAATATGGATGCTGTCAGGGAGTATCAGGAGGTCTCCGCCCGCAAGTCCGATTTTGAGCGCACCGAAATGGCCAAAGATAAGACCGGCGTGCGGCTGGAGGGCGTGGCGGCTATCAATCCCGTCAATGGCAAAGAGATCCCCATCTTTATTTCCGATTATGTTCTGATGAGCTACGGCACCGGCGCCATCATGGCGGTGCCCGGCCACGATACCCGTGACTGGGAGTTCGCCAAAAAGTTCGGTCTGCCTATCATCGAGGTGGTAAAGGGCGGCGATGTGGAAAAGGAAGCCTTTACCGATTGCGCTACCGGCATCATGGTCAATTCCGGTTTCCTGGATGGCCTGACCGTGGAGGAAGCCAAAAAGACCATTATCAAGTGGCTGGAGGAGCAGAAGAAGGGCGAGACCAAGGTCAACTACAAGCTGCGTGACTGGGTATTCTCCCGCCAGCGTTATTGGGGCGAGCCTATCCCGCTGGTGAACTGTCCCAAGTGCGGCTGGGTGGCCATCCCCGAAAGTGAGCTGCCCCTGCGCCTGCCGGAGGTGGAAAGCTATGAGCCCACCGATAACGGTGAATCCCCGCTGGCCAAGCTGACCGACTGGGTAAAGACAACCTGCCCCTGCTGCGGCGGTCCCGCCGAGCGGGAGACCGATACCATGCCCCAGTGGGCCGGCTCCAGCTGGTACTTCCTGCGGTATATGGACCCCCACAACGACAAGGCCCTGGCCAGCAAGGAGGCACTGGTACAACGGCGGCATGGAGCACACCACGCTGCACCTCTTGTACTCCCGCTTCTGGCACAAGTTCCTGTATGATATCGGTGTTGTTTCCTGTAAGGAGCCCTATGCCAAACGCACCAGCCACGGCATGATCCTGGGCGAAAACGGCGAAAAGATGAGCAAATCCCGCGGCAATGTGGTAAATCCAGACGATGTGGTGGCCCAGTACGGCGCTGATACCTTGAGAATGTACGAGATGTTCATCGGCGACTTTGAAAAGACCGCCCCCTGGAACACCTCCTCCATCAAGGGCAGCAAGCGCTTCCTGGAGCGTGTGGCCGCCCTCACCGATATGATGACCCCCGAGGAAGGCTATTCCCCCGAGCTGGAGGGCAGCTTCCACAAGATGATCAAAAAGGTCAGCGAGGATATCGAGGGCCTCAAGTGCAATACCGCCATCGCCGCCATGATGAGCGTGCTGAATGAAATTTACGATAAGGGCAGCGTCACCCGCGGCGAGCTGATGACCTTCATTACCCTGCTCAATCCCTTCGCCCCCCACCTCACCGAGGAGATCAACGAAGTGCTGGGCAACAGGGAAATGCTGGCGCGGGCCAAGTGGCCGGAGTACGACCCCGCCAAATGCGTGGATGCCGCCGCGGAGATCGCGGTGCAGGTCAGCGGCAAGATCAAGGCCCGCCTCATGATCCCCACCGACAGCACCGAGGAAGCGGTAAAGGCGCTGGTAATGGCCGATGCCAATGTGCAGGCTGCTTTGGCTGGCAAGACCGTCATCAAGGAAATATATGTGAAGGGTAAGCTCTACAATATCGTGGCAAAATAATAAATTGAAGGGCCTTGTTCAATAAAAATCTCTTGACATAGTAAAATGCCTTATTGTATAATCTATGTGTTATCCTGTTATTAGGATATAACTCCAGCCGTAGGGCGTAGGGAGGGAATAGTAAATGGCAGAGATCAGAGTAAAAGATAACGAGTCGCTGGATAGTGCTCTCAGACGGTTTAAGCGTTCCTGCGCTAGATCTGGCGTTCTGGCGGAAGTCCGCAAGCGTGAGCATTATGAGAAACCTTCCGTTAAGCGCAAGAAAAAGTCCGAGGCTGCTCGTAAGCGCAAGTACAAGTAATCTTGATCTTTATTGCAACCGGAATAAAGGCAGATGGGTTTATCCTCGTCTGCCTTTTCCATTTGCACAAATCGGGGAAAGAGCGGGAAATGGGGCTTTCTTTTCCCCACTCAAGTTGCTATAATAGAGCCGAACCAACCGAAAGGAGCGTGAGCCCTTGCCGCTTTTGACCCCGCAATACGATTTCCACCGCATCGAGGAGATCCCAACGGATTTTTTTATCCGGCATGGCATCCGTGCCCTACTCTTGGATGTGGATAACACTCTGACCGGTGATAACAGCCAGGAAATAAAGCCGGAGGTGATGGACTGGCTGGAGCGCCAGCGGGCGGCCGGGCTGCGCCTTTTTGTCATTTCTAATAATCACGAGCTGCGGGTCGCGCCCTTTGCCAATCGCCTGGGGCTGGGCTACATTGCCGATGCCGCCAAGCCCAAAAAGAAGGTGGCCCTGGCAAAGATGAAGGAGTTTGGCGTCAGCCCGCGGCAGACCGCCCTCATCGGGGATCAGCTCTTTACCGATATCCTGTGCGGCAACCTGTGCGGCTGCGTCACCATTCTGGTGGAGCCCTACGCCGAAGAAGGCTACGGCCTGTACCGCATCAAGCGTCCGCTGGAAAAACCGCTGCTGCGCCTTTACCACCGCCGCAAAAGGAGGAATGCCGAATGATAAGAATAGGGCCTGCCGGGAACAGCGAAAGCTTTACCGCCATGGGCTATAAATCCACCCCGCAGATCCCGGAATACCTGGAAAAGATGGGCCTGAATGCCTACGAATACCAGTGCGGCCGCGGGGTGCGTATCAATCGTGAAGGTGTACTGAAGCTGAAGGCCGGCTGCGAGGCGCGGGATATCCAGCTTTCGCTGCACGCGCCGTATTACATCTCCCTTTCCAGCGTGGAGGAAGAAAAGCGTCAGAACAGCATCAAGTACATTCTGGAATCCACCGAAGCCGCCGACCTGATGGGCGCTCGCCGCATTGTGGTCCATTCCGGCTCCTGTGCCAAGATCAGTCGGGAGGAGGCACTTTCCCTTGCGGGAGAGACCTTAAAGCAGGCGCTGGCAGCGCTGGATGAGGCCCATCTGGGGCACATCATCGTCTGCCCGGAGGTTATGGGCAAGTTTAACCAGCTGGGCACGCTGGAGGAGGTCATGGAGCTGTGCAAGCTGGATGACCGCCTGCTGCCCTGCATCGATTTCGGCCACCTCAATGCCCGCACGCTGGGCAGCATCCGCGGGGCGGAGGACTACGAGCACATTTTGCTGACCATGAAAAATGAGATAGGGGAGCAGCGCATGAAGTGTTTCCATTCCCATTTTTCTCAGATAGAGTACACCGAAAACGGCGGGGAAAAACGCCACCTCACCTTTGCCGATACCACCTACGGCCCCTACTTTGCGCCGTTGGCAGAGGTGCTGGTCAAGTACGACAGCCAGCCCACCATCATCTGTGAATCGGCTGGAACCCAGGCGGAGGACGCCGCCACCATGAGAGATCTTTATAACCAAGCCGCAGAAAGGAAGAATCGAGCATGAACCGCATTGAAAAACTGATGAAAGCCCTGCCGGAGGGGGCCGATGCCGCTCTCATCACCTCCGATGTGAACCGCCGCTACTTTACCGGACTGGGCTCCACCGCCGGCACACTGTTGGCGTTCCGGGATGCTGCCTACTTCATCATTGATTTCCGCTATATCGAGGTCGCCAAGGCCACCGTCACCGGGGCCGAGGTCATCCTGCAGGATAAGCTGTACGACCAGCTAGGCGAGCTGTTGAAGAAGCACGGCGCCAGAACCGTCGCCCTCGAAACCGACTACATCACCGTGGGCAGCCTGGAACAGTACCGTTCCCGTCTGCCGCAAGTGGAGTTCCTCACCGCCGCCGCCCTCAATGATAAGATCCTGGAGATGCGCTCCCTCAAGGACGAGGAGGAGATCGCCGCCATCCGCAAGGCGCAAAGCATCACCGATGCCGCCTTCCTGGAGATCCTCGATTTCATCAAGCCCGGCAAGACCGAAAAAGAGGTTGCCGCCTACCTGGAATACTGCATGCGCCGTCTGGGCGCGGATGGCCTTGCCTTTGAGACCATTGCCGCCGGCGGTCCCAATTCCGCCAAGCCCCACGCCGTCCCCGGCGACCGTCCCCTGCGGCAGGGCGACTTCTTCACTATGGATTACGGCGCCTACTGGGGCGGCTACTGCTCCGATATGACCCGTACCGTTGCCGTCGGCGAGCCGACCGAGGAGATGCGCCGCGTGTATGATACCGTCCTGGCCGCCCAGCTCCTCGGCATCGAAAAGGCCGTTGTGGGCGCTTCCTGCCGCGCCGTGGATGCCGCCGCCCGTGAGCTCATCTACAATGCCGGCTATGAGGGCTGCTTCGGCCACAGCCTGGGCCATTCCGTCGGCATCGAGATCCACGAAATGCCCGGCTTTTCTCCCTCCATCGCCCCGGAGACCACCGCCAAGGAGGGCATGGTCATCACCGTGGAACCCGGCATCTACCTGGAGGGCCGCTTCGGCGTCCGCATCGAGGATATGGTTTGGCTTGCCCCGGATGGCACAAAAGATTTGACAAACAGCCCCAAAGAGCTCATTATCCTGTGAAAAACCCTTGCATTTATGCACCGGTATATGTTAAAATCAGATAGTTAAATCCGTACATTATATCCTGGAGGTTTTTGTATTATGGTAAGTGCAGGCGATTTTCGCAATGGTGTGACCTTTGATATGGATGGCAATGTCTATCAGATCATCGAGTTCCAGCATGTTAAACCCGGCAAGGGCGCCGCTTTTGTCCGCACCAAGATCCGCAATGTGATCACCGGTGCTGTCACCGAGCGTACCTTCAACCCCTCTGATAAGTACCCGACCGCCTATATCGAGAGAAAGGATATGGAATATCTGTATTCCGATGGTGACCTGTACTATTTCATGGATCAGGAGACCTACGAGAATATCCCGATCAACAAGAGCATTCTCAGCGATAACTTCAAGTTCGTCAAGGAGAACACCGTCTGCAAGATCCTTTCCTACAAGGGCAGCGTGTTCGGCGTAGAGCCTCCCTTCTTCATGGAGCTGGAGGTCACCAAGACCGATCCCGGCTTTGCCGGCAATACCGCCACCAATACCCTCAAGCCCGCCACTCTGGAAACCGGCGCCGAGATCAAGGTACCCCTGTTCATCAATGAGGGCGATATGATCCGTGTGGATACCAGAACCGGTGAGTACATGGAAAGAGCGTAAATCTCATTTTACGCCGGTTGTCATTATCTACACCCATACCATAAGGGAGGTTACAAAAATGACTGTTATTGAAAAAGTTGCTTATCTGCGCGGCCTGGCCGATGGCCTCAAGCTGACCGATACCACTGCCGAAGGCAAAGTTCTGCTCAATGTCATCGAGGTGCTGGATGACCTGGCGCTCTCCGTTACCGATCTGGAGGATGCGGTAGAGGAGCTGGGCGAAGTCGTCGATGCCATCGATGATGATCTGCAGGATGTGGAAGACGCCCTGTATGAGGAAGACGATGAGGATGAGGACTACGACTTTGATGAGGACGATGATTATGGTCTGGATGACTATGATGAGTTCGATGATGAGGACGAGCCCCTGTATGAAGTAAAGTGCCCCACCTGCGGCGATACCATCTGCGTGGATGAAAGCATGCTGTGCGAAGGGGAGATCGACTGCCCCAACTGCGGCGAAAAGCTGGAGTTCGATCTGGATGACCTGGATTGCGAAGGCGACTGCGAAGGCTGCACCGGCTGCGATCTGGATTGACCTTCCGAGATAATCCATACATCAACTGGTGAAGTATGAGGCATTTGTACTTCACCAGTTTTTTGTCAGGCACCGTTACCGCTTTCAGCATTAGTTATAACTAAAATGATATTTTTTTATTAAAATTCGGCGGTAAAATAGCGGCTTTTTGGTTGAAATTACACCCAAAAGCAACTAAAATAAATGATGTACCACTATGGGAGAAGCAAATGGCAGCACAGAACCGTAACTGCAAAGTAAAAAGATTGGCTTTGATGGGCCTTTTGTTCGCGCTGGCCATGGCACTCAGCTTTCTGGAGTCGCTGCTGCCCGCTTTGCCCATGCTGCCGCCGGGCATCCGGCTGGGCCTTTCCAATATCGTCACCATGTACGCCCTGTTTGCGCTGGGGCCGGTCAGCGGCTACACCATCGCGGTGCTCAAGTCCCTGTTTGTGCTGCTTACCCGCGGGGCGGTGGCCGCCGCCATGAGCGCGTCCGGCGGGATCGCCTCGGTCACGGTCATGCTGCTGCTCAGCCTGCTGCCGGGCATTCGCCGGCAGTATCTGCTGCTCAGCGTTTTCGGCGGCGCGGCGCACAATGTGGGCCAGCTCATCGCGGCCCGGTTCATCATCAGCAATCAATATGTTTGGTACTACTTGCCGGTTCTTTTAGCGGCGGGACTGCTCATGGGCGCCATCACCGGGATGGCCCTGCGGGTCGTCATGCCCTATCTGGACCGCTTAAGCCTAAAATAAACAATTAGGAGGGATACCTGTGGCTATGTTCCATTCGCTTCCCAGCATCCATGTGAAGCACCAAAAGAACACAGCCGAGTTGGAAAGTGTGATCATGCCGGTCCCGGCCGAGGTCACCATTTCCATGTCTCAGCACATCGGCGCCCCCTGCAAGCCTGTCGTAAAGGTTGGCGATACCGTTAAGGTCGGCCAGCTCATCGGCGATAGTGAAGCGGCGGTTTCGGCACCGATCCATTCCAGCGTATCGGGTAAGGTCAAGGCCATCGAGCAGATCTTCAATGCCCGCGGCGCCAAATCGGAAGCCATTGTCATCACCACCGATGGCGAGCAGACCATCGTTGCGAGGGTGCACTGCAACAACTGCACCAGCGACATCAACGCATGGGTTGGACTGTTCGGAGAGTTCGCCTCCGCCATCGGCGCGGAGCTGGAGGATGTTCTGGTGGCGGCGCGCGCCTGCGGTCTGATGGGACTGGGCGGCGCGGGATTCCCCACCAGCGTCAAGCTGGCCGGCCTGAAGAGCGCAGCCATCGATACCCTTGTCATCAATGGCGCCGAGTGCGAACCCTACCTCACCTGCGATTACCGCATCATGCTGGAAAAGACCGACCTGCTGCTGGAGGGCGCGGAGCTCATTCTGCGCCATATGCCGGGCGGCCGCGCGGTCATCGGCATCGAAAATAACAAGCCCAAGGCCATTGAGAAGATCAAGGCCGACGCCGCGGCGAAGGGCAGCAAGCTGGAGGTGCTGGAGCTCAAATCCCGCTACCCCCAGGGCGCCGAAAAGGTCATCGTTTACGAGGCCACCGGCCGTGTCATCCCGGAGGGCAAGCTTCCCAGTGATGTCGGCGTGCTGGTCATGAATGTCGGCACTGTCATCAAGCTGGCGGAGTATGTCAAGACCGGCCTGCCGCTTACCAGCCGTATGGTCACGGTGGATGGCGGCGCGGTAGCCGAGCCGAAGAATGTCTGGGTTCCCATCGGCACCAAGCTGGAGGACATCATCAATTTCTGCGGCGGCTACAAGGGCGAACCGGCCGAGATCATCCTGGGCGGCCCCATGATGGGCACCTCCTGCCGGGATGACCAGACCCCCATCAGCAAGACCAATAACGGCCTGCTGGTCTTTAATGAAAAAAAACCCAAAAGGCCAGCCGAGCCCGCCTGCATCCGCTGCGGCCGCTGCCTGCGGGCCTGTCCGCTCAGTCTCAGCCCCGCGGCGCTGGATCGCGCCTATCATGCCGAGGATGTGGAGGCCCTGAAGGCGCTCCATGTCAATCTGTGCATGGAATGCGGCTGCTGTGCCTATGTATGTCCTGCCAAGCGCCATCTGGTCGCTTATAACCAGCTGGGCAAGCAGATGATAAGAAAGTAAGGAGGAGGGGAGATAAAATGACTGATCGTAAACTGTTGGTTTCCGCCGGGCCTCATGTCCGCGGCGGTGCCTCCACCACCTCCGTCATGCGTGATGTTCTCATTGCGCTACTGCCTGCCGTGGTGGCTTCCGTTCTGGTATTCGGCACCCGTGCCCTTGTGCTGGAGATCATCTGCGTTGATGTATCTATCCTGTTCGAATACCTGTTCCGTAAGATCACCAAGCGCACTAATACCATTTCGGATTTGAGCGCCGCCGTGACCGGCCTGCTGCTGGCAATGAACCTGCCTGCCGGGTTCCCCATCTGGATGGCCATTGTCGGCTGCTTTGTCGCTATTGTTATCGTCAAGCAGCTGTTCGGCGGCATCGGCTGCAATTTCGCCAATCCCGCCATCACCGGCCGTATCTTCCTGCTCATCGCCTTTGCCGGGCAGATGACCACCTGGCCGACCGCCAATTCCTACATTCCCGGCATCGATGCCGTTTCCGGCGCGACCCCCCTGGCCCTCATCAAGGAGGGCGCTGTGGATAGCCTCCCCGCCGTCAAGAACCTGCTCTTCGGTATCCGCGGCGGCTGCCTGGGCGAAACCTGCGCCATTGCCCTCATCATCGGCTTTGTTTATCTGGTGGTTCGCCGGGTCATCACCCCCACCATCCCGCTGGTGTATGTGGCTACCATCGCCGTGATGAGCCTGATCCTCGGTTATGACCCTGTCACCATGATCCTCACCGGCGGCGTGCTGCTGGGCGGCATCTTCATGCTCACCGATTACTCCACCTCTCCCGCCACCGAGTGGGGCAAGGTCGTATTCGCGCTGGGCGCGGGCATTATCACCATGCTCATCCGCAATTCCTCCGGCGGCTATCCGGAGGGCGTATCCTTCGCCATTCTGCTTATGAATATCATCTGCCCCCACCTCAATAAGATCGGGGCCAAAAAACCGTTTGGAGTGGGAGGTGCTGAGAAATGAAATGGGAAAAGCTGAAACCCATCGTCGTCCTCACCGCCATCTGCGTCATCGTTTCCGCGGCGCTGGTGGGTACCTACGGTCTCACCAAGCCCGTCATTGACGCGGCCAAGGCTGCCGAGGCCAATGCGGCCCTTTCCGCCGTTCTGCCCGATGGCACCGACTTCGAGGAAGTCACCGTCTCCGCCGAAAATGTCCTCAATGCCTACAAGGCCGGCAATGGCGCTGGCTATGTATTCCAGGCCCAGGGCAAGGGCTTCGCGGGCATGATCACCGTCATGGTCGGCATCTCCTCCGATGGCGCCATCACCGGCACCCAGGTCATGGAGCACGGCGAGACCCCCGGTATTGGCGACCGCATCGAAAAGGAAGCCCACTTCCAGGAGCAGTACCTCGGCAAGGATTATAACCTTGAGGGCATCGAGTTCCTCTCCGGCGCCACCTTCTCCTCCAAGGGCTTCAATGCCGCAGTCGGCAATGCCTTTGTCGCTTACGGTGAGCTGGCGGGCATCGCCATCGAAGCTCCCACCGAGGAAAAGGTCTATCCCGAGGCCGAGCTCATCGCCGAAATGCTGGGCGAGGGCTACACCGAGCTGGAGACCGCACCCGAAGGCACCGACAGCGCCTATCAGTCGGAGCTGGGCTATGCCTTCAATGTTCACGCGGCTGGCTTCAGCGGCGATCTGCATATCCTCGTCGCCATTGATAATAACGGCGCCATCATCGCCTCCAAGCTGTATCAGCACACCGAGACCCCCAATGAGTACGAGGGAATTGACGGTTCCAAGCTCGCCAAGAGCTCTTACAGCAAGAAGTGGATCGGCGTCACCGCCGAAACCCCCGATAGCGAGCTGCCCATGGTATCTAAGGCAACTTATACCTCCAATGGCTACAAGGAAGCTGTTAAGCTGGCCTTTGCTGCCTTTGAGACTGTGAAAGGAGCGTGAGGAACCAAATGAGTAACAAGCTGAAAACCTTCACCAATGGTATCATCAAGGAGAACCCCGTTCTGGTTCTGGTGCTGGGCACCTGCCCCACCATCGCTACCTCCACCTCGGTCCTCAATGCGCTGGGCATGGGTCTGGCGGCCACCTTTGTACTGCTGGGCTCCAATATCGTTATCTCCCTGCTGCGCAATATCATCCCCAATAAGGTCCGCATTCCTTGCTTCATCGTCGTCATCGCCGGCTTTGTTTCGGTGGTGCAGCTGCTGCTCCAGGCCTATGTGCAGAGCCTCTATCAGAGCCTCGGCATCTTCCTGCCGCTTATCGTGGTAAACTGCATCATCCTCGGCCGTGCCGAGATGTTTGCCAGCAAGAATAATGTCATCGATTCCGCCCTCGATGGTCTGGGCATGGGCCTGGGCTTCACCCTCGCTCTGTTCTGCATGGCCACCGTGCGTGAGATCCTCGGCAGCGGTACCTGGTGCGGCATCACCCTCACCGCCAATCTGTTCGATCCCATCGCGATCATGAAGCTCACCCCCGGCGGCTTCCTCGTCTATGGCGTGCTCATCGCCATCATGAATAAGTTCGCCAAGCATAAGCCCAAGAAGAAACTCGATTGCGCTGCCTGCGGCGCCTGCGCCGGTTGCGCCGGTGGCTGCCCCTCGGCAGAGAATAAGGAAGGAGGCTGTGAAGCATGAAAGAAATGATCGTCATTCTGCTTTCTGCTATTTTGACGCAGAACTTCGTCCTCTCCAAGACTCTGGGTATCTGCCCGTTCCTCGGCGTTTCCAAAAAGCTGGATTCCGCCGTCGGCATGAGCGTCGCCGTTACCTTTGTTATGGTACTGGCCACCGCCGCCACCTGGCCCATCCAGACCTATCTGCTGGATAAATACGAGCTGGGCTATATGCAGACCATCGTATTCATCCTGGTCATCGCCGCGCTGGTACAGCTGGTGGAAATGGCCCTCAAGAAGTTCCTGCCTCCGCTGTATGAAGCCCTCGGCATCTATCTGCCCCTCATCACCACCAACTGCGCCGTGCTCGGTGTAGCGGTGCTCAATATCGATGAGAAGTACAATTTCAGCCAGTCCATGGTCAATGCGCTGGGCGCCGGTCTCGGTTTCCTGCTGGCAATGGTCCTCTTCGCAGGCGTTCGCGGCCGCATGGAGAACATGGATATCCCCGAATCGTTCCAGGGCCTGCCCATCACTCTGATCGCTGCCTCCATCGTATCTATGTCCTTCATGGGCTTCTCCGGTGTGGTAGATGGTCTGCTGAAGTAAGGAGGGGAGATAACTATGACTGGTATTATTATTGTCGGCGCTATCGGCTTGATCTGCGCCATCCTGCTGGTAGTGGCCTCCCATTTCCTCTCGGTCCCCATCGATACCCGTGTGGAGGATATCCGCGGCTTCCTGCCCGGCGCCAATTGCGGTGCCTGCGGCTATGCCGGCTGCGATGACTACGCCAAAGCCGTTGCCAATGGCAGCGCCAAGCCCAATCTCTGCATCCCCGGCGGCGCTTCCGTCTCCGCTCAGATCAGCGAATACCTGGGCGTCGCGGCGGAAAACACCGAGCCCGTCAAAGCCACCGTCCGCTGCAGCGGCACCTGCGAAAAGTGCGGCGAAGCCGAGGATTACCACGGCCCCGCCACCTGTGCGGCCTGCGCTGCCCTGCACCGCGGCAAAAAAGCCTGCGGCTACGGCTGCCTGGGCTATGGCGATTGCGTCAAGGTCTGCAAATTCGGCGCGCTCTCCATCGTGGATGGCGTTGCCCATGTGGATGAAAGCCTGTGCACCGGCTGCGGCGCCTGTGCCAAAGCCTGCCCGCACCTGCTCATCGGCATGGTCCCGGTCAAAAATCATGTCACCGTGCGCTGCTCCAGCCATGATAAGGGCGCTGTCGTCCGCAAGGTCTGCTCCGCCGGCTGCATCGGCTGCATGATGTGCACCAAGGTTTGCCCCACCGGCGCCATCACCGTCACCGATTTCCTCGCCTCCATCGATCCCGAAAAGTGCACCAATTGCGGCGCCTGCGCCGAAAAGTGCCCCGTCAAGGTCATCACCGTGGCGTAAAAAAATTCGTACACTCCATCAAAATGCCCCCGCAAGGGGGCATTTTTTGCTAAATTAAACTCTTCCATTTTGTATGTTCCTCCAAAATTCTCCCAAATAGTTGACACACCCTGCCCAAAAGTGGTAACCTGTTTATACCAATCATATCCACATGTGGATATTTTGTGTTTGCGCCAGCAAACACAACCCCACCTGCGGGACGGGAAAAATAAAAAGAAGAGAGGTTTGTTCAAATGAAAAAGTTTTTAAGCGTCGTGCTAGCGTTCCTCATGCTGGCCGTCATGCTGCCCACCACCGCCTTAGCGGCAGGAATTACTACTGATGATGATTTGATTGTAGCAGTGAATGCTGCAGCGGATGGCGATACCATTACGCTTGGTGAGGGTACATTCGACCTCGAAAAAATTTCTGTAAAAGATGGTAGAAACTTGACTTTCGTTGGCGCTGGTCAGGACAAAACGACACTTAATTACGGAAATGAGTACAAGGCCGGTTATTCCGATGCTGGTGGTGTTGGTTGTTATAGTTTTGATGGTGCTGGTAAGATTACATTTAAATCTGTAACTCTTCATGATAAGTATGCTAAGGATAATTCCAGTGATTATTACCGTGGATTTATTCGTCCGGCCTCTATGAGCTTTGAGGACTGCAAGATTACAAATGTTATTAGTATGTTCGGAAATGGTGCGGTTACTTTCAAAGGCTGCTTGTTTGAGTCCTCTTATACAAAGTGCTTTAATGTGAAGTGCTATACCGGTACATCTTTCTCCTTTGATGGATGCACATTCAAATCTCCTTATGGCTTTATTGATGCATACCGTCAAAACACACTGGACGGCGTTTTAGAGGTAAAAATTAATAATTGTCAGTTTATTGGGACTGGTTCTGCGGCTGCTCCGAAACCCGCTGTTCGTTTGTGTGATTATAAACATGCTAAAGAAGGTGGCGCTTGGAACCTCGGTTTCACAGGAAACAATACTACGGAGAATATTGCGGTAGACAGCAAAACAGGATCGGCTCTTTATGGCTGCCGCTTCTACGAGGGATATGAATTGCTGGGTACCGTTTCTGTCGATGGTACAACAGTTTGGACCAAGGGTGAAAAGCAGGAACTTCCTCCTACTCCCCCCACCCCTCCCACCGACGGCACCATCACCATCATCGTCCCCTCCACCGAGGAGACCCCCAAGACCGATGACCAGAAGAACCCCGCCACCGGCGCCAATGATATGGTCGCCGCCGCGGCCGCTCTCATGGCTGTCGCTGCCCTTGGCATGTCCATCCTTTCCCGCAAAAAATAACGCGTGTCCCCCTCTTTCGGGAGCCCCTTCGGGGGCTCCTTTTTTCTGCCATTTTACTGTAAAGATACCCCAGCATTTAGGTAAAACGAACCCATATTTCCCCATAATCGTAAATTTTTCGTGAAAAAAAGTGAAATATTAACCTCTCACCTGCAAAGAAAGGCCCATTTTGCCGTATTAGTGGGGGGGAGCTTTTCGCCGCAAAAAATCTCTTCCGGCACTTTCTTCCGCCGCCCTTTTGTGGTACAATCTATTTTGGACTATTTTGGAGATTTGCGAAAAATTTTCGAGACGATAAAAGGAGACCACCATGCCCCAGCACGATAACCAAACCTACCAGCAGCTAAAGCGCGCCATCCTGCAGCGGCGCTTTTCCCACCTCAATCCCATGCAGCGGCAGGCCGTCTTGGCCGTGGAAGGCCCGGTTCTCATTTTGGCCGGGGCCGGCAGCGGAAAAACCACCGTTTTACGCGATCTTATAAGACAGCTTGCGGGCGGCGCTTGCGGGAAAATTTACCGCATAGCGGTTATTGACAGCCGCGGTGAAATATCGGGCAGTTTTGACGGAAAATGCGGCAATGATTTGGGCGCGGGCAGCGATGTTTTGCTCACAACCGATAAGGCGGCGGGAATTGAAATGGCGGTGCGCACAATGTTTCCCGATATAGTGGCGTTTGACGAAATAGGAAACGAGGCGGAGCTGAAACGCGTCAGCGAAAGCTTTTGCAGCGGCGTTGATATTATAACCACCGCGCACGCGGGAAGCATAGCCGACCTTAAACGCCGCAGAATAACCGCCGCGCTAATAAACAGCGGCGCTGTTGCCAATATTGCTATGCTGCCCGAAATTCACGGCGGCACTGTAAAAATTATAAAAGCCGAGGAGCTTGAAAATGGAGTGGCTGTTTAAGCTGTGCGGGTCGGTAATGGTGGTGGCGGCATCCTTCGCGGCGGTGTATATGAAATCTTACGAGCTGCGGCAGCGGGGACGGCGGCTTACCGAGCTTTGCAGAGGGCTGTCATCGCTTAAGGAGCGTATGCGAATGGGCTGCGGCGA
>ENA-ORTG01001916-ORTG01001916.1-human-gut-metagenome-genome-assembly--contig:-NODE-1916-length-17963-cov-5.627764_pt1 | contig 17963 bp, 17 predicted proteins | sample MGYA00241906_ERZ509176 | MGnify/ENA primary metagenome ERZ509176 (study PRJEB26280, sample SAMEA2338811) | human gut metagenome | biome: human gut; feature: human-associated habitat; material: faeces...
ATAGGGCTTTGCCCGTTTAAGAAATACCCCCGGCTTTGCCGGGGGATCATTATTTGTGTATAAAATTTGTCGAAAGCGCTAAATTTTCTTTGCTTTATACATACAAATATAGTAAACTTTACTTATATGTATATGGTTTCCGTCCCCGTGAAACAAGTAGCGCCCGGGCCATAAAAACGGAAGGAGGGACAGTGACTTGGAAAATCAGTATGCTATAGAAATGCTGAATATTACCAAGAAGTTTCCTGGCATAATCGCCAACGACAACATCACGCTTCAACTCAGAAAGGGCGAAATACATGCCCTGCTCGGCGAAAACGGAGCCGGCAAATCAACCCTTATGAGCGTACTTTTCGGTCTGTATCAGCCTGAGGAGGGCGAGATACATAAAGACGGCCGCAAGGTCGAGATTAAGGATCCTAATGACGCCAACGCCCTTGGCATAGGCATGGTTCACCAGCACTTCAAGCTGGTGGAATGCTTCTCTGTTCTGGACAACATCATACTTGGCGTCGAGCCCAACAACCACGGCTTTCTGCAAAAGCAGGACGCCCGAAAAAAGGTTATGGAGCTTTCCGAAAAATACGGTCTTGCCGTTGACCCTGATGCTCTCATAGAGGATATCACCGTAGGCATGCAGCAGCGCACAGAGATACTCAAGATGCTGTATCGCGACAATGACATACTGATATTTGACGAGCCTACGGCTGTGCTTACCCCTCAGGAAATAGACGAGCTGATGCAGATCATCAAAAACCTCGCCGCCGAGGGCAAGAGCATACTGTTCATATCTCATAAGCTAAATGAAATAATGGCGGTGGCAGATCGCTGCACCGTCCTTCGCAAGGGCAAGTATATAGGTACCGTGGAAACCGCTAATACCACCATGGAGGAGCTCTCCTCAATGATGGTAGGCCGCAACGTCAGCTTTCACGTTGAAAAGGGCCCGTCCAATCCCGGCGACGTTATCCTTTCTGTAGAAGATCTTACCGTAGCCTCCAAGGTACACAAGAACAACGCCGTAAAGAACGCATCCTTGAAGGTGCGCGCAGGCGAGATAGTCTGCATAGCGGGCATTGACGGAAACGGCCAGACCGAATTCGTCCATGCCCTTACCGGCCTTGAGCCCGCCGTATCCGGCAAGATCACCCTCTCCGGCAGGGATATAACCAACGTTCCCATACGTCAGCGCAGCATAATGGGCATGAGCCACATACCCGAGGACCGTCACAAGCACGGGCTGATATTGGATTACACACTGGAGGACAACCTTGTGCTCCAGCGCTACTTTGAGCCCGAATTCACCGACAAGGCGGGCTTCCTCCGCAGGAACAATATCCGCTCCTATGCGGAAAAGCTGATCGGCCAGTACGACATCCGTTCCGGTCAGGGTCCCATCACCATTGCCAGAAGTATGTCCGGCGGCAATCAGCAGAAGGCCATAGTCGCCCGCGAGATAGACAAAAACCCTGAGCTGCTGGTAGCCGTCCAGCCCACCCGAGGCCTTGACGTAGGCGCAATCGAGTACATTCACAAGCAGCTTGTAGCCCAGCGCGACGCCGGCAAGGCAGTACTTCTGGTATCCCTTGAGCTGGATGAAGTGATGGACGTTCCGGATCGCATACTGGTAATGTACGAGGGCGAGATAGTCGGCGAGCTTGACCCAAAGGCCACCACTCAGGAAAAGCTGGGCCTCTACATGGCAGGCGCAAAGAGAGACGAGGTGAAAGCATGAAAAAGAATCTGCTGAAAAATAACGGTGTGCAGTCGCTGATAGCGTCCCTCGTATGCATCGTGCTGGGACTGTTTATAGGCTATATTGTGCTGCTGTTCATTAATCCTACCGGCGCAGGCAATGCCATAGTTACCATAGTAAAGAACTTCATGACCTACAACAGGCCCCAGGCACAGCTGAAGTATATGGGCAATACGCTGGTAAAGACGGCTCCTCTGCTCCTCTGCTCCCTGTCAATACTATTTTCCTATAAAGTAGGCCTGTTCAACATAGGCGCCGCCGGTCAGTACTGTGCCGGCGTGGCTCTGGCGCTTTACACGGCGCTTGGCCTGGGCTGGAGCTGGCTCCCCTGCCTCGTATTCGCAATGCTGGCGGGCGCGCTGCTCGGCTGCATAAGCGGTGTACTAAAGTCATACCGCAACGTAAACGAAGTCATATCCGGCATAATGCTCAACTGGATAACCCTCTACCTCACAAATATGCTGCTCACCAAGGTAAAGGAAGAGACCAGCCCATACACTCTGGTGCTAAACACCACCAATCCCAATGCGGTGCTGCCCTCCCTCGGCTTAGGCAAGTTGTTCAACAACAACCAGTACGTAGGCCTCGCCATTCCCCTTGCCATAATCATCGCCATAGTGGTGCTGATAGTACTGGAAAAGACCCGCTTCGGCTATGAACTGCGCGCTACCGGCTACAATAAAAACGCAGCCAAGTACTGCGGCATGGCCGAAAAGCGAAACATAATCCTCTCCCTCGGCATCTCCGGCGCACTGGCAGGACTGGGTGCGGCTATGCTTTACCTCACCGGCTACGAGCAGTGGCAGTGCTCCACTTCCTCCGTTCCCGGCATGGGCTTCAACGGCATAGCGGCTGCATTCTTAGGCGGACTGAACCCCATAGGTTCGATATTCTCATCCTTCTTCATTCAACACATAACCGCCGGTGGCGCATATGTAGATAAGTCCATGTACTGCTCTCAGATATCAGACCTTATTTCCGCCATAATCATCTACCTTTGCAGCTTCGTGCTGTTCTTTAAAACGGTGATGAACCGCGGTATTGCAAAGAGCGAAGAAAAAAAGGCCCGGCTGGAAAAGCAGGCAGCTCTCTGCGCAAATACTGAGAAAGGAGGCGACAATTAATGGTACTGCTGATACAATACACCCTGCTGTTCGCTTCTGTTCTGCTGCTGGTGGCCCTTGGCGGCTGCTTCTCCGAGCATTCCGGCGTAATCAATCTGGGCCTTGAAGGTATAATGGTAATGGGTGCTCTGGGCGGCGCACTGATGATGCGCTACCTGCCTGACGGCACTCCAGCTGCCCTTATGGTACTGCTGGTAATACTCACCAGCATCATAGCAGGCATGCTCTACTCCTGCCTGCTGGCTATATCCGCCATTCACTGCAACGCTGACCAGACCATCGTCGGCACCGCCATGAACATACTTGGCACTGCGGCGGCCACCGTTATCGTAAAGGCTATAAACACCGCAGCTAATCCCGATGACGTATCCTCTACCATACAGTACGTCAGCGCCAAGAAGGCCTTCCTTGTGAACATAGGCTCCTTTGAGTTCAACTGGTTCATGCTGGTCGCAGTGATAGCACTGGTGCTGTCCTATATCACCCTATACAAGACCAAGTTCGGCCTCAGGCTCATGGCCTGCGGCGAGCATCCTCAGGCAGCCGACAGCGTAGGCATAAACGTATTCAAGATGCGCTGGGCAGGTGTGCTGATCTCCGGCCTTCTGGGCGGTCTCGGCGGCATAGTGTACATCACCTGCGGCGTAAGCGAATGGAAGTTCGAATATGGCGTCGCGGGCTTTGGCTTCCTCTCCCTCGCCGTTATGATATTTGGCCAGTGGAAGCCCACAAAGATAGCACTTGCAGCTCTGCTGTTCGGATTCTTCAGGGCGCTGTCGAATGTATACTTCGGCTTCGATTTCCTCAAAAACCTGAATATACCCAGCGGCATATACAATATGCTGCCTTACATCATCTCCCTTGTGGTATTGGCCTTCACCTCCAAGAAGTCCAGAGCGCCTAAGGCGGAGGGTATCCCCTATGATAAGGGCCTGAGGTAAAACCCATGGCAAAGCTGTATTTCCGCTACGGAGCGATGAGCTCAAGCAAGACCGCCAATGCCCTCATGGTAAAATACAACTACGGCGAGCGGGGTCAGAATGCCCTCCTGGTCAAGCCTGCCATAGACGTACGGGACGGCGTGCGCACGGTAAAGTCCCGCTGCGGCCTCTCTTCCGAGTGCGTACTGTTCCATGAGATGGACATAGCCGCCATAAAGCGCGGAGACTACGACTGCATAATCGTGGATGAGGCGCAGTTTCTTTCAAAGGACGAGGTGCAGCTTCTGACTGATATAGTGGACGAATACAACGTTCCCGTCATCTGCTACGGCCTCCGCACCGACTTTCAGGGCAACTTCTTCGAAGGCAGTCACTGGCTTATGGCCTGGGCCGATACTATCGAGGAAATAAAGACCATCTGCTGGTGCGGCCGCAAGGCCATATGCAACGCCCGCCTCGACGGCAAAGGAGGCATAACAAAGGTTGGCGAGCAGGTAGTTCTCGGTGCAAACGACAAATACATCGGCCTTTGCAGAAAACACTGGCGGCTTGGAGATCCCGGTCCAGACTTTAGGAATTAACAGATATACAGATATGTTGAAGGCGCGTGCCATACGGTACGCGCCTTAGAGTGTCAAAAAAGTGGCTGAATGCCACTTTTTTGAGTTTTACGGGTTTTGCCTCTCGCATTCGCTCCCGGGCGGCAAAATCCGCAAAGTACGAAAACCTCTGGGTTTTCATCCGTTCTGACGCACATGTCGTCAGAGCCGGATTAAACATAAGGGGCTGCGGCCCCTTATCAACCCTGGGGTTTTTTGACAGACTGAGGCGCGTGCCATACGGTACGCGCCTTTGTTGTGCTCTTATATCTTACTTACTTATTAAATAGCCCGGCGAAGAACTTGCTGACGCTTCCAAGGAACCCCGTTACCTTTTCAGTAATTGTCGTGACGGTCTTTGCCACCTTATCCTTGGCAGTCATGGCTTTTTCAACGGTATTAGTGATTGATACCAGCTTTTCCTTGAGCTGGTTGATATCAAGCTTTTCAAGCTGACGGCACAGCTTCAGCAGCTGCTCTATCTGCTCATCTGTCACCTGCACGTTGTACTGGTCCGCAAGTTTCTTTATCTCCTTCTTCACGTCCGCATCGGACATGGTCTCGGTGATATCCAGTATGCCCTTGAGCTCGTTTATGAGGGCGGTAGCTTCGTCGCTGCCTATGTACTCGGCAAGCTGGCCGGTAACGATAAGCTCCTCGGCACCTACCATCTTTGCAAGGCTGGAAAGCGAATTACCGGTTATATCCTCATACGCCTTATAAATACCGGTAAGAGCCGCTGTGCCGGACACCTCAAAGGGCGCGGTGACCTTTACGTCCGCATCCGTTATGCCGGCGGTAGTCAGGGCGTTCTTATACATCTGCTCGGTACACCAGTTAATGTTCTTGGTGGATACATTCAGTCCGGAGCCGTCGTCCAGTATTGTGATATACACGCAGGAGATGGCCTTATGGCCTATCTTTTTGTCGTCTACCAGGCCTTCGAGGTACTGCCTCTCGTTTTCGTTGGTGACGGTTATCTCGGGTATTACGCCGCGCTCTATGCCGAAATCACTGTATACCGCCGCTATCTGCTCGGAATCAAGGTTAGCGCCTATAGCCACCCTCGCCTCGCCTACCTTATAAGCGAACGCGCCCGACATAGTGAGCAGGCAAAGCGCCGCCATGATTATAGAAATCAATCTTTTGCATTTCATTGTGAAGAAACCTCCGCTTGTATCGTTCCACGTTTGCAATTATATCACGATGATTTGCAAATAACATTAACATAATGTAAACAAAACCTTGAAAATTCAGTGGAAAATGACGGAATAACCTCGTTTATCCCCCACCGTGCCATTTTACATGGGTTTTACATAACCTTTCTTTTTCATTTTACACGGTAGATTTAACATAATAACCGTAAACAATACCATCAGTTGACAAGGACATAAAAAAGAAAGGAATCAAAGAATAATGAAGAAGATCATAAGCATCGTAATTGCAGCGGCCTGTGTACTGGCACTTTTCGCCGGCTGCTCCGCCAAGGCGCCTGAGGCTGCCGCAGAAGACGGCAACGTATCATTGGACGGCTCTACCTCCATGGAAAAAGTCATAGGCTCCCTGGGTGAATCCTTCATCAACAGCAACCCCGGCACCTCATATACATACAATCCTACAGGCTCCGGCTCCGGCATCAAGGCTGTATCTGAAGGCACCTGTGATATCGGCCTCTCCAGCCGCAACCTGAAGGACGACGAGAAGGCTTCAGGCCTCACCGGAACAGTACTCGCACTTGATGGCATCGCCGTAATCGTAAATCCCAACAACCCCGTATCCGACCTCTCCGTAGAGCAGATCGCATCTATCTACAAGGGAGAGATCACCAATTGGAAGGACGTTGGCGGCAACGATGCTGAAATCGTGCTCATAGGCCGCGAGGCCGGCAGCGGCACCCGCGACGGCTTCGAGTCCATAACCGGCACAAATGACGCCTGCAAGTACCGTCAGGAGCTGACCTCTACCGGTGACGTCATTACCACCGTTTCCCAGAACCCCGACGCTATAGGCTACGCCTCCCTTGCCTCCCTCAAGGACAACGTAAAGGCGCTGACCGTAGGCGGCATCGCTCCTACTGAGGAGACTGTAAAGGACGGCAGCTATGTTATCCAGCGTCCCTTCGTACTGGTGACCAAGGACGGCGTTGAGCTCTCCGAAACTGCAAAGAAGTTCTTCGACTACGCTACCTCCGCCGAGGCCGCAGAGATCATCTCCGCAGCAGGTGCGGTCCCGGTAAACTGATAAACGGGTATATATAAAGGGCAGCTGGCAACAGCTGCCTATAAGCCTTGAGAGAGGATACGCAATATGAAGAAAAACAAAAGGATCGGGAAAATGCTTGAATTGGTGATGCACGGCATATTCCTTGTGCTCGGCCTTATAACAGTGGGCTGCGTTCTGCTCATCACGGTATATCTGGTCATATCGGGTATACCGGCAATACGCAGGATAGGTCTTGTTCCATTCCTCTTCAACAAGACGTGGGCTTCTACAGCCGCTACCCCCTCCTTTGGCATACTGCCCTTCATACTCACCAGCATCTACGGTACTGCCGGCGCCATATTGCTGGGAGTGCCTGTGGGATTCTTTACGGCGGTGTACCTTGCAAAAATAGCAAAGCCTTCGGTCAGGGCCATTATGCAGTCAGCGGTGAGTATGCTATCAGGCATTCCTTCGGTAGTTTACGGCCTTGTAGGTATGCTGATACTCGTACCCGGCATACGCAGGCTTTTCAACGTGCCTGACGGCTCAAGCCTGCTGGCCGCCATCATAGTGCTTTCCATTATGATATTGCCATCTATAATAAAGGTTTCGGTAACCGCGCTTGAGGCTGTGCCCAAGGAATACGAGGACGCCTCCCTCGCCCTCGGTGCAACACCTGTGGAAACGTATTTCCGGGTATCCGTACCGGCCGCGAAAAGCGGCATAGCAGCCGCAGTAGTGCTGGGCGTCGGCAGGGCTATAGGCGAAGCAATGGCTGTAATGATGGTTTCAGGCAACGTGCCCAACATGCCTTCCCTCTTTCAGAGCGTAAGGTTTCTGACCACAGCCGTGGCAAGCGAAATGTCCTACTCCAGCGGCTTGCAGCAGCAGGCCCTGTTCTCCATAGCGCTGGTGCTTTTCCTGTTCATTATGCTGATAAACGCCGCGCTCAATTTCTTTCTCAAAAGGGATAAGGAAGGTTAGACCATGGAAGAAAAAAACGTATCGGTCAAACGCCGCGCATATGTGGGCCTGATGAAGTGCCTCATGTGGTTCTCCGCCGGGCTCACATGCCTGCTTGTGCTGTTTCTGATAGGCTACGTGCTGTATAAGGGGCTGCCCAATATAACTTGGGAACTGCTCTCCACATCCCCCAGCTATCTTGCAGACAGCATAGGCATACTGCCTGATCTGATGAATACCCTGTACATCGTGATAGCTACAATACTTATCGTGGTGCCGCTGGGGGTGGGCGCAGCGATATACCTCACCGAGTATGCCTCAAACAAACGGGTGGTAAACGCCATAGAGTATGCCGCAGAGACGCTCTCCGGAATACCTTCAATAATATATGGTCTGGTAGGAATGCTGTTCTTATGCCGGTTCTGCAAGATGGGTACCTCCCTTATGGCAGGCGCTCTTACCTTGGTGATAATGAACCTGCCCACCGTGATGCGCACCACTCAGGAGAGCCTTAAGACGGTTCCTCAGAGCTACCGCGAGGGCGCATTCGGGCTGGGCGCCGGCAAATGGCGCGTGATACGCACAGTAGTGCTTCCCGGTTGTACGGACGGCGTTATTACCGGCTGCATACTGGCCGTGGGACGCATACTTGGCGAATCGGCGGCGCTGCTGTTTACGGCAGGTCTTGCCCATACGCTCCACGGCTTCTTCTCAGGCCTTGGCAGCTCCGGTGCTACGCTTACTGTCGCCCTTTACGTATATGCAAAGGAGCGCGGTGAATTCGAGGTGGCCTTTGCCATTGCTGCCATACTCATGCTGTTGACTCTTATAATAAACCTCTCTGCCGACCTTGTGGCAAGATACTTCAGGAGGAAAAAGGAACTATGATGAATATAATCACCGTACAGGATCTCTGCCTCTGGTACGGCAGCCATCAGGCGCTTAAAGACATAAATATAGATATACCCGAAAAGAGCATAACCGCCCTCATAGGGCCCTCCGGATGTGGAAAATCAACTTTTCTCAAGACGCTGAACCGCATGAACGACCTCATACCCGACGTTAAGATAACAGGCAGCGTGAAATACAGGGACGCCGACATATTCGACCCGACAACAGACGTGAATGAGCTCCGCCGCCAGATAGGCATGGTGTTCCAGAAGCCTAATCCCTTCCCAATGAGCATATACGACAATATCGCCTACGGCCCGCGCACCCATGGCGTCAAGAACAAGGCCAGGCTGGACGATATCGTAGAGCGCTCCCTGCGGGGCGCCGCTATCTGGGACGAGGTAAAGGACAGGCTGAAAAAGAACGCCCTTGGCCTTTCGGGAGGCCAGCAGCAAAGGCTGTGCATAGCCCGCGCTCTCGCCGTGGAGCCGGAGGTGCTGCTTATGGACGAGCCCACCAGCGCCCTTGACCCAATCTCTACTTCTAAGATAGAGGAGCTTGCCATGCAGCTCAGGGAGAAATACACCATCGTCATAGTCACCCACAACATGCAGCAGGCAGTAAGGATTTCCGACAACACCGCCTTCTTCCTTCTGGGTGAGCTTATAGAATACGGCAACACTGAGCAGATATTCTCACAGCCCGGGAACAAAAAGACAGAAGATTATATTACGGGGAGGTTCGGTTAGAGATGAGAAGCCGTTTTGACGAGCAGCTTGCGCTGCTTAACAAAGAACTTATAGAGATGGGCGCACTGTGTGAGGAGGTTATAAAGCTGGCATCGGAAGCGCTTACCGAGCGCAGCGCAGCTCTGGCCGCCAAGGTAGCTCCGCTGGATTCCGAGATAGACCAGAAGGAGCGCACAATAGAGTCAATGTGCCTGAAGCTGCTGCTTCAGCAGCAGCCCGTGGCGAAGGATCTGAGACAGATATCCGCAGCGCTGAAAATGATAACCGATATGGAGCGCATAGGCGATCAGGCTGAGGACATCGCGGAGATAATCTCTTTTCTTTACGGCCGCCCCGCAGAAAATGACGACCTTATGAGAGAAATGGCCAAGGCGACTATTAAAATGGTGACAGAGAGCGTTGATGCATACGTAAAGCATGATATAATGTTGGCAGAAAAGGTCGTGGCATATGACGATACAGTTGACGATTACTTCGATCAGGTAAAGAGGCGGCTCATAACCAAGATAGCCGAAGAGCCTGCCGACGGCGAGTACGCCCTGGACCTTCTCATGATTGCGAAGTATTTCGAGCGCATAGGCGACCACGCGGTAAATATCGCCGAATGGGTGATATTCTCGGTAACAGGCGTTCACAAGGAGGTATAGCATGATCTGGTGCGTTGAAGATGACGCGAGCATCAGGGATATAGAGGTCTACGCCCTGCAATCCACAGGCCTGGAGGCCCGGGGCTTTGAGGACGGAACCTCATTTTGGGAAGCGCTGCAAAAGCAACGGCCCGAGCTGGTAGTGTTGGATGTTATGCTGCCCGGCATAGACGGCATAGAGCTTCTTCGCCGTATGAAATCCTCCCCTGAGCTTGACTCCATACCCGTGGTAATGGCTACCGCCAAAGGCACGGAGTACGATAAAATACAGGGGCTCGACCTGGGCGCGGATTACTATATCGCAAAGCCTTTCGGCGTAATGGAGCTGGTCTCCTGCGTAAAGGCCGTACTGCGCCGCTGTGCGCCCAAGCAGGTAGAACATCTCCTCAAGGCCAGCGGCCTCATAGTTAATCTTGACCAGCATACCGTCACCGCAGATGGCGAACGCGTTGCTCTCACCTTCAAGGAATTCGAGCTTTTGCGCCTGTTCCTCTCCCACCCCGGTATCGCCTTCACCCGTGATCAGCTGATGGAGGAAATATGGGGCACCGACTATCTTGGCGAAAGCAGGACGGTGGATATGCACATACGCACTCTGCGGCAGAAACTCGGCAAATACGGCGATATGATAGAAACGGTACGCAACGTAGGCTATCGGCTGGAGGTATCACAATGACAAAAAAGATATTCCACTCCATACTCCTCGTAGCAGGAGCGGTATTGCTTGCCAGCCTGTTTGTAATAACCGGCGCGCTGTATGAGTATTTCGGCATAATACAGAAAAAGCAGCTAAAAGACGAACTCGGCCTTGCGGCAGTATCAGTGGAACAGCAGGGCGATGACTTTTTAAAACGGCTCTCCCCCGACCGATACCGCATTACATGGATAAATACCCAAGGCAATGTTATATACGACACCCGTACGGACGCTGAAAGCCTTGAAAACCACGCCGACCGCACTGAGATAAAGCAGGCGCTTAAGGATGGCTACGGCGAAAGCATCCGCTACTCCTCTACCCTTCTTGAAAAGACCATATACTGCGCCCAAAGGCTCACAGACGGCAGCGTACTGCGCATATCCGTGAGCCGGGCCACCATAGGCGTGCTGATGCTGGGAATCCTCCAGCCCATTCTGATAGTGCTCATAGCAGCGCTGGTGCTGTCCGGCATGCTCGCAAAGCGCCTATCAAAGCGCATAGTCGAGCCGCTGAACAGCCTGGATCTTGAGCATCCGCTGGATAACGATTCATATGAAGAACTGTCTCCTCTGCTCAACCGCATAAACAGGCAGCACAACCAGATAACCGCGCAAATGCGGGAGCTTAAAAAGCGCACCGACCAGTTCGCCCAGATAACAGCCAGTATGAACGAGGGCCTTGTACTTCTGGATAACCGCGGCTGCATACTCAGCATAAATCCCGCCGCCATTGAGATTTTCGGTGCGGAGCCCTCCTGCGTCGGTCAGGATTTCCTTTCTGTGGACCGCAGTCACGACATGAGTGTAGCCATACAGGCTGCGCTCAAGGACGGCCATAGCGAGATACACGCTTCACGCAAGGGTCTCATATATCAGTTCGATATAAGCCGCATAGCAGCGGATGGCGAAACGGCAGGCGTAGTCATACTGGCCTTCGATATAACGGAAAAAGAGACTGCCGAGCAGAACCGCCGCGAGTTCACCGCCAATGTTTCCCATGAGCTGAAGACCCCTTTACAGGGCATAATAGGCAGTGCGGAGCTGATAGAGAACGGCATGGTAAAACCAGAGGATATGTCCCGTTTTGTAGGACATATACGTTTGGAAGCACAGCGTCTCGTTACCTTGATAGGCGACATAATACGCCTTTCCCAGCTTGACGAAGGCGGCGATATGCCCCGTGAAAACATCGACCTGCTCTCTGTCGCTTCGGCGGTAGCCGACGACCTGCTCCTGTCTGCCGATGGCCAGGGTATAAGCATCGCCGTCGAAGGTTCTCCCGCCAATGTATACGGCGTAAAGAGGCTGCTATATGAAATAGTATACAATCTCTGCGACAACGCCATAAAGTACAACAGGCAGGGTGGCAGCGTAAAGATAAGCACGGTAAGCGAGGGCGGCTTCTCCTCCGTCACCGTTTCCGATACCGGAATCGGCATCGCGCCCGAGTATCAGAACCGCATATTCGAGCGCTTCTTCAGGGTGGATAAGAGCCATTCCAAGTCTTCAGGCGGTACCGGGCTTGGCCTTTCCATAGTAAAGCACGCGGTACAGTACCACCACGGCAAGATAGAGCTCACCAGCGCCCCGGGCAAGGGTACCTCCATTACCGTCTCCTTCCCCGCCATACAGTGAGCACCATACGAAAACGGGCATCCGGTTCGCCGCCGGAAGCCCGTTTTTTTGTACATGGTATATTTAGCCTATGGTATCCTTTACTACGCGCTGGAAGTTGAGCCTTGCGATCTTCTCCATATCCTCCTGGCTCATGCCCATTCTCTCGAAACAGGCGAAGAGATTCGGTATCTTGGAGCAGTTTTCAAGCCCCTTGGTGCAGGGGCTGCCCGTATCGGTCATCGTGCCCATGGTATCCGGGTTATCAATGAACTCGAAGAAGTCGAAGCCGCAGCCGACGTGGTCGATGCCCATGACGTCGATCATGTGCGCCGCGTGCTCGGCAAGGCGCTCGACGGTTTGGTTCTTTGGGTCGTCATCTATGAAGATGTTGAACGCATTCAAGCCCACAACGCCGTTTATATCGCGTATGGCGCGAAGCTGATCGTCCGTAAGGTTGCGGAGCACGCCGCACATCGCACGGCTGTTGGAATGGGATGCGATGAAGGGCTTTTTCGTAATCTTGACGACATCCCAAAAGCCAGCATCATTAAGATGCGAAACGTCGAGCAGCATCCCCTTTTCCTGCATACGCCGGACGGTCTCCCTGCCGAGGTCTGTAAGACCGTAATCCTTGCCGGAGAGCGCGCCCGCGCCGAGGTCGTTTGCCTCGTTCCAGGTCAATATACCGTGGCGGCAGCCGAACTCGTAATAGCGGTCGATCCAGGTAAGGTCCTTGCCCATCGCCGCCATGCCCTCTATGCCGATAAAGATATATATCTTGCCGTCGGCATTGGCCTTCATCATCTCGTCATAGCTATGGACGATGCGGAAAGACCTGCACTCGGCAGTCTCTGCCTTTATGGCAGCCATGATCTGCTCGGTACGCTTTACATAGTCCACGTCATACGGCGGGTCTACCCAAATAACAAAAATACTTCCTTCAACGCCGCCCTTGCGGAGACGCTCCAGATGGCAGCGATCAAATACGTTCGTCTCGCCATTGAGACGGCGAGTAGTCACATCACACCAGATATCAGAGTGTGCATCAAAATACATAGTTTTGCCTTCCGTAAAATTACCGGCGCAAATCTGTTTAAGAGATGCGCCGGAGTTATATTGTCGTTACAAAACAGCAGGCTTTGTCAGAAACTTATGCGGCGCCGAGGATAATGCCGACCAGCGTACCGGCGTAGTTGCCGATAACATAGCCGAGCACGCCCACCAGCATTGCGGGGCCAACCAGCCTCGTCCAGCCCTGGGATATCGCCATGCCGGCAGCGGTCGTCGGACCGCCGATATTGGCATTGGAGGCGATGATGGAATCCTCAAGGGAAGCCTTGAAGATCTTTGCCGCGCCGAAGCAGAAGAGCATATTCACGAGAACCATGATCGTGGTCAGCACGAGCAGCAGCGGGGACTTGGTAAGGACGGTCATGATGTTGGCGGGAACGCCTATGACGAACAGGAAGAGGTAAATGAGGTAAGTACCGATTTCCTGTGAGCCGTGCATCTTGGATACTGTCTTGGTGCAGAAGGTGGCAACTATCACGGATATGGTGGTTATCCATACATACTGGCTGCCGAAGAACTGACCTATGAAGTCAAGGAAGGGATTGCCGCCGATGCCGGAGAAAATACCGGAAATAATGCGGGATACCCAAACGACGACTATGGCATAAGCAAAGTTATACGCAATATCCTTGAGGGAGATGTCCTTGCGGCTCCAGAAAGCGGCAGCCTGAGTCTGCGAAACTTCCTTGGAGGCACCGGCCTCTACCTCAGCTATGTGAGGATGTGAAAAGTGCTTTCGGAAGAACTTGGAGCCGGCGCAGGCGATCAGAACGAAGAAATACGCGGCCATCAGCAGGTTATCCGCAACAGTAGCGGCAGCGGGGAGATCGTCACCTGCAGCATACTGAGAAGCCATTGCCGCAAAGTTTACGCCGCCGCCGATATAAGAGCCGGTCATCATGGAGGCTACCTTTGCAAGACCCTGCGCATCGCCAAAGGGTCCGCGCAGGAGATAATAGGCGAGGAACGCGCCGACGACAGTGCCGAGTGCGCCGATAAGGAACACGACCAGCATGCGGCCGGTGTCCTTCCATACGCGGCTGAGGTTGCACTGCAGCAGCAGCAGGGGGATAGCCATAGGAACGACGATGCCCCATACAATATCGTCATACAGCGTGCAGTTCGTGGGTATAACGCCGAGGTTTGCGAGAACCATCGCCATTATCAGCGCGATTATGGCGCCGGAGACCTTGGAGGCCCACTGATACTTCTGCTCAAGGTGTATTGAAAGTGCAACACCTATACACATAACGCCCATCAAACCCCAGACGTTGTCCGCGGCAATCAGGGTATGTCCTAAAAGATTTTCAAATAGTGTCATTCTAAATAATTCCTCCGATTTCTTCGCCTAAAGCAATTGTTTTTAAGAAAGGGTTGATTGATGAAAATAAATATAACTTCGGCGGCGCCGGCTTGCCGCCGAAAAATCATTTCTATATTAGCACCTTTTATGTCGAAAATCAATAGCCTTTAAACCCCGCACGCCGAGAAATCTTTATATAAATATTTTACAAATGTCTGCTTTTGAATTTTACATTGCAGAGTTACCATCTTATTATAAAGATTAGAAAAAGAAAGAAGGAATGATATGAACAAATTAAGGAATAAGAAGGGTTTTATATGCGATATGGACGGCGTCATTTACCATGGCAACAAGCTGCTGCCCGGCGTAAAGGAGTTCGTTGACTGGCTGTACAGGGAAAACAAGAACTTCCTATTCCTCACCAACTCCTCCGAGCGCTCACCCAAGGAGCTTCAGCAAAAGCTCAAGCGCATGGGGCTTGATGTGGACGAGAGCCATTTCTATACAAGTGCGTTGGCGACCGCACGCTTCATAAGCTCCCAGTCGCCGGAAAGCAGCGCCTACGTAATAGGCGGCGCAGGCCTCATAATGGCTCTGCACGACGAAGGCATCACCATGAACGACGTTGACCCGGATTACGTTATAATCGGCGAGGGTAATACCTACAACTACGAGAACATCCTGAAGGCGGTACACCTGGTGATGAAGGGCGCAAAGCTCATCGGCACCAACAGCGACCTTACAGGCCCTTCTGAGAACGGGATAATCCCCGCATGCCGGGCAATGATCGCCCCTATCGAAATGGCCACCGGCCAGAACGCCTATTTCATAGGCAAACCCAACCCTCTTATGATGCGGACAGGCCTTAGGATACTGGGCGTACACTCAGAGGACGCGGTAATGATAGGCGACCGCATGGATACCGACATGATCGCGGGAATCGAGACTGGCCTTGACACCTGCCTCGTGCTCTCCGGCGTGACCGACCGCGCCGACATCAATAAGTTCCCCTACCGTCCGCGGCTGGTGTTAAACGGGGTAGGCGATATACCTGACAAGCCAAATGAAATAGTGTGAATGCCTCCAAACAGCGAAGGATATCCTTTATCATCTTCAGCATAGGTAAGCTGAAGCCGCTTTAAGCCGACTTTTTTATGCACCCGATCGTCTTTTGCCATTTTTCTTATGATTCAGTCACTTGAGCTTTTGAATTTTTGAGATTTCGGCAATCACGATTAGCTGCATACCCTTTTCCAAGGAAAGCGTCGGCTCTATCGTTGTCAAAAAGATATTTCCTTTTCGGGCTGCTACCACATTGATACCATACTTTTTCCTGAGATTCAATTCAATAAGCGTTTTTCCAATCCATTCTGTTTTCACATCCATTTCGATCATGGATACTTCTTTCGACAACTCAATCATCTCTGAAAATCCTGACGTAATCAAGCTTCTGCCAAGTCTTATGCCCGACTCTCTTTCAGGAAATACAACTCTGTCGGCACCGACACGCTTTAGTATCTTTTCTTGCATTTCACTCGCACACTTCGCAATCACGGTTTCAACACCTGCTTCTTTGCATAGCGTTACTGCCATTACACTGGCTTCCAAATTATTTGCCATGGATACTATTACGATATCCATATTGAAAATACCCAGCCTTTTTATCACCTCTGCTTCTGTAATATCAGCACACTTACAAACAGGAATCGTTTCAACGGCATTATCGACAATATCCTGATCAACATCAACTCCCAGCACCTCAGCGCCATTTTTTACAAGCTCCTCGGCAACAGCTTTTCCATATCGGCCCAGGCCAAATACTGCATATGTCTTATTGATACTCATTACAAAATCCTCCTTTTATCCCACACTGATTTCTTCGATTGGGTTCCTAATAATATTTGGGTTTTCTTTTTTACGATTAAATGCGACAGCGAGGGATATCGGCCCTACTCTTCCGAGATACATTGTAATAATAACGATAAGTTTTCCGATATCGTTGAGCGTGGTCGTCAAATTTCTTGTAAGCCCAACAGTGGCAGTTGCACTCGCCGCTTCATAAGCGATATCCAATAAATCGGCATCCATTGTTGCAGACAGCAAAACAGTTGAAACAAACATAATAGCGAAAGACATACAGGTAACGGCAACTGCCTTACCGACAGCTTGCTTTGCCAGGCGTCTTCCAAACAGTTCTGTATCTTTTTTGTTACAAATCGATGCCCACGCTGAAGCAATAATCACTGCAAAGGTAACGGTTTTAATTCCGCCGGCTGTACCGACAGGAGAGCCGCCTATAAACATTAGCAACAGACAAACCACAGCGGTCGCATTCGTAAGATTTTCTTGCGGTAGCGTTGCAAACCCCGCGGTTCTAGTTGTAACAGATTGAAAGAAGGATACTTCTATTTTTTGAAGTAATGTGTAATCCTTTAGGGTTTGCGGATTATCATATTCCAAAACAAAAACAAGAATTGCGCCCACTATAATCAAGAGAAGAGTTGATATAATTGCAATTTTGCTGTGTAAAGTCAGATTTCCAAAAATCTTCCTTTTATTTTGTCTAATGTTTTTTATTACCCGAATTATATCCCACCAAACGATATAGCCGATACCACCTATAACGATTAAAAAACAGGTAACAGTATTGACCATAGGATTAAGGGCATAGTCACAAAGACTGTTTTCGGCAATTATATCAATACCGGCATTGCAGAAGGCCGAGACCGAAGTAAATATTGAAATCCATATTCCTTTTTGACCGAAATCCGGGATAAACACTGTCATATATAGAAGAGCACCGATTCCTTCTATGACAAGTGTTCCGATAACAACTTTTTTTACAAAGCGGACAAGTCCTGACAAGGAATTCAAATTGAACGCATCCTGTAATAATAACCTATCATTTATCCCCATTTTCTTATGTAATAAAATCATCAGTCCAGACATAATAGTTACGACACCGAGTCCGCCAATCTGGATTAGCAAAAGAATTACAACTTGCCCAAAGACACTCCATGACGAAACAGTGGGTATAACAACTAACCCTGTAACGCAGGTAGCGGTCGTTGCAGTAAACAAGGCATCCCAAAAAGAAGCTGCATTACCATGCGCCGAGCTTATCGGTAATGACAGGAAAAATGTGCCTGTTAAAATCGTAAGCAGGAAGCCGATCATTATTATATGTGTTGTGGTTAATGAGAATCTTTTTTTCATAATCGCACCAATTAATTTATGTAGCCGTCTTCTCCGCGTTGGTCAAATCCAACTCGTCCAGATTCAAACCAACCTCAATATGATGCTTGGCATTATGTTTGGATAATAAACATACCGTCTCAATATGTGCATCGTTGTCCAAACTCAAGCTCATATCTTCCGCAATGATTGGGAGCTTGAACTTGATG
>ENA-ORTG01001931-ORTG01001931.1-human-gut-metagenome-genome-assembly--contig:-NODE-1931-length-17833-cov-3.959163_pt1 | contig 17833 bp, 12 predicted proteins | sample MGYA00241906_ERZ509176 | MGnify/ENA primary metagenome ERZ509176 (study PRJEB26280, sample SAMEA2338811) | human gut metagenome | biome: human gut; feature: human-associated habitat; material: faeces...
GATGATGTGTCTGGTATTTTTTGCCTTTACAACGATTCTTGGATGGGATTATTACGGAGAACGATGCCTGGAATATCTGTTTAATAAGAATATGAAAGCTGTAAGAGCGTATAGATGGCTTTATATTATATGTGTATTCATCGGACCATATATGACGGTTGCGGCAGTATGGAATATCGCAGATATCTTCAATGCATTGATGGCAATCCCGAATCTGATAGCCTTGCTTGCACTCAGCAAAGTCATAGTAAAAGAAACGAAAGCATTTACGGAAAAGCTGAATGTGGAAGAGAAGAATCAGAGAATTCTCAAAGGAATGAATGCAGAGAATGTATAATAGAATATAAGTTCTGTAGAGCATATGGTGATAAAATACAGGGATTTTGGTATAAGAAGCAGAATCCCTGTATTTATTTTTGTCCTCTTATTTTGATAGAAAAATTATGCTGGATGCAGAATTTATAAAAGGTCATACTTTTCTTTAAAAGTTCGTATTATTTCTAAAATAAAACAAAATACATACAATGTTTGTGTAAATTTGTGTAAAATGTGTTAAAATGTAAGAAAACAAAGGACAGGTGCAAAAATGAAGAAACAAAAGAAGGATCCATTGTATAAAAGCTTCGGCTATGCATTTGCCGGAATATTTGCAGTGGTAACGAAGGAACGGAATATGAAGATTCATTGTGTGGCGGCAGTGCTTGTTGTGATTGCGGGTGTGATTTTGAAGATTTCAGCGATTGAGTGGTGCATCTGTATGGTGCTGTTCGGACTGGTCATGGCGCTGGAACATGTGAATACGGCAGTGGAAGCGGTGGTCGATCTGGTCACGGAAGAGAGAAAGCCGCTTGCAAAGCTTGCAAAAGATGCTGCAGCAGGAGCAGTACTGATCGCGGCAATCATGGCAGCAATTGCAGGGATGATCATATTTATTCCAAAGCTTTTGGAAAGCCTGTCTATATAGACATCGAAAGGAGAACGACCTATGGAAAAATTAGGAAGCGGATTAAAGAAAGTATTACTTGCAGGAATCGGAGCAGTTGCAGTCACAGGAGAGAAATCAAAAGAACTTCTGGATGAGATGGTGAAAAAGGGTGAGCTGACTGTTGAACAGGGCAAAGCACTGAATGAAGAACTTAAGCATAACATCAAGTCGACAGTAAAAGAAAAAGTGAATGTAAAAGTAAAAACATCTTCACCAGAAGAACTGGATGAGCTTTTGGATAAGATGACTCCGGAACAGATGGCATTGTTGAAACAGAGAATTGATGAGATGGAGAAAAAACAGGAAGAATTTGAAGCTGCAGAGACGGTAGAAGATGTGGCAGACGAATCCGTATGCGAAGATGCGACAGAGAAAGCAGCGGAAGAAGAGACAGCTGAGAACGAAGATATTTAAAGAGGAACAGGTCCATGAGTAAGGGAGAATCCAAAGAATACCGTACCAGGTTAAAGGAGATTACATCCGTACTTCATAAATATGGAATCACCAGGGGAATTACGCCTCAGAAACTCCGGATGATACTGGAGGATCTGGGGCCTACTTATATTAAAATCGGTCAGATTATGTCACTGCATTCAGACATTTTACCGAAAAGGTATTGTGATGAACTGATGTGTCTGCGTTCAGAAGTGACTCCGATGGAATTTCCGGAAGTAAAAGAAGTGATCGAACAGGCATATGGTTGTCCGTGGAATGAAATATTTGCATTTATTTCCGATACACCACTGGGATCAGCATCCATTGCGCAGGTCCACAGAGCGGAACTGCTCAGCGGTGAACAGGTTGTTATCAAGGTTCAACGAACAGGTATTTATGAAATTATGGCAAGAGATATCGGACTCCTTCGGAAGGCAGTAAAGCTGATGCCGCCGATCAGTCTGAAAGGAATGGCTGACTTCGACCAGGTACTGGATGAACTTTGGAATGTGACACGGGAAGAGATGAATTTTCTCACCGAAGCATCGAATATGGAAGAGTTTGCCAGACGGAATGCGGATGTCGTATATGTAAGAACACCGAAACTATATCAGGAATATACAACCATGCATGTGCTGGTCATGGAATACATCGAAGGGCCTGCGATCGATGATAAAGAGAAACTTCTGGTAGGCGGATACGATCTGGAAGAGATCGGGATCAAGCTGATCGATAATTATATCAAACAGGTGATGGAAGACGGTTTCTTCCATGCAGATCCCCACCCGGGAAATGTAAAGATCCAGGATGGCAAGATTGTATGGATCGATATGGGAATGATGGGAAGACTGACCGAACGGGATAAAGAACTGATCGGAAAAGCAATCCGCGGCATTGCAGAAAATGATATCGGCATGATCCAGGAAGCAGTCATGGCACTGGGTGAATTTAAAGAGAAACCAGATCAGAGCGTATTGTATGAAGATATCAGTGAACTGATGTCGAAGTATGGGTTCTTAGATATGGGAGAGATCGATGTTGCAGAAGTGATGATGGATCTTATGGAAGTGATGAAGGAAAATAAGATCCGTATGCCGCATGGTCTGACGATGCTGGCAAGAGGATTGACTAACATGGAAGGTGTGCTTGCAGACATTGCTCCACAGATCAATATGATCGAGATCGCATCCAGACATATTTCAGAGAGTATGTGGAAAGATCTGGATTGGAAAAAAGAATTAAAACATGCAGGAAAGAATCTTTACCGTTCGATGCATAAAGCAGTAGAAGTCCCGGGACTTGCAGCAGATGCACTGCATGGTCTGATGAAAGGTCAGACAAGAGTCAACCTGGATCTGCATGCATCCAACGATCTGGCACAGTTACTGAGGCGTCTGGTGCGGAATGTGGTAATGGGATTGTGGGTGATGGCATTGCTGATCAGTTCAAGCATTATCTGCACTACCAATATGAGCCCGAAGATCTGCGGGATCCCGGCAATTGGTGCGATTGGGTATTTATTTGCATTTGCGATTGTGATGTATGTGCTTATTAAGCATATTCTTTCCAAATGAATTTGAGATTTATTCTCGGTTTTATGGGCAAATATGCCGACAAAATGATACGAGAATCTGTATTTGTACCAAAAAATGAACAAAATAACAGTCGGAATCGCTAGACTTTTGATGATACAGGAGATATAATAAAACCATACACGTCAATATATGATTTGTACTATTATCAAGGAGGAACAACGAAAATGGCAAGAAAAATGAAGACCATGGATGGTAACCAGGCCGCAGCTCATGCTTCATATGCATATACAGAAGTTGCAGCAATTTACCCTATTACACCATCATCCGTTATGCCGGAACATGTAGATGAATGGGCTACAGAAGGAAGAAAGAACATATTTGGACAGACTGTTCAGGTAACAGAGATGCAGTCAGAAGCTGGTGCTGCAGGAGCAGTACACGGATCTCTTTCTGCTGGTGCTCTGACAACAACATTTACAGCATCACAGGGACTTCTGTTAATGATTCCTAACTTATATAAAGTAGCAGGAGAACAGCTTCCAGGAGTATTTAACGTATCCGCTCGTGCGCTTGCAAGCCACGCACTGAATATCTTCGGAGATCACTCTGATGTTTACGCCTGTCGTCAGACTGGTGCAGCAATGCTTTGCGAATCCAGCGTACAGGAAGTTATGGACTTAACACCAGTTGCACACTGCGCAGCATTAAAAGGAAAACTTCCATTTATTAACTTCTTCGATGGATTCCGTACATCACACGAGATTCAGAAGATTGAGACATGGGATTACGAAGATCTGAAAGATCTGGTAGATATGGACGCAATCGATGCATTCAGAAATCATGCACTGAATCCAAACCACCCATGCCAGAGAGGTTCAGCTCAGAACCCGGACATTTTCTTCCAGGCAAGAGAAGCATGTAACCCATACTACGATGCTATGCCGGCTATCGTACAGGAGTACATGGACAAAGTTAACGAGAAGATCGGAACAGATTACAAACTCTTCAACTACTACGGAGCAGCAGACGCAGAGAAAGTTATCATTGCTATGGGTTCTGTATGTGACACAATCGAAGAGACAATCGATTACTTAACAGCAGCTGGGGAAAAAGTTGGTGTTGTTAAGGTTCGTCTTTACAGACCATTCTGTGCACAGGCATTAATTGATGCAATTCCTGACACAGTAAAATACATCAACGTACTTGACAGAACAAAAGAACCAGGAGCTCAGGGAGAGCCATTATTCCTGGATGTTGTTTCTGCATTAAAGGGATCTAAGTTCGACGCAGTACCGGTTAACGGCGGACGTTACGGATTAGGATCTAAAGATACAACACCTGCACAGATCGTTGCAGTATTCAACAACGCAGACAAAGAAAGATTCACAATCGGTATCAACGATGATGTTACAAATCTTTCACTTGAAGTTGGTGCACCACTGGTTACAACACCAGAAGGAACAATCAACTGTAAGTTCTGGGGACTTGGAGCTGACGGTACTGTAGGAGCTAACAAGAACTCTATCAAGATCATCGGTGACAATACTGACATGTATGCACAGGCTTACTTCGACTATGACTCTAAGAAGTCTGGTGGTGTTACAATGTCTCACCTGCGTTTCGGTAAGAAGCCAATCAAATCTACTTACCTGATCCACAAGGCTAACTTTGTAGCATGTCACAACCCATCTTATGTAAACAAATACAACATGGTTCAGGAATTAGTTGACGGAGGAACATTCCTTCTGAACTGCTCTTGGGATATGGAAGGTCTTGAGAAACATTTACCAGGACAGGTAAAAGCATTCATCGCTGATCACAACATCAAGTTCTACACAATTGATGGTATTAAGATCGGTAAAGAGATCGGACTTGGCGGACGTATCAATACAGTCCTTCAGTCAGCATTCTTTAAACTGGCATCTATCATTCCGGAAGAAGAAGCAATCGATCTGATGAAGAAAGCTGCAAAAGCTACTTACGGAAGAAAAGGTGACAAGATCGTACAGATGAACTACGATGCTATCGATGCCGGTGCTAAACAGGTAGTTGAGATCGAAGTTCCGGAATCTTGGAAATCTTGTGAAGACGAAGGATTATTCACACCAGAAGTTAAGGGTGGAAAAGACGATGTTGTAGCATTCGTTAAGAACATCCAGTCTAAGGTTAATGCTCAGGAAGGAAATACTCTGCCAGTATCTACATTTACTGACTATGCAGATGGATCTACACCATCAGGTAGTGCAGCATATGAGAAACGTGGTATCGCAGTAGATATCCCTGTATGGCAGTCAGAAAACTGTATCCAGTGTAACCGTTGTGCATACGTTTGCCCACATGCAGTTATCCGTCCGGTAGCACTTACAGAGGATGAACTTGCAAAAGCTCCAGAAGGAACAAAAGCAATCGATATGATCGGTATGCCGGGAATGAAATTCACTATGACTGTATCAGCATATGACTGTACAGGATGTGGATCTTGTGTAAATGTATGTCCAGGTAAGAAGGGTGAAAAAGCTCTTGTTATGGCAAACATGGAAGAAAATGCAGCAGAGCAGGATATCTTTGATTTCGGACGTGAGATCGAGGTTAAACCAGAAGTTGTTGCTAAATTCAAACCAGAGACAGTTAAGGGAAGCCAGTTCAAACAGCCATTACTTGAGTTCTCAGGAGCTTGTGCAGGTTGTGGAGAAACACCTTATGCAAAACTGATCACACAGTTATTTGGTGACAGAATGTACATCGCTAATGCAACAGGATGTTCTTCAATCTGGGGTAACTCTTCACCGTCTACACCATACACAATGAACTCTAAGGGACAGGGACCTGCATGGTCTAACTCACTGTTCGAAGACAACGCAGAGTTTGGATATGGTATGTTACTTGCTCAGAAAGCAATCAGAAAGAGACTGAAAGAAGAAGTTGAAACTGTTGCAGCATCAGAGCAGGCTTCAGCAGAGGTTAAGGCAGCTTGCCAGGAATACCTCGATACATTCGCATGTGGTATTACAAACGGAGATGCTACAGATAAATTAGTTGCAGCATTAGACGGATGTGACTGCGATACATGCAAAGACATCGTTAAGAACAAAGACTTCCTCGCTAAGAAATCTCAGTGGATCTTCGGTGGTGACGGATGGGCTTACGATATCGGATTCGGTGGAGTTGACCACGTATTAGCAAGTGGTGAAGACATCAACATCATGGTATTCGATACAGAAGTTTACTCTAACACAGGTGGACAGTCTTCTAAGGCTACTAAGACTGGTGCTACAGCTCAGTTCGCAGCAGGCGGAAAAGAGACGAAGAAGAAAGACCTTGCAAGCATGGCTATGAGCTATGGATATGTATACGTTGCACAGATCGCTATGGGTGGAGACTTCAACCAGACTGTAAAAGCAATTGCAGAGGCTGAGGCTTATCCGGGACCATCTCTGATCATCGCATACGCTCCATGTATCAACCATGGTATCAAGAAGGGTATGAGCAAAGCTCAGACAGAGGAACAGTTAGCAGTAGAATGCGGATACTGGAACAACTTCAGATTCAATCCTGCAGCTGAAAAGGGAAGCAAGTTCACTCTTGACAGCAAACAGCCTAAGGAAGAAGATTATCAGGCATTCCTTGACGGAGAAGTTCGTTACAATGCTCTTAAGAGAGCTAATCCGGAAAAGGCTGCAAGACTCTTCGCTAAGAATGAGGCAGAGGCTATGGAAAGATACGATTACCTGTCAAAACTGACAGACCTTTACAAAGTAGAGGAGTAATCATATCTGATTAGCAATAGAATAGTATAAATCATGACTCCCGCAGATTCGAAAGGATCTGCGGGAGTTTTGCGTTGCCATGCATTTGCCATATTGTATTGACAAAATAGATCAAAGATGATAAAAATATTATTATATGAATAATGAGACTAGATAGAGGCGCAGGTTTCATCAGTAAGGCAGAACAACAGATAAAGGGAAATCATTTCTGCCTGAAAGGGAAAACTGCCGAAGGAAGATATCATCCCTTATTATATTCGAGATATACTTCCTGGGACGCAGCAGAATATGCTGCGGACTGTCACTTCAGTAAGTGGAGCGCTATCGGAGTATATAGAAGATATAAGAGTTTAATTATGTAATTTGTATTTAGAGTTATATAGAGGACATAAATGAAGTGTTGAATGATCTGAAAATACGGATGTCCTGCTTATAAGATGATATATGCCATGAGCAATCCACGCAGAGGAAATTGTTCATGGTATTTTTTTGGAAAAAAACGAAGGAGAGAGTTATGAGAAAAAGAAAAAAATTACTCTTTGCCGTACTCACCTGCCTCATGATCTTTGCATGCGGTGCAATTACCGTATTTGCGGCAGATGGAGGAAAAGAGTATGTACCAAAGGTGTATTCATCATTCTGGGCACTGGTACCCCCAATTGTGGCAATTGGTCTTGCACTGATCACGAAAGAAGTGTATAGTTCCTTGTTTGTCGGAATTGCGATCGGAGGAATCTTCTGGTCTAATTTCCATTTTGAAAAGGCAGTATTGCATATATTTGAAGATGGAATCGTAGGAGTACTGACAGATAGCTATAATATGGGAATCCTGGTATTCCTGGTTATTCTTGGAATTATGGTCTGCATGATGAATAATGCAGGAGGTTCGGCAGCATTTGGGCGTTGGGCTAGTATTCACATCAAGACAAGAGTTGGGGCACAGCTTGCAACGATCGTGCTTGGAATCCTGATCTTTATTGATGATTATTTTAATTGCCTGACAGTTGGAAGTGTTATGCGTCCGATCACAGATAAGCACAATGTATCACGTGCGAAACTGGCGTATCTGATCGATGCGACAGCGGCACCGGTATGTATCATCGCTCCAATCTCATCATGGGCAGCGGCTGTAACAGGATTTGTAAAAGGTGAAGATGGATTTTCTATTTTTATGCGTGCGATTCCATATAACTATTATGCTTTACTCACAATTCTTGCAATGGTTTTGATCGTAGTGCTTAAGATTGATTATGGCCCGATGAAATTACATGAAGATAATGCTGTAAAGGGTGATATCTATACTACACCGGACAGGCCATATGCAAATGCTGAGAATGAGATCGTAGAAGAAAAGGGAAAAGTGATCGATCTGGTATTCCCGATAGTGGTTCTGATCATTTTCTGCATCTGCGGTATGCTTTATACAGGAGGCTTCTTTAGTGGAACAGGCTTTGTTAAAGCATTTTCGGCAAGTGATGCATCGGTTGGTCTGATGCTTGGAAGTTTCTTCGCATTGGTTGTTACGGTTGTATTCTATGCACTTAGAAAAGTACTTAAGTTCCGTGAATCTATGGAATGTGTTCCGGAAGGATTCAAGGCTATGGTACCTGCAATCCTGATCCTGACATTTGCATGGACATTAAAAGCAATGACAGACAGTCTTGGCGCAGCAGAGTATGTGGCTAATGTTATGCAGTCCGCAGCTGGAGGATTATTAAACTTCCTGCCTGCAATTATCTTCCTCGTAGGATGCTTCCTTGCATTTGCAACTGGAACATCATGGGGAACATTCGGAATCCTGATTCCGATCGTAGTAGCGGTATTCCAGGGAACGAACGAGACTATGATGATCATCTCTATCTCAGCTTGTATGGCGGGAGCTGTATGTGGAGATCATTGTTCGCCTATTTCGGATACAACGATCATGGCATCCGCGGGAGCGCAGTGTAATCATGTCAACCATGTAACGACACAGTTACCGTATGCGGCAACCGTTGCAGTTGTTTCCTGCATTACTTATGTAATTGCCGGATTTGTTCAGAATGCATTGATCTGTCTTCCGATCGGTATGGTACTTCTGGTAGCAGCTTTACTGCTCATGAAGAAGAGAACAGAAAGCCATTCATAAATGATTTGTTAAAAAATTAAAATTAGCAGAGACTTCAAAGACTCTTTGCCTTGCATAAAAGTATGTGGCGCAAAAGTTGCTTTGGAGTCTTTTTTTGATAGGTGCAGAATAATAAGAAAGGTGTTATAATATCTTGCATGAGTGGCAATTATTCCAGTAGATATATTGCGGGGCAGAAGAATCTTCTGCTTTGGGGAAATGGAAGATTGCAGACGAAAGGAGAACATAGAAATTCATGAGTGTAAAAGACTTAAGTGCTTACGAATTAGTAAAGGAAGAAGATTTAAAAGGGATCAAATCCCACGGAATGCTGTTAAAGCATAAGAAGAGCGGGGCAAGGATCTTACTGATAGAAAATGATGATGACAACAAGGTATTCAATATCGGATTCCGTACACCGCCGTCAGACAGTACCGGAGTACCACATATCATGGAACATTCCGTACTGTGTGGATCTAAGAATTTCCCGGCGAAGGATCCGTTCGTAGAACTGGTAAAGGGTTCACTGAATACATTTTTAAATGCAATGACTTATCCGGATAAGACGGTTTACCCGGTAGCAAGCTGTAATGATAAGGATTTCCAGAATCTGATGCATGTATATATGGATGCGGTATTCTATCCGAATATTTATCAGCATGAAGAGATCTTCCGTCAGGAAGGCTGGAGCTACAAGATGGATTCTCTGGAAGATGATCTGGCTTACAACGGTGTTGTATATAATGAGATGAAGGGAGCATTCTCTTCACCGGAAGGTGTGCTGGACAGAGTGGTATTGAATACACTGTTCCCGGATACCTCATATGCGAACGAATCTGGCGGGGATCCGGAAGTGATTCCGGAACTTACGTATGAGCAGTTCCTGGATTTCCACAGAAGATATTATCATCCGTCAAACAGTTACATTTACCTGTATGGAAATATGGACATGGAAGAAAAATTAAACTGGCTGGATCAGGAATATCTGAGCAAATTCGACTATGCGCCGGTAGATTCCAAGATCCGCTATCAGGAACCATTTGATAAAGTAATCGAAAAAGAGATGCCATATTCCATAGCAAGCGATGAATCAGAAGAGGATAATACTTACATTTCTTACAATAAAGTCATTGGAACAAGTCTGGATGAGAAGCTGTATCTGGCATTTGAAGTATTGGATTATGCATTGTTATCTGCACCGGGAGCACCGCTTAAGAGAGCACTTACGGATGCCGGGATCGGAAAAGACATTATGGGATCGTATGACAACGGAATTTACCAGCCGATCTTTTCTGTCATTGCGAAGAATGCGAATGTAGAACAGAAAGAAGCATTTGTGAAAGTAATCGAGGATACATTAAAAGATATTGTTGAAAATGGAATGGATAAGAAAGCTCTCGAAGCCGGAATCAATTATAATGAGTTCCGTTACAGAGAGGCGGATTTCGGAGGTTATCCGAAGGGACTGATGTACGGACTGCAGATTATGGACAGCTGGTTATACGATGACGAAAAACCATTTATCCATATCGAAGCGCTGGATACATTCGAGTTCTTAAAGGCACAGGTCGGAACAGGATATTATGAAGAACTGATTCGCAAATATCTGTTAGAGAATACGCACGGTGCGATTGTGCTGATCAAGCCGGAAAAAGGACGTACTGCAAGAATGGACAAAGAACTTCAGGAGAAGTTACAGGCATACAAAGAAAGTCTTACAGAAGAAGAAAGAAAAGAACTGGTAGAGCGTTCCAATGCATTAGAGGCATATCAGTCAGCACCGGATGCAGTAGAAAATCTTGAGAAGATCCCGGTTCTTTCAAGAGAAGATATTTCAAAAGAGATTGAGCCGATCATCAATGAAGAAAAAAGAATCGCAGATGTACCGGTAGTTTACCATGAGATTGAGACAAATGGCATCGGATACGTGGATGTGTTATTCGATATGTCAGGTGTGGAAGAAGCAGATCTTCCGTATGTCGGAATCCTGCAGGGAGTACTTGGAGTCATTGATACCGAGAATTATAAGTACGGAGAACTCTTTAATGAGATCAACGTGCATACCGGCGGTATCGGAACATCACTGGAACTGTATACAGACATTTCCAAAGTGCCGGAAAAAGAATTCAAAGCAACATTTGAAATCAAAGGAAAGGCATTATATCAGAAGCTGCCAGTCGTATTCCGGATGATGGAGGAGATCCTGACACGTTCGAAACTGGGAGATACCAAGAGAATCAGAGAGATTCTTGCAATGCAGAAGTCAAGACTTCTTATGAAATTCCAGTCTTCCGGACATACGACAGCAGTGCTTCGTGCGATGTCTTATGCATCTCCGTCATCTAAGTTAAAAGACATGACAAGCGGTATTGAGTTCTATGATAAGATCGCTTATATCGAGGAACATTTTGAAGAAGAAAAAGACGTATTGGTACAGAAGCTTCAGATGCTGGCTCATAAGCTGTTCCGTGCAGACAATATGATGATCAGTTACACGGCTGCAAAAGAGGGCCTGAACGGCATGGAAGAGCTGGTAGAAGGTCTGAAGAAAGCAATGTTCGAAGATCCGGTGGAAGATACCAGATGCGTACTGCACTGTGAGATGAAGAATGAAGGATTCAAAACTGCTTCCAAAGTTCAGTATGTGGCAAGAGTCGGCAACTTTATTGACAATGGAGCTGACTATACAGGAGCACTGCAGATATTGAAGGTGATCTTAAGTTATGATTACCTGTGGCAGAATATCCGTGTCAAAGGCGGCGCTTATGGATGTATGAGTGGATTCAGCCGTACAGGAGAAGGATATTTTGTATCTTACCGTGATCCGAACCTGGAAAGAACGATGGAAGTCTATGAAGGCATCGCAGATTATCTGAGAAACTTTACTGTCAGTGACCGTGACATGAACAAATATATTATCGGAACTATGAGTAATATTGACCAGCCGATGACACCGTCTGCAAAAGGAGACCGTTCGTTCAATCTGTACATGAATAAAGTCAGTGCAGAGACAATCAAGAAAGAGCGTCTGCAGATCCTTGAGGCAGGACAGGAAGATATCCGGAAACTGGCGGATGTCGTAGAGGCAGTGATGAAAGCCGAACAGGTCTGCGTGATCGGAAGCGAAGAGAAGATAGAAGAAGCAAAAGATATGTTTAAAAATGTGACGACATTTTAGTTGTCTTCAACAGATAAAAGAACAGGAGAAAATATGAAAAAGGATTATAAATCAGGATTCGTAACATTGATCGGTCGTCCAAACGTTGGAAAATCAACTCTGATGAACCAGCTGATCGGACAGAAGATCGCGATTACATCGAATAAGCCACAGACGACACGTAACCGTATCCAGACCGTACTTACAACAGCTGACGGTCAGATTGTGTTCGTGGATACACCGGGAATCCATAAAGCAAAGAACAAGCTTGGGGAGTATATGGTCAATGTGGCAGAACGTACATTGAATGAAGTTGACGTGGTGCTCTGGCTGGTAGAGCCGACAACATTTATCGGAGCAGGTGAACAGCATATCATCAGCCAGCTTAAGAAAGTAACGACACCGGTTGTACTGGTCATCAATAAGATAGACAGTGTAAAGAAGGAAGATGTTCTTCCGGCCATCGCTGCGTACAAAGATGTCTATGACTTTGCAGAAATCGTTCCGGTATCTGCGAGAAACGGTGACAATACCGATGAGCTTGTAAAAGTGATCATGAAATACCTTCCGTACGGACCACAGTTCTATGATGAAGATACCATTACAGATCAGCCGGAGCGTCAGATTGTGGCCGAACTGATCCGTGAAAAAGCACTGCACTGCTTGCAGGAAGAGATTCCGCACGGTATCGCAGTTGCCATTGACAGTATGAAAGTCAGAAATAAAGTGATGCACATCGATGCAACGATTATCTGTGAGCGCGATTCACACAAGGGGATAATTATTGGTAAAAAAGGAAGTATGTTGAAAAAGATCGGAAGCACTGCTCGTTATGAGATTGAGAAAATGCTGGATCAGCAGGTGAATCTCAAGCTCTGGGTCAAAGTAAAGAAAGACTGGAGAGACAGTGAATTTTTGATGAAAAATTTTGGATACCGCGAAGATGAATAAAAAGCAGTGCCCATGGGAGAACCTAATCTTAGAGCATTAAAAAATATGCCATGGCAAAGGATGAGGTGATCATATGGAAGAGTACTGGGACAGATTCGTCGCATCAGGTAAGATAGAAGATTATCTGTATTATAAAGGTATGAGTATCTGTGAGGAGACGATAAACAGATACAAAGAAGGAGATACAATTGGTAAATCAGATTACACTGACTGGCATGATACTGACAGCAGCACCGATAGGTGAATATGACAGACGAGTGGTAATACTGACCAGAGAAAGAGGGAAAATCTCGGCATTCGCACGTGGTGCAAGAAGACCGAACAGTGCACTGATGGGAGTGACGAGCCCTTTTTCGTTTGGAGAGTTTACTGTATATGAGGGGCGGACATCTTATACGCTGGTGTCGGCCTCTGTTTCCAATTATTTCCAGGAATTGCGTACGGATGTAGAAGGTGCCTATTACGGATTCTATTTTATGGATTTGGCCGGGTATTATGCAAGAGAAGCGAACGATGAGACCGAGATGCTGAAGCTTCTGTATCAGACGCTACGGGCACTGACGAACATACATATCCCGAATGAACTGATACGGTGCATTTACGAATTGAAGACCATTACCGTGAATGGGGAAGGTCCGCAGGTGATGGAATGTATCATGTGCGGGGATAAGGAGCGGGAAAAAGTATTTAGTATACGGAGAGGCGGCGTGATATGCACGCAGTGTGCCGGCCATATTTCCGATGGAATCCGGCTGCTTCCGTCGACATTATATACATTGCAGTACATCGTATGTTCCCCGGTTGAGAAATTATATACTTTCGTTGTAAAAGAAGATGTGCTTGGAGAACTAAAGAATCTGACGAAAGCGTATCTGGATGAATATCTGGGAAAACGCTTCAAATCATTGGAGATATTGGAAACAATTGTACGATAAGGCTTGAAAACAAAGAGGGCAGACGCTATAATTAAATTCAATTACGAATATTTTGAGAAGGTGAGGATGAAAAAATGGCAGAAAAGACTATGGATAAGATCGTTTCATTGGCGAAAGCAAGAGGATTTGTATATCCGGGATCTGAGATCTATGGCGGGCTTGCGAATACATGGGATTATGGTAATCTCGGAGTAGAATTGAAAAACAATGTAAAAAAAGCATGGTGGAAGAAATTCATTCAGGAATCTCCGTTCAATGTAGGTGTGGACTGTGCGATCCTTATGAATCCACAGACATGGATTGCAAGTGGACATCTCGGAGGATTCAGTGATCCTTTGATGGATTGTAAACAGTGTCACGAGCGTTTCCGTGCGGATAAAGTCATCGAAGATTATTGTGCAGAGAATAACATTGAACTGGATGGTGCGGTAGATGCATGGACACAGGAGCAGATGAAGAACTTTATCGATGAGAATCAGATTCCATGTCCGACATGTGGAAAGCATGACTTTACAGATATCCGTCAGTTCAACCTGATGTTCAAGACATTCCAGGGAGTAACAGAGGATGCGAAGAATACGGTATATCTCCGTCCGGAGACTGCACAGGGAATCTTCGTAAACTTTAAGAATGTACAGCGTACCTCCAGAAAGAAACTGCCATTTGGTATCGGACAGATCGGTAAATCATTCCGTAATGAGATCACACCTGGTAACTTCACATTCCGTACCAGAGAGTTCGAACAGATGGAACTGGAATTCTTCTGCAAACCGGACACAGATCTTGAATGGTTTGATTATTGGAAGAAGTTCTGTCTGAACTGGCTGTCTGCATTAGGACTGAAAGATGATGAAGTACGTTACCGTGATCATGATAAAGAAGAGCTTTCTTTCTACAGTAAAGCAACAACAGACGTTGAGTTCTTATTCCCATTCGGATGGGGAGAACTGTGGGGAATCGCTGACCGTACAGATTACGACTTAACACAGCATCAGAATGTATCCGGACAGGATCTGACATACTTTGATGATGAGACAAAGGAAAAATACATCCCATACGTTATCGAGCCGTCACTCGGTGCAGACCGTATGGTACTTGCATTCCTTTGCAGTGCTTATGATGAAGAAGAGATCGGAACAGAGGAGAAGCCTGATACACGTACAGTTCTTCACTTCCATCCGGCACTGGCACCGGTTAAGATCGGTGTGCTTCCGCTTTCTAAGAAGCTGAACGAAGGTGCAGAGAAGATCTATGCAGAGCTTGCAAAGACATATAACTGTGAGTTCGATGACAGAGGAAACATCGGTAAGCGTTACAGAAGACAGGATGAGATTGGTACTCCGTTCTGTGTGACTTACGATTTTGAGTCTGAGACAGACGGCGCTGTAACTGTCCGTGATCGTGATACGATGGAGCAGGAGCGTGTGAAGATCGAAGATCTGAAGGCTTACTTCGAGAAGAAATTTGAATACTAAAAGAAGATAAGAGACAGGGATGCTTGTCGGCATCCCTTTTCTTTTAATTAGAACGCTTCAATACAGTAAAGCGTTACGCAATAACGCAATGGAGAAATAAAGAACTGGATTGAAGGAATTTACAATCACCAGACAGAAGAAAAAGGAGAGAGAAAATGGCGATTAAAATTATCATGTTAGTAATATTTTTTGGAGTGATGATCGGTGTCGGCGTATACTGCCGGAGGCATGCGACCGATGTCAATGGATTTGTATTAGGTGGAAGAAATGTTGGACCATGGCTGACTGCATTCGCATACGGAACCTCATACTTTTCCGCAGTTATCTTTATCGGATATGCGGGACAGTTCGGATGGAAGTTCGGTCTTGCTTCCACATGGATCGGTCTTGGAAATGCGTTTATCGGTTCCCTGCTTGCATGGAATGTACTTGGCAGACGGACGAGGACAATGAGTCATCATTTAGAGAGTAAGACGATGCCGGAATTCTTCGGTGTCCGGTTTGATTCGAAGATGCTTAAGATCTTGGCGTCCCTGATCGTATTTGTATTCCTGATTCCGTATACGGCATCGCTTTACAACGGACTTTCAAGATTGTTCGGGATGGCGTTTAACCTGGATTATACGGTCTGCATCGTCGTGATGGCAGTGCTTACCGGAATCTATGTGATTGCAGGCGGTTACATGGCGACAGCCATCAATGATTTTATCCAGGGATGTATCATGATCATCGGAATCATCGCGGTCATTGCATCGGTATTAAAATCAAATGGTGGATTCATGCAGGCAATCGATGCATTGGCACGAGTAGAGGATGCGCAGGCAACTTCCACACCGGGAGCATTTGCATCGTTCTTCGGACCGGATCCTTTTGGACTTCTGTGTGTTGTGATCCTGACGTCACTTGGCACATGGGGACTTCCTCAGATGGTACAGAAGTTTTATGCAATCAAGGATGAGAAGTCAATCGGAAAAGGTACATTAATATCCACAATCTTCGCAATCATTGTAGCTGGTGGCTGTTATTTCCTCGGTGGTTTCGGCAGACTGTATGATATCGACATCGCGGCACAGGGCTATGATGCGATTATCCCGGCGATGATCGAGAAGCTGTCTCCGTTTTTGATCGCGGTTGTTGTAATCTTAGTTCTTTCTGCATCCATGTCGACATTATCGTCACTGGTGCTCGCATCTTCTTCGACACTGACGCTGGATATGATCCGTGGCACGATCGTGAAGGAGATGACAGAGAAGAAACAGGTATTTATCATGCGGATCTTCATCGTCGTATTTATCGCAATCTCCGCAGTGATCGCGGTTGTACAGTATAAGAGCGGCGTGACATTTATCGCACAGCTTATGGGTATTTCGTGGGGCGCACTTGCAGGCGCATTCCTTGCACCGTTTATCTACAGCTTGTACTGGAAGGGCGTGACGAAGGCTGCCGTGCTTGTGAACTTCCTGTTCGGCAGTGGCATCATGGTAGCGAATATGCTTGCAAGAGCATCATTCCCAACCGTGTTGCAGTCGCCGATCAACTGTGGTGCATTTGCAATGCTTGCCGGACTTATCATCGTTCCGGTTGTGAGCCTTATCACACCAAAGCTTTCCGATGAGAAGAAACAGGCGGTATTTTCCTGCTATGAAAAATAAGTTCTAAACAGAGGATTTGCGCATAGGCTATATAGAAACCAAGTTGTACGAGAGGACGGCAACATGAGAACACGACAAACGGCGCTTCGCATGATCGTACTTTCATTTTTACTTGTGGGATGCATGTGTATCTTCGCGGCCTGTGCAAAATCAGAGAAGAAGGCTTCGGCTGCGGGGGTATACCATCTGTATTCCATGGAGTCGGACGGGGACAGCTATTCTCACGACGATATCGTGTCATATGGGCTGGATTCCATGGCACTTACGTTGTATGCGGATGGCACGGCAAGCCTTGGCTTCGGGGAGGAGACAGAGCAGTTTCAATGGAAGGAAGGCATGCTTTATTCGGATGATGAGGAAATTGCTTTTACCGTGGAAAATGGAATGCTCACCGTATCAATGGATACAGAAAGCATGGTTTTCGAGAGGGTGAAAGATGCACCGGAGAAGATGGAAGTCCAGAACCCGGAAGAAACAACCGGCACCCCGACAGACGATACGGAAGTGTCCGGAACAGATTTGCCGCAGCAGTAGATATGAGCAGCCCGGACTGAAAAGAAAATAAAAAAGGCAGTTGATTTCCGCGTAAAATACGTCCGGAAAACCAATTGCCTTTCTTTTTATGTTTTTTTATGGCGATTTTACTAAATATTTATAAAAATGCCTTTATCAATTGTGAAAATTATGTTATAATTTCTTGCAGTGTGATGGGGACGTGCCATAGTCTGCTATCGCAGAAATTTGATTACTTAGGAGGTATATGACAAATGGCAAACAAGTGGGTTTATATGTTTAGCGAAGGCGACATGACCATGCGTAATCTTCTCGGTGGTA
>ENA-ORTG01001953-ORTG01001953.1-human-gut-metagenome-genome-assembly--contig:-NODE-1953-length-17705-cov-8.248045_pt1 | contig 17705 bp, 15 predicted proteins | sample MGYA00241906_ERZ509176 | MGnify/ENA primary metagenome ERZ509176 (study PRJEB26280, sample SAMEA2338811) | human gut metagenome | biome: human gut; feature: human-associated habitat; material: faeces...
CTACGATCTGGTTGCAGGCGCCAATATTGCCGGCTTCAAGAAGGTTGCTCAGGCCATGTACGAGCAGGGCGTGTTCTAATCTATTTTCATTCCATACACAGCAGCCCCAGCGGTTTTCGCCGCTGGGGCTGTTTTTGCACTGCTGCATATTTTGTGATATGCTGGCAATAAATCTGAACTTGCGGAGGTTTCACGATGAAAAAAGTGATCATTGGCGCAGTCATGTTTATGACAGGCGTTGTATCAGCCTTTATATTATTGGGCGGAGCGATGGCCTTTCAATTTGAACACATCAACCTGAGTCCGTTTTCTATGACGATGCAGATTCTCGCACAGTATGGTCTGACAGCATTTCTGTATGCAGCGGCAGCCCTTGCGGCTGCAGGGATCGTTGTTGCGGTCTTGGGATTGAAAGAAACGTAAGAGGAACCACTAGCCTGTAAATGCAATACGAATGGCGCAATGCGTACATACGGAGGTTGCCCCGTATGTGCGCATTGCGCCAATTTGGTCCGTATAGCGGGAAGCTGGAGCCTCTTTTTCCAGTGCTGCACCGGCGCTGGGTACATCAGCCGGCCTGATGGCTATGGGGAGCAAGCAGACTTTTGCCGCAGTGCGGGCAAATCTCACCGTCGCTGCGGCCAAGACGTTCGCCGCAGAAGGGGCAGCGCCAGCACAGCAGCCAGACGGCTGCATAACCGATGGCGAACAGCGCCGTAAACAGAAAATACACCGGCTTGGACACGCCGCAGCCAATAAGAAAGCTGGCCAGCGTCAGCGCGAGCAGCGTGAACAGCAGAACCTTGATCGTTTTCAGATTCATAGAGAAGCCTCCTCTTCTTCATCCGAACCGCAAAGCTTTCCGTTTCCTTCTGTCTATATTATAGCACTCTGTCCCGGATCCGTATACGGCCTGAGGGAAAATTTGTGCAATATTTCTATTGCGCGTCAATGCGCTCCTTCAGGTCGTTCAGGTAGACCCAGCGCTCTGTTTTCGCGTCCAGCTCTGCCGTCAGGCGCTCCTGCTCGGCCGTGAGCGCCTGCAAGCGGACATAGTCGCTTCCGCAGGACTCCTGCTCCTGCCGGCACGCAGACAGCTGCGCATCCAGCTCCGCGATCACGCTGTCGATGGTGTCAAATTCCCGCTGCTCGTTGTAGGAGAATTTCAGCTTCTTCTCGCGCGGACGTTCCGGGGCGGGCTTTTCCTGCTTTTCAGGCTTCTTTTCCTCCGGCGGCGTCCGCTTGCGCGCCCAGTCGGACCAGTTGCCGGTAAACACGTCGACGCGGCCCTCCGGGCGCACCTCGAAGATGGTATCCGCCAGCTTATCAAGGAAAAAGCGGTCGTGCGAGACGGCGATGATGGGGCCGGGGAAGCTTTGCAGATAGTCCTCCAGAATGGAAAGCGTCGTAATGTCCAGATCGTTCGTCGGCTCGTCAAGCAGCAGCACGTTGGGTGCCGCCATGAGGATGGACAGCAGATAGAGTCTCCGCCGTTCGCCGCCGGACAGACGACCGATGGTGGTCTGTTGCAGATCAGGCGGGAACAGGAAGCGTTCCAGCATGGTCTTGGCGGAGAATGTGCCCTCGTCCGTTTTTACCTGCGCGGCGACGCTATAAATGAAGTCGTATACGCGCTGGTTCAGATCCAGCTCCCGGCCCTCCTGCGAAAAATGACCGATCTTGACCGTCTCGCCCAGCTCGACCGTGCCGCTGTCCGGCGGAAGCTCGCCCGCGAGCACGCGCAGGAGCGTCGATTTGCCCGCGCCGTTTCGGCCCACGATGCCGATGCGGTCGCTGCGCAGAAGGCCGTAGGAAAAATCACGGAAGATCGTCCGCCCGTCATAGCCCTTGGAGATGTGCTCCAGTGTGATGATCTTTTTGCCGAGACGGCTCGAAGCCGCCGAGAGCTGCACTGTGCTGTCGCGCTCAGGGGCCTTCTGGTCCTTCAGCTCCTCATAGCGCTGAATGCGCTCCTTGCTCTTCGTGCTCCGGGCCTGACAGCCGCGCAGGATCCATTCGCGCTCGACACGCAGGATGGACTGCCGCTTGCGCTCGGACGCCTCCGCCATCTGCGCGCGCTGCTCCCGCAGCTCAAGATAACGGGAGTAATTGGCCTCGTAGTGGTAGAGCTTCCCGCGCGAAAGCTCCGTGATGTGGTTCACGACGCGCTCCAAAAAATACCGGTCGTGCGTGACCATGACCAGCCCGCCCCGGAATTTTTTCAGCCAGTCCTCCAGCCACTGCACCATTTCGGTATCCAGATGGTTCGTCGGCTCGTCGAGCACCAGCACGTCCGCCGGGTGGATGAGCGCTGCGCACAGGGCCGCACGGCGGCGTTCGCCGCCCGAAAGCGTGCCGATCCGCCGGTCGGTGTCCGCAAGACCGAGCTGCGTCAGCATACGCTTGGCCTCGTATTCGTTCAGCTGCCGGAATTCCGGCGGCATACTGGCAAAGACCTGCTCCAGAACGGTCAGTTCATCTCGCATATCCGGATTCTGTGCAAGCACGCTGACCTGCAAATTCGGCTTGCGGGCGATCGTCCCGCCGTCCGGCTGGAGCTTTCCGGCCAGAACCTTCAAAAATGTCGACTTTCCGGTGCCGTTGATGCCGATCACGCCGGTCTTGTCGCCCTCGTTCAGATAAAAATCCACATCGTCCAGCAGCTGACGGCTGCCGAAATTGATGGAAAGATGCTCTGCGGATATCAGCATAAATTTCCTCCTGCAAGGGGTTTCTGCGTCTATTCTATCACAGTCTTCGCCGGAAATCACGCGCTTCTTGCATTTTTGCCGGGCTTCTGGTATCATGGGGGCGAAAAGCATGGAATCGAGGTGAGTTTCCAATGAATTCCGTGAAATTACTGGCGCTTGATCTGGACGGCACACTGCTGAACTCCCAAAAGGAGCTGACGCCGCGCACCCGCGATGCGCTCTATGCCGCGGCAGAGGCAGGCGTCGAGATCGTGCCGACCACGGGCCGCTTCTTTACCGGTATGCCGGAGGTCATTCAGAAGCTGCCGTTTCTGCACTACGCCATCACCATCAACGGCGCGCAGGTCTATGACATCCGCGCGGAAAAGGCTGTCAGCAGAGCGGAAATTCCGCTGGAAACGGCTCTGCGGGTCCTGGAGTATCTCGACGGCTTCCCCGTGATCTACGACTGCTATCAGGACAACTGGGGCTGGATGACGCGCAGCATGCAGGAAAACGCGGCTGCATTTGTCCCCATCGACCACTCGCTGCGCATGGTGCGCAGTCTGCGCACGCCGGTCGACGAGCTCAAGGCCTATCTGCGGGAGCAGAACCGGGGCGTTCAGAAATTACAGCTGTTCACACCGGACGATGCGCTGCGCAGACAGCTGCTCAAAGACCTCACAGAGCGCTTCGGCACGCTGAGTGTCAGCACGTCCATGCCCTGCAACATTGAGATCAACGACGCGCACGCCAACAAGGGCGAGGCCATTGCGTCTCTGACAGCCTACCTCGGCCTGCCGATGGCGGCAACGATGGCGATCGGCGATGGGCTGAACGACAGGAGCATGATCCGGATGGCGGGCCTCGGCGTGGCCATGGCGAATGCGTGTCCGGAAATTCTGGCGATAGCCGACGAAATAACTGCCTCCTGCGACGAGGACGGCGCGGCGCTTGCCATCGAGCGGCACTGCGTACCGGGAAGGACGTAACGGAAATGGTCGACTGCCACATTCATATGGTGCTGGACGGCGTCAACTGGAAGGACGCCATCGCCCGGCATAAAGCGGCGCCGCAGGAGGCACTGATCCGGCAGACGCTGGGGCACTATCAGGCGCTGGGGTTTTCCTATCTGCGCGACGGCGGCGACCGCTGGGGCGTGTGCGATCTGGCCGCGAAGCTGGCCCCGGAATACGGCATACGCTACCGGTCGCCGGGCTTCCCGATTTATAAAACCGGACATTACGGCGGCTTTATCGGACGCGGCTTTGACGGGCTTGCCGAATACCGTGCGCTTGTTCGCGAGGCTAAAACGCGCGGCGCACACTTTATCAAGCTCATGATCTCCGGGCTGATGGATTTCAGCCAATACGGCGTGCTGACCGGCGAGCCTCTGCCGCCGGACTTGATCCGGGACATGATCGCCTGCGCGCATGACGAAGGCTTTTCCGTCATGGCCCACGCCAACAGCGACGAGGCCGTGCGCGCGGCGCTTGCGGGCGGCGTGGACTCCATCGAGCACGGCGCGTATCTCACGGATGAGACGCTTTGTCAACTGGCAGAGTCTGGCGCTGTCTGGGTGCCGACGCTCGTGACGATCGGCAATCTCATCGGCTGCGGCCGCTTTCCGGATACGGTTTTAACGCCGCTGCTGGCCTATCAGATGAACGCCGTAAAAAAAGCCGCCGCGCAGGGTGCAAAAATTGCCTGCGGCAGCGACGCGGGCGCGTACCGCGTCCTGCACGGGCAGGGCGGTCTGGACGAGCGCACGCTCCTGCGCCGCGCCATTGGAGAGGGTGCAGACACCGTAACCGACGCGGGAAACGCCGTAATTATGGCGCGGTTCTGAATCTGAACCTAAAAAAATATCTGTTTTTGCATCTTTTTATAGTACCAGCATTGGATATAATCAGGGTATCTTAACAAGAGAGGTACTCTGGTATGAAAAAGAGAAACGAAACCATCCGTATGCTGGTTCTGAGCGCGATGTTTGCCGCGCTGTGCTGCGTGACGACCATGCTGGTGCGGTTCCCGACCGTTGCCGGGTATACCAACATCGGCGAGGGGATGTGCTTGCTTGCCGGGCTGGTGCTCGGCCCGTGGTACGGCTTCTTTGCCGCAGGCATCGGCAGCGGTCTTGCCGATCTGCTGGCAGGCTACGCGCATTATGTTCCCGGCACGTTTATCATCAAGGGCCTTGTGGCGCTGGTGGCCGCGCTGCTGCTGCGGCCGATGCTCAAGAAGGGCGAAAAGATCCCGTTCTGGCGTCTGGCGCTCATCGAGCTGCCGTCCGAGGTCATCATGGTCGCCGGGTATTTCGGCTATAAGGCGCTGATTCTCGGCAAGGGCCTTGCCGCCGCCGCGTCGATCCCGAACAATCTGGTGCAGGCCGCCGTCGGCATCGTTTTGTCCGTCGTGCTCTACACCGCGCTGGCCAAGGTTCCCGAAATTCATAAGGCATTCTGGAAGGGTGGAATGAATCATGTATGAAGAACTTACCGCACAGGCGAAGCAGGCCGTCACGGAGCTGCTGGACATTGCGAAGCTGAAGCCCGGCAAGCTGTTTGTCATCGGCTGCTCGTCGAGTGAAATGGTCGGCGCGCGCATCGGCAAGGGTTCGAGCCTTGAGGCCGCACAGGCCGCGTTTGCGGGCATTTATCCCGTTTTGCAGGAGCGCGGCATTGAACTTGCCGTGCAGTGCTGCGAGCACCTCAACCGCGCGCTTGTTGTTGAGCGCGATGTGGCCGAGGCGCACGGCTTTGAGATCGTCAATGCCATCCCGCAGCTGCACGCGGGCGGCTCGTTCGCCATGACGGCGTGGGCTAATTTCAAAGACCCCGTACTCGTCGAAACCATTGTTGCCGACGCGGGGCTTGATATCGGCGGCACGCTGATCGGTATGCACCTGCGCCGCGTCGCGATCCCCGTTCGCCTGTCAATCAAAAAGATCGGCGAGGCCAACATCCTCTGCGCCCGCACGCGCCCGAAATACATCGGCGGCGCCAGAGCGGTTTATCAGGACTTGTAAACATGAAAAGCTCCTCTTGCCGACTGCAAGAGGAGCTTTTGACATTTGCAGGGGACTTGCAAAAATCCTCGGCGAATTCGGGTGCGCGTTTCTGTGGGGTTTTGTTGGATTTCCCTGTTTTGATACAGAATTCTCTTTTCATCATGACGGGAACGTGCTATAATAAAATAAACCGCTGCGGGCGGTCTATGGATTTGCAAAGGAGCGAAGCATATGAAAAAATTACGTTGGGGCGTGATCGGAGCCGGCGGCATTGCGGATCGCAGGACGATCCCCGGCATGATGCTGGCCGAAAACGCGGAGCTGATCGCCGTCATGGACATCAATGCCGAGCAGGTTGAGAAAATCCGTCAGAAATACGGCGCAAAGCGCGGCTATACGAAGGAAGAGGACCTGCTGGCAGACCCGGAGGTCGACGCCGTTTATATCGCCACGCCCATCGTCCTGCACGCAAAGCAGGCCAAGCTGGCCGCAGATTACGGCAAGGATATCCTGATTGAAAAGCCGCTGGCCATGACGTCCGACGAAGGGCAGGCGGTCATCGACTACTGCGAACGCAAGGGCGTGAAGATCGCGGCGGGCTTCATGATGCGCTTCGGTTCGCACGTCATGAGCATGAAAAAGGCCATCGCCGAGGGCAAGATCGGCACGGTCGTATCCGGCTATTCACAGTTTACGCTCTGGCTTCCGTACGAGCCCGGCAACTGGCGGCAGTGCAAGGCCAAGGCCGGCGGCGGCGCGATGATGGATCTGTCTGTTCATACCATCGACCTGATGGAGTACATCACCGGTATGCGCGTGACCGAGGTCGCGTCCATGAATGAAAAAATCGCCTTCCCCGAACCGCAGTATGACGTGGAGGACACGTCCACCATCCTCATGCGCATGGAAAACGGCGCACAGTGCGTTGTGCAGTCCAACTTCAATATCCCGGACGAAGCCTCCAAGTGGCGCGTTGAATTTTTCGGCACGAAGGGTCGTCTGCTGGGCGACACGATGATCGGCCAGATCGACGGCGGCAAGCTGAACGCCGTGTTCATTGACAAGAACGTCGCCTATTCCGCCGAGCAGACCCACGCCGACGATGTGGGCGTCGAGATTCCCGGCGACTTCGGCAATATGTACACCCGCGAGATCGAGAGCTTCTCGGACTCCATTCTCAACAATAAGCCCCTCGTCGTGCCTGCGTCCGACGCCGTGCACGTCCAGCGCATCATGGAAAAGGCCTATGCCAGCGGCGAAGAGCTGAAGATCCTGAAAATTTAAGCGACACCCAGCACATCCAGCAGCGCCCGGCACTCGCCGGGCGTCAGGATGCGCTGCGCTGTACGCGGGTCCTCTGCGGACGGGGCCCGGCTCGGGTCCGGGCGGTTTTCCAGCAGCCACTGGCGCGGCGACATTCCGAGGTTTTTCTGGAAGCTCCGGTTCAGATACTTGGGGTCGGAGAAGCCGCAGGCATAGGCCGCGTCGGTCAGCTTCGTGTCGGACTGGCGCAGCAGCAGCATGGCCGCCTCCAGCCGGAGCCGGGCCAGATACTCCTGAAACGGGATATGCAGCTGCTCGCGGAACAGGTGCGACAGATACGTCTGCGTCAGCCCCTCCCGCTCCGCGATCTCGCTGAGGCGGACAGGCTCAGAATAGTGCGTCTCCAGATAGTGCAGAATGCGGTGCATCCGCTCGGCATTGCGCGTCTGCGTCATGTTTTCCGTGTCGCTCAGCACGCGGTATGGCGTTCCGCCCAGCAGGATCGCAAAGATCGCGTTGATCTGCGCCATGCAGGCGAACGGCGCTTCCGGTGTGTCGCGCAGATAATTGGAAAGCGCCAGCAGCATCGCCCGGCGCAGCGCCGGCAGCTGCTCCGGCCCCAGACAGGAGGACAGCCCCCGGCAGCCGAAGCGGATGCTGCGGATCTGCGGATAGAAGCGGGCGCAGAAGCTGTCGGAGATCTGCAGCGTCAGGAGCCTTGCAGGCGCGCCGGACGCGCACAGCTCATGGCTGCTGCCCGCGTCGAACAGCAAAATCTCGCCCGGCCCGGCCTCAAAGCTCTGCCGGTCGGTGCTGACACGGCAGCTGCCGCTCAGCACCACGCACAGCTCCAGCTCCTTATGCAGGTGCATGGGGCGGTACACCATGTCGACGATAAACATGGTGCAGTCGGCCAGCTTGGAATGGGAGATCAGCTCATATTCATTGTAAAGTTCCATTTGTTTCACCAAAAACGCATCTTTGTCGGGCGTCAGGCGCATCTTCATCGGTGATAAGCCTGCCCCGTTCCTTCATAATAACAGTAACCGGAACAAAAAACAAGGGAATCCGGGCCGCACGGCCTGAAAACAGGGAGGAAGTATGAAAAAAGGCATTTGCTGCGCAGGCAATATGATCGTAGATATCACCTATCCCATCGAAACATGGCCGAAGCAGAACGAGCTGACGCACATCACCGAGGGCATCACGCGCTCCACCGGCGGCTCGGTCTGCAACACCATTTCCGATCTCGCGCGGCTCGATCCCGCGCTGCCGCTCGTCGCTTCCGGCTTCGCCGGGCACGACGCAGAGGGTGATTTTGTGCTGCAGGAGATGGGGAAATACAAAAACATCGACCTGTCCATGGTCAAGCGCAGCGGCGACACCTCGTTTACCGCTGTCATGTCGAACAACCAGACAAAAGAGCGCACATTTTTCCAGTACGCGGGCGGCAGCGCCTATTACGGTGAGGACGACATCGACTGGGACAGGCTGAACGTCGATATCTTCCACATCGGCTACATTCTGCTGCTGCCGCATCTGGACGAGCCGGACGCGGAATACGGCACAAAGATGGCGAGGCTTCTGCACCGGGCGCAGCAGGCGGGCATGAAGACGTCCATCGACGTTGTTTCCGAGGCGGGCGAGCGCTTCAAGCGGCTCGTGACCCCGGCGCTCAAATACACGGACTACTGCATCATCAACGAGCTTGAGACGCAGCAGACCACCGGCGTTCTCCTGCGCGGAGAGGACGGCACGCTGCACGTGGAAAACATGAAGGCTGCGCTGCAGAAGCTCCACGAGCTGGGCGTGGCAAAATGGGCCGTTATCCACTGCCCGGAACTCGGCTGCGGCATGGACGAGGCCGGAAATTACTGCGAATTTGAAAGTCTCAAGCTCCCCAAGGGCTATATCAAGGGTACGGTCGGCGCAGGCGACGCGTTCTGCGCGGGCGTTCTGTACGCGGCGGAGACAGATATGCCGCTGCGGGAGGCGCTGAAGCTCGGCGCGTGCAGCGCGGCGGCTTCCTTGAGCGAGGTCAGCGCGTCGGACGGCGTGAAAACAAAGGACGAGGTTTTGAAGCTCTATGAGCTTTACGGAAAATAAAGAAAGAGGTCAGAGTATGAAACAGGCAGTTATGTACGGCGGCGGCAACATTGGCCGCGGCTTCATCGGCGCAACGCTCAGTCAGTCCGGCTATAAGGTCACATTCATCGACGTGGCAGAGCCGGTCGTGAAGGCGCTGCAGGAAAAGGAGCAGTATCCCGTCCGCTATGTGTCCAGCGAAGGACATGAGGACGTCGTGATCGAGCACGTGACCGCGGTCAACGGCAACGATCAGGAAGCGGCCTCCGAGGCCATCGCAAACTGCGATATCATGGCGACGGCGGTCGGCGCGAGAATTCTCAAGTTCATCGTCGGCAACATCGTCGCGGGTCTCAGAAAGCGCTGGGCGCGGGACGACCGCCCGCTCAACATCATCATCTGCGAAAACCTGATGGACGCAAACAAGGTCATGGAAGGGATGCTGAAGAACCTGCTGACCGACGAGGAAAAGAAGCACTTTGATGAAAAGGTCGGTCTGGTCGAGGCCTCCATTGGCCGCATGGTGCCCGTGCAGACCGAGGAGATGAAGGACGGCGATCCGATGCGCGTCTGTGTCGAGCGCTACGGTTTCCTGCCGGTCGACAAGGCCGCGTTCAAGGGTGAAATTCCGGAGATCACGAACATGGTGCCGTTTGAGCCGTTTGATTTTTATATTAAGCGCAAGCTGTACGTCCACAACATGGGCCACGCGACCTGCGCGTATCTGGGCGGCTACGAGGGCCGGAAATATATTTATCAGTCCATCGACGATCCTGAAATTCTGACCATCGTGCAGAACGCCATGCTGGAAAGCGCGCTGGCGCTGCATAAAAAGTACGGCGTCGAGCTGGATGGCCTGATGCTGCACATCACCGATCTGCTGGGCCGCTTCCGCAATGCCGCCCTGAAGGACACCTGCAAGCGCGTCGGCGGCGACCCGACGCGGAAGCTCGGCGCAGCCGACCGGCTGATCGGTTCGAGCCTGCTGTGCCTCGAGCAGGGCGTGAAGCCCGCGGATATCGCCGTCGGCGCAGCCGGTGCGGTGTACCGCTATCTGAACGAGGCGGGCATTGAGCAGTCGAAGGAAGAAGCGGCAAAGGTTCTGAAGGACGTCTCCGGGCTGGAGGCCGATTCGGAGCTGGCCGGGATGATCCTCGATCTGTACGCATACTTCCTTGAGGGCGAACCCGTCGCGGCCCTCCGCCGCGCCGCGCAGGCCGCAAAGACCGCCAGCCTCGGCAAGATCATCTGATTGCCCCTCTCCCCCGCTGAAATCATGAAAAAAGCCTTCCCCTTTCATCATGCACACGGCATGAGAAGGGGAAGGCTTTTTGATTTGGATCCAGGCCGCTTCTTACGCCTCCGTAGAGAACGACGCGACCTCCTTGAGTTCCTTGTCGATCAGAACGACCGTTTTCTCGCTTGTGACGAAGGCAAGATTCTTTCCGACAGGGATCACGCGGGGCGAATAGGCCGAGGTGGAGCGCAGCGTATATGGCAGCTTGAACTCCTTTGTCACGATCAGCGGGTCGTTCAGCGATCTGAGCCCCGCGTTTCCATTCTCGTCACAGACGAAAATCTGATCGTTCCAGACCGCAGCTTCCGTCTTGCCGTTTTCGAGCGTGTATGCGGTACCGCTGTTCAGCTTATAGATACACAGCTTCTTTTTCCCGTCTTCCTTCACGGTATAAAACAGATAATCTTCATAGGCGCCAACGAGCCAGACGGATTCGGTGTCGTATGCCGCCAGAGTCGTCGTCGTCTTTTGATCGAGATCAAAGCACTTGACCGTCGTCTTGTCTTGTCTTTTCTCTGCGTAGAGGATTCTCTGATTCGAGATGCTGTACTGCGTGGTGCCGATCTCCCCGCTGCTGACCAGCTCGCATTGCGAGCCATCGGTCCGGAACCGGACGACACAGTTGTCTGCACCCGAAAGGGAATAGATCCAGCCGTTGCTGTAATAGCAGCCCATATAGTTTTTGCTTTTCGCCGTGATCGCGTAGAAATTCCCGCCGTCAAGCTCGACCGTCGCAATGTAGCCCCGGCCGCCGTACTCTGCCGAGAAAAAGATCCGATCCTTTAAAATGAAGAAATCGCTGATACTCTCCTTGTCCAGTCTGTATACGCAGACCGGTTCCGCGGACGGCGTATCTTTGCGATAAATTGCGCTGACCCAGCTTCCGCCCTGGCTGATATCCTTTACATAATAGATCTTGTTTTTGTACTGAACCGTATCAACCAGATTATGCCCCGCGAAGCCTGCGGTTCCGGAATCCTGTATCAGCACCTTTGGCTTCACGGTCACGTATACCGTTCCGGCCTCCATATCCTCGTAGCTGACGGTGACCGTCTTTACACCGGCTGTGGACGAGCTGAAGCCGGTACACTCGAAGCCCGAGGTGACCTCTTCTGTTTTCTTGTCACTATACGTGACCTCAAGCGTAATGCCCGTCGGGTCAAAGGGCATACTGGCAAAGTATTCCGTCTTGTCAGGGCCGGTCTTCACTGTGACGGAGGTCATCTTCACCTTCGGAACCCTTACGACACACGTAGCCTTGACCCCGTCTACCGTCAGGTAGATCCTCGCCTCTCCAGGACTCTTTGCCGTGACTATTCCGTCATCATCGACTTCGGCGATGGCGCTGTTGCTGCTTTTCCATGTGATTTCCTTACTCTGATAGTCCTCCGGCGTCAGCACAGGCTTCAGCTGTTCGCTCTGCCCTGCCTCGATTTTGAGGCCATCAATCCTGACCTTGAGTGTCGGTGTATCAGCCTCCGTCAGCTCTTCGTCCTTCTTCGGCTCCGGAACGACATCGGTGGATGTGTCGCCGGTAGTATTCTGGTTGTCAGTGGCAGTCGTGTTCTCGGAAGTGTCCTGATTATCAGGGGTGGTCGTTTTGCTGTTTGTCGTCCAGAATCTAGCAAGCAGGACCACGATCAGAATCGCCGCTGCCGCGGCAGGAAGGATCCACTTTCTGCACACGATTTTCTGCAAAAACTCCCTGATATGCAGCTGCGGAAGACGAGGCTTTTTGCGCAGGAACGGATGCGGTCTGCGCACTGGCGCTTCCTTTGGCTCCTGCGTCAGCTCTCTGACGAACTCCGCCATCGTCGGTGTGCGCTGGCTGTATTGGAGCGCCATCGCATGGCGCAGCGCGGCGCTCTGCGTCTCGCTGATCTGTCCCTGCGCAGCATCCGGCTGTTCTCCCGGAATATACAGCTCATCGTTGAATACCCGGCTGGTCGCATCCTGCGGCTTTTTGCCGGTGATGCAGTATAAAATCGTCGCGGCCATCGCGTATACATCCGTATACGGCCCCTGGTTTTTCCGGGAAAACTGCTCCGGCGGCGCAAAGCCCATGCTGATCATGGCAGACATGGACTTATCGCCCAGAATCTGCCGTGCAGAGCCAAAATCGATCAGCTGGAGCTTGCCGCGGCTGAACATGATATTACCGGGCGTAATATCCCGATGCAGGATCGGCGGCGTCATCCGGTGCAGGCAGTCGATATCCTCCATCAGCGGCAGCATCAGCGGCAGCAGCTCGTCCAGCGAGAGTCTTCCCTTTTCAGACGACCGCACCAGCTCCTCCAGCGTCTTGCCCTCCAGATAGCGCATGACCAGATAGCTCGTGCCGTTTTCCTCGAAGGAGTCATAGACATCCACGATATGCGGAAGGTCCTCCACCTCGACAAGCAGCTGGCCCTCGGTCAGAAACTGCCGCTTCCCGCGCTCATAGGCCAGCTGTTGATCTGGAAAGGCGCAGACCTCCTGTGTACGCTTTCTTCGGTAGGCCCAGCAGGATGGAAAATACTCCTTGATCGCGACGATGCGCCCCAGGTGCTGATCCCGCGCCAGATAGGTCACGCCGAAGCCGCCGGCGCCCAGACATATGCCGATCACATAATGCGTGTCAAGGATCGTACCGATCGCGAGATTCGTGCCGTTGCTCGCCGTCTCCACGTCCTTCTGACAGTCCGGGCACCATGATCCCTCGATTTCCCGCATACAGTAGGGACAATATCTCATTTCTCTGTTCTCCATTCCTCGCGGCTCTCCCGTTTTTTAAAAGGCTCCAGCCAGCGCCGCTACCAGCGCTGCCAGCAGAATGACCGCCGCCGCGGCAAGCACGATCATCAGCGTCTGCTGTTGCTGCGGCTGCTGTGACGGTTTGCCTGCCCATCCGGATACATCGATCGGGCGGCTTTCGCAGCTGCCGAACGTCACTCCCGCCGCATTCTGCAGTTCGAGCCTGTACTGCACTCTTTTTGCGATGAGCGGGAGCCGGTCCCGCTGAAGCGTCTGGTTCCCGTTGCTGATCAGGTGGTATTTTCCATCGTTGATCCGCCGGAACAGCAGATAGCTTGTGCCGGCGGGCCGTTTTCCGCGCCAGCTGATCTCCAGCGTCCGCTCCTCCGGAATGGGCCGGAGCGGCAGGAAGGTCAGCTCGGCACGGGCGGCCGCGTCGCGGTAAAACCGGTCGCAGAATTCCCGCATGGTCTGCGTCCGTTCGCTGCTCCGAATCGCCATGGCGTGCTGGAGCGCCGCTTCGACCGAGGCCGGGAGGTTTACGCCGAGCTCCCCCAGCCGTTTCAGAGGATCCGGTTGATGGTTGGTGACGACCTCAGTGAGGCGGTCCGTCGCCTGAGCGGGGATCACCCCGCTCAGACAGTAATAGATCGTCGCCGCCATGGAATATACGTCATTGAACGGCTGACATTTCTCCGGCCGGTACTGCTCGACCGGGGAAAAGCCCGGCTTGACAAACATGGTCTTGCCTGTCGACGTTTTCTGAAAGCTTCGCGCAGCGCCGAAGTCCATCAGCCGCAGACTGCCGTCCCGCAGCATCATGATGTTGTCGGGCGCGATATCCCGGTGGACCACGTCCAGCACGTGCATATCGTTGATATCCTCCATCAGAGGCCGCAGCACGGCCCAAAGCTCCTCCACGGTGAGCCGCCCCTTGCTCTTGACCAGCTGCTTCAGCGTCTTGCCCTCGAGATACTCCATGACGATATAGGCCGTGTTGTTCGCCTGAAAGAAATCTTTGACCTTCACGATGGATTTCAGGTGCCGCACTCTCTGGATCATCTCGGCTTCATGCAGGAATTTTTCACGTCCGGACTGATAGGTCCGTGTATATGCGCTCTTCGGAAGAATGTCCCTTCCATTGTCGCTCCGCTCCGACCAGTAGATCGGAAAATATTCCTTGATCGCAACTCTTTCGCCGCTCGCGCAGTTCAGCGCCGCGTAGGTCACGCCGAAACCGCCCTGTCCGATGGACGCGCCGAGCAGATACGGTGCCTGCGAGCCCATCAGATGTGTTCCGACAGGCAGCTGGAGCTCTTTTCCGCGGAACGCAATTTCCCCGCCGCAATACTGGCAGTATTTTCCTTTGCTCGGTCGCATACAGAACGGGCAGTACTCCGCCATGTTACTTCCCGCCCTTTCCGGTAATACGGAACATCTGCTCCTTGGAGCCGAGCCAGAACGTATCGCCGCGGTGCAGCGTCATCGGGCTGTTGGCGTTGAGCCGCTGGCCGCTGCCGACGAACGTGCCGTAGCTCGAGCCGAGATCGGTAAGCTGGACTTCTCCGTCCGCCCCGGCAGTCAGCATACAATGCCGGTGGCTGACGCCTGCGGTGCCCTCCGGCATGGCGAGGCTGTTCTGGCCGCCGCAGCCGATGGTCACGCTGCCCGTCACCTTATAGCGCTTGCCCGCGAAGCAGCCGAACACGCCTTCTACGCGCAGCGCTTTGTCTTCGGTCACAGGGGGTGCGGGAGGTGCAGGAGGTACGGGGGTCGGGTCATGCTTCTTATCGTCCGTCTTTCCATCCTTTATTCTCTTGATGATCAGCACAACGATCACCGCGATCACAGCCGCGAGCGCTGCGGCCAGCACGTAGATGAGCCAGCTGGGTACCGCACTGCCATAGCGGAAGGGAATGCCCATGTCCTCGCAGACCTTGACGATATACTCGCTGGAGAAGGCATAGAAGCTTGCGCTGACGTCGGTACTTTTTTGCAGATAGAGGGTGTTGATGCCCATGACCTCGCCCTTTTCGTTGACGAGCGGGCCGCCGGAGTTGCCGTGATTGATGACGGCATCATGGGAGATCAGTCTGCAGTTGTTGAAGCTCTTCATCGCGCCGTATCTGGAAACAACGCCGCGCGTGATGGTGATGTCCGAGGTATCGGCAAGAAGGTTCGACGACCATGTGTCCTGCGCGGTAAGGTCCGTCGCGCCGGGGAAGCCCAGCGCATACACCGTTGCGGCAACATCCTTTTCGCTGACGCTTTTCGCAAGCGGCAGCGTGATGTGGCCCTCAAACGGCTCCGCAGCCCTCAAAATTGCAAGATCCGGATAGGAGCCGATTTCTTCGTACAGGATCTCGCAAGGGATCAGCTGGCTCGATTCGACTTCGTAGGTTCCGCTCAGCTTGTTATATACTACGGCAAGGCTGGTCTTCATGATATAGACCTTGATCGCGCTGAGATTGACCGTAATGCCCTCAGCGATCGTATACTCGCAGTCGACCACGTGCTTGTTCGTCACAAAATACTGCGGTGCTTCTCCGGCCTTGCCGATGCCGAATGCCGTTCCGGTGCTGTATATCTGGTTGGTGACCGGGTCCATGACCAGCACGCGGGCAACGCCCTTTGCGGCATTGCTGATGTTCTTGTCGCCTGCGGCCAGAGCCGGAAGCGTCAGGGATAATGCGCAGATCACTGCCAACAGCAGGCAAGCCGCTCTTTTACAGAAGGTGTTCAGTTTCATTGCGTGTTCTCCTCTCGTTTCTCATTTGATTTCCATATTACAATTGCAGAATTATTATCCTGATCGGCCGGGGCTCTCGCCTGCAGCCGCCGGCGCATTTTCTCCAGCCATTGCTTTGCGCTGCGCGCAAGCCGGAGATCCTGCTCCATTTCTTCCTCCAGCACGTATTCCCAGAAGCCATCCGTACACAGCAGGAACGCGTGTACGCCCGGCTCCAGCAGCTGTGCATGGATCTGTGCAGCCGGTACGTCGCCCGGCTGCCCCAGCGCCTTGGTCAGGATCGCGCGATCCTTGCTGGAGCGGATCTGCGACGGCGCGATCTCACCCAGCAGCACAGCGATCTGGGACGCGCTGTGATCCTGTGTCTGAAAGACAAGCCTGCCGTCGAGAAAGTGATAGAGTCTCGAATCGCCGATATGCGCCCAGACGGCGTGTTCCGTGTCCAGCATCAGGCCGACGAGCGTCGTTTTCATCTGCTTCTGCGGCGTCTGCAGCCGCTGGATCTGCGCGTGCGCAAGCTCCAGCAGCCGCTGCCACTCCGCAGCTGAGATCGTCCCGTTCCATGCCCCGCAGACGGTTTCGATTGCCGCTCTGGAGGCTACGTCGCCGTCTCCGTGGCCGCCCAGACCGTCCGCGACCAGAAAGCACATCCGTTTGCCCATGTGCGTGCCGGTGACGCAGTCTTCATTTTTGCTTCTTCCGCCGATCGACGAGTACGCCTCCACTTGCAGCATCGTTCATTTCCTTTCCGGGCCTTCATTCCGCGGCGTCCGCACAGCATTGCAGGATGACCGCTGTATAATTGTCCTGATTGCGATAGTGCTTCTCCTGAATCCACTGATCGATTAGTTCGGCAGCCCGTTCCGCGTTCTGCTCCAGCGCTGCGGAAAGCTCCTGATCCTTCAGCGCGTTGAACACGCCGTCGCTCATCAGAATGAACACATCGCCCGGATGCACCTTGATCGGTGCGGCAGGAATGTCCACATATTTCAGCTCACCCATGCCGACGTAGCTCGTCAGGCATTCCGCTCTCCGGTCCTTGCGGATCTCCTCGAACGTCTTCTCGCCGTTGATCGCCTCGATCGACAGCTCGTGCGAATAGCTGTGGCTCCGGTTGAGCTGTTGCAGCTCGCCGTCCCGGTAGAGGCAGATCCGGCTGTCGCCGACGCTGAGATAGTCGAACATTCCGTCCCGGATGAGGCCCATGACGATCGTCGAGCCGCTTCTTCGCAGCCCGTCCGGGCCAAGCAGCTGGTCGACCGCGTATTTTGCCTTTGCCAGCAGCTCAGGCAGACGCGGCGCGGCGCTTCCGCCGGAAACGAACGTGTGCATGACGGCGGAAACGATCGTCTGGCTGACTCTGTCTCCGTCCGCGAGGCCGCCCATGCCGTCGGCGACGACCGCGAGGATGCCGTCGGGCTGCAGCGAATCCGAGGAAACGGAGAAGCTGTCCTGCTGGCTCTCCCGCGCGCCCTGCGCGTGGACCTTGCCGACCGCGACGCGGCTGACCGGGCCGGTCCGCACGGCTGTCTGCGGGAGGCTGGCTGTCCGGGGCAGCAGCGTCGTGCTGACCGGGTCGCTTTGGGGCTGCGGTCTTCTCCTTTTTTTGCTGCGTCTGTTATGCAGCCAGATGTATACGCCCTCTGCCGCAGCCACCAGCGCCGCCGCAAGGAATGCAATCAGCCAGCCTGTACCGCTCTTTTCGGGCTTTTCGGGTTCGTTGTCCTCCAGATTGTCTGGATTCTCCGGTTCATCCGGATTTACCGGTTCGTCCGGATTTACCGACTCGTTCGGATTTACCGGCTCATTCGGATTTACCGGCTCATTCGGATTTACCGGCTCATTCGGATTTACCGGCTCATTCGGATTTACCGGCTC
>ENA-ORTG01001967-ORTG01001967.1-human-gut-metagenome-genome-assembly--contig:-NODE-1967-length-17590-cov-15.615056_pt1 | contig 17590 bp, 8 predicted proteins | sample MGYA00241906_ERZ509176 | MGnify/ENA primary metagenome ERZ509176 (study PRJEB26280, sample SAMEA2338811) | human gut metagenome | biome: human gut; feature: human-associated habitat; material: faeces...
TGACGCTCGAATAGTACCAGCTATCGGACGGAACATCGGCGAACGGGAACTTGCTTACGTTGCTGCCAGCGTTCGGGTTGAACGGGAGCTGCGCAGGTTTGCTCGGGATGACTGGGAGGACCGGAGCCGGGGCGGGTGTCAGCTTCGGAATGGCATGACCTTCTGCGATCTTGTTGCCGCAGCCGAGGCAGTAGGTGTCGCCCGTGTAACCTTCCTCGGTGTAGGTTGCGTCTTTCGCGTCACGAATCTCCGTGCCGCCCACATGGTTGGTCGGGTCAGTTTTCGGGGTAACATCCGCCTCAGTCAGCTCTTCTGTCGCGTTTTCATTTGCAAACAGCTTGCTGCATCCGGAGCAGGTGTAATACGCCCTGTGACCCATGTCGACGCAGGTCGCTTCCACAGCCGGAACCAGCGTCGTGGTGTGATGAATGTGGCCGGTCGCGGGCGCGATGATATAACCGCACACTGTGCAGATCTGCGGATCTATTTCCGTTGCCGCAGCGCCAGGCGTATGGGGCTCTACGTCGTTCTTCTCGTCGCAGCCGGAGCACGCATGCCAGTGATGGGTTTCATCCTTGCTCCATTCTCTGGACCAGCTGTGCTCGTGCGAAGAAGAAGCTTCTGTGAAGCGGAACCAATCGACGTTTGCAACATAGGTCTTGCCGGTGTTGTTTTCGAAGTAGAGATAGACATCGTGCATACCCTTGGTGATCTCGGTCAGCTCACCGCTAAGTTCCACATAGTTGCTCCAGTTGCTTCCGGTCGCCGGGCAAGTCAATGTCGCGATCTCCTTGCCGTCCAGGCTGCCAAGGCGGATATGAATCTGGCCGCCGCCGGCATCTCTCTCCTGCGCAGCGTAGAAGAACGTTACTTTTTTCGCACCGTTCCCGGAGAAATAGACATTGGAATATTTGACCCAAGTGCCGCTTGCAACGCCGCCAATGTTTTTGCCGTCGTTGACAATTCTGCTGTCATGTGCATCTGTTTCAAACTTTGTAAATTCCTCAGCTTCGATCTTCTCGTACGCATTACGGAACTTCGCCTGCGCAAGTTTGATGTTCAGGTCAAGCGCATCGTTTGCGTGATTGAAATCTACGATCGTCGCATTCGGATCATTCAAAGCCGTCTGCGCATTCCGGATCGCCTGATCGAGCTGCTCCTTGTATGCAGCATCCTCTGCCAATCCTGCAAAAACCTGCTGTGCTTCTTCGATTTTATCCACCAGATCCTGGTAGGACTGAATATCATTGGATGCCTGCTCGAGCTGCGATTTTGCATCTTTCAGCGCATCCATCGTGGAATTGTAGTTCTTCGTCACTTCCTCCGCGTTGGAAATGGCGCTCCTCACGGAATTTTGAACCGCGGACGGCATGTTTGATGTGTCAACCTTCTTGATCGCATCAAGCTTTGTCCAAAGATCCTTCATCCCTTCGATCTCGCTCATGGCGTTTATCAGCTTACGGCAGGCCTCCTCGATCTCGGCGTCCGTCTTGTCTTCCTTGGCCGCAACCGTTTGTGCCTTGTCAATGGCTGCGCTCATCAACGTCGCAAGCGGTGCGTAGCCGCCATCGCTGAGAGCCTCCTTTGCTTTTGTCGCTTCCGCGATCATTCCATCGAGAGCATCGGCGTTCAGCGCGGGCATTTCGGTGCTCATCAGTTCCAGCTCGCCCAACTGAATCTCGCTGTCGCTCTTGATATCCAGACGCACATAACGATATTGCACATAATCCGCGGCATTCGTCTTGAACGGCTTCGTATAGAGGCTCCATTCAAATGTCACATTTTCACGCTTGTCCGCTTCCGTCCAGGTCGAGCCGTCATTGGAAAGATAAAGCGTGAAGTTCTTCGGCGCGCTATCCTTGCCGCCGCTCGCAGAGGTCAGTGTATAGAGGCTGACAGCCTGCGGCTTTGCAAATGTGTAATAAAGCGAAATGCTCCCATCCGTAGGCTTCAACGTTGCACTGGTCTTAGAATTGTTATCGAGTAGATTTTTGAGGTTCTCACCATCAGCACAATAAATGGAATCGCCGGAACTTAGCGTGGTCGGAACTTCTTTTGCAACCACAGCCGCACTGTTTGTGCGGTCCCGCAGCGGATCGGGGGTCTCGTCGCCTTTCGTCAAAGAATCGGGAACATCATTCTCACCCATACCCCACTTGCCGGGCGTCGCCTGCATGTCAAAATGGAGCACAACATCTTGCGTCTTGAGCTGGTCGGTCAGATCCGTCTGCTTGATGGACGTCTTGCTGTAGGCTTCACCATTGATGGTAAGGCCGCCAACATAAATATTTGTGCTGCTGTTATTCGGCGCCTCGATGATCAGATCGTGGCGGTTTTCATGATGGAGGGTAATCTTCTTGAACAGTGGCGAGCCGAAGACCAGTTCACCGTTGCCCATATTCAACGGATAGAAGCCCATGGCACTGAAGATAAACCATGCAGACATTTCACCGTTATCCTCATCACCGATGTATCCCTGGCCGATGCGGCTGCCAACATAGCACTGCCGCAGTACCTGCCGAACTTTCTCCTGCGTACGGTCAGGCCGACCGGCATAGAGATACATATATGGAATATGATGGGAAGGCTGGTTGCTGTGGCCATATTCGCCCATCTTGACTTCCTGCGCTTCCCTGCGCTCATGGATGCCCTGATTTGCGCCTACAGTGTCCGTTTCCAATGTCGTCTCAAACAACTGATCCAGCTTTTCAGCCAGTGCAGCACGGCCGCCGTAGAGGTTTGCCAGGCCCTGACCATCCTGCGGTACACTGCACGCCATATTCAGAGCCGTAGTTTCCGTGTAATCATCATGGAACGCAAACGGATCCACTTTGGATCTGGTCCAGGAGCCATCCGCATTCTTGGCCGCAAGCCATTTGTTTTCAACTCTGTCTCCGTCGCGGAAGAGGTTGACATAGTTTGTGGCACGGCTCTTATAATAGGTATATGCATCCATGTCGCCTAATTCTTTCGCCATGTTTGCAATACCGGCATCATTGATGTAGCCTTCAATGGACCATGAGAATTTCTGGCTGCCACCCGGCGTATAGCCAAGAAACAGGCCCTTATCAATGCCGTCACGACCGCCGGAGGCCCCCTTGAAATCCGACATGGAGGCATTCTTCAGTGCAGACTGATATGCAAGTTGCCACTGCTCGTTTGTCAGCGTTGCGCCGCGCAGCATGGCATCGGCAAAGATAACATCCGAGCTTGTACCGACCATGGAGTTCGTACCGGCCGGAGCAATCCAGCGCGGCATCCAGCCGCTGTCCTCGAAGTGATGAATCAGGCCCAGCAGCAACTCATTGTTCTGCTCCGGTGTGAACAGCGAATATGCTGCCCATGTCGTACGATAGGTATCCCAGAACCCGTTGTTATAATAAAGCTTGCCGTCCTTCACCGTCTTGGTATACGGGCTCATGTACTGCCAGCCGCCTTCGCTGCCGTTGCCGGTTTGTTCGCCCATATTATTGGGATAGAGATACAAGCGATAGAGGCAGGAGTAGAACGTAATCAGCTGTTCTTCCGACGCACCTTCAATTTCAAACTGGCTCAGCTTGTCATTCCACAGCTTCTTTGCGGCAGCCTTGACAGCGTCAAAATCTCCGCGCAACTCCTGTTCAAGGTTTTTCTTTGCCTGCTCAGCACTGATAAAGGAAGTTGCCGCGCGCATCACGACCGGCTTCGTACCTTGTTCAAAGACTGCGCGGGTGCCATCGTCTGTGAACGCCTGATCAAAGGTGCCGTAAATGTACATCTTCGGCATCTGGTTGCTGTCCTCATTTTTGTAACCGCTGAAGGACTTCGTAGCTTTATCAAATCTGAGGTCGGACACATCGCTGATATTGATGTACGGCGTCTGTGCGTTTTCCGGATAAGTGATGCGCGTGATCATGCCGTGATCGGTAGGAGACAGTTCCGTCCGGACACCGCTTGCAGGATTCGACGCGCTCTGACTAAACTGTACGCTGAAATAGTAGGGCTTTGCCGTTACATTTTCCTGATCATAGATGGCGCGGCCATTTGCGGAGGTATTCACGCCGGGCATAAATCTCCACACAGACCGGTCTCCGACCCAGATCGACGGCTCATGACTGCAGCGGAAACCTTTGATAAAACCGGCATTATAGTCGAACATAGTGTTGCCGGTGTCGCTTTCCGGTGCCCAGAAGTTGAAGCCATGCGGCACTGCGACCATAGGCCCGGTGAGGCCTCTGGAGAAAAACGCACCGCCAAAGTTGTTTGTTCCGCGAAGAATGTAGGCATAGTCTACGAGAGACTCCTTGCTATAGTTCAGGGGGGCGACATTTTCAATCCGAATCGAATTCAGCGTTCCCTTGAAATCGCCGCCATCCGCTTTCAAGTCCGCGCTGTTTGCGTAGCCGATGTCGATTTCTTCGATCGTCTTGCCCTTCAGCGCGCCCAACTGGATCAGGATCTGGTTTTCCTGCGCATACAGCATGGCCTTGCCTTCGCCCTGGCTGTTCGGATCGGCGCGAACGCCATTCTCATCTTCCAGCTCTGTAGAACTCAGATAGGTTCCATCCATGAATTTCAGATCTACTGCAAGATGCATGGAATAGAAATCGTAGTCATACTTATTGTTCGGCAGCGGCTGCTGCGGCGTAATATTATAAACCAGCCGCGTATTCTCCGTCACCGGAATGTTCAGACCTGTGTACAGGACGTTGTACACCTGCGCGCTTTGATTGCCTTCATGATGACCACTGATGACCAGCTTGTCGTTTTCCAGCGTTGTCGTCATAGATGCATGCTCCGTGCGCGCTGCGTCCGTAGTTCCGGCAAAGCTGCCGTCCACAAGGCTCTTTGTTAAGCCGAAGCCGCTGAACTGGATCGTTCCCGGCGTAGAGTTGAACTTCGTGATCTTCAGCTTGTAATGCTGATAGCCGGAACCTTCCGGAAGCTGGAAAACACGCATCTCATAGTTTTTCCATCCGGTCTGGTTGCTCTGCTTATCCAAAAGCGTCCACTCACCAGCCTGATTGTTCGTGCCATAAAGCTCCCAACTGTTCAGGGTGCGGCCAGGGTTTCCCTCGTCATCATTTGCACCGCTGATATAATAATTGGAAGCCGTTGTCGGCGCATTATAATGGAATGTGAACTCTAGAGGTACCGTAACGCCGCCGGTTGCACAAAGCTTCGTGCTTGTACTTCCGTCGATCAGTGCGCTGACGTCCTCGGCAGAGTTGCCATATTTGAGCGTGGCATTTACCTCGACAGGAACATCCGCAAAATTTGAGAATTCTTCCTGCGTTTTGAATCGTGTCGAAAACAAGACCTTGTCTTCTTCGCCTGAAGCGGCTTTCTCCGCTGCCAAAACAGTGATCCCAGAGAAAAGGCTCAGCATCATCGCCATGCATAACAAGCAGCTGATCCATCTGGACGCTGTTTTATTTCGTTTCATGTGCAAATCCTCCCAAAACCGAAGATATGAGTTGAGCATAAACGTGTTTCAGAAAATACGGCAAGTAAAATCCTTGCCGTATTTTCTGACTTTCAGTTGGCAGTTGGTGCTTACTTCGTCACAACTGTAACACCGGTGTCGGTGACAGCGCCGTCAGCCGTGCCGCCCTGCAGCGCAGCAACCGCAGCCTTGACACCTTCGTAGCCCATCACGTCGGGGTTCTGAACCATCGTCGCATACAGGCAGCCTTCGTTGATCAGTTCCAGAACGTTGTCGGAGCTGTCGAAGCCAACGCCGACCACATCCGCGCCGCTCTCCTTGATCGCGTTGCCAACGCCGACCGTGGAGCCTTCGTTGCAGCCGAACACGCCAACACAGCCGTCAGCGATGAAAGCGGAGGCCGCGTCCTTCGAACGGGCCGCGTCGCCGTCGCAGTACTGGGACTCCTGAAGCTCAAACTTGGTACCCTCGAAAGCGGAGCGGAAGCCGTCGTCACGGGCCACGGTGGAAGCCGTCGCAGCATTGACGCTGACAATGCCGATCTTGCCTTCCGTGATGCCCTTCGCAGCCAGCTGGTCGATCATGGTCTGGCCGGCAGTCTTACCGGCTGCGGTGTTATCGGTGCTGAACGTCGCAACAGACGGCGTAAAGTTTGCCGGGGAATCGACGTAGACGATCTGCACGCCAGCCGCGGAGGCTTCCTTCAGCGCATCGTTGACCGCCTCGGGGCCGTTGGCCGCCAGAAGGATCGCGTTCGCGCCGTTGGCAACGGCGTTGTTGATCATCTCGATCTGCTTCGCATCGTCCTTCACGTCGGGCGCGGTCCACTGGTACTCCACGTTCCCGAGCTCTTCTGCCGCCTTCTTGCAGCCGGCGTCGATGTTGGTCCAATACTGGTCCATCTGGTCCATCGTGATCAGGAAGATCTTGTAGCTTTCGCTGCTCGCCGTATCCGCGGTGTCGTCCGCGGTGTTATCCACAGTCTCGCCGGCCGTGCTGGTCGTTTCGCCGCTTGTCTTCGTCTCGTCCGCCGGCGCCGCCTTCTGTGCACACGCCGCCATTGCTGCGATCATCGCGATCGCCAGCAAAATCGCTAATACTTTTTTCATTTCTGTTCCTCCATTGTTTTTTCATTTATGATAAAGCGCAAAGCTTAATCACTGACCTTGGTGTTTCTGCGACCGGTACGAATGACGACATCCATCAGAACAGACAGCACAACAATAATGCCGATAATGATGTTGCGGATTGCGACCGGTGCGCCGGCGAACTGAAGGCCGTTCTGAAGTGTGCCCCAGATGGCCGCGCCAACCACAGTGCCAAGCAGGATGCCCTGACCGCCGAGCGTGGAAACGCCGCCGATGACAGAAGCCGCAACGGCATACATTTCATAGGAGTTGCCGGCATCCATCGTGCCCTGGCCAACGGTTGCGCAGGTGATGATACCAACAACAAACGAGCAGAATGCGCTGACAACATATGCAATTACCGTTGTGCTGACAACATTGACGCCAGACAGCCGCGCTGCATCAATGTTGGAGCCGGTGGCGTAGATGTACCGGCCGGTGCGGGTTTTGCTGAGCAGGAAGTTGAAGACGATCCAGAGGATGATGGCGATCCAGATGCCGTTATACAGTCCAAGAGTTTTGCCATAGTAGAACACGTTTTTGAACGTCTGGGCCGCCTCGGGATAGAACTTCATGATAGAGTCTGTGTTGTAGTTGCCGTTTACGAGCTGGGCAATGCCGCGCGCAACGGTCATTGTGCCAAGAGTCGCGATAAACGGCGGGAGTTTGAATTTTGCGACAAGCAAACCATTGAGCACGCCGATCAGCAGACAGCAGAGCAGGGTCACCAGCAGAGCCGGGATCGGGCTCATGATTCCCTTTGACATCAGGGTCGCCGCAACCATCGTGCTCATGCCAACAACAGAGCCAATGGACAGGTCAATATTGCCGGTAATAAGGACATAGGACTGTGCAATACCAATAATCAGGATCGGAGCGATCTGGCGGAGCAGATTGGTCCGGTTCGTCGGTGACCAGAAATTCGGATTTATCAGTGCAAACGCGACCAACAGCACGATCAGGCCGATGGTTACGGTGACGACCTGGCCCATGCCGCGCATGGAAAGCAGCCGCTTCAACGGATTTTTCTTTTTTGTCTGATTCATGATCATCTCTCCAAACTATATTTTATTGGGCCAGTTTGTTTTCAAACTGAGTGGCATAATGCATAATTTTTTCCTGTGTGGCTTCATGGATATCCATTTCGCCGGTGATGCGGCCATCGCACATGACGATGATACGGTCGCTCATACCGAGGATCTCCGGCATTTCAGAAGAAACGAAGATGACCGCGATCCCTTCCTTTTTCAGGCGGTTCATGATGTTGTAAATTTCAACCTTTGCGGCAACATCGATACCGCGCGTCGGTTCGTCGAAGATGACCACACGGGAATTGCGGGCCAGCCATTTGCTCACAACGACCTTCTGCTGGTTGCCGCCGGACAGGCTCGCCGCATCGACCTCGGCATTCGGCATTTTGATCTGGAAGTCCTTGGTGGCCACCTCCACCATTTGTGCCTCTTTTAAGCTGCGGACGACGCCCAGCGCTCCCGGTGCCAGCAGGTCCAGATTCGGCAGTGCAATGTTGTCACGCACAGAGAGCTTTGTACAAAGTCCATCTTTCTTTCGGTCTTCCGGCGCCAGAACCACGCCTGCGCGGATGGCATCGTGCGGTCCATGGATCTTTACGGTCTTTCCATCCACCAGAATCTCGCCGCTTTCCTTCGGATCCGCGCCGAAAATCGCACGTGTCGTTTCTGTACGGCCTGCACCCATCAGTCCCGCGATCCCGACGATCTCACCCGCATGGGCTTTGAAGCTGACATCGCGTACCATGCGCCCCGCATTCAGATTGCGAACTTCAAAAATGGTCTCGCCAACCGTTGTCTGGATACGCGGGAGCTTTTCTTTGATGTCGCGGCCCACCATATAGGAAATGATCGTATCCAGCGTCGTGTCCTTAAAGTTCATGCTCGTGATATACTGTCCATCGCGCATAATGGTCACACGATCGACAATATGCTGCAATTCTTCCAGACGATGAGAAATATAGACGATGCCGCAGCCCTCGTCGCGGAGCTGGCGGATGATACGGAAAAGCTCGTTGATCTCCTTCGCAGTCAACGCGGAAGTCGGTTCGTCCATGATAAGCACTCTCGCCTTATGCAGCAGTGCTTTCGCGATCTCGATCATTTGCTGTTTCGACACAGAAAGCGATCCAACCAGTGTTTCAGGCTCGATTTCGAGACTCAGCCTCTTCAGAATTGCTCTTGCCTCATCGTTCATCTGTTTCCGCTGGACCACGCCGCCTTTGACAATTTCCTGACCCAGGAAGATGTTTTCGGCCACGCTCAAGTGTGAACACAAGTTCAGCTCCTGATGGATGATCGCAATGCCAAGCTCCTTCGCCCGTTTCGGTGTCATTTTCTCGACCTTATTCCCAAAGGCCATGATCTCACCGCCATCTCTGGTGTAAACACCGCTGAGCACTTTCATCAGTGTAGACTTTCCCGCTCCGTTTTCACCGAGCAGAGCCAACACTTCGCCGCTTTTGAGGTTGAATGACACATCATCCAATGCCCGAACACCGGGGAAGGTTTTCGTGATGTGCGTCATTTCCACAATATACTCTGTTTTCAAAACGCATAACTCCCTCTTTTTTCAGTAGTTTTCTATACTTTTTACTCCTAAACTTTAACACGTATCGCGTTTTGCCAACATGGCAATTCTTCGGATAAAGTGGACAATTTTTCCGCTTTTTTGGGCCGTTTCGTGAATATAGCCGAAAACGGCATCCATAATTTATACAAAACAGCCAACGCCGAGGCGTTGGCTGTTTGCTGTGTCATATCATTGCGGATTACGACTGACGCAGGAAGCGAACCAGCACGGCCGCGGCCTCCGCACGGGTCGCGCTACCGGACGGATAAAGGCGGGCGCCGGACTTGCCGGAAATGAGTCCTTTGGCCACCGCCCACTGTATCGCCTCTTTTGCCCAGGCCTGCACAGAGCTACTGTCCTGATAACTGTTCAGGTCACCGCGGCCCTGGATATCCCGGCTCTGATACTGCGCAAACCGGAAGAGCATTGCCGCCAGCTGTACGCGCGTCACATTTTCGTTCGGACGGAAGCTGCCATCCTGGAAGCCTGTAACGATCCCCATCTGGGAAGCCCAGCGGATCACGCTGGAATACCATTTGCCGTCGGCACCATCCGTAAACTGCCGGCCGCCGTAGTAAGCCGCGGGAGAGCCTGCCATCCGATAGAGCATGGCCGCCACCATCGCGCGGCTGAGAGGCGTTTTTGGTGCAAATTCATATGTGCTGACGCCGTTCATCAATCCAAGCTGATATGCAGCTGCAACATCCTCAAAGAACCAGTCGCTGCTTGTCACATCGCTGAAGCTCATACCGCTGCCGCCGTTTATGATGCCGAGGATCAGGCCCAGATCCATTGACGGATTCTCTGCCGGTACCGCCGGCACATCCTGCGGCAGGCTCGTCCACTTCAGATAAATGACGGTATCTGCATGGATTGGCTGTGTGAAATCAAATGCCTCACTTGCCTCCGTATCCCGATACCAGCCCTCAAAACGATAGCCGGCTCTGGTGGGATCCTCCGGTTTCACTGCATACGCGCCATCCGCGACCAGCTGCTCCTCAATCTGGACCGTTTCCGCACTTTCAAACCGAACAGTATGGCCGACTTCCACCGTGATCTCTGCGAAAATTGCCGGAGCGGATACGCTGGTTGCCCGGATGACCGCACGTCCGGCAGAAACAGCATGGACGACGCCGTTTGCATCGATCGCAGCAACAGTCGGATCACTGCTGCTCCAGTTGACATTTCGGTTGCTCGCACCGGCAGGCAGAACATTCGCTGCCAGCGACCAATCCTGTCCCTTTTTCAAAAGGCCTGTCGGTTCGTTTACGATCTTGACGTTGGAAACCTTTGTCGGGCGGCCGGCGTATGGCGTAATGGTCACTTCGCAGGTGTCTTTCACGGTCGGATCCAGTACGGATTCCACCGTGATCATTGCGGTGCCGCTGCTGCCGATTGCCGTCACCAGACCGTTGTTATCGACCTTAACGATCGCCGGGTCGGACGAAGTCCACTTCAGGCTGTAAACATTACTGGACGGCTGCGTCGTTGCAGTGAGTGCGCAGCTCCAGCCCTCGAGGAGGGACAGCGTGTTCTGGCTCAAACGGATCGACGTAACCGGCTTGGGGTTCTGCGGCTGGTAACCAAAGACCTGGAACTCATACATTGAGTAACCGTATTTTGCGTTGCCGCGCTTGATGCCGAGCATCCGCACATAGCGGCCTGCTGCCGGGTTGCTGAGCGTATAATTCTTCCAGCCGGCGCTGCCGTTGGTCTCATGAATGACATCTGTCCAGTCCGTACCATTCTCCGAAACCTGGATCTTGTATTCTTTTCCATGAGCACCTTCCCAAAGGATCCCGAAGCCGGTGATCGTGCAGCGCTCCTCCAGATCGACGATATACCATTGATTATCGTCACGTCCGGAAGCCCAGCGCGTATCCTCGTCGCCGTCAACGGCCTTTTCCGGAGTCAGGCTAGGATCTCCTTTTAAGCAATTATCAAGATATCGCAAACGGCGGGTGAAGCCACCCGCCGTTTGCAGTATCAAATGAAAGGGGGGAATTACTTGGTCACAACTGTAACGCCGGTGTCGGTGACAGCGCCGTCAGCCGTGCCGCCCTGCAGCGCAGCAACCGCAGCCTTGACACCTTCGTAGCCCATCACGTCGGGGTTCTGAACCATCGTCGCATACAGGCAGCCTTCGTTGATCAGTTCCAGAACGTTGTCGGAGCTGTCGAAGCCAACGCCGACCACATCCGCGCCGCTCTCCTTGATCGCGTTGCCAACGCCGACCGTGGAGCCTTCGTTGCAGCCGAACACGCCAACACAGCCGTCAGCGATGAAAGCGGAGGCCGCGTCCTTCGAACGGGCCGCGTCGCCGTCGCAGTACTGGGACTCCTGAAGCTCAAACTTGGTACCCTCGAAAGCGGAGCGGAAGCCGTCGTCACGGGCCACGGTGGAAGCCGTCGCAGCATTGACGCTGACAATGCCGATCTTGCCTTCCGTGATGCCCTTCGCAGCCAGCTGGTCGATCATGGTCTGGCCGGCAGTCTTACCGGCTGCGGTGTTATCGGTGCTGAACGTCGCAACAGACGGCGTAAAGTTTGCCGGGGAATCGACGTAGACGATCTGCACGCCAGCCGCGGAGGCTTCCTTCAGCGCATCGTTGACCGCCTCGGGGCCGTTGGCCGCCAGAAGGATCGCGTTCGCGCCGTTGGCAACGGCGTTGTTGATCATCTCGATCTGCTTCGCATCGTCCTTCACGTCGGGCGCGGTCCACTGGTACTCCACGTTCCCGAGCTCTTCTGCCGCCTTCTTGCAGCCGGCGTCGATGTTGGTCCAATACTGGTCCATCTGGTCCATCGTGATCAGGAAGATCTTGTAGCTTTCGCTGCTCGCCGTATCCGCGGTGTCGTCCGCGGTGTTATCCACAGTCTCGCCGGCCGTGCTGGTCGTTTCGCCGCTTGTCTTCGTCTCGTCCGCCGGCGCCGCCTTCTGTGCACACGCCGCCATTGCTGCGATCATCGCGATCGCCAGCAAAATCGCTAATACTTTTTTCATTTCTGTTCCTCCATTGTTTTTTTCATGAAAACGACAGACCGCCTTTCAGCCGTTTGCTCGGTTTCACTGTTAAAACTTTATCATTTTCCGCCCGATGCAAACAGGACAATTCTTCCGGCAAAGTGGGCAATCCTTCCTGAATTTTTGATGTCTTCGTAAAACTGCAACAATTTTACTTGCAAAATTTATGAAAAACAGCCAATGCTCACTGAGCATTGGCTGCCTTGAAAAATGGAAAAACATATTGTTCAGGTCGTTGCTTTACACGATACAAATCACATCGTACCAGAAGACATCCGGCCTGTCAGCCGTTCCCTTACTGCGTCAACAGGTGTCCATTTTTATAAATCAGCGTTCTTTCGGCCAACGGGAACGCATCGTAGATACCGACGATCAGAACGACCACCGCGATTTTTTTGGCAAGAAGGAGCTGTACCTGCCGCTCGATATGCTGCTGCAGCAGCACGTCATTCCCCCAAAATGGCTGCTCAAAAAATACCACACGAGGCTGCTGGAGCAGCACCCGCCGAAAGATCAGCGCATACTTCTCCTGTGTGTTCAGATCACGGATGTCTTTATCAAAAACCGCGCCAAGCTCCGGCGTCAGCTCGCGCCGCAGGCTGCGGTAAATGCTCCGCCGGCGAAACCAACTGTCGATCTGCCGAGGCAGGCAAAACGTGAGATTCCGCAAATAGCTCATATCCTGAAACAGCATCATTTGTGAAGGATTTTCTGCAATATAGGCGACCCGCTGATCCCGCGCCATCGGCCGGTGGATCGGCTGTCCATCGATCAGAACTTTTCCGCCGAGCAGTGCGCTCTGTCCCGTAGCCAGTCGCCGCATTCCATCCAGCAGCCGCCGGTCTTCCGTATGGATCGCGAGACATTCTCCGCTGTATACCGCAAGATCCACCTGTTTCAGCAGTGCCGTACTGACGCTGCTCAGGTTGAGACATATGCTCCCTCTTGACATGGCACTTCTCGGGGGAGACGATGTTGTGCCGGTAAACTGCTGCAGCAGCGCATGAATGTCTTCGCTGCCTCCGGATACCATTTCCTGAACCTTTATAACGCTCCCGTTATACATCACCGCTATGCGATCGCAAAGCCCGCAAAGTTCTTCGTAGCTGTTTGAGATGTAGATAAAGGCCATCCCACGAGATGCAAAATGGCGGATCGCATAGTGCAGCCGTCCGATATCCGTGCCCGCCAGAAAATGACTGATATTCCACAACAGGACAAGCCTCGCTCCGGATTCCCAGGCCTTGAGCAGTTCCACCATGCACCGTTCGAAGAGGCTCAGCTCCTCCACTTGCCGGTTGCACGGAATGTCTACGCCGACCGCCTGTTCGAGCTCCTGAAGCCGCCCGCGGAAGCTTTGCGTATGGAGCAGCCAGCGCCGCTCTACGCCGCTCAGCACAAAGACATTGTCCCCAACTGTCAGCCCATTGACCAGATGACTCTTCTGCTCAATGACGACAATCTCGTTCGGTGTAGTCCTGCTGTAGATATGGCTGTTGACCAGCTGTTCGCAGTAATAGACCCGCCCGAAGTGTACCGGTGTATTCGATTGCAGCAGCGACACCAACGATGATACACCATGCGCATTGAGCGCCATCAACCCCATGATCTCTCCGCTGAATATCTGCAGATTGAAACGCTCGAGCTGCATGATCCCGGACATCTGCAGGCTCACATTGTCGAGCCGTAAAATCTCTGTTTTCATGCTCTGCCCTCATGCTTGGCCGGAAGCGTTACCGTGACATCTGTTCCGAGTCCGGGCGTGCTGCAGATGGTAATGCCATACTGCTCCCCAAACAAAAGACGGATACGGTTGTTCACATTCAGCAGCGCAATACCGGTGCCTCGCCCGCTGTCAATATAATCATAGGCTGTTCGGCACAGCTCTTTCTGAAGCTGGTGAAGTGTTTCCGGCTCCATTCCAACTCCGTTGTCGGAGATCCGCACGATCAGCCGTTTTTCCGTCAGTGTCAGCCGAACCGAGACTACACCGATCCCTATCTTTCGTTCCAGTCCATGAATAATTGCATTCTCCACAAGCGGCTGCATCGTCAGCTTTGGGATCTGACAATTCTGGATCCCCGGCTCCGGATCGTCGATCTCCAGGCGAAGCCGATCTCCGAACCGAAACTGCTGGATCGCAAAATATGTCTCAATATTCTCCAGTTCTTCGGTTACGCTAACAAGATTTTCAACCTTGCTGATGGTATACCGGAAAAACTTTGCCAAGTATTCTGTCATATCCGCCACGACATTGAGTCCACCCGCAACCGCCTCGCTGCGGATTCCCTCCAGCGTATTATAGAGGAAATGCGGATTGATCTGGTTCTGCAGAGCAAGATACTGCGCCTGCCGTTTGCTGACGCTCAGGAGCTTGCCGGTGTCCAGCAGCGCCACAGCCTTTTTCAGCGCCATCTCTGTCCCTCTACTGAAATAACATTTCAGGTGGCATATGTCTGCGATGGTATAACCTGCGGCATAGAGCTGCATGACCTGTTCGTTTTTTTGAACGATCCGCAAACAGCGGCGCAGAAAAACCCCACCCAGAACTCCGAGCAGTGTAAACTGTGCCAGCACCGCCAGCCAGATGCCGCGGGCGCCATGACTCAACAGCAAACAGCTGAACGCAAACAGCACCGTCAGGACGAACATCGCCAGTATGATACGCAGCAGATCATCAAGAATGTATTGCTTTTTCTTCTCCTGCATTTCGCCCTCCGCCTTTCATCGTACTGGCCCGCCCGATGTACCATAAAGCTTTTTGAACTCTCCCGGCCGGAGTGCGGCCACGCGCTTGAATACACGGTTGAATGTCCGGATATCCTGATATCCGACCTGATAACACACCTCGGAGATCAACAGATTGGTGCTGCGCAGCAGCTCCTTTGCGCGGTTGATGCGCAGCATGGTCAAATAGTCCTGAAATCCCATTCCTGTTTCCTGCTTGAACTGGGAGCTGAAATAATTCGGACTGAATCCCGCAATGCTCGCGACCTGTTCCAGCGAGATATTATCCATATATTGCTTTTCCATGAATTGCTTCGCCATCAGGAACGGATGGGTCTCATCTCCCGCACGGCGTCGTATCGTTTCGTCGAGCAGCCGCAGCGCCAGTGCATATAGCCGTTGAAATAGTTCTTCAGGTGTCCCGCTCAGGGTGCAAAGCATCTGATATTCATTCTTCTCCTGTTCATAGTTTTCAGCGACACCCCAATTTTCAAGCAGCTTATCACCTGCGAGCGACACCGCTTTATACAGCTCCTGACCCGTGATGCCAGGCGCCTCACGTACGGTTTTCCGCAGCTCTTCCACCGCAGCGAGTACCGCTTCCTGGCTGAACTGTTCCAATGCAATCCGATATTTCCGCAAAAAACTGCCCGTACAGTCCGGCAGACTTAGTCCTGAGAATGGAAAATGCCGCGTAAGAAGTGATTTCGAACCATAAATCAGGCGTTCGTGGATCATCGAACGTGCAGACAGGATCTGTTCGCCCAGGTTATACGGATTTTCTGTCTCTGCAGAAAGTGCCATCGAGAAGCTGATATGCGGATAGATATTCGGATTCATCCGCAGCTCCTGCAGGCATTGCGTCATCTGTTCTTTGATCTGCGCCCCCATGCCGGAAACATAGTTGCAGCACCCCCATCCGACGCTGTCCTCAAACCATAATTCACACTCCATGCAGAGCCGCCGCAGCGGTTGGAGCACCTGTTCGCGAACCTGAAGCGATACTGCCTGCACCGTTTCATACGTCACGTTTTCCGGATCATAATCCATCTTGACCAGGAACCCGCGAAATCCCCCCTGCTTGAACGCAAACCGGTATTCGCGATTGATCTGATCCATAGTCATCGACAGGCTCTTCTGGTTCTTGACATCCATCAAATAACAGGCCCGGACCTTCAACTGATCGTTAAAGAATGAACGACGCATCCGGTCCGTTGCTGCCTGCTCACGTCGGCGCGCTTCAATTTCATGCCGGATCCGGGTGACGGTTGCCAATAATTCTTCCTTATCGATGGGTTTGAGTAAATAATCACTTACACCGTATTGAATCGCCAATCTGGTATATTCAAAGTTTGTGTAACCGCTGATAATAATAAAGGAGACACTGCGGTAGATTTCCCGCAGCTGTTCAACCAGCTCCAATCCCGTGCATCCGGGCATCCGGATATCCGTAATGACCAAATCCGGCACCGTTTCCCGTGCCAGTTCCCGTGCCTCGATCCCGTTATGGGCCACACCTATAATTTGCATATCCAACGATCCCCAATCGATCAGATTGCAGATCAGTTGGCATACACGAAATTCATCATCCACAATTAGTACCTTAATCATTGTGCTTCTCCATTGTGCTCCTTCAACGTATCCGTGCTTTTTAACTCTTTTGAGTCATTATAACTCAAAAGAGTTAATCTTTTCAAGATACATTCGTTATCATTTTCTTAAAAACAGGAGATGGTGAACGTGGGTATCGGAGATGCCGTCCGCCTCAGGATCATCGGATTATGTGAAGAGCGCAAAATCAGCATCAACAAATTATGCAGTATCAGCGGCGTGACGCAGTCTACTATAAACAACATCGTCAGTGGTCGGAACCGCAGCACCACAATCGTAACGATCAAGAAATTGTGCGATGGTCTTGGAATCTCCATTGTTGACTTTTTCAACCACAGCCTGTTTTTTGAGCTTGAGCAGGAAATTTGCTAAAGCTTTAAAACATGCGTAAAACTATCTGCAAGGCAATGTGCGTCCTCTTTCCGAGGCTCACGGCTTCAAATAGCAGCTCAGTGGGCGGCCGAGAAATAGAATTGTTTACGTCCGTTTTTACACCCAATGTTTTGGAACCCATCGTACCGGCAAACACATTTACCTTTTTAAAACCCGCCAAAATATTGCTCATAAAAATAACAGATGCCGATTGATAGTGGAGCACATGAAATCAAATATATTTATGGAGTAGACGTTAGATGAAGCGCCTAAGTCTAATTGCAGTCGTTGTTCACGATGATTAAGCAAAATGCAACGAATTTACAATCTGCGCATTATTATCTGCGAAACGCCTGCAAGGTACCCGCAATAGTAGCGAGGTCGTCAGCGCTGAATGGCTCGCTGCTGTCAATCTTTTCAGTCGGCTTTGCGCTCATATCTGCACGATCGTCCAGCATGCGCTTCATGAGTCGTTCCAGAATCGATTCCAGTTCTTCCTGCGGCGGCAGAGTTGCCGTACCCTCGACATAGTGCAGGATGGCATTGGTCAGGAACTGTGCCTTCAAGCGTCCTTGGGCGTTCAATTCCTCGACGGCCCGCTTTTGTCTTGGGTCGGCCATGCAGAAGCGGATCGTGAATTTTCCGGGGTCTTTTTTAATATCCATTGTGTCTACCGATCCGTTCCGCCTGATAGAGCAGCTGA
>ENA-ORTG01001984-ORTG01001984.1-human-gut-metagenome-genome-assembly--contig:-NODE-1984-length-17481-cov-5.943418_pt1 | contig 17481 bp, 10 predicted proteins | sample MGYA00241906_ERZ509176 | MGnify/ENA primary metagenome ERZ509176 (study PRJEB26280, sample SAMEA2338811) | human gut metagenome | biome: human gut; feature: human-associated habitat; material: faeces...
TCAGCGCCTTTGCTTTCGATGGCACGAGTATAGTCTCTTTGTGCAAACCTGTCAAGTATTCATCTCAAGGTTTTACGTTTTTCACAACACGGTGAAACTCTGCCGTGCTAAAGTTTGGCAAATGTTTTGCCTGTCAGCCGTTTTTGCCGTCCTTCGGAGAGCCGGACTTGTCCCTTTCCTTGGCGTTGGCCGGGCGATGGCCGCCCTCCATCTCCCAGTGCAGCAGCATACTCATCAAAGCGCGCAGCGCAAAGGTAGCCGCCAGCGGCACCACGGGCGTACTTTCGAACTACGTCTACAGCGCGACCAACGTCCGCCTGCGCGAACTGTCGCTGAGCTACACGCTCCCGGCACTGGCCCGCGAACGCCTGCGCATCACCCTTTCGCTCATTGCCAACAACGTGCTGATGCTCCACAACGAGGCGCCGTTCGATCCAGAACTGACCTCAAACACCGGGACGTACTATCAGGGCTTCGACTATTTCATGCCGCCGTCGCTGCGTTCATGGGGTTTCGGCGTAAAAGTTAATTTCTAAATCAGGAGAGACAGGTTATGAAAAAATTACGCAATACGATCGCTTGCGGAGTTGCGGCACTCGCACTCTTGGCAACGGGCCTGACTTCGTGTACGGGCGACTTCGACAATATCAACACCAGCAAAGACAAACCCACCCCAGAAGACGTGGACCGCGACAACGCATGGGCGGCGTTCATCCAAACCATGCAGCGTAACGTCTTCGCCGAGGGCGCCAACGCCTACCAGCTGGCCGACAACCTGCTGGGCGACAGCTATGCCGGATATTTCGGGCAGGCGCAGGACTGGGACAGCGGCAGCAACTCGACCTGCTACGCCTTTCCCACGGCCAAATGGAAGGACGAACCCTACAAGCAGGCCTACAATAACGTGATGAGTTCATGGAACATCCTGCGCCAGAAGGTCGATTCCGCATCGGTGGTCTTCGCGCTGGGAGAGGTGGTCAAGGTGCAGGCCATGCACCGTGTGACCGACATCTACGGTCCACTGCCCTACACCGCCTTCGGCAAAATGTCGAGCGGCCTGCCCTACGACTCGCAGGAGACCGTCTACCGCACCTTCATCAAGGAGCTGGACCATGCGCTGAAAACGCTCAAGGCCGCATACGAAGCCGATTCGGGCGCGAAGCCCATCGCCGACTTCGACGTGGTGTTCGATTCGGATCTGGAAAAGTGGATCCGCTTCGCCAACTCGCTCAAGCTGCGTCTGGCCATGCGCGCACGCTTCGCCGCTCCCGGCGATGCCCAGACTTGGGCCGAGGAGGCCGTAAATTTCCAGTTCGGAGCCTACAACATCGGCGTGATGACCGACAATACCCACTCGGCCCAGCTGCTCACCCGCACGGGCATCGGCTTCTCGTACAAACACCCGCTCGAATACCTATGGGGCGAATATAACGAATGCCGCATGGGCGCAACCATGGAGAGCTACCTGTCGGGATACGGCGATCCGCGTCTGGAAAGCTACTTCTCGCCCGCCGAAAAGGACGGCGCCTACCACGGAATCCCCAACGGCATCATCTCCAACCCCAAGGACTACCAGTCGCTGGCCAGCTGTCCCAAAGCGGGCTTCACCTCGCCGCTGACATGGATGTGCGCCGCCGAAGTCTGCTTCCTGCGGGCCGAGGGTGCACTCCTCGGCTGGAACATGGGCGGCACGGCCGAAAACCTCTACAACGAAGGTATCCGCACGTCGTTCTCCCAATGGGGCGCGCCAAATGCCGACAAATATCTGTCCGACAGCAAAAGCACTCCGATGAAATATCCCGGCTTGGGGCAGGTCGGCTCGATCGAGAGTCCGAGCAGCGTCACCGTCAAGTGGGCCGCCGACGGCCGTGAACTCGAACGCATCATGGTGCAGAAATGGATCGCACTCTACCCCAACGGACAGGAGGCGTGGAGCGAAATCCGCCGTACGGGTTACCCGAAGGTATTCCCCTCGCAGACCAACCGCAGCGGCGGCGTACTGCCCTCCGGCGCGACGATCCGCCGCGTGCCCCTGCCGCAGCAGGAGTACGACGGCAATGCCGAGCAGGTGGCCAAAGCTGTAAATGAATTCCTCGGCGGCAACGACAACTGCGCGCAGAAACTCTGGTGGGATGCCAAATAAATTACGAACCTCAAAAAGTCTGAAAACCATGAACAAACTCATAAAATTAGGATGTATCGCATTGGCAGGCACCCTGTTGTTCTCGTGTGAGACCGATCCCGAAAAACTGGAGATTGTCAAGCCCTACCCCAAGTCGGATCAGTACTACGCCGATCTGCGCGACTATAAGAACAGCGACCATGAAATCGTCTTCGGCTGGTTCGGAAACTGGAGCGCCACGGGAGCCTCGGCGTCCAACTACATGAAATCCCTCCCCGACAGCATCGACATGGTCGGTCTGTGGGGCGGCTGGCAGACAATCACCGAAGCCCAGCGTAAGGATATGGAGGATTCCCAGCACAAGCGCGGTCTGAAAGTGATCGCCACTTCGCTTTTCGACGGATTCGAAATGGGCGTGGCGCCCGACGGCGCGACGGCGGCCACCGAAGAGGAGATGCTGGCCTACTGGGGCTGGGAAGGTCCCTACCGCTCATACGGCAACGACAACCTCACGGAAGGCAATATCGCGGCCATCCAGCGTTTTGCGCATGCTTTCTGCCAACGCATCATCGACAACGGATACGACGGACTTGATATCGACAACGAGCCGAACATCGGCACCGGCAAGAAACCCTACGGCATATCGGGCTTCCCCAACCGCTACAAAGTCTTCATGGATGTCGTAGTCACCTATTTCGGCCGCACTTCGGGCACGGGACGCATACTGGCCATCGACGGCGAGCTGAACGCCAACATGCCCCGCGAATTCGGCAAGTGTTTCGACTACTTCATCTCGCAGGCGTACGGATGCAGCGGCGATTCGAACCTCGACGGACGTCTGCAGAGCTGTGCCAACTACTTCTCGGAGGTTCCGTTCAAGGACGTTGCCCGCAGGTTTATCGTTACCGAGAATTTCGAGAACATCACCTACCGCACCAACGGCGGTGCCAACTACACGACCCGCGACGGCGAGTCGATGAAATCGGTGGCCGGCATGGCGCAGTGGCAGCCGATCATAGACGGAGAAAAGGTGATGAAAGGCGGCTGCGGAACCTATCATATGGAGTACGAATACCGCAATCCCGAACCTTACAAGTTCCTGATCGAGGCGATACAGATTCAGAATCCCGCCCGGAAGTAATCGTTTAACGGACAAAAAAAGAAATTGCCATGAAACTGAAATATAGTTTATTCGCACTGATCGCATTGGCGGTCTCAGGCTGCCAGAAAGCTCCGGTTTACGACGATGTGGTCTACATCGCCGGAGCCGAAGGCGAAGTCCCCACCCTGTCGCTCACACTCGACGACCAGTTTCCCAAAGAGCTGAGCGTAAAGGTCTCGTCGTCGATCGTCGTCGGACACGACACCAAAGTCCGGCTCGTAACCGACCCTTCGAAAATCGAAGAGTACAACACACAGTACGGTAAGAAGGGCGTAATGCTCCCCGAAACGAACTTCGTGCTCAAGAACACCGAACTGACCATTCCAGCAGGTTCGTTTTCCACAGCCGAACCGCTCGTAGTGAGCGTAACCAAAGACGAAGGGCTTAAGGAGGGCGTCAGCTATGTCATTCCGCTGAGCATCGAGAGCGTGGACGGCGATTTGAAAGTCAAGGAGGGATTCCGGACGGTATTCGTCGAAATCGGCCGTATCATCATCGGCCCGGCTGCCGACTGTTCGGGCAGCACCTATTTCAAGGTCGATTTCGCCGAGGGCGAGCAGGACAAATACGACATCTACAACTTGGGCGAAGTCACTTACGAAGCCCGCATCAACCTGCAGCGCTGGGGCGGCTGGTGCAATACGGTGATGGGCCTCGAAGAGAACTTCTGCCTGCGTTTCGTACAGGACGACTTCAAAGGTCAGCTGCAGCTCTCCGGATGGGGCGGCACACTGATGGTTCCTACGGGCGGAATCGCCGTGAGCCTCAACAAATGGACGCATGTGGCGGCCGTATTCGACGGTCCGAACAAGAAGGTGAGCATCTACATCGACGGCGTACTCGCCTGCTCGGCCGACACCAACAAGACTTCGCTGGACCTCACGCAGGTATATCAGGACGACTCGTTCCGCATCGCCAATTCGTGCAACGACGGCCGCCAGCTGAAGGGTTACATCAGCGAAGCCCGCGTATGGGCCAAGGCTCTCAACGGCAACGACCTGAAGAACAACATGTGCTATGTAGACCCGGCGACGGACGGCCTGCTGGCATACTGGCGCTTCAACGAAAAAGCCGACGGCAAAAAGGTGGAAGACGACCTGACCGGACACGGATACAAGGCGACCTACTCCAGCTCGGCCATGAAATGGGTGGACAACGTCCGCTGTCCCGAATGACGACCGACGTAATACGAACAACAAACAAGCTGCCTTTTCGGGCAGCTTGTTTATTTTTCCGATTTCCGGCTTCGGATTACTCGAAGCGGCCGCGCACCCGGAGGTCGCACAACGGACTGAGCGCATCGCTCACCAGCAGTTCGACATGCACGAAGTAATTCCCGCTCCCGGCCGTGCGGCCGTCCACGCGCAATACGAACGTTTTCGCCCGGCCCGCCGCAATCTCTTCGCCCGCCGCAATCTGCCCCGTCACCCCTTCGGGATATTTCACCGCATAGATCCTAAGCGGCGAACCGCCCTTGTTTTCCAACGTAAACCGGCACTCGGCCGTGCCGTCGGCGGCGCACGTTCCGAAATCCAGCAACGATTCGGCAATTTCCGCCTGCGGACGTTTCCCGCGCGGCATTTCGCGCAATTCGGCCAAGTCACCGATACCGGTTCCGCGCACCACGACCGCCCCTTCGAGCCGCCGTCCGGAAACGGTCAGATAACACGAATCAACGAACGTTCCCCACACCTCGGCAGCGGACAAGTCACAGATGAAAGCGATCTCTCCCTCCGCACCGGGCGCCAGTACGGCAGGAGCTTCGGCCCGCAGAAAGGGAAGCGGTTCAGCGAATTCCGCCCTCAGCCGCACCTCGTACGGTGACGTATTGAGACAGCGCAACGTCAGACGCCGGTCATGCCGCTGCTCCACCATGCGGAAGTTGACCTCCTTAACGCTAAGGCGGATTCCGCCGCCAAACTCCACGGGAAAGCGGTCGGCAGCCGTTTCAGGACGCGCCGCCACACTGCCGCGGATACGGAGCGGCATCATGCGGCTGCCGTCGGTATAGACGTATACCGCCTTGTCGAAAGCTCCCGGACGGTCCGCCGGATCGTAAGCGATCCCGATTTCGCCGCTGCCGCCGGGAAGGACCGGCGCCTGCGAAAAGGTCGGTTTCATACATCCGCAGGTCACGCCGACACGCTCGACGACGACGGGTTTCGTACCGCTGTTCGTGAAGCGGAACACATGCACGACAGGACCGCCCGTTTCGGGAATCGTCCCGAAATCCCACGTTTCATGGCCGAACGCCAAAGGCGGACGTGCCACCGTATCGGGCCGGATCGTCTCCGCGGAGTGATTTCCGGCATTGGCAACGATATTGGCATCGGCCGGAGTTCCACCCCGCTGCCTGCAGGCAACGGAGGTCAATAGACAAGCAATCAACAGAAAAGTTCTAATCATAAAAACAGCCGGGAGCCGTTTTGCGCTCCAATCTTCAAAATTAGCAATTTTCCGCGTCAGACACAAGCATCCGGTCCGAATTGATCGCGCCGGGTGAGATCGAAATAGTCCGACAAGTTTTTTTCAGCCAAGGTGAGACCGTAAAACCGCCTATTCGTTCACGACCAGCAGCATCGTCAGCAAAGGCAGGTAATCCTTGAGTTTGACACGAAGGATTTTCAGACACTGCTGGATGCGGTAATCCACCGTTTTGGGCGAAACTTCCAGCACGGCGGCGATTTCTTCGTAGGTTTTGCGCTGGAAACGGCTCATTTCGAACGCTTCGCGGTAGGAGGCCGGCAGCTCCGCCACGGCCGCCCGGATATTTTCGCGCAGTTCCTCGACGACGTCGAAGTCGGGGACTTCGAACTGCTCGCACATCTTATTGCGGATATTGCCCAGCACGCGCCGCTCGATGGACTCGTGCCCCAGATAGGTCAGGCAGTTATTGCGCACGGCGCCGAATAGATATTTGGGGAGCGAAGTGCTGATACATAACACCGTGCGGTTTTCCCACAGCCACAGCATCAGGTCCTGCACGATATTCTCAGCGGTCTCCTCCCGCTTGACATACATGCGGGCGTAGGCGCAGAGCGTCGGATAATAACGTACGAAAATCTCCTCGTACGCCTTCATCTCGCCGTCGACCAGCCGGTTCAGCAAGCAGGTGTCGGATATCTTTTTCCGTTCGGGCATAATGCGAAATTAATAAAAATTCGGGGTTTGATTCCCCGGAATAAAAAAAATTGAAATTTTATGATTTTCGTTTAGGAACTTTTGTTTTTGAATAGTCTGTAATATAAAAAGCAGGAAAAAAGATGAACACCCCGAACATAGAAAAACTCCTTGTCAGGTATTACAACGACGAACTTCCGGCCGACCAGACGGCCCGCGTCGCGGCGTGGATCGCCGCCAGCGAGGAGAACCGCAAAATCGCCGAACAAGTCTATTACATCTGTTTCGCCGCCGAAACGCAGGAGGCAAAAGCCGCCCTCGACACCGCCGCCGCGCTGCGGAAGGTCAAAGGCCGCATCCGGACTGAAAAATGGCGCCGGATGCTCCGGCAGACCGAGCGCGCGGCTGCCGTCATGCTGCTGCCCTTAGTCGGCCTGTCGGCCTATCTGCTGATGCAGGTGGGATACAAATACAACAGCATGGTCGAAATCCGCTCCACAACGGGCATGGTCAGTTCCGTCACCCTTCCCGACGACACGCGCGTATGGCTCAACTCCAACTCCTACCTGCGCTACCCTGCCAAGTTTACCGGCAAGGAGCGCCGCGTGGTGCTCTACGGCGAAGGCTACTTCGACGTGACCAAAGACCCCGAACGCAAATTCGTGGTCGAAGCGCAATCGACCGAAATAGAGGTTTACGGCACGGAATTCAACGTGGAAGCCTATGACGACGAATACATCCGCGCGACGCTCGTATCGGGACGCATCGGCATGAAGTACGACGACGCCAACCACCGCCGCCAGCTGGTGCAGATGATGCCCGACCAGCAGATAACCTACAACGCCCGCACGGGGGTAATCTACCTCAACACGGCCAACATTCCGTGCAACACCTCGTGGAAAGAGGGCAAGATCGTCCTCAGCAACACCCCGCTCAAGGACGCCCTGCGCATGATCGGTAACAAATACAACGTCTCGTTCAACATCCGCAACGACGAACTGCTCGGCAACACCTTCACGGGTACGTTCTCGAACCAGAGTCTCGACCTGATCCTCAAACACTTCTCCATTTCGTCGAAGATCAAATTCCGGCGGATCGACCAGACGGCCGGCGACAAAGCCTCGGCGGGCCGGGCCGTATTCGAAGTCTACTGAAAAACCGCACGAACCGATTTGCCTACAACCATAAACCAAAAAACCGAATGACACCATGACACCGACCTGACACAAAAAAACATACGGAAAGACCTGCACGTCCTCCCGTATGCCGAATCGTTAAGATCACCCGGCCGCATGAAACGGCCGGACTAACCTAAAACTCAATTCTTACAAACTTATGAAAAAAATCTTTTCCACCCAAATTATGGGGGGGGGAAATTTACACCGTACCCCGGCAGCCGGAGTCAGCCGCTCGGTCCGGTCGTATGCACTGGCGTTGTGCATGGCGTTCGCAATCGCCGCCGTCCCCGTACAGGCTCAGGTAAAAAACATCACGCTCAAGGCTTCGAACACCCCCGTTTCGACGGTGATGCAGCAGATCGAGGAGCAGAGCGGCTACACCTTCTTCTACAACACCAAGGATATTCCGCTCGACCGGAACGTCACCCTTTCGGTCGCGAACAAGGACATCCGCGCCGCACTCGACGAACTGTTCCGCAACACCAACGTCAGCTATTCGATCGACAACAAGAGCATCATCCTCTCGGCCCGCGGGGGCGCGCAGCCACAGCAGGCCAGCCAGATCACCGGCAGGATCGTCGATAAGAACGGCGTGCCCGTCATCGGCGCCACGATCATGATTTCGGGCACCACGCAGGGTACGACCTCCGGCGTCGACGGAACGTTCGCACTCCAGTCCAACGTCTCGCCGGCCGGCATGGTCCTCGACGTTTCATTCATCGGCTACAAGCCGCAGCGCATCTCCGTGAACAACCGCACGTCGCTCTCCGTCACGCTCGAAGAGGACGACCAGCAGATCGAAGCGGTCGTGGTGACGGCGCTGGGCATCAAACGGCAGGAGCGCGCCGTATCCTACAACGTGCAGAACATATCGGACGAAGTATTCCTGACGCGCGACGCCAATATGGTCAACAGCCTCGCGGGCAAGATCGCCGGCGTAACCATCAACGCCAGCGCCGCAGGCGTCGGCGGCGAAACGAAGGTCGTGATGCGCGGTTCGAAATCCATCGCCGGCAGCAACAACGCCCTTTACGTACTCGACGGCATTCCGCTGCCGTCGCTCTCGCTGACCAACCCCGGCGACGAGTTCACCATCATGCGCGAGAACAACCTCACGGGCGACGGCATCTCCAACTTCAACCTCGACGACATCGCGTCGATGGCCGCGCTGACCGGCCCTTCGGCCGCCGCGCTTTACGGTTCGCAGGCTGCCAACGGCGTGCTGATGCTCACCACACGCAGCGGAGAAGAGGGCGTCTCGGTCAATTACAGCAACAACACGACCTTCATGTCGCCGTTCCTAACCCCGGCCTTCCAGAACACCTACGGAGCCAAGGACGGCTATTACGCATCGTGGGGTTCGAAACTCGTCACCAAGCAGTCGTGGACGCCGACCGACTTCTACCAGACGGGATACAACACTTCGAACTCGGTGGGACTCTCCTTCGGCGGCAAGAAGAGCCAGACCTATGTTTCGGCGGGCGTGGTGACGGCCGAGGGCATCATTCCGAACAACGAATACAACCGTTACAACTTCACGGCCAACCACAGCTCGTCGTTCCTCGACGAGCGCATGCACCTGAGCGTGCTGGGCATGTACATGAACGTCAATGAGCAGAACATGCTCTCGTCGGGCCAGTACTACAACCCGATGATCCCGGTTTACCTCATGTCGCCGAGCGACGACATCCGCAAATACGCCGTTTACGAGCGTTACAACGCTTCGCGCAACTTCCCGGTGCAGTACTGGCCGTGGGGATCGCAGAGCCTGCAGATGCAGAACCCCTACTGGATCACCAACCGCAACATGTTCAACACGGGCAAGGACCGTTTCCTGTTCGGCGCCTCGCTCAAATACGACGTGACCGACTGGCTCGACATCACGGGACGCGCCCGCATCGACTACACGCACATCACGGCCGAGCAGAAGAACTACGCTTCGACGCTGGGACTCTTCGCCGGCGACAAGGGCCGCTATTACAACAACACCTACATCACCTCGCAGCGTTACGCCGACGTGCTGGCCAACTTCCACAAAACCTTCGCCGACGGAGCGTTCTCGCTCAACGCCACCCTCGGCGCCTCGATCGAGGACTACAAGCACCGCGCGATACTGCTCGGCGGCGACCTGACGGGCGTGCCCAACCTCTTCACGCTGGCCAACATGACCACCAACAAGAGTCAGGTGAAGGAGACCATCAACGACCAGACGCAGTCGCTTTTCGCCACACTGCAGCTGGGTTATAAGAATATGGTATTCCTCGACGTGACGGCGCGCAACGACTGGGTGACGGCGCTGGCCAATACCTCCAAGACGTCGATGTTCTACCCGTCGGTAGGTCTTTCGGCCGTGCTGACCGACATCTTCAAGGTCGATTCGCGCGTACTGTCGTTCGCCAAGATCCGCGCATCGTACGCCGAAGTGGGCAACGCCCCGATGCGCTGGATCACCATTCCGACCTACCCCGTATCGGACGGCACGCCGCAGACATCGACCTACCTCACCTCGGACGACTTCAAACCCGAACGCACCAAATCGTGGGAGGTCGGCGCCGACGTCCGTCTGTGGGGCAACAAACTCATACTCAACGCAACCTACTACAGTTCGCGCACCTACAATCAGGTTTTCAACCCCGACATCTCATCGACATCGACCTACAGCAGCCTCTACGTCAACGCCGGCCGCGTGGACAACAAGGGCGTCGAGGTGTCGGCCGAGCTGAACCAGAACCTCGGTCCCGTGAAGTGGTCTTCGAACCTCGTCTACTCGCGCAACCGCAACAAGGTGGTCGACATGCTCGACTCCTACAAACTGTCGAACGGCACGGTGATTTCGCAGGATTCGATGGTCATGGGCGGTACGACGGGCGTCAAGATGGTGCTGCGCGAAGGCGGCCAGATCGGCGACATCTACGTCAATACGCTCAAGACCGACGAGCACGGCGCAATCTGGGTATCGCCCACCGGCAGCAACGTCGCCCCGGCCAAGGACACATGGATATACGCCGGCAACAGCAATCCGAGCTACACGCTTTCGTGGCGCAACGAATTCAACTGGAAAGGTCTCTCGCTGGGCTTCATGTTCAACGCCCGCGTAGGCGGCGTAGGCGTATCGCTCACGCAGGCCGCGATGGACTACTTCGGCGTCTCGGAACGCACGGCCACGGACCGTCTGAACGGCGGCGCGCTCGTAAACGGCCAGCGCATTCCGGCCGAAAACTACTACCAGACCATCGGCGGCAACGGTGCCGACGCCATCGGCGCCTGCTATGTCTACTCGATGACCAACGTCCGGCTGGGCGAGCTGACCCTCGGCTACGACATCCCCGTCCAGAAGTGGTGCAAGTGGATCAAGGGACTCAACGTCTCGTTCATCGGCCGCAACCTCTGGATGCTCTACTGCAAAGCGCCGTTCGATCCCGAAACGGTCGCCGGCACGGGCACCTTCTCGTCCGGCATCGACTACTTCATGCAGCCGAGTACGCGCAACCTCGGATTCTCGGTAAAAGTGACCTTCTAACTTCAACATTACAGTCTTATGAAAAAAGCTAACGGCATAAAACTCCTGACGCTGGCCGGTCTTATGGCGACCGCGGCCTGCACGGGCGATTTTCTGAATAAAAACACCAACCCCGACCAAGCGACCGACGAGATGCTGTCGTGGGACAACCTCTCAACGGGTTCGGCCTTCGCGCAGATGACCAAGAACGTCATCCCCTCCTTCCAGCTGGTCGGCGACAAGGAGTACGGCAGCGCCAACTATCAGGTCATCGAGGACCTCGCGGGCAACATCTTCGCCGGCTACACCGGAGTCATCAACACCAGCTTCACGGGCAACAACCTCTACAACGTCACGGGCAAGGACTGGTACAACGCCATGTTCAACGACGCCTACACCCGCGTCATCAGCGCATGGAACCAGCTCGATCCCCAGCGCGGCGAATTCCCCGAAGTGGTCGCCCTCGCCGACATCGTGAAGGTCGCCGCGATGCACCGCGTAACCGATACCTACGGCCCCATCCCCTACCTCAACATCAGCAGCGGGGACATAAACAAGGCCTACGATCCGCAGCAGGCGGTTTACAAACGCTTCTTCGAGGAGCTGGACGCCGCCATCACGACACTGACCGCGTTTTACGAGGCACAACCCGGCACCAAACTGCTGGAGGCTTACGACAACGTCTTTTCGGGCAACGTGAGCGGCTGGATCAAATTCGCCAATACGCTGCGCCTGCGTCTGGCCATGCGCGTGGTCTATGCCGACGCGGCGCTGGCCCAAGAGCAGGCTGCGGCCGCCATCGGCAATCCGGTCGGCCTGATGACCGGCGCCGCCGACCTCGCGGAGCTGCACAAACCCGCCACCGGTTCGTGGGAATACCCGCTTTACATGATCCAGTACAATTTCGACGACTCGCGCATCGGCGCCACGATCGAAGCCTACATGAACGGCTATCAGGACCCGCGCCGCGGCAAGTACTTCGTGGCGACGGCCAAGGGTGAGTACCACGGCGTACGCACCGGCATCACGCCGACTTCGTCCTATGCCGATTCGGAAGACCTTTCGCGCGTAAACTGCACCAACAACGACAACATTATGTGGATGACGCCCGCAGAAGCATGGTTCCTGCGCGCCGAATATGAGTTGCGCTGGGGTTCCGAATCGGACGCTGCAACCTATTACGCCGAGGGTATCCGCACTTCGTTCTCGACACTCGGCGCCAGCGGAGCCGAAGACTACATCGCCGACAAGGAGCTGACACCCGGCAGCTATACCGACATGGTCACCGGCGGCAACTCGAATCAGAGTCCGCTCGCCTCGATTCCCATCTGCTGGAAAGCGGGCGGCGATTTCGAGACCCATCTCGAACAGATCATCACCCAGAAGTATCTGGCCATGTTCCCCGAAGGGCAGGAAGCTTGGTCGGAATTCCGCCGCACGGGTTATCCGCGCATCCTGCCGGTCCTCGTCAACAACAGCGGCGGCAAGATCAGCACCTCCAAGCAGATCCGCCGCCTGAACTACCCCTCGACGGAGTACAGCACCAACGCCGAAGCCGTCGCAACGGCCACGCACACACTCAACAGCGAATCGTCGAACCCCACGGGCGACAACGGCGGCACGAGCGTATGGTGGGACAAGAATCCGAGATTATAAACCCGAAAACCTGAAAACCATGAAAAAGACAATATCGACCCTTGCCGTCATATTTGCGGTATGCGCCGGATTTACGGCATGCGACACGGACGCCGAGCCGCTGAACCTGCAGCCGGCTTACAAATACTCGGAAGAATATTACGCCAACCTGCGCGCCTACAAGGATACCTTCAAGGAACGCTCGCTCTGCTTCGTATGGTTCTCGGACTACGACCAGAGCTACTCGATGGCTTACCGCTTCGCGGGGCTTCCCGACAGCGTGGACATCTGCTCGCTCTGGGGCGGCTACCCCGATCCGGTCAAGAATCCGCTGGCCTACAAGGAGATGTGGGAGATGCGCAACAAGAAGGGCACCCGGCTGGTGATGCCCACGATCATCCGAATCATGGAGAACGACAACTTCGCCAACTTCGGACTCACGTACGAAGACATGGTCAATCAGACGACCACGATCGACCCCGACGGCGTTTATCCCGACTGGTGCGTGCTCTACGGCAACCACCTGCTCAAAGACGTATGGGAGTACGGCATCGACGGGTTGGATCTCGACTACGAGCCGGAATCCTCGGACGAACGCAACTACGGAATCTACGGCGATCGCATGACCCTGTTCGTGCAGTATCTCGGCCAGTTCATCGGCCCGATGTCGCCCAACCCCGAAAAACTGCTGATCGTGGACGGACACACCCCGCCCGCAGAGACAGAGCCTTACCTCGACTACTATGTGAAACAGAACTACGGCAGCAGCAGCGTCTCCTTCACCTCGACGTTCCCCTATGAGAAGCAGGTATTCACGGAGAACATCGGCGCCTATTGGCAGACCGGCGGCGGCATGGAGGCGCAGGCGGCGGCCAAGGCCCCGGAAGGCCATTTCAAGGGCGGTTTCGGCGCATTCTTCTGCCTGCGCGACTACCACACTTCCGATTCGGGCGCCGACAAGGAGATACCCTACGGCCACCTGCGCCGCGCGATTCAGCTGCAGAACCCTGCCGTAACGAAATAACCTGAAACAGAACCTGAACCATGAAAAATATCACGAAATACATACTCGCGGCCGCAGCGGCGTTCTCGTCGCTCACGGCGTGTCAGGAGTTCGAAGACTTCGAAAAGACCATCGACGGCACTCCGGGACTGGTTTACGTCCAGACCGGCACGGAAAACCTCTACACGATCCGGGTCGTACACAAGCCCACCGGCTCGACCGGCGAATTCTTCACCGAATTCCCCGTCTGCTGCAACACCACGCGCCATGCGGGCGTCAAGGCGACCTTCGTCTACGACGCTTCGCTGGTCGAGAGCTACAATGCCGAGCACAAGACCTCGTATGCGGCGCTGCCCGCCGAGTACCTGACGCTCGAAAACACGACGCTGACCGTGCCTGAAAACGCGACGGCATCGGCCGACTCGGTCAAGGTGACGCTCACGGGCGACCTCTCGCTGCTGACCGAACGCAACTACTTGGCGCCGCTGCGCATCAAGGCCGAGGGCATCGACGCCAGCGAAGTCATGGGAGCGGTCTATGTGGCCGTAGCGACCGAGATCAACCTCATCCGCGCCATCGAATCCACCGACGACATGGTCGGCTTCACCGCCACGGGCCGCAGCGCGTGGACGGCCGACTGCGGCAATTACGCCAATCTGTTCGACGGCAGCACTTCGACGTCGGTCGATTTTCCGGAACAGTACGGCAACGTGCTCAATATCGACATGAAAGAGCCGCAACTGGTGACCGGACTCTGTCTGGGATACGGCTCCGTGCCCTCGGTGTCGATCGAATACAGCGCCGACGGCGAGACGTTCTCGCAGGCCGGAACTCCCGTAGCGGGCGAATACGTGACGGGCGGCTCCCGGATGTACGCCGCATTCTACGGACATATCGAAGCCCGCTACCTGCGGCTGACCATCGGCTTTTCGAGCAGCTGGAGCAAAACCCTTTCCGAAATCGACATCTACAAGATCGACAGCGAAGATCCGACCGTCTATGCCGTGACCGGCACGGAAAACCTCATCACGGGTAAAATCACGCACCGGCAGACCGGTTCGACCAGCGACGTGAACGCTTCGTTCAGCGCATATGCGACGGTAGCTTCGACGAGCGGCTACACGGTGTCGGTCGCAGCCGACAACTCGCTGGTCGCCGCTTACAACACGGCCCACGACACTTCGTACGCGGCGCTGCCCGCCGAGTACCTGCAACTGGACAACAACCCGCTGACGATCGCCGCCGGGGCTTACAAATCCGAAGGCGAAGTGACAGTCTCGCTCAAGGGCGACCTGACACGGCTGAGCGACCTCAACGGTTATCTCGCGCCGCTGAAACTCTCCTCTTCGGGCGCAGGCACCAGCGCCGGCCGCGGCGTGGTCTATCTGGCCGTGAAGGTCGAGCGGAACAAGATCCGCCCCATCACGTCGGCAGACGACATGGTCGGATTCCCCGCCGCAGGCCGCACGGCATGGACTGCCGACTGCCCGGATTACGCCAACCTGTTCGACGGCAGCACCTCGACGCGTACCAACTTCACCAGCCAGAACGACAACGTGGTGACCATCGACATGAAATCGACGCATATGGTGACCGGCATCGACCTCAACAGTGCAGGCATCTCGTCCGTTTCGTTCGAATACAGCACCGACGGACAGACCTTCCTGACGGCCGGCACTCCCGCATCGAACGAATACGCGACGTCGGGTTCCGACCGCTACATCGCCTTCTACGACTACCTCGAAGCCCGCTATCTGCGCCTGACCATCAGTTTCTCAAGCAGCTGGAGCAAATACGTCAGCGAATTCAACATCTATGAGATCGAGAGCGACGAACCCACGGTCTATGCCATGTGCGGCAGCGACAACGTGCTGACGGGCGCCATAGCCCACACGCCGGGCGGTTCGTTCAACCAACTCAACGCGGCGTTCAACGTCTACTGCACGGTATCCTCGGCAAGCGGATATTCGGTATCGGCGACACCCGACAACTCGCTGATCGCGGCCTACAACTCGGCCAACGGCACCTCCTACGCCGCACTTCCCGACGGACACCTGCTGCTGGAGAACAACCCCTGCGCCATCGGCCCGAACAACAACAAGTCCGACGGCCAGATCAAAGCCTCGCTCACGGGCGACCTGACGGGCCTGACCAATGCCAAAGGCTATCTCGTGCCGCTGAAACTCTCGGCGCAAGACGCGGTGACCAGCAGCAGCCGCGGCGTGGTCTACCTCGTCATCACCCCGGCGGAAGAGCTTTTCCGCAAGAACTTCACCGTGGCCGACATCACGGGCGCGCTCGTGGCCGACCGTTCGGGCTGGAGCATCACCGGCGGCGATTACCACAGCGGAAGCTGGCCGGAGGTAATCGACGACAGCACGGACACCTTCATGCGTCCGTGGGGAAGCCCCATCATGTTTACGATAACCTTCGACAAAGAGTACGAGATGACAGGGCTCCGCATCACGGCCCGTACGGACAACGCTTCCTACCAAAACTACCAGCCCAACGCCATAACCATCGAATACAGTCTCGACGGCGAAGTTTACACCGAACTCGGTACGGCGACCAGCGCCGACGGCAGTCTGGTGAAAAACGTTCCCTCGTCCTACGTCGCGCTCTACGGTTCGCAGAAGATGAAGTACATCCGTATCACGGCATCGTACGGCAGCAACATGGGCGTCGGCGACTTCAACATTTACGCAAAATAAACCTAAACAGAGCTATGAAATTCAATCATATTCTTTCCGGATTGGCGCTCACCGCGGCCGTGCTGGCCGCCGGCTGCCAGAAATCGCTGGAATATTCCGACGTGGTCTATTTCACGGGCACCGAGAATTCGAACATCACCAACATGTACGTCGACGGTCCTTCGTCCATGGGCGTCACCGTCACCTCCTCGTGCAAGATGGCGGCCGACGTGCAGGTTGCGCTGGCGGTCGATGCCGCGGCCGTCGATGCCTATAACGCCCTGCACGGCACGGACTACCGGATGCTGCCCGCCGGCAGCTACCGGCTCTCCGACGACGCAGTAACCATCGCCGAAGGCACCAACGTCTCGACGCCCTCCTCGTTCGAAATCGTCTCCATGGACGATTTCGACGAAGGCGCACACTACTGCGTACCGCTGAAGATCACGGGCACCTCGAACGGCATGGGCGTTCTGGAAGCGTCGAGAACGCAGTATATCTTCATCAGCCAGATCACCACCACGCGCGGCATCAACCTGAAGAACAGCTGGTATATAACCATGGACGGCATGGTGGACGATCCCGCGCTGAAAGATCTGCCGGCCTGCACGATGGAAATCCGCATGTATGCCAACGGCTGGAGAACTTCGGGACATATGATCTCGTCGCTGATCGGCGTCGAGGAGAACTTCCTGCTGCGCGTCGGCGACGAGAGCATCAAGAATCCCGCGCAGTTGCAGCTCGCCGGACGAGGAACGTCGATCACGGCTCCGAACGCCCTGAGTCTGGGACGCTGGTACCACATCGCCGTGGTGGACAACGGCTCCGAAATGACGATCTACATCGACGGCAACGCCGAAATCAGCGTAGACTCGTCAAGCAGCAAGGCCATCAATCTCGGATTCTACTACAACAGTCCGTTCGCCATCGGCATGTCCGCCGCCGACGTCCGTTACTTCAACGGTTACGTCAGCGAGGCGCGGGTGTGGAAACGCGCCCTGACGCCCACCGAACTCAAGAACAACCAGTGCTACGTCGATCCGGCCACCGCCGAAGGGCTGTTTTTCACAGA
>ENA-ORTG01001992-ORTG01001992.1-human-gut-metagenome-genome-assembly--contig:-NODE-1992-length-17454-cov-3.300420_pt1 | contig 17454 bp, 9 predicted proteins | sample MGYA00241906_ERZ509176 | MGnify/ENA primary metagenome ERZ509176 (study PRJEB26280, sample SAMEA2338811) | human gut metagenome | biome: human gut; feature: human-associated habitat; material: faeces...
AACTGCATCTTTAAGTATTTTAAATACCGATGGATAATAACCATCACCGTCCGTATGAATGGCCGGTAGCTTGAATTTGGATATTTCCCAACTGTTGTCAACAACTCCATGCTGTTCCGGACCGCTTCCCGTCAAATGGCTTGTCCAATTGGGCAAAGTCACCGAAGGCATAACCACCCGCGTATCAAGCGAAAGGGAACCATCAGCCAGCAAGGCATCCAAATTCGGAGTTCTTGCTTTCAGAAATCCTTCCACACAGATACCATCAAGAGATATCAGGACTACACGCTTGGCCTTCACTTTACCAACTCCATCCGTCATAGCAGCAGCAGAAACGGGAAGAGATGCCGAACCTAAAGCCAACGCACCTGCAAACCCCTGCTTGAAAAATGTTCTTCTTGAATTTTTCATGATAATTTTATATCTCTATAATACGATTACTAATATAAGGATAAACTTTATCTGCGCCATTAAAATCAGTAGGAACCGGGGACGGTGGTAAAAACTCGCTTTTTACTCCTTCCATTTTTATTTGTCCCGAATCCAAATCCAATGTTACAAATGCAAAAAGAGCATCCTTATATTCGACCATATGACCGTTCGAATAGTGCCCAACCTTATCCGACCAAAAATAAGAGGCACTGTTAATTTGAAAATAATGGACCCCCTCTATTTCCTGATAGGCATCAACATGATGGTGACCGCAAAAACAAGCTATAACCTTTCCATGTTCTCGTTTATTAGCCTCATTTATAATACTTCTTACTTCTACTCTGTTAGGACAACCTTTTCCCAGCCAAACTTCATCCAAACCTTGATGAGAAAAAATAACGACAGGTTTATCAGTTTCAAACAAATCTTTTTTCAACCATTCTAACTCTTCAGGAGAAATCAAATCACGGTCTTTCATTTCCGCTTTGTAATAATTACCCTTCTCAAAATCCATATAAATTCCATCTTTCCGCATATAATTCAAATCCAATGCGACAAAATGCACATCACCCAAATCAAAAGAATAATACCGTGCAGGCATATTCAATTGCCGGGTAACAATATCTTTTGTCGAATGGTCTGTGTCATGGTTTCCCATGACACTATACCTCTTTCCCGGAAATTGTTGCCAAACATCATTGATAATATCCAATCCTTTTCCATGAGACAAATCCCCCAATTGGATGATAAAATCCGGATTCCATTGTCGGGCAGCGTCAATAAATGACCGCAATCTTCCAACCGCATCATGCTGTAAATCTTGATGTACGTCCGAAATTATTCCAAAACGAACTAGTCGCTTTTCAGATTTTTGATTTCTACCTAAACAGGATATATTGTTTAAGGCCAAACAACAGAAACCAACTGATATTTTTGTTATAAATTCTCTTCTGTTCCTCATATTTCTACTGTAATATCCACATTACTTTATTATTATCATCAACACCTTCATATTGACGTTCCACTGCTTCCTCCAAGTTTTCTTTGTTATAATCAAATTCTCTCGTAGGATACATCCACCGAACCGGAATTTTATCCTTCTCTACATTCAGATTGGTTTCAGGGTTTATAGGCAATACAGGATATCCTGTCCTCCTGTACTCATAATAAGCATCAAACGGATACTGCATATAATAAGTTAAATACTTTTGAGTAATAATTTGCTTGAGTTGATTTTGGAAGCTCCCCTTCAACTTTATCCTTTCACTATTCAAATAAGATTGTATATAGCTTTTTGTCAAAACTTTACCCTGATGAAACCTTTCCTCATCAGGAGTATTGTCCGCTATGAATTGCATAGACGCCTCTATCCCTTTATTATAATATTCCACCTGATCACCAGTAATCCATCCTCGAAGAACAGCTTCTGCAAGAATAAAATTCTGTTCAGCATAGCCAAGTCGTGTATAAGGCTCTCCACTCGGTAAATCCGTATATCTCAAGTTCATTGCAGAATAATTTCCGGATGAATACTGTTCTTGTATTTTATAATAATCGGCTACAGGATCCAATCCGACATAAGCTTCCGGATCATCCGGACTTATCCCTTTTTTCAATTGGGTCTCTGCCGGTTGAGCGAAATAAAACAATCGGTAATCATTATAGGACTTCAATGTATCAATTATCACAGTCGATATAGTACACCAATAATAATGGTTAGAAACAGACTTGTTAAAAGGATAAATTTGGCCAACCTTATCTTCAAACTCTAATTGAAGGTTATCTTCATTTGATTCAAACAATACACCATTCTTGACAATCTCACTAAATCGTTCTTTAATTTTTAAATCCGTATCGTTTTCTTTCTTAGATAAATACATAAGCACTTTCAAACGAAAGGCATCTGTTGCTTTCTGCCATTTCCGGGAACTTCCACCGTAAAGAGGATCTCCTTCAAAATCCTTTGCCTTTGCAAACAATGCAGATGCTTTCTCTAAATCATTCAAGATTTGGAGCATCACATCTTTTTGCAAATCATATTTAGGTTTCAGTATCCCATCCTCTCCAAGAAGCGCTTCACTATAAGGAACATCCCCAACTTGCATCGAATAATAAAAAATTTTGTACGCCTTAAGAAAGAGGAACAACGCCTCATAGGAATCTTTCATTCCATCTTCAGCCACTTCTACCATTTTCACACCATTAAGAAGTTTTTTATAACCACTCAATGAAGCCCTTCCTATATTATTATAATTGTAATTGTGTAAAAATTCAAACCAAATCATTTGCTTTGCCAAGCAATTGTCCTCTATAAATCCAGAAGCCGTACCACCGGTTGCGGTCAAATCTAATAATAACGGAGTCGCAAGCAAAGAGGAGGTCACGTTCGTTGCAGCATTAGGATCCGCATTCAGATCGTCAAATTTATTACAAGATGAGCTTAGTATAAGAAGACTTATAAACAATATATATACCTTTTTCATGATCGTCCAATTAAAAATTAAGTTTCACATTACACCCCAACATCCTCAAAGAAGGGGAATTCAGATTATCTGACGAAACGTCAGGATCCGAATATTTAAACTCTTTCGTCCACATAAGCAAGTTACTACCAATAAAAGAGACAGAGGCTCCATCTAAACGTAACTTATGGCATAACGCTTTAGGGATATCATATGTTAAAGACAATTCTCTCAACTTTATAAATGTTTGATCTAAAATATGCTGATGCTTAGCAGACCACACGTTTCCCGCACCATTATAAATTTTCATATATCCTTCATAAGAAGTTACGACATCATTAGGGGCAAAAACACGGTCGTCACGCAAGATATTCCCGTTCGCATCCCTATCGACAGTTCCAGATACAACTTTTACACCCTCACCTACATAAGATATCATTCCATTTACAACCTCATCGTAACGCCATTTCGTATCACTGTCTATATGCGCTCCGGTCATCCATAATGCTTGGTTCGTAACAGATTGAGCAACACCTCCAAAGCGTCCGTCAATAGAAATGTTCAATGTAAAATCCTTATATTTGAATGTATTGGTAAACCCCATAATCCAATCAGGTTGTGTATATCCGGCAACAGACAAATATTTGCTCTGAATAGGATTACCATTGCTATGGATAATATTTCCTGCCGGATCTCTCTCCCAATCATTATAAGTATAATGATCAACACGTTTTCCCTCTGCAACCCAATCTCTTTTAGAAGAATAAACCGGATCTATCTTAGAATATGTCAGCCTATCCAAGGCCCAGTTAAATTGAGAATACCAACTAAAATCTTTATTCTGTATCAGATCTGCTCCAATAGACACTTCAACACCTTTACGAACTTGTTCCTCATCTATATTTATCAAAGAAGTTGCAAAACCAGACGTCTCACTAAGAGGAGCTTTATAAGTCAAATTATAATACAACTTGTTATAATAAGCCACATCTAAACGAATTCTGTTATTCCAAAAATTTACTGCCGTACCTAGTTCATAAGTTCTTGTTGCACTCGGTTTAATAAACGGGTCTTTCATTGATTCTGGATAAGTTGCACCATTCATGCCATCCCACATATTTGAACTGATAGAATAGGCTTGATTTGCTTCATATATCTTCAAATCCTGCTTAGTTTTTGTCCACGATGCGCGTAATTTCCAAAAATTAATACCGGTCGGCATCGGTATAACCTCCGATACAACAAAACTTCCTGAAACTGAAGGATAAAAATAAGAACGGGTTTCAGCAGGTAAACTAGAAGACCAATCATTTCGAGCCGTCACATCCAAAAAAAGAATACTTTTATAGGCAACTGAAGCTTTACCATATAAACTATTCACTTGCTTTTTATTTATTACAGATGAGAGTTTTACCGGATCAACAGAAGCCTTCAACGAATAATATCCAGGAATAGAGATTCCATTCTGAGTTTGAGCATCCATATATTTATTCTGATAATATGAAATTGTACCACCGAACAATCCATCTACGGTAAAATCTCCTATTTTATAATCAGCCGTTAAAATCAAATCATTGTTGATACTAAATCCCTGAGTATCCTTTTCACGATAAAAACCTTTTTTATGCCAACCACCTCGTGCACTAATCGGGTTTCTCCAAGTCTCTCCTTCCGAATAGACCTCCGCTCCACTTCTCAAAGAAGCTTTCAACCAAGGTGTAATCTGATAACCGGCATTTGCAAAAGCATTTGTTATATTATAATCACTGGAATGTTTTATTTCATTGGCTATAAAATAAGGATTATCAAACCAAACCGAATTCGGCCAACTTTCTTCCTCATCTTTCACTTTCCAATAATTCTTATGTTCGCGAATATCTATATCAGCACCAGTCCAAACTAGGAGATTATAAATATAACCTCCTCTACCATAACCTGTACCATAATTATTCGGATAAAACCTTTTGTTATAGGTAATACCTCCTTCGAGAGAAAAGTTTTCATATTTCATATCTCCAGCAACCGTATAAGTTATTTTATTCAACTTAGTATTCGGATATTGCCCTTTATTGTATACATGTGTTAATGAAGTTCTAAAACTGCCATACTTACCTTTCTGAGTAATATTAATATTGTTGTTCGTCACAAAACTCAATTCCAGAAAATTCCGAAAATTATTTTTTCCTTTGGATACCAATGGCATTTCCCGCCACTCTTTAGTAACAGGATCTAATTGAACAGCAGTTCTTCCTATATCTAATTTATCTCCCCAAATATGGTTTTCCGGATTATATTTGCCATTCATACCCGTACTATAGGAAGACTGCACCTCTGGTATTCTCAAAAATCCCGCATCAAACATTGTTGAACTATTAATCTGGATATGAAGCCCTTCCTCTTTTCCTCTTTTTGTTGTGATCATAATTGCCCCTGCACCTCCTCTGGAGCCATACAAGGCCGATGCGGTAGCACCTTTCAAAACATCAATAGATTCAATATCATCGGACGCAATATCTCTTAAGTATATTTTTTCATAAGGGACACCATCTACAACAACCAAAGGAGTTTCTCCACGCAACGATATAGCAGGAGCAGTATTGAACTCCGAACTGTTCTTCACATTTAAACCAGAAACTTTCCCCGTAAGAGCTGTCGCAAAATCTGTCGATTTAATTGTTGAAACTTTTTCTCCCGAAACTTTCTGAACCGCATACCCCAAAGCCTTCTCCTCACGTTTGATGCCCAATGCCGTCACCACGACTTCAGACAACATTTCAGACGATTCTTTCAAGCGAATCGTAAATTGGGTCTTGCTACCAACAGGTAACTCCTGCGTATCATAACCGATAAAAGAAACCATCAGAACAGCATTACCGGAAACATTCAAAATAAAGTCGCCATCCACTCCGGTCACGACCCCATTGGTTGTTCCCTTTTCTATCACATTGGCCCCGATAATCGGTTCACCGTTTTGATCCAATACGACACCGGTAATTTTCTTTTCTGCCTGCTGTACTACCTCCTCCGACTTAGTTCCGTTATTTTTCCGATAGAGTAAAATATACTTATTGTCTATCTCGTAAACAACATCCGTATTTTTAAAGACCTCATCCAAATAGGCGCCTATTTTATCGGATTTTTTACGCAAAGTAACTATTCGGTTTGTGTTTACTTCCTGATTACGAAAAACAACCAAATAGTCTGTCTGCTTTTCAATTTGATTGATCAACTGGCCAACAGACAGTACATCCGTTTCCAGCTTAATAATAGCATTCTGCGCTTTCGTATTGACAGCAAACACTTGGGCCAGACAAACGAAAAGCAAAAAGAGCGAGATTTTCATAATTCTAAAAAAATCTTTAATACATTGATTTTGTACAATAAAGAGCCGTAACAAAGTTTTTAAATTCATACCTTTGCTTAATTAAGTGAATACTAAAAATAGATACTAGTGTTTTCTTGATGTCTAACGGCAGATGCTGGAATCATCTGCCGTTATTTTGTCGGATTGTTTTTTCTATATCATGGGCATTATGATTTAAATGGTTTACATTTTACTTAATATGATCGTATTATTTTCTTCATCTTTCTCTATTTTAAATTTATGAATCCGTTGAATCATCCTTAGGATTTCATCGATGCCATCATGCTGACGGAACTTTCCCCGATACTTCCAATTGGATATAGACGGATCCTCTACCACTATCTTAACATCGTAATAAAGTTCCATTCTTTTCAAGATATTACCCAATGGTTCGTTGTCAAAACTATAAATGCCATCCGTCCATAAAAAATAATCGCTATAGGGTATCTTATCGACTTTCATAGTGTTCCCATTGATCGTAACCTGCTCATTTGGTTTAAGCACAATCCCATTCTCATCAATATCAGGTAAATAAACTTGCAAAGATCCTTCAAGCAAACTAGTTTGTATTTCCTCTCCGGTATATCCGTGTACATTAAACTTCGTACCCAATACTCTCATTTCCACATCTCCTGAACAAACGATAAAAGGTTTTTCCGGATTTTCAGCCACATCAAAAAAAGCCTCTCCTTCAATCGATACCCGCCTTTCTTTGCTGGAAAAAACCGCAGGATAAGTAATTGTTGTCTTTGCATTCAACCAAACATCAGTACTGTCAGACAATGTTATTTTGATGCGTTGTCCAGCCGGTACATATAAAGTATTGTTCATTTCAATTAAAGCATTATCCGTCCGGTAATGATTAGCTGTTATCCAATAAGTAGCGATCACAAACAAGAAGACAATTGCTGCATATCTTGATATATGTAATAAGAACTTTCGGCTCTTATTACTTTTAATCAAATGATTAAATCGTTGTAATCCTTGTCGATTTGCTTCCATACGATCCGTTTGATCAGATAAGGCTAACAAGGCATTCATATTTTTATATTCGATGAATTGTCTCTTCAACTCTTCATCAGCCTCAATCTGCCGTAAGAGTTCAAGCCTTTCGCCTACATTCAGTTCTGTTTGGAAATATTTTTGTATTCGTTCGTCCATATTATCCATTTATATAGAGTAAACACTTCAGCCTCGGAAATCCGCCAAAGGAAAAAATATTTTTTCCACTTTTTTCAAAAAGAAAATAAAAACAGAAACAAAGTCATATAATCTTTCAGTTCCACGCGTAGTTTTTTATAGGCAATTCCCATCTGCGTCTCAATCGTATTAATAGATATATTCAATTCTTCAGCGATCTGCTTTTGCTTTTTCCCCTCTAATTTACTCATAATAAAAATCTCACGACATTTATCAGAAAGGGAATCAAGGGCATGGGAGATTATCTTCTCAACATCTTCTTCCGAGAAAAGGTCTTCATTAAAAGCTTCCAATGAGTTCAAATTCATCTGAAGTGTGATAGCATATTCTTCTTGTATAAGGCTAACTGTCTCCTGGACAACAGTTTTATGACGAAGGTGATTCAAACACTTGTTCTTAATGGAAGTAAACAAGTATGCTACCAAATTAACAGGTATCGTCAGTATCTCCTTCTTTTCCCATAATTCGGTAAAAACATCTTGCACAATATTCTCAGCATCCGCTTCCGAGATTACATACTCCTTGGCAAAATACTTCATCTTTGAGAAATAAGTAAGATATACCTCTTCGAATTTACTATTTATACTTAAATCATCCAAAATCACCTATCATGGTTAATATCCTATTTTCTGCAAATATAATTTATTTTCACTCAAGTAGCCAAAAAATCAAAAACAAGAATACCAAATTCTACTTGTACAACCCAAAGTGCCAACCCTATGCATTAGCCACCGTAAAGCATAGGGTTAGCACTCGTAAAGCTATATGTTAGGCAGCACATCGAAATACGTTTTCATGATAATTTTATTATACGATTTTCCCCTGAAGCAAGTCTGAAACTCTTCAACCGTTTCTCTTTATCTCCAATAACCAACTTGTCCAACTGCAAAGAGCCTTTCAGGACTTCGATTGTAGCAGTATCATCTGTAACGGTACAAGTACCCCAGGCATAACCGTTACTCCAGAAATAACATCCCGGCCGGTCCGTGAAATGCATCCGTCGATCCACTCCTGAATATTGGAAATCGCTCAACGCGATTACTGCCGCCCAACTTGCCATCGAACGGGCATAGTGATGTCCGCACTCCGCCTCGCTGAACGGATTTCGCTTCGCCCCGTCATGGCGGTCACGAATCGCACGGATGCAAGTCAAGGCCTCCTTTTCCATACCTTCGTATATCATGCCGGCAGCGGCACAATATTCGAAACCGGTCATCACTTCGGCAAAGTAAGGGAAAGGAACTTCCAATCGTCCTTTCGGCCAGGAAGCCATCAGCAGGCCAGACTCATCTCCCATCACATACGAACGCATATTATTAAAGTGACGGCTGAAATCCTTCACATAATTATATTTCATGATACTTCCCAATGTCGTACGGATATGCTCCTTATCTCCCAAATATCCCAAACCGCATATATGGGCCATATACTGTCCGACCAGCTGATCGACCAGGCAACCTCTTCCCAATTGAAACGGCGGAACCTTTACGTCCGGATTCCGCATATCCAGATATTCAAATGTTTCGGGATCGGTTATCTTATGTTCATAATATTCCCCATTAAACAGATTGGCATCCATCCAGATGCTTCCCTGCCGGAATAATGTATTGCATTTCTTGGCAAACGTCTTATCCTTCATGGCTAAAGCCATTTTCTCAGCCGCCTTTAAGGCTCCCATATACCAGAAGCCCATTTGAGGATTCGGGCCGAAATAGTTCACATCCATCGTGTTATGCTGCGAACCTTCCATGATGCCGTCCTGATTGCCATCCCAACCTTTGTCAGTCCAGGCATAAGCAAGCACTTTCTTTATTTGCCCCCAATTCTTTTGCAGGAACTCATCGTCTCCCGACAACTGCCAATCCCGGTAAATCTTCATGACACATCCCATCTGGCCGTCCGCCGCAGCCGAATTTCCTTTCGCTGCTTCCGATAAAGGCAAGGAAGCCCGGAAATTCATCAGCCCGTTTTCTTTCGTCGCATAGTTGAATTCCACATCACGCATCGTCTTTGCCAATTCACCGAAAAGAAACGGAGTCGCCACCTCGTAATTCCAAACATGCGTGCAGCTGCCGGCACAAGAACCGAAACGGTCCATCACGCCTTCCCATCCCATCAAATGTCCGCTGGGTAAACGGAAGACCGTCTGCGACCGCAATGTTGCCAGATTAAACAAAGCAGCCTCTTTGACAACATCGGGATAAGTCGATTTCAGGAAGGCATGCACAAAAGAGAGCGTCTGCCTTTCCATCTCCGGAATCTGAGGTACGATTGCCTCCGCCGCTTCCCAGGCATCCGGGAACCGAGTGCCGTAATAGTTCCCGACAATTGTTTCCGACCAAGCTTTCCGGTTCGGGAAATTCCAAGTCAGGTAGAAAGTAAACGTTTCCGTACTGCCAGGTCCAACTGTCTTCTTTACCGCCAGCGAAGCCATCGGGTCTTCATCCTCCTGTCTGTCCCGCTCCGTCAGTTCGCCATCAGCACCAAAATCATCCCAAAAGTTAAGAATTCCATTGTTCCAATTATCCACCCGCGAAGAAGTCCGGTAAGTGACTCCTTCCACTGCCTGAGTGGTCAAGGCCACCGTTCCATAAGCCGGATCATTCTTATCCACCCCGTCCGAATATAGATAAAGGCCTTGCAAGCCGTTCTTTTTACGAAACTGGTTTTTATTGTCTTTCGCGCCTGTCGGAATGTAATCTCCTTTCCAGTCAGTCCTGAACTTACTGCCGTCTTTCCCGATAAAATTGCGCATCGAACCGCAAACGGCTACCTCCAAAGGACGGTCGGTCGTATTTGTCACCTCATAAGCCAACACGGCGACCGGCATACCACTGGCATCTGCGTCTCCCGGTACCAGCGGATTGAATCCTTTGACCGTCACTTTCACCGGCAACTGCCGGTCGGAAAGATGCACTTGTCCGAACGGATAAGCCGCCTCGAAAGTAGCATCGGCAAAACGCGGCATACCGTGATGGTTCACCGGCCGTCCTTCATAATGCAAATACTCCTGCGGATATAAAGGACCTGCAAGCAGGGTAGTCGTAGCCTCTCCTGTCTGCGGTTTTGCATAAATTGCAAAGAAAGGTGCATTATTGCCGGTCGTCACCGTACTATATTTCTTACCCGGGACATTCATAATCTCCCAATCCCGCAACTCTCCCCGGCCTCCCAAAGAGACCGTTCCAGTCCCGATTCCTCCCAAAGGTAATGCCACCTGGTAAAGATGCTCCCGGTCATATTGTTTCAGAACCGGCCATGTTTGCGGCTTCCATTCTTGGGAAAAGACGGCTCCGGAAACAAACATACAAATCGTTAATAGCTTTAATCTATTCATAACTCCAAAATTAGTTCAAGGCATACAATGCTCAAAGGGCTAATATACTTAAATATTATCCATTTCGGCCTTTTTTAACGGAAAAGATATCCGATATACCCATTATTACATCGGAGAGTTATAATCTTGAATGGCTCAAAACCTTGCCATAAAAAAGAGGTGGCATGTTTATAAAAACAATACCACCTCCTTTAATATCGGATAAAATATCTATACAATATAATACTGCTCCCAGCCTTCACGAGGTTGTTCGCCTATTAACATCTGATTTGCAACCGGATCATTACAGATCTGTTTCGACTCACGGTCAAAAACCAACTTCCTATTCAGGCGTTGTGCCAATACTCCAAGACAAAAAACTTGGCTTAACGGACCAGCTACAGAAAAAGGAGAACGGGGTTTTTCTTTTCCCTGGCATGCCAATAAAAAGTTAGTATAATGATCTGACGGACTTTTTTCATACTCCGGTAAAACCGGATTCATCTCTTTTGCCACTTTATCCGGAATAACAGACAATGTACTTCCATGAGATCCTCCCTTAAATGTCAGTGTTTTCGTATAAATCTCTTTACCAGGATTCAAATTCACCAACTGTAATTTGCCTCCATTTACAGGCGGAATGTTCGGATCGACCTCTGAAGTACCATAATTTTCAGGAACAGCCGGAATATTATCCAAACCATCATACCAAGTTACATCTACCGCAGGCATATTATTCCGTTCAGGGAATTTAAAAAGGATCGTAGAAGACATCGGATAAAAAAACGGATTATGGTCTTTCAGATACAACGGATTTATTTCATTAGGCAAACCTAAATCAAGAAATTCATGAGCCGTATCTAAAAGATGCGCTCCCCAATCACCCAAAGTACCCATTCCAAAATCATACCAGCAACGCCATTGTCCTAAATGATAATCATGATTATATTCGTGATAAGGCCGTACACCAAGCCAAGTGTTCCAATCCAATGACTCCGGAATAGGTTCACCCATCGGCAAATGCTTAATATTCGGATTCCAGCCATGCCAACGACGAGGGTTATTCATGTGAGCGGTAATTGCTGTGACATCTTTTATCAACCCAGCCTCTTTCCATGCTTTAAACTGAAAATAATTCGCCTCCGAATGTCCCTGATTTCCCATCTGAGTGACTACACCGAATTTCCTTTCAGCCCGCATCATCAACTCTACTTCCTGAAAAGTACGAGCCATCGGCTTTTCCACATAAACATGCTTTCCATGAGCCATGGCCTCAATAGTAATCGGAAAATGGGAATGGTCAGGAGTACAAACCGTGACAGCATCGATCTTATCCGCCATTTTATCGAACATCTGACGAAAATCTTGAAAACGAGGGACGTCCGGAAACATTGAAATAATCTTCTGCGTATGTGGAGCTCCCATATCGACATCACAAAGAGCAACCACTTCACACAGTCCGGTCTTAAACATCCGTTGTGAAATATCGGCTCCCCGGTTGCCGATACCTATAAAAGCGATCCTCACTTTATCATTTGCACTCATACGAAGTGCTACAGAAGCTGCATTTGCTTTGGGAATCCAAAATGAAGGTACCGCCGATACCGCAGAAAGAGCCAAAGCCTGCTTAAAAAATGAGCGACGCGAAATAATATCAGATTTCATTCTCTTTATAACTTCAAATTAAACATTAATAAACCAAATCACTAACAGCTTTGAAATAACCGATTGATTCAGCAATTCCTAAAAACGGATCATTCCTATCCTTTTCATATTCCAAGCTACACATTCCTGTATAGTTGACTTCGCGCATCATTTGCACTAAAGCAGGAAAATCAATCTTTCCACGACCTAATTCAATACTATGTCCTGCTTTTGTCGAGTCTGTCACATCCTTGATATGCATATCAAATACACGCGTATGATATTTTTTCAAATCAGCGACAGGATCACGACCGCTACGCAAATCATGACCTATATCCAGACACATACCTATACGTGGATCCAAATCTTTCGTATGTTCCCATACATCCTTCGCATCCGGAAAAACTGGCAGATCCGGCCCATGCAAATGAATTGCATAGTGAAAATCATACTCCTTTACCTTTTTATCCACATATGATAATAGTTCATATGTAGGAACACCTATTATAGTTTTCACTCCCACCCGTTTTGCATATTCAAATGCATGGTCTATTTCCGATTTCGTTTTCATATTAATCGGACCGACAGCATACCCTTTCACATGATAAGAAGCACACTTAGCGTGTAATTCTTCTATTTGTGCATCCGTACAATCATAAGGTAAATGAAAATCCTTAATACAGAGATAATGAATATCTAAGCGTTGTAACGTTTTCAACGTAGTTTCCAAATCAAACGCAACAAACGTAAAACCAGCCATACCCAAATGAAAAGGGTTTACCGTTTTCTCCACCCTTGATTTCACCATATCTGCAACATGGGCCTTCACTATACCTGGAGTAGCCATAAACACCGCACAGGTCAATCCTTTTTTGAAAAATGTTCTTCTTGACTTTTCCATCAGATTATATTTATAATCATTTATGGGTATTTTGATTTAATAACCCGGATTTTGCGTTAACGCACCACCTGTTGCATCAATCTCTGTTTGTGGTATCGGCCACAAGATATTATAATCCTTCACATTCATAGCCGGAGCCTGCGGATTATCGTTATACTTCCGCAAATATTCAAGGAATTTACCAGTACGACGCAAAACCACATCGCGAATTTCTTCCGTATATAATTCACGGACCCGCTCATCCAACAGATAATCGATTGAAACATCACTTGCAGTGATCGGCTTTGCGTTCGCACGTGAACGGACCACATTAATATCATCTGCCGCTTTTTGCATTTCACCCAATTGGATATATGCTTCAGCACGGTTCAAATAAGTTTCCGCCAATCGCATAAAATAACAATCTTTCCACGTATATCCGGCACCACTGCGAAGAGGTTCAGCCTGAACATGGCAAGGATCACCGACCTTTCCGATCCAATAAGGATAAATATAATTACATGTATCCTTCATCTGATTACGGCCATTCGTTTCATAACTGCCCCACAAACTAAAATCGATTGCTTGTCCGTTATAAGGGGATTCCGGATTTTGGAAATAGTAAGTCCGTTTGATGTTATGAGGAGCATTCCGAATATCATTGTTCCAATCCGATTCCCAAACTTTATTTGTTACATAGTAAGTCGGACGCGACCAGGAAACCGGACGACTCAACGTATCTGTATATCCCGTATATTTACCATCGATCAATTCACCCAATATGCAAGTATATCCGGCCGGATCATTTCCTAAAGAATAATAACGGGGACCATGACGGCGAGGACCGTTATTTTTACCTCCTCCATCCGATAAGTTGGCAGCAAACTGAGCAACCCAGATAGCTTCTTTATTTTCATTCAAATTCTGATTTCCATAAGCAAACAGATCCAAGAAAACATCCCCCGTACCAAAAACATCGTTTGTCGAACCGAAACGTTCAGTCATCAACCGATAACCAAAATCCTCAATCACATGTGTAGAAGCATCAACCGCTTTCTGGTACTCACCTGCTTGCAAATAGACTTCAGACAATAACTGGAAAGCAGCACCTTTCGTGATACGTCCCTTTTCATCTTCCTTACCGGGATCAGGAAGATGCTGGGTCGCAAAAAGCAAATCGTTTTCTATCTGGGCATATACCTCTTTCAAAGGAGTACGGACAAAATCAGTCTTAGGTGTACTCACAGCCTCTGTCACCAAAGGAATATCTCCATAGAATGAAGCAAGCAAACGATAAGCATACGCCCGAAAGAAAAGAACTTCCCCTTTATACATTGCCTGCTGTTCAGCACTTTCCCAACCAGTCGTAGCTTCATTATCGATATAAAGCAACAATTCATTGGAACGACTGATCAGCATATACATGTTGTTCCATAATTTATAGAACAAGCTATTAGTCGGGGTCAACACTTCATAGGTCACTCCTCCCGGATTTTCCCCGTTATAGCTGACGTCTGCCATCGAACTATAAAAATAGACAATGGCATCATCCCCATAGTACAACGCATCACGCAGATAATTGTGAAGTCCGTTTATTCCTAATTTAATACCCGAAGCTTCCGTATAGGTATTCTCAGGAGACAAAAAATCCAACGGTTTCTCTTCTAAGAAATCGTCATTACATCCTATCAGGCCACCAAAAAGAAGTGTCACAGCCACCAATTTAGATAAGATCGTATTTGATATAAAATTGTATTTCATGATTCTATGATAATTAAAGTGATAACTTGATTCCAAATTGCAAACTACGAGTCAACGGGAATGTCGTATATTCAGGATCCCATCCTTCCCAACCGGTAAATGTATAAAGATTCTTTCCGGTCAAAAAGAGTTGCAACTGACCGATAACCCCAGTCTTTTGCAATAACTTTTTATCAAACGTGTACATCAAGGATACATCCTGAAGACGGACAAAACTCCGACTCTGATTAATACTGGTGGCGATCTGCTGGTTCCTAAACAAAGCAACACTTTCGTTCGAATGATTTTCCGGAGTCCAATACTCTCTTGTAGATGGCTGGTTCAAACGAATGACATAATCGGAACTATTGTCAGGAGACAAAAGCCCATTGCCTGCAAGGTAATACCCCCCTCCACCCAGCATCGAGTTCAGCATAAAGTACAAAGACCAGTTTTTCCATGTCAACGTATTGTTAAAGCTGAAACGACAACTCGGATTCTTGTTACCGATGATCTTACGGTCATGTTCAGCATCGATCTTTCCGTCACCGTTCAAATCTGCAAACTTCTGTTGTCCCGGATACCAACCATCATAGATTTCACCGGAATACAGATCCTCCTCTTGCCAAACACCAATCATTTCATACGAATAGATAGCCCCAATCGATTCGCCGACAAACCAACCATTCGTCAAATCCTGTGTAGCCCCATCACCATAGAGTTCAGTAATCTTATCCCGGTTTAACGAGAAAGTCAAACCTGATGTCCAAGAGAAATTACTATTCTGGATGTTTACGGAATTAAGTTCGACTTCCAAACCTTTATTTTCCACACCGCCTAAGTTGGCCCAGACCCAACTATACCCGGTGACATTCGGCAACGTACGCTTAACCAATACATCCGATGTCTTTGATTTATACACTTCAAACGAACCGTTCAGGCGCTGGTTAAAAAGACCGAAATCGACACCGAAGTTCCAAGAAGAGGTACGCTCCCATTTCAAGTCCTTATTAGCCATCGCAGAAGGATATAAAGAAATCACTTTGTCGTCATTATAGTTATAAGCACCTAATCCTAACTTGGCAAGCGAAGCATAACGACCGATACCCTGGTTTCCGTTCTGTCCATAAGAAAGACGCAACTTCAAATAGGTATCTTCAAATGGGTTAAAATCTTCTTCCGAAATCACCCAACCGATAGAAGCGGAAGGAAGTGTCACATACTTATTATTACTACCGAAGCCGGAATAACCATCCCGTCGAACCGTCCCTGTCAACAAATAACGATTCTTATAGCTATAATTGATACGTCCCATCAGACCAACATTAGATTCCTGCCAAGCCGTACTTGCTTCGGTAAACAAGGTCCCGATACCCAAATTGTTATATCCCAAATTGTCCGTATCAAACGATTCAGCAGTAGCAGTAGTCGTATCTCCCCATCTCTTTTCCGTCGTATAAACAAATGTGGCATTCAACGAATGATCACCAAACTCTCTTTGGTAAGCGAAAATATGGTTGAACAAATAGGCATTTTCATTTTCCGGCGCTTTTACAGCCTTTCCGTTATTGATAAAACCGCCATCCACATCTGCCGGATAAAATGTATTATTATCCCGATGATAGCGAGTCGTAGAATAATTGAAATCATAAGACAAACCTTTGATAAAAGGAACATCCACACGTCCGGTCAACGTTAAGAAAAGCGTGTTCCGTAAATCAGAGTTATCGATAGCCAGATATTGCAACGGATCTTTCATAGCCGATTCATTCGCAAACTCCATCCGATAATATCCCGGCGTATCGAAATCATAAGTAGCCATAGGAGTCGCTTTTGTCGCATAATCAAAATTGGCAGAAACACCTGAATAATCACGATGGGAGAAATTTACATTTGCACCGATTTTCAACCAATCCGTTACTTTCGTATCTACTTTTGCATTGAAAGTATAACGTTTGAACTGGTCATTCAACAGCAAACCTTCTTCATCATGGTAAGCACCCGACAAATAATAATTGACATACTCAGAACTTCCTCCGACACCCAAATTATAATCCTGTGTCAAACCGGTCTGCATCACTTTATCAATCCAATCGATATCCGTGCCTAACATGTAGTTGTCTTTTTCTTCTTGCGATCTCAGGTAATAAGCTCTCGCCTCTCTTGTCGAAACATCCGGATAGACCGGACGGCCCGCTTCGCTCGTCGGCTTCGTTTGATACCATTTGTGCAGATCCTGCTGATAAGCATAATCAGCCAAACGCATGGTGTATTCTTCCGCATTCATATACTTTGCTTTGTGGTTAGAAGCGGATTGTGTTCCTATCGACATATTGAACGAAACAGTCGGTTTCTCTGTTTTTCCTTTTTTGGTTGTTACCAAAATGACACCATTGGCCGAACGAGCACCATAGAC
>ENA-ORTG01001999-ORTG01001999.1-human-gut-metagenome-genome-assembly--contig:-NODE-1999-length-17410-cov-4.061366_pt1 | contig 17410 bp, 14 predicted proteins | sample MGYA00241906_ERZ509176 | MGnify/ENA primary metagenome ERZ509176 (study PRJEB26280, sample SAMEA2338811) | human gut metagenome | biome: human gut; feature: human-associated habitat; material: faeces...
CTATTTCTTCTGCGATTTTTTTACGATACTCTTCGACCTCAGATATACCGTAACCATTTCGTTTCATGCGAATATAGCCTAACGGAATAAAATTGTCGTATCCCATGAGGCGGGCCTGCTTTGTTCGGTTTTTTACCAGTTTATCATAGATTTCATCGAATTTTTCTCGGTTTTCGTCAAAGAAACGGCCTTCCGCTTCAAAAGCGGCTTTGCGCACCGCACGGTTCGGGTCCTGCTTATAAGGGATCAGCTGAGCAACGGTTAGGATTTTTCCTGCAAAGGGGATTTGCGCAGAGGCATATAGCTGCTGGTATTCGGTTTGCAGTCCATTTTCTTCCTGCATCAGTGGAATGATGGAAGGGTCAGCTGATTTGACGTCAATTTCCATTTTAGTGAACAGTAGCTTTCCAAGATCTTGCTCCAACGCCGTACGGTGGGGACTAGAAAGCATTGCACGGTAAATATCCAGCTGTTTGTCAGTGAACAGCGGGAGGCTTTCATCCCAAAAAGCGTTTTCCTTTTCATAAAAAAGATCGCGGGTATTTACTGTGTGGCGGACATAGCAGATGGCAGAGAGACTTCCGATCTGCTCCGCAATTTCTTCAAACGATAAAAAAGCCTTTTTTGCATCTTCGGCTGTTGGAGCGCCGGAAATGGAGCGAGACAGCGTATCCAGCTGTGCCATAGCTGTCTGAAGATCTGGGCGCTCGTAAGGAAATTCGGCAAATTTCATATGATCCCTCTTTTCCAAAATTTGATAATCTTAGTATAGCATGTCCCAAAAGCAGAAAAAAGAGGATTGTTGTTTTTCATGGTTTTTCTTTCAGATGTATTGGATATTTCGGGCTGTTACACCAAATTTTATCCTCTCCACATACATCCAGGGAAATTTACTTGCATTTTACATTCTTTTAGCGCATTATGAAAGAATAACGCCCCTGCCTGATTCATTTTTTCCCAAAAGGCAGCCAAAGCCTGCAAAAAGTGGAAGGAGAGTGCAGATGTTTTCCAGAAAACAGCTAATCAAATTGATATTGCCTTTGGTTGTAGAACAGTTTTTGGCCATGACCATTGGAATTGCAGATACATTAATGGTAGCAACCTGTGGAGAAGCGGCAGTATCCGGTGTTTCACTGGTAAATCAGTTCAATACTATTTTTATTTATCTGTTTACAGCATTGGCATCTGGAGGGGCGGTTGTGATCAGCCAGTATATTGGTAGAAAGAAAAATGATGACGCTGGAGAATCCGCCAGTCAGCTTCTATCATTCTCTACGATTTTTTCCATACTGATCGCAGTGATGGTTCTAATTGGAAATGAAGGGATGCTTCGTCTGATGTTCGGTAAAGTGGAAGATTCTGTGATGCACTCTTGTATTACATACCTTAGGATTTCTGCATATTCCTATCCGGCATTGGCGGTTTACAATGCTGGCGCTGCCCTTTTTCGCAGTATTGGAAAAACCAGTGTGACCATGTATTTGTCGGTAATTTCCAATATCATCAATGTTATTGGAAATTTCATTGGTGTATTTGTTTTGCGTGCAGGTGTTGCAGGTGTTGCATACCCTTCACTGATCGCTCGGACATTTTCAGCCGTGATGATTACAGTACTTTGTTTTCAGAGAAAAAATGAAGTGTTCTATCGCTGCAAGTGGATTTTCCGGTGGAATGTGGATTTCATGAAACAAATTCTAAAAATCGCTATTCCAAATGGGATGGAAAACGGTGTATTCCAGTTAGTCAAAGTAGCATTAAGCGGTATCGTTGCACTTTTTGGAACATATCAGATTGCAGCAAATGGCGTTGCACAAAGTATTTGGTCACTGGCTGCCTTGGCGGGAGTCGCTATGGGGCCTGTGGGCAGGCTTATCGGTTATGGGTGGCCGATAGTCCGGAGCAATTGGCTGCCGGGCGTTATATCTATGATTCGGGAAAGGTTCTTTCCGGGGAATCGGTCGGCGTAGTTTATCAAGGAAAAGCATTACAACCTTCCACTCGCTATTATTGGAAAGTTTCCGTATGGGATGAATCGGGAACGGAAATTACCTCCACCGAGCCTGCGTGGTTCGAGACCGGTCTTCTGGGTTCCGGATGGAGTGGCGCCCGTTGGATCGGCTCGTCGGAGACACAACTCTCCAAATATCGCTCGCATTATGTGATCGACTATGATGTGCGGGTGGCCGAGGGTAATGATAAAGCCGCATTTGTCTTTGGGGCGAGGGACGCTGATAATTATGTGTCTGCTGAACTGGACTTGAATGGTTCGGGGGACGCCCGTTTCATTCTACGCCATACCACGGATGGAAAAACGACGCAAGACGCCTCGGAGAGTCTGGCCTCCATCATCCCAGCCTCGGATAAGCATAAGGCGCATCATATCCGGTTGAAGGTGACGACGGCCCAATATGCCTTGAAATATTTCGTGGATATAGAGATCGATGGAAAGACCTTGGTGAATTCCTCTTTGACTCCCGAGGAGAAAGAACGGAAGAGCCGTGGTGATTTCTGGGGAGGCAAGGAAGGGGCTTTCACCGTGTATCCTTATCCGGATGGAGAGTTGGTTTATCATTGCCGTTTGTACGCGATCGGTTTCCTGCAACCTAAAGGGCAGACCGCTACATTCTCCAACTTGTGTATCAGCGAGGATACGTGGAATACGCTTCTGTACGATCCTGCCGAGACTTATGTGGAGAAAGGGGAGGGAAAGCTCAATGTCTGGTATCCGGGCGAGAACGTATCCGCTCCCATGCTCCGGAAAGCGATAAAGATAGAGAAATCGGTCAAGAGCGCCCGTTTATATGCTACCGCTAGGGGTGTCTACGAGTTCTCGGTGAACGGGCAGAAGGTTGGAAAGGATTATCTGAATCCGGGTTGGACGGATTACCGTTACCGTATCATGTATAATACGTATGATATAACGGATTTGCTACGACCGGGCGATAATGGTATCGGGGCGATGTTGGGCGCCGGATGGTGGAGCGAGCATAGCGGTTTCCTTACCGGTTGGCAGGATCAATACGGAACCCGCCAGTCCTTATTGGGAAAGATCGTGATCGAGTATGCCGACGGTACTCGTGAGACGATCGTTACGAATGATAGCTGGAAATGTTATGACCGGGGACCGATCACTTTTAACGGCCTTCAGAATGGAGAGGAATATGATGCCCGGAAAGAGGTGAACGGCTGGGATGCTCCGGGTTTTGATGACTCGTCATGGAAACCGGCGACCTTATTCGCCGCTCCTCCGGTAAATGTGGAGATCCAAGGATATGTAGGCAGCCCGATACAAAATAATGTGACCCTGACCGCTCAGTCCATGGTAGAGCCTATTCCCGGCGTCTATGTCTATGATATGGGGCAGAATATGGTCGGTGTTCCCCGTCTGACTTTCAAGGGAAAGGCCGGACAGGAAATCACGATCCGTTTCGGGGAGATGAATTATCCGGAAACGATCCCTACCGAGCCGGTCGCCCCGTACACGATCGCGATGTATAAGGAGAAGAAAGGGCAAGTCTATACGGATAATTACCGGAGCGCCCTTTCCACGGATCGTTATATCTTGAAAGGGGATGCGGCGGGTGAGACGTATGAGCCTCGCTTTACGTTCCATGGTTTCCGTTACGTGGAGATTCACGGGTTGGAGAGGCCGTTACCCTTGGAGGCGGTGAAAGGGATCGTGCTGGAATCTATCGGTGCGCGGACGAGCGGTTATGAGACGTCGGACGAGCGTGTCAACCGTTTGTTTAATAACATCATCTGGGGCCAACGGGGTAATTTCCTGTCGGTTCCGACCGATTGTCCGCAACGGGATGAGCGTATGGGCTGGACAGGGGATGCGCAGGTATTCGCTCGTACGGCTACTTATAATATGAATGTCGATCCGTTTTACACCCGTTGGCTTTACTCGGTCCGGGATAATCAAGGAGATGACGGTAGTTACGCGAACTATATACCCGTGGTCGGTTTCCCGCCTCACGGCGCGGAGGATGGCGGAGGTGCCATGGGATGGATGGAAGCCGGCGTGATCGTACCGTGGCAAATGTATCAACAATACGGAGACGTGCGTATTCTGGAGCAACATTACGCTTCCATGGTCGCTTATATGGATTATTTGGAGCGTCGTGCCGTACGCTATGTACAGCCCTTCGGTGGTTTCGGCGATTGGCTGGCTATCGAGCCGACGAATTCCATGTTGACGAACACCGCTTACTCCGCCTACGACGCTTTGATTATGGAGCAGGTAGCGAAACGTTTAGGGAAGGATGCGGACCAAAGGCGTTTCCGTACTTTCTACGAGAACGTGAAGAGGTCCTTTAACGACTTGTTCGTAAACGAGGAAGGACGCACGTTCGCCCCGACGGTGGAATCTATCTTTGGCAAGGATTCGCAAGTAGGTATGTGGCCCGGAACGGCGGCTACCGAGGCGAAGATCGTGGATACGCAGACCTCATACGTGGTTCCTCTCCAGTTCGATCTGTTCAATGAGAAAAACAAACCCTTGGCGATCCGGCATCTGGTAGAGAATATCAAGAAACATAATTATACGCTTACCACTGGCTTTATCGGTACGCCTTACCTGAATTTGGTATTATCCGACAATGGTTATGACGATGTCGCCTATAAATTATTTGAGCAAACCGCCTATCCTTCATGGCTATACCCTGTCCTGCAAGGCGCTACCACGATTTGGGAACGTTGGAATTCCTACACGTTGGTAAATGGCTTCGGCCCTGTGGATATGAACTCTTTCAACCATTATTCGTATGGCGCTATCGAGGAGTGGATGATAGCTTATACCTTGGGTATCCAGCGGGATGAGGAACAACCCGCCTATAAGCACATCATCCTTCAACCCCGTATCGGCGGAACCTTCTCGTTCATCCGGGGTCATTACGATTCCGCCTATGGCCGTATCGAGAGTGGATGGCAAATCCAAAAGAGGGGCTATATATACGAGGCAACCATCCCCGCTAATACGACGGCTATTTTATATCTGCCCGCTAAATCGGAGAAGTCCGTTCGTATGGAGAAAGGGCAGGAGGGTATCACGTCCGTGGGGTTGAAGGATGGGAAGGCTGTGTACCGATTGAGATCGGGGAGCTACCGGATATACGTGGATTGAATATTTCCCAAATATCCCGCCCGCGTCGAGTGCGCGGTCGAATCTTGGAGAAATGCGGGACCTCGCGCCGGGTGCGCGGTCGAATCTTGGAAAAATACGGGGCTCGCGTCGGGTGTGCGGTCGAATCTTGGAGAAATATTGGACCTCGCGCCGGGTGCGTGGTCGAATCTTGGAGAAATACGGGGCTTACATCGGGTGCGCGGTCGAATCTTGGAGAAATGCGACGCTTCTCATCCGGTGTAAGGTCAGATTTTGTAAAAACGATAGTGCCCGGCCTTATTAAAATCTGTACATTCGCGCAAAAATAAATAAGAACATTGTTCATGATTGTTTAATTCTAATTAGATCAAGCGAGAATGTCAATACGAAAATCGGATCGCATTATCAGCGTGGAGCACGTATCGAAGTATTTTGGCGAGAAGGCCGTGCTGAATGATGTAAATTTACAGGTCCGCAAGGGCGAGTTTGTAACCATTTTGGGGCCTTCCGGTTGCGGAAAGACTACCCTGTTGCGTTTGATAGCCGGCTTCCAGACGGCCTCCGAGGGCGTTATCACGATGTCCGGGAAGGAGATTACGCAGACGCCGCCGCATAAACGTCCCGTAAATACGGTATTCCAAAAATATGCTTTATTTCCACATCTGAATGTGTACAATAATATCGCCTTTGGCCTGAAGCTGAAGAAACTTCCTTCCGCCACGATCGAGAAGAAAGTGAAACAGGCGTTGAAAATGGTAGGGTTGACAGACTATGAGGATCGGGATGTCGATTCCCTTTCCGGTGGCCAACAGCAACGGGTGGCGATCGCTCGCGCTATCGTGAATGAGCCGGAGGTGTTATTGCTGGATGAGCCGTTGGCGGCCTTGGACTTGAAGATGCGCAAGGACATGCAAATGGAATTGAAAGAGATGCATAAGTCCTTAGGCATTACGTTCGTGTACGTGACACACGACCAAGAGGAAGCGCTGACGCTGAGCGACACGATCGTTGTCATGAGCGAGGGAAAGATCCAGCAAATCGGTACCCCGATCGATATTTATAACGAGCCGGTCAATTCGTTCGTCGCTGATTTCATCGGTGAGAGTAACATCTTGAACGGAACGATGATCAAGGATAAGCAAGTCTCTTTCGCCGGTCATGAGTTCGAGTGCGTGGATGAGGGATTCGGGGAGCAAATGCCGGTAGATGTCGTGTTGCGCCCCGAGGATATTTACATCTTCGAGCCGTCGGAGGCGGCGATGCTGACGGGTACGGTAACCTCCTCCATCTTTAAGGGCGTGCATTATGAGATGATGGTGCAAACCCCGAACGGATACGAGTTTATGGTACAGGATTACCACCCGTTCGAGGCGGGTAGCGAGGTCGGGCTTCTTATCAAGCCTTTCGATATCCATGTAATGAAGAAAGAGCGTATTTGCAATACCTTCGAGGGAAAGCTTATCGACGCTACGCATGTGGAATTCCTAGGCTGTACGTTCGAATGTAAGGAAGTAACCGATATAGAGCCAAATACGCCTGTGAAAGTCGAGATCGATTTTAAAGATGTGATCTTGGAGGATAACGAGGAAGACGGTCGCCTGACCGGAGAGGTGAAATTTATCCTCTACAAAGGCAACCATTATCATCTGACCGTGTTTACGGATTGGGACGAGGACATCTTTGTCGATACCAACGATGTATGGGATGATGGAGATCATGTCGGCATAACGATCGCCCCGGATAAAATTCGAATTATTCATGCTTAAAAAGGGAAGGAAGTGATCAATACGTTTTCTGCATTTTTTATGAGACGAAGGAACTGGACCATTCCTTATGTCCTGTTCTTGGCCATCTTTGTCGTGATACCGCTCCTCTTGATCGTGTATTACGCCTTTACGAATGACGAAGGGATGTTTACCTTCGCCAATTTCCGTAAGTTTATGATCCATCCCGAGGCGATAAACACCTTCGTGTATTCAGTCGGGATCGCTTTGATAACGACCATTCTTTGTCTGCTGCTGGGATATCCGGCCGCTTGGATATTGAGCCAAGCCCGATTTAATACTTCCCGTACGATGGTCGTTTTGTTTATCCTTCCGATGTGGGTCAATATCTTGATCCGTACGTTGGCTACCGTGGCTTTGTTCGATTTCTTGAATTTCCCGCTGGGAGAGGGGGCCTTGATCTTTGGTATGGTGTACAACTTCCTGCCCTTTATGATCTACCCGATTTATAATACACTCCAGAAAATGGATCACAGCTTGATAGAGGCGGCGCAAGACTTGGGGGCGAATCCGTCGCAGGTATTTATCAAGGCCGTATTCCCACTATCGATGCCGGGAGTGATGAGCGGTATCATGATGGTGTTTATGCCGACCATCTCTACGTTTGCCATCGCCGAGTTGTTGACGATGAACAATATCAAGCTCTTCGGTACGACCATACAGGAGAATATCAATAACGGTATGTGGAACTACGGGGCGGCGCTTTCTCTTATCATGTTGTTATTAATCGGAATCACGGGATTGTTCAGCAATGAGAGCAGTGATTCGGCGAATGAGGGAGGGCTTATCTGATGGTGAAATATTTAGCTAAGGGATATCTATGGGCTTTGTTATTATTGCTCTACTCGCCGATCTTGATTATCATGATCTTCTCATTTACGGAGGCGAAAGTACTGGGTAACTGGACCGGGTTCTCCACGAAATTATATAGCTCTCTTTTTGCCGGCAACGTACAACATTCGTTGGTCAGCGCACTTTGGAATACGTTCGCTATCGCCATGATAGCCGCTACGGTATCTACCTTGTTGGGGAGCGTAGCCGCTATCGGGATCTTTAATTTGAAGGCAAGGGCCCGCAATGCCGTGAGTTTTGTCAATAACATCCCGATGTTGAATCCGGATATCATTACCGGTATTTCCTTGTTCCTGTTGTTTGTCAGCTTAGGGATCTCTCAAGGTTTGACGACGGTCGTGCTGGCGCATATCACGTTCTGTACGCCGTATGTGGTATTAAGCGTCATGCCCCGCTTGAAACAAATGAACCAGAATATCTACGAGGCGGCGTTGGATTTGGGGGCGACTCCGTTTCAGGCCTTGCGGAAGGTGATCTTCCCGGAAATCCGTCCGGGTATGATCAGTGGCTTTATCCTTGCCTTCACGCTCTCTATCGACGATTTCGCCGTGACCATATTTACGATTGGTAATGAGGGCTTGGAAACCCTTTCCACCTTTATCTACGCGGATGCCCGGAAAGGAGGTTTGACCCCGGAACTGCGTCCCCTCTCAACGATTATATTCGTAACCGTGTTAGTATTGTTGATTGTTATAAATAAACGTGCTGAGAAAGCGAAGCGAGCGTAAATGAAAATGAAGAAATTTATATCGATTCTGTCTGTTTTGGCCCTGCTTATGGGGCTGTTCACTTCTTGCGGGCGCTCGGACGAGGAGAGAAGCAAGATCTTGAAGATTTATAACTGGGGAGATTATATCGACGAGGACGTCCTGACGGATTTCCCGAAATGGTATAAGGAACAGACGGGTGAGGAAGTCCGGATTATCTATCAGGTCTTTGATATCAACGAGATCATGTTGACCAAGATCGAGCGGGGACATGAGGATTTCGACTTGATTTGCCCTTCGGAGTATATCCTTGAGCGCATGCTGCGGAAAAATCTCTTGCTACCGATCGACCGTAATTTCGGGAAGACACCGGATTATATCGACAATGTCTCTCCCTATATCCAAGAGGAACTGAATAAGTTAAGTCAGCCGGGCCGTAAGACTACCGACTACGTGGTTCCTTATATGTGGGGAACCGCCGGCCTGTTGTATAATAAAGCCGATGTCTCGAGGGACGAGGTAATGTCGTGGAAATGCCTTTGGGACCCTCGTTTCAGGAATAAGATCTTGATGAAGGATAGTTATCGTGACGCTTATGGAACCGCTATCATATACGCCCATGCGAGGGAATTGGCGAATGGTACGATCACGGTGGAGCAATTGATGAACGATAGCTCCCCGGAAATGATCGCTATCGCCGAGGAATACTTAAAGAAAATGAAACCGAATATCGCCGGTTGGGAGGCCGATTTCGGTAAGGAGATGATGACGAAAGGAAAGGCGTGGCTGAATTTCACTTGGAGCGGCGATGCGGTCTGGGCCATGGAAGAGGCGAGTGCCGTAGGCGTAGATCTGGGGTATGAGGTTCCTTTGGAGGGTAGTAATATCTGGTACGATGGTTGGGCGATCCCTAAATACGCTCGCAACGTGAAGGCCGCCAGTTATTTTATGGACTATCTATGCCGTCCGGACATCGTCAGCCGTAATATGGAAGTGACCGGATATGTCAGCACCGTGGCTACCCCGGAAATATTGGCGGAAAAGATCGATACGACGCGGACCGAGTTCTCGGACGTAAGTTATTTCTTCGGACCGGGAGCGGAGCGTATCCAGATAGACCCGGCTCAATATCCGGACCGGAAGATCGTGGAACGTTGTGCCATGATCCGTGATTTCGGGAACGAGACGGAGGTGGTTCTGGAAATGTGGAGCCGGGTAAAAGGTGACAATCTTAACTCTTGGATTGTTATATTGATATTCGCTGTTTTCGGCTTGTTGTTTGTCTGGGTCGTTTACAAGCGGATCAATCGTTATCAACAGAAAAGACGACATCGCAGACGTCGTAGCTGGTATAAAAAGAAATGATATGGAAGGCATAAAGAACTTGATTATAGACTTGGGCGGTGTGCTTATTAACCTGACTCGCAACCGTTGTATCGAGGCTTTCGAGAATCTGGGCGTGGAGAATATCCGGGAACAGATCACGAATAACTATCAACATAAGGACTTGTTTGAGCGATTAGAGTTGGGAACGATTTCGGTGGAACAGTTTCGCGATGATATTCGTGCCTTATCGGGAAAGCCTCTGACGGACGAACAAATCGACACGGCATGGATCGCCATGTTGGGAGACGTCCCGGAAAATAAGTTGCGTTTGCTATTGGAGCTTCGTGAACGCTATAATACGATGCTTCTGAGCAATACGAACGAGCTTCATTGGAAATGGTCCGAAGATACCTATTTCTCTTATCAAGGTCTTTGTGCCCAAGATTTCTTCCATAAGATTTACCTCTCTTACGAATTGCATATGCTGAAGCCGAACGCGGATATTTTTGAGTACGTACTGAAGGACTCGAATCTTTTAGCCGAGGAGACTATGCTGATTGATGACGCTTCCGTGAATTGCCGGGCGGCTGAATTATTGGGAATGAAGTCCTATATGCCGCAGCAAAGGGAGGATTGGTCGCATCTATTCAAATGAAGGCCGGTCATTGTTTGGTCCCGGCCTAAATGTCTTTAACCTTTAGGATATTATACGAGGTACCAAGATCATACACATCATTCCCATCTACTTTCTTGATGTACTTTACGACACGGATGGTGACGGGAAGGATGATAACCTCGTACAAGGATTTAAGTACCGCCTGCGTCCCGATCATGATAAGCAATTCTCCGGCCGGGATCAATCCGGCGAAGGCGATCGGGAAAAAGATCAGGGAATCGGCGCTCTCACCGATAAGGGTAGATACGATCGCTCGTAACGAGAAATTCTTTCCGTTGGAGGCGATTTTCATTTTGCTCATCACATAGGCGTTCAGGAAAGAACCGGCCAAAAACGCTATCAAGCTGGCGACCGCTATACGTGGGGCCATCCCGAAGACGAAATTGAAACCTTCCTCCCCCTCCCAGAAAGGGGCGGCCGGTAATAATACCGCCAATTGCGCGAAAGCGATCACTAGGAAATTAGAGGCGAAGCCACTCCAGATAATTAGCCGTGCCTTCTTGAATCCCCACACTTCCGCTATACAATCATTGATGATATACGAGATCGGGAATACGATCAAACCTGCGGTAGCCGTTATACCGTCTACTTGCACTACTTTTGTCTCTAAAAGATTGGACGCTACAAGGCATATATTAAAAAGTATACCTAGCAGCATGAAAGGTACTGTAACTGTTTTTTGCATGTCTTCTTGTTTTTAACGAGGTTTATCAAGCACTCGGGACGCGAAGGTACGAAAATTCTTATTAAAAACGATGGGTATAGCAGATACCGATCGCATGGCGGTAATTCACGGGATCGTCTACATTAAATATATGGTAGCGATAATAGAGTTGGAGGTTATTGTTCGGGTTTAGTTGGTAATTACTTCCTGTGGAGAAACGGATCTTATCGGACCGCATCTTATTTCGCGTATCATTGAAGACCTCGGTGTAGGCAAAAGGACAGAAACCACTCTTGCCGATCTTATAGGAGAGGGTCAGCATCGAACGCAGATAATTCTTGGGATGTTCGGCGTGAACCTTATAGGTACTTTGAAAACGTTCCCGGACAGAGAGGGTAAAACGTCCGGCCGAATAAGTCCCCGTAGCATAGAGATAATATCGGTTTCGCAACTCGTCGGATGCCTTGTATCGTGCTAGAGACATATATCCGCTTCCTGCCAGAAGATATTTATTAAACTTGTAGTTTACCTCAACGGTGGTGAGGAACCATTCCGCTTCCTTAAAGTCATCTCTCGGACGGATGTCCTCTTCTACAAGAAAGGATAAATGCTTATAGATTTTTCCGCATAGGCTCGCCTTGAAATACACACCTGCGCCTTCCATTCCGTATAGGGATGAAGTGCATCCTATTATAAAGAATAGGATCAGATAAATAGATCGTTTTGTATATGATGTGTTTTTCATGTAGAGTGACTTCCGTATGCAAAAGTAGTGTTTTTGGATGTAATACCAACGCCTCAGGATATTATATCCGATTTTTCTTATATTTGTCTCCTATTAACTATCAAATTCGAATACATGGAAAACATATCAAGAAGAACGGCTATCAAGACATTTTTAGCTGGAGGCGTGGCTTTGGCGACTACAGGTATCGAGGCGGTAGCCGCCGCGAAAAAGAAAACAGACGTGAAGGAACCCTTGAAAGGAAATGTCCGCCACTCCGTAAGTAAATGGTGTTTCGGCGATTATAATCTGGACGAGTTCTGTGAGATCTGCAAGCATATAGGGATTGAATCTGTTGAGTTGCTGGATCCGGTAGATTGGCCGATCGTACAAAAACATGGCCTGACGGTGGCGATGGCGCAAGGGGCCGGGCTTGGGATAGACCGGGGCTTCAATGATCCGGCCTTGCATGACGAGCTGGTCGCCAGTTATGAGAAGGTGATCCCGATGGTGGCGGACGCTGGGTTGACCAACTTGATTTGCTTCTCCGGCAGGCGTAACGGCGCAACGGACTTGCAAGGCTGGGAGAACTGCGAGAAGGGGTTGAGGCGCCTTATCCCTTTGGCGGAGAAGCATAAGGTCGTCTTGACCATGGAGCTTTTGAACAGTGTCGGCCATAAGGATTATCTGTGCGACCATACGGTTTGGGGCGCGGAGCTTTGTCGCCGTATCGGTTCCCCTAATTTTAAGTTACTGTATGATATTTATCATATGCAGATCATGGAGGGGAATATCATCGAGAATATCCGGAAATATAGCCAATACTTCTCCCATGTCCATACCGGAGGTAGCCCGGGCCGTGCCGAGATCGACGAGACGCAGGAGCTTTACTATCCGGCTATCATCAAGGCTCTTATGGAGACAGGCTATAAAGGTTTTGTCGGGCAGGAGTTCGTCCCCGCCCAAGAAGACAAGATCGCTTCCTTGGAGAAGTGCATCCGCATCTGTGATGTATAGTGTTGTTTTACAATAATCTATAGTGCCAAACTTGTGCTATGGTTGTGGCACGGATGTGCCATCAGCGTGGCATTGTTGTGCCTCCGCTATGGCATCGCCGTGCCACCGCCGTGGCATTATCGTGCCATCCCAATGGCACGACTGGGATAGCAGTATGACAAAGACTATGAATTTATTTTCTCCAGCCATGTTACGTTTTCTTTTCTCGATTGTCATTAAGATAGAATGGAACAAGAACAGTTTAAAAAAGAGATATTGCCTTTGCGGGAGAAACTATTCCTTTACGCGAGAAGGCTGCTGGATAACCCGGAGGATGCCGAGGATATCATGCAGGAAGTCTTTTTGAAACTGTGGTATATGCGTGGCGAGTTAGACTATTATAATAATGTAATGGCCTTGTCCGTACAAATCACAAAGCACCTTTGCCTGAATCGGATGAAAGTTCGTGAACGCACGGAAGGTGAGGCGGGCGAACAATTCTTTATCTGCGATGCCTCCACGCCTTATACCCAGCTGGAACAAAAAGACAGTTTGGAGCATGTAATGCGGCTTATCAATAAACTACCGGGACTTCAACAGACCATTCTTCGCATGAAACACGTGGATGGTTTCGAGGTGGAGGAAATCGCCGGGTTGACCGGAAGTACCCCCGAGGCGGTACGTATGAATCTTTCCCGTGCCCGTAAACGGGTGAGAGATCAATTCTTTAAAATGCAGACGTTATGAAAACAGAGGAATACAAGTCTATAGAGGATTTATTAGACCGCTTCTTCGAGGGCCAGACCTCGAACGAGGAGGAGCGAGTGTTGTATGAGTTCTTCGCCCGTCCGGATATTCCCGCCCATCTGGAACGTTATCGGAAGGTATTCGGATATTTCGAGAGTGGCATTGCCTTGGATTTTAGCGAGACTTCGGAATTGAGGCTACCCGCTAAGGAAATTTCTTATAAACGAAAAATAGGATGGGCAATCGCAGTTTGCGTGGCGGCTTCTCTTTTGTTGTTTTTGGTGAATCAGCTCTTTATGGGCACTGAAGAGGTCATTAATCCGTATGAGGGGAGTTATATCGTACGTAATGGCTGTGTAGTTACCGATCTGGATCGTATACAACCGGAGATCGAAGCTATTTATCAAGCGGCGGAAGCGGCGGAAAAAGAGGCGGATCTATTGTTATGCGATAAGAATGAACGGAAATTCATATCCGGAATGGCGGACCGGCAAGTAAAAGAAAACTATCAATCTTTGTTGAGGAGTGTACAGGATGATCGACTTCGGAAAGAAATTAAGAATATATTGGACTCGGATGAATAAGGTCAAATAATTTATAAACAATGGAAATTATGAAAGCAAGTAGATTTTGTTGGTTGGCATTATGCCTTTTATTAAGCGGTTTTAGTATGGAATTGATGGCACAGAAGAATTTGGAGGCTGTCGTGCAAAAGTGTAAGTCTGATAAATCGGTAGATAAGAGTATCGTGACTAAAAGAGATCCTAAGACAAAGGAGTTACAGAAAATAATCAGCTCTTTTACGATTGAAGACAACCCTACGTTACAGCAGGAAGTCAAGACCGCCTTTGAACAGGATAAGGAAGATGCCTATCAAGTGATCGAGAATGAGTCGAATGGTAAGATGGATTATTTTATCCGTTTCTCAAAAGCGAATGTCAAAGTCTCTTATTCCATGGATTCTCGTGATACCAAACTGTCATTTACGGTTATTGAGAATTTTGAGAAGGGAGGAGATAAGGGTACGGACTTCGAATTTGGTAATGACATGTAGGTTTAAAATGTAAGTAAGTCAATGAAGGCACCTTCTATCTGTGAGGATAGAGGGTGTTTCTTTATGTCAAGATATTGGACAGTAGTGTCAAGATATTGGACAACCTATAGAATATAGTGGTTCGTTAGTTTGCTGTTATTTAGATTGTTGTAATCTTTGGCATACTATTTGTATTTTACTTAATGACATAAGATAATAACAGCTTTAAATCCATACAGCCATGAAACAACTTCAATATGTAATCCGCTACCTGTTAAAAGCCAGAGGAAACAATCTTATAAAGATCGTCTCATTGACATTGGGGCTGTTTGTCGGTTTGATCCTTTTCGCTCAAGTAGCTTTCGAGATGAGCTACGATAATTTCTATCCGGATAAGGAACAGCTTTATTTATTGCATATCAAAGCTTCGGTACAAGGTAAAGATGGATTTGAGGGAGGGGTCGTGCATGCGCCGTTTGCCCCTACTATGTATCGGGAGTTTCCTGAAGTGATCTCTGCGGCCAATGCTTATGCTTTCTCGTGGGAAAGGCGTTTCAAGTGGGGGGAGACTACGTTTGAGGAAAAGACACTGTCCGTGGATTCTTTGTTCTTCCAGACCATGGGTTTCCCCGTCTTGGAGGGAAATCCGGAAGAGTTAAAGATGGAGGATGCCGTTTTTGTATCCCGCTCGTTTGCGGAAAAAGTGTTTGGAAATATCATGAATGCGGTGGGGCAACGGCTAATATCGGATGAGCAAACTTATCAAGTGAGGGGTGTTTTTGAGGATTTGCCAAAGAACGGACATTTACAATTTGAGGTAGCTACTTCTCTGACCTCATGGACAAAAGGAGCCGGATGGAGAAATAATGACGCATACGCTTGCTATCTCAGATTAGCTTCTGGGACAGATATAAATACGATACCGGATAAAATACGAGAGATGCGTTTGCGGCATTATGATGTAGAGGCTTTGGAGCGGGAAGGTGTTCGTTGGGATTATTATGTGAAGCCTGTCACGGAATTGCATTCCGGCGATCCGGTAGTTCATCGAACTTGCTTGATTCTTAGCTTACTGGCTTTTTCGTTATTGGTGGCATCCGCTCTCAATTACGTATTGATCTCTATCTCATCTTTGGCTACGAGAGCGAAGTCGGTTGGTGTTCATAAATGCAATGGTGCGTCGGAAGGAAATATTTTCGCTATGTTTATTTATGAGACGTTCGTATTGATTATGGTGTCTTTGCTGATCACGATAGTGCTGATTTTGTTGTTCCAAAAACAGATAGAAGTGTTGGTGAAAACGGATTTGTCGGCTATATTCTCCTTGGAGCATTGGTGGGTAGTAGGGGCTGTGATCGTTGTATTGATGCTGATTACGGGTATTATTCCGGCTAAGATCTTTTCTTCTTTGCCCGTATCCTTGGTTTTTCGTTCGTACAAAGATAGTAAGCGGACTTGGAAGCGGTCTTTATTATTTATGCAATTTGGCGGTGTCTCATTCTTGATGACTCTTTTAGGTGTCATCGTTCTCCAGTACCATATGATGTTGAACCGGGAATTGGGTTTTGATACGGAAGGTGTGATTTGTACGGAAGGTATGTACACATTAAGTAAAAATGAGTTGCAGGCCGTCAAACATGAGTTTTTAAGTTATCCGGGAGTGGAGTCGGTTACTCTTACTCAAAATTTACCTACCGGTAGGTGGAGCGGGCAAAGTATGAAAGACCCGGTCACTGAAGAGATTTTAATCCATACACGTTTCACCTCTGCGGATTCGTCTTATTTTAAGACATTAGGCATCCGGGTATTGATGGGGAGAAATTTTAATGAGGAATCATGGGAACGTCGTGAGGTAATCGTGAACCAGACATTTGTCCGGCAATTAAACGTAGAGAATCCGATTGGGATGAGAGTGTCTTATTTCGATGATATTTATACGATCTGTGGCGTAGTGAATGATTTTCAATATCGGTCTTTCTTTGAGGAGATTCCTGCGATAGCGTTTGTGCCGATCGAATTTCCCTATTGTAACAGCGCTACTTTGGCCTTGCGCTTAAACAGGGAGATTACCCCGGAATTATTGATTGATATGAATGAGAGGCTGAAAGAATTGTCCCATAAAGAGGATTATATGTTTACTCCTTATTTTGTGACCTATGCGGCCTATTATAAGGATATCCGCTTATTCCGCGACTCTGTGATTGTGGCTGGATTGATTATGTTGGTAATTACTTTGTTAGGCCTTTTCGGATACATTACAGATGAGGTTCACCGACGTAGCAAGGAGATCGCTATCCGCAAAGTGAATGGGGCGACCTCAATGGATATATTACGGATATTATCCGTGAATATTTCTTTTATAGCAATCCCGTCTATCTTGATCGGTTTAGGCTTTGCATATATGGTTGGGACGGAGTGGTTAAAGCAATTTGCGGTGAAAATACCGTTGAGCATTGCTTTATTTGCGGGCTGTGGGTTTATTCTTTGGTTGATCATACAGATGTGTTTGGTACTTCGTGCGTGGAATGTGGCGAACGAAAATCCGGTGAAAAGTATCAAATCGGAGTAAGACCACGTGTTGAAGTGTCTAAATTTTGTACACCACTGTCAAATAATTGGACAGTCTGTTTTGGAAAGTAAAATAGTACTTGTTTGATAATTAAATATTTAGTTAGTTTGGCACACTATTTGAATTGGATATGGTAAATTAAACAGTTAGATAACAATTAAAACAAATACAGTCATGATTAAGATCGAAGGTTTAAGTAAGTTTTTCCGTACGGAAGAGGTTGAGACA
>ENA-ORTG01002000-ORTG01002000.1-human-gut-metagenome-genome-assembly--contig:-NODE-2000-length-17404-cov-4.216958_pt1 | contig 17404 bp, 15 predicted proteins | sample MGYA00241906_ERZ509176 | MGnify/ENA primary metagenome ERZ509176 (study PRJEB26280, sample SAMEA2338811) | human gut metagenome | biome: human gut; feature: human-associated habitat; material: faeces...
CGATTTCATCTATGGAGTTACCTAAGAATTTTGAGAATAAAAAATTGCCGAACACCTTTGCTTAACAGTGATAAGGAACTAAATCACTTATCAACTGTTAGCTGACGGTTTTCGGGTGCATACGAAACTCCCGTCTGATTCCTAACAGGAATTAGGCGGGAGTTTTTCTTCTTAACAGAGCCAATATTGGAGGATAGCATTATGAAAACATTACTTTCCTGTGAATTTAACATGGATACCGGCTGCGTTGAACTAAGATATTCTGACGGCAACATGATTTCTATTAACTGTACCGCTGTTGAGGATGAGGTGGCAAATAGCCGTTTCCAGCGGTCTGAACTGGACTGGCTCATCTACAACGATCCGCTGTCCTATGCGGAATTGATTTTGAATGGCAATCCGGAAGAATATCTGCGAACCGTAACGGAGGCTCCACAGTTAGATTTCGATTGATAAGCAAAGCAAACACTACGGCTTGTTGCTCTTCACTCAATCTCGACCATCGTTCCAGCAGCTTCCTTTGTGAATCAGTCAGAGTAACCGGTGAATCTTCTTCTGCGAATAGCTGAGAAAGCGTGATGCCAAAAGCCATGCAGATTTTTTCCAACGACGGAATAGTGGGAACCATATTCTTGCGATACCATGAGGAGATCGTAGATTGAGGCAAACCAGAGCGTTCTGCAAGCTGATACTCCGTCCAGCCTCGATCCTCTCGATATGCGGTTATGGCAGAGAGAGTATCCTTCACTTGCATCACCTCTTTGCTTGTGTTCTTCGTAAATTATACTTTTGTTTATCGTTGCCTTTTAATCATTTTAATCGTATAATTTTAACGATATACACAACTATAAAGAGTTGATTGCAATGAGCAGGAAGAGTTGTTTCTTTATTGGACATAGAGAAGCATCGGAAGAAATTTATCCATCACTTTACACCGCTGTTGAGACGCATATAATCCGCTACGGTGTTACTGAATTTATTGTTGGTCGTTATGGATGTTTTGACGGTCTTGCGGCAAAAGCCGTAAAAACCGCAAAACAAAACCATCCAGAAGTCGAACTGACCCCATTGTTACCTTACCATCCAGCAGAGCGCCCTATTCCTGTACCAGATGGGTTTGACAGCACTTATTATCCTCCAGGCATGGAAAGTGTACCCCGCAAGGTTGCCATTGTTCGGGCAAATCGGTATGTGGTCGATCATACCGATTTCCTCATTGCCTATGCGTGGCATCCCGCCAGCAATGCAAAAGATCTTCTCGAATATGCAAGGAAGAGAGAGGGCAAGGGGTTAATCCAGGTAACAGCCTTACCACATAATGATTTCAGGTAAATCAAACACAACAAGGTAAACTCTCTCGATGGATTACATCTAAAAGAACCTGTAATTATGCCGTTCCCGCAGTATAGCAAACACCTATGCGTTGTCCATTGGATTTTTTGAAAATTTTCTTCATATTCGTGTAGTTATATTGCCGCTACAGAATTTTCCTGTTATAATATTGAGTGCGTTTTATTCTACATGGATGGTGTCTCAATTATGTCAGTCAGTTATAAAAAGCTTTGGAAGTTGCTTATTGATCGTGATATGAAGAAAAAGGACTTGCAGCGCCTGTCTGGTGTCAGTCCGGCATTGATCGCTAAGTTAGGAAGAAATGAAAATGTTTCCACGGAATCTTTGGTTAAAATTTGCACGGCTCTTGGCTGCGATATAGGTGATATTGTGGAAATAATCCCCGGCAAAGAGGCGGGAGTAAATCTGGAATAACAAAAAATGGAGGATGGCTACAATGCCGGCAGGGATAGATCAAAAAGTTGAAATTTGGAAGAACAAATTACTTGATTTAGGAAAGCGGAATCGTCTCATCAATTATCGTGAAACGAAGCGGTCTACGCTATCTATCAAGACTCCCGAAATTTTTGAGCTTTGGGAGAGTTTTGTGGAGAATGACAATCCATTGGAATTCCCATATTATCGTGAACCCCAAGAAGAAACGGATGTGGAATATGATATTGACAACGGTTTCCTTACATCTTCTGATGTAACAACTAATCAGAACGTAAAAGAGTTGCAGCGAACTCTGAGAAATCTCCGAAATAAAGCGAAAATGGCGATAGAAGAACAGGGCATAAATATCCTGTACCTGGCCTTTGGCTTTTTGAAATGGAGTGAAACTGATTATAGTACCGAGCAAATCGTATCACCGCTTTTGCTTGTCCCTGTCAGTCTGACTGTCGAGTCCATTTCCTCTCCGTTTGTGTTGCAAATGACCGATGATGAAATTGTGGTAAATCCGGCATTAAAGTACAAGATGGAGAACGATTTCGGATTGACCTTCCCAGAATTTGATGAAGATCTCGGGTTACAAAACTATCTGAATGCAGTTCAGAAAGCGGTAAAAAACAACAACTGGACGGTAACGCCTGAAGTTGGACTCAGCCTGTTCTCTTTCTTGAAAATCAATATGTACAGCGATTTGGCCAGAAACAAGGAAAATGTTGTTTCCAATCCTATCGTGCGTACAATCGCAGGAGATACTTCTGCAGCACAACACATCCCGGAAGAGCTCAATGACTATGACTTTGACAAAAAGCTAAAGCCCGTTGATGTGTTTCAGGTAGTGGACGCAGATTCCAGCCAGCAAGAGGCAATTCTGTGTGCAAAAAAAGGTGTTAGTTTTGTTTTGCAGGGACCTCCCGGAACAGGTAAAAGTCAGACAATCACCAATATTATTGCAGAATGCTTAGCTGATGGGAAAAAGGTGCTGTTTGTATCCGAAAAGATGGCCGCACTGGATGTCGTACACAAGCGGTTGACCTCAGCCGGATTGGACGATTTTTGTTTGGTTCTGCATAGTCATAAAGCAAATAAAAAAGCTGTACTTGAGCAGTTGCGAAAAGCACTGAGCCTTGCTCGCAACAAAGCGCAGTTGAGCGATGAAGCATATATGAAACTGGAGACGCTGTACCAAGATAAAGAAAAGCTGAACCAGTATGCGGAACAGATTTTCGAAACAGTTAGTCCGCTCAATATGACAATCTATCAAGTCAATGGAACGCTTGCCGAACTTGATGATTACCCAGATGTTATATTCAGCATACCAGATATCCGTAGCACTTCTGCTGAACAGTATCGTCGGTATTTATATGTGCTCAACGCTTTTAAGAACACAATCGGGAAAATGTCGGAAGACTTTAATGGTAATCCTTGGCGTGGATCGATTGTACCGGTTGTCACAAATGAGCTGCGGCATGATGTGAGCGCACGATTTCCTGCACTTGCCAGCAGTCTTAGCAGGTGCGCTTCTCAAGCAAACGATATTTTTTCCTCAGTATATTTGACTTTTGAGCATTCTTATGAAAATCTGAAAAAAGGAATAGATTTGCTGGCAGTTGCCAAAAAATCCCCCGGCATTCCTTATAGTTGGATATCAGAACCTAATGTTATATCGTTATTTAACGGAATTTCGGTATATGAAGAAAAAACATCGGGCTTTGCCAGAAAACTTACTGAACTGCAATCCCAGTATGCAGTAATCAATGGACAGGGAATCTGCGAACTGGAACCTCACACTTTTGCCGATTTGGACAGTGTGGAAAAAATCTGCGGTGCCAAAGAGATGCTTTCCAAATGTGCAGAGGGTGTTCCGGAACTTTTACGGATGCAGCAGCAGGCTGAAGATTTGGCGCTCATTCCAAATGAACGCCAAATAGCTGAAGGACAAGCACGGACAATCAATGCAATAAAAGGACAAATTTCTCAAGACTTTGCCGAGGGCATCCTTGATATTGATTATAAGGTTGTTTTGTCTCGTTACCATGAAGCCTATAGCTCTCTGACAAACGCTCTCCAAGAAAATTATTATCCAGGTATCAGCGTTGTTTCCCGACCAGATGATCTGCTCCCTGAGCAATGGATTCAAGCAGAAAACCTAATCCAGTTAAGCAGTGATGCTCAAACATATGAACAAAGAAAGGAAACCTTCCAGCAGAAAGCGGCAGAGCTCAAGAAGCTGTATGATGTAATTTCTGCTACTGAGGAACAGTTGACGTCAAATGCTGATCAGCTGGTTACTTTTGAAGCACTGGAAGCAGAGCTGCAAAAATTGCACGCAATTATTGCCGGGAACAGTGCAATGTCGGCGATTGACACAGGAAAGCTGATTGAAGCTTGCAGAAAGGAACTCTTAGGCGCACAGCAGAAAGCGAACAAAATTCATTCCATGCAATCTGACTTGCTTCAGAATTTTGAAAAGGAAGTTTTGGGTGTCAATTATCAGGAAATGCTGGTTCGATATAAGTTGCAGTATACCTCTATTTTGAAATATGTGAGGGGCAGCTACTATGCAGATCAGCGACAAATGAAACTTTTGTACAGAAACGTTTCTCAGAAAATCGATGACAAAACCATCATTGCTGCATTGACAACATTACAGGATATTGGGCAAACCCGAGAGGACATGGGATGTGAATGCAAGAATTTGATGGAGGCATTTGGGGATAGCTTCCAATATGAAGATACCGATTTTCAAAACATCAGCATGGTGCTGGACACATATGCCAATCTTCTGGAAGCAATTCGCCTTGTGTCAGATATGATGGAAATTGTACAGGATTTTGATCCGGCAGACAGCGAACTGGCAGGAAAATACGGCGTCTGGTATAAAGGAATTGATACTTCCTGGGAACTCGTGCTGCTTGCACTGCAAAAAACTGCAGATTTTCGCCAGAAAATCCGAAACGAGGTAACTGTATTCCAACCATACTACAAAAATGACACCGAAGAGCTTTCCGAACACGCTGTAATAAAGGTGTTGCTTGCGTTGAGACAGTTAGACGCCGAAAGAGAAAAGTGTAATGTTGTATGCCCCCACTTCATATTCGTATTTGATGCCGTATTTGAATATGAAAACACAGATTTTAAGCTGGTAGATGCACTTTTAACAACATACACCGCATTTATCCAGGCGCAATCCATTCTTGTCGATATGGATGCCATGATGCAGGAGTTGAATCTGCAGGAAGCTGATCTCCGTGAGCAGTACGGTTTCTTTTACGAAGGCATGGCCACATCCTGGCAAGACATACGAGATGCCCTTGACTGGACTATCGAATTCAAAAAAGAAATTGACAAATATCAGCCCAATGACGAGTTTGTCAAGTGCATTTGTTCTGGCGGCGAAATCATAAAGAAATGCGGTACATATCAAGAAATGATAGCCAATGCACTCCGAGAAACAGACAATGACTTTCAATGGTTCCTCAGTCTATTTGGAGAGCCAGAGCTGTATGCCCAAATGGATCTTCAGGTGTTGGCAAATCGTATTCAACGCTGTGCCAATGGTTTGTTTTTGCTGGAAGAGTGGATTGATTTTGTCAATGCCAGGAAAGATTGCGAAAAAGAAGGTCTTTTCGAATATGTTCAGCAAATCGAAGAACAAAAAATCAAACCATACCAAATTCTCCCTATCTTCCAGAAGCGATTCTTCCGCCTGTGGCTGGATGCGGTATTACCGGAGTATCCCGCTGTCCTGAATTTCAGACGATTGAATCAGGAAAATACGATTCGTGAATTTTGTGAACTGGACAGGATGCAGTTTGAGATTGCAAAAGCACGAATCAAGAGCAAACTAATCAACGATCTGCCTTTGCTGGACAAATTCACAAGCGGCATGGACGAGGTGGGAATACTCAAACGTGAGCTCGGCAAGCAGAGAAAGATCATGCCCATCCGCAAATTATTCCGTCACATTCCGAATCTTTTGCTGGTACTAAAGCCTTGCCTGATGATGTCTCCGCTGTCTGTTAGCCTTTTTCTGGAAGCAGATACCTATCAATTCGATACCGTTATATTCGATGAGGCATCCCAGGTATGTACGGAAAACGCAATCGGCGCAATTGCTCGTGGCAAACAAGTAGTCATTGCTGGTGACAGTAAACAGCTGCCGCCGACAAGCTTTTTCTCTGCGTCCACTTCGGATACAGACGATTACGATACGGACGATGAAGAGGATGACGACAGTGCTGCTTATGAATCCATCTTGGATGAAGCGAATCTATTGCCGGAACGTACACTTTTGTGGCATTACCGCAGCCGTCATGAACATCTGATTGCTTTCTCGAATGCAAAAATTTATCACAATAATCTGATCACGTTCCCTTCTAATGTGGATCGGGTTCCAGATAATGGTGTAGAGTACTTTTATGTAAAAGAAGGCTTCTATGATCGTGGCGGAAAAAAAGGAAACGTGCCGGAGGCAAAACGGGTTGCTGAGTTGGTATTTGAGCACTTCAAAAAGCATCCCAATCGTTCACTGGGGGTAATTGCGTTTGGTGAAGTGCAGCAACAGGCCATTGAAACAATGCTTCGAGAAATGCGCTTGAGAAATCAGCAGTATGAGCGTTTCTTCAACGAAGAAAAGGAAGACGCTTTCTTCATCAAAAACCTTGAAAATGTTCAGGGTGACGAGCGTGATACCATCATTTTTAGTGTTGGATATGCCAAAGATGCTGCAGGTGTGTTCCGCATGAATTTTGGCCCCCTCAGCAAATCTGGAGGTGAGCGCAGACTGAATGTAGCCATAACACGTGCGAAATACAACGTCAAGTTGGTAGGATCAATTCTGCCCACCGACATTGATGTTGATCGTGTTTCCGCTGAAGGACCGAAACTTCTGCGCTCTTACATCGACTTTGCTATCAATGGAATCGATTCTTTGCAGCGTGAAGTGACAGAAAGTGATATTGTACAGCACGATTCACCTTTTGAAAAAGCGGTGTATGACTTCCTTGATCGCAAAGGCTACAAGCTGGCCACGCAAGTAGGATGCTCTGGATACCGGATAGATATGGCGGTAAAACATCCCACAATTAGCGGTCAGTATGTTCTCGGTATAGAATGCGACGGAGCAGCATATCACTCTGCCAAAACAGCCCGAGAGCGTGACCGTTTGAGGCAAGATGTTTTGGAAAATATGGGGTGGAAAATTTACCGCATTTGGTCCACGGATTGGATCAAAGATCCGGTTACGGAAGGAAATCGTCTGATTGAAGCCATCGAGGATGCTCTAAAAAACTATGGGATTGATGAACCCGTGTCTTCCAAGGTGGAAGTCGATGCCGAGGACTTTGTTTCTTTAGAAGAAAAGGCCGTCTCTATAGAAGACATAGAAAATCCTTATGGCTTTGAAGAGGAGCAACAGGTGTCTTTTGCACATCTTTCCCGCAACAGCAGCGGTTATCTGTCCGGAGCTGATTGCATTATGGAAATCGTGAACAGGCTTTACCCTGTCCATTATGATTTGATTTGCCAGCACCTTGCCCCTCTGCTCGGAAACACAAAAGCAACAGTTAAAGTAAAGAGGGAGGTAGATTATCAGCTGCAACAACTGGGTAAAAAGCTGATTCGCAAAGGAGACTTCTTTTTCCCTGCTGGATATACAAAAGTCTCTCCTCGTGTCAATAGCCGAAAAATCAATCATATATCCACCGAGGAATTGGCGGAAGCGATGTACAGGGTTCTGAGCAAGAGCGTTGGACTAACAAAGGAGCTTCTTTGTGCGGAGACTGCACGTGCGTATCATTTCCACCGAATGACCCAAAATATTACTTCGGCAATCAACGAAGCCTTTGAACTGCTGGTAAAACAAGAACGAATTGAGATTATCGAAGGAAAAGTAAGTATCTCCAAATAACAGCAAATCCCAACTATTAATCTTATCCCCAATCGTCTCTACCGCTAACTCTGTATCAGATTGGCAGTGGAGACGATTGTTTTTTATCTGTTCAAAAATTTTTTAGCCGCAAAACATGCATGATCGTTAAACAACTCTAACATAAGAGACTGGGTTTGATTTAACGCAATACGATGATTGTTCAAAATATAGTGGAATATTCCCTGGTTCTCTTGAAGTAGACTATAGTGAAGGGAGAAATCTGTAATTGCTATTTTTTTGCATGTGATCCGGGTATCAGGATCAAAAAGTTTCACAAAAATATGGATAAAACATTCAGCTTTCACATTATAACTGATTTCGAGATCACATTCATACAGTTCCTCCTCTTTGACATCATAATAGTGACACAAACCTATAGAACACTCTTCACTGGGTTTAATTTCTTCTTGGTATCTCATAGTGGTGCTTTTTTTCCAATATGGTTCAGTGCTCTTTAACAGCCTTATTTGTTCGCCATTCATAACAAAGAGGGTATCGTTAATTAAAACTTTCCCGTTTGAGTTAGCTTTAATTTGAACATCTAAGTATGCACAACTTATAATTGTTCGACTGCCATCTTTATCATCCAGCTCAATTTTAAAATGGGCTTTTTCATTTGCTGTACAAGATAGTACCATTTCTTTTTCTGTAAAATTTGACTCATCATCGTCATAGAAAACAACTTCTCCAAACCTTAAACTCCACTCATTCATAAGAAAATCTCCTTTTTATAGTTTATAAGTTCAACAACAAATCATAGGATTTAATTTCATATTCAAGCACAAAATCATGTTTCAAATATTATTACAGCATCCTTGGGAACATTATCATTTGGAGAAGTTTGCAAATAACGGATTGCCTGTTTTGCAAATTTCTTACTTACCGTCGTATCCCACTCTGCCAACCGGATGATCTCCGCTGTTCCAGCCTCAAAATCAAACGAAATCTCACCCCATTCGCCGTCGTTGTCCACCTGATACAGGTAAACAGCGGCGGCGATTTTCTTTTTGCGTTTGGTCTGGGACTTGCGTTTCAGTCGGATCATGTGAAGCACCCTGGCTTCTGTAAGCAAATAGGCCAAGTGCTCCACGGCTTTGCGGTAGGCCCGTTCTGCGCCGCTGGCCGTGCTGCCCTCAAAGAGAACCGCCAGCTCTTCAAAGGTTAACCGGGTGCTGATGGGGCTGACCCGCCCACAGGCCATACAGATGGCGTTTCGCTTCTCCAAAAGGGTCTGCTCCCGGTAATTCAGTTTTTCAAATGCTTTCCGGACAGCTTCAGCCTGGATGCCGTTCCATAGAATCTCCGCATAGTCCCAATGGTCATCCCGGCTGACATCCTCACCAGTTTCTTCGTTGTCTTCGTCCTGCACGGTCTGATAAAACGGAACACGGCTTCGATTTTGTTTGGCCAATTCCAAAAACTTTGCTGCGGTTTCCTCGGTACAACCGTTTTTCTGGGCATATTTCTGGATTGCCGCCTGTTCAGACTGACCGGATTGATTGTAGAGCCATGCAATTCCACGCACAGCCTTGTACTCATCCACATTTTCGAAGGAACCGGCCTCCTCCTGCATCCGGCAGGTCAAAAGGGCATTCCCGATAAAATGATGGGCATAGGTCAGAAAATCCGCCCCTTGTGCTGGATTGTATCCCCTGAGACAATCCAGCATGGCAAGTACACAGCCCATTTTGTAGTCCAAAAAGTGTTCCGGGCCATAGCGATCCAGCCCTTCCCGCAGCAGGAAACGGCGAACACGACTATTAAGCCGATTTTCGTAATGGTGCAGGAAAAAGGAAAGCCAGCACAGTTCTTGGCTCTGCACAGCCTTGATAATATAATCATTCAGATTTTGATGGACAGGCGGTTCCGGGTCAAGCTGAAAGATGCGTTCCACTTCCTGCATGGTCAGGCCCTTGGGTTCCGTCAGAAAGCTGTATTTGGCACAGTAGCTGGACAGCTCCCATGTCCACGCTGTATCCATTGTCCCTCACCACCTTTCTGATATTTTGCTGCTTATTTCTTTTGTACGGTCTTCAAAAGTGCATCTTGGGTCATTTCCTGCTCATAGACAGTGCTGGCATAGCGCTGATCAGAGAGCGCACGGAGCATCTTATCTTTTGCCAGCTTTTTCATAGCTGCTGCCGTTTCTTCATCCAGCTTTCCACGGCGGGTGCTTTGCAGGATGGTGTTCATCCGGCGGGTATAAATGGCCTTGATGGGGTGATCGTCTGCAAGCTCCCGCTGCTCCCGGCCTTTCAGATTGCCGATTTGTCGGCAAGTCCGTCCCCGCTGGTCGCCGGGGGCCAGACCACCGCAGTATTTGGTATGCCGTGCATCAATGGTAAGAAACCATCTACCGCAGATGGGGCATTTCTTAGGTGCATGGCCCACACAAAGCCCCTCAAACAGATCGGAACGGAACATTCCCACAAAGGAGACATAGTGCATCCGCTTGACCAACTGTGGCTCCGTCTTTCCAGGCCGAACGGCGGATACATACTGCACCGAAGCATTGGTTAGGGTCATCCAGGCCGGGTTATCCAGCGACAGAGTTGGCTCACCTTTGAAGAACTGTCCGAACATTGCAGCATAACCGTCCGGAGTACGGTCATAGTCTGGCTCATTCAAGCGCTCTGCAAATTTCGTCAGAGCCTCCTTGTATTGCCCCAGAGAATAGCTCAAATGCCCCAGCACCTGCGCTATTCGGACGAGCATGGTTGCCTTGCTATGCTGACCAGTCAATGCACAAATCAGCTGCTCCTGCTGCGTAAGCTGCAAATAGGCTTTTGCGTCCTCCATATGTTCTTCGGAAAAGATGGCTGCAAGTTTTTGCTCAAAATAGCTCCGATTCAGGCGGGAGAACGGTGGTGTCGCCTGCAAAAAGGAGATGATCTCGCCAGCGGCCTGCTGCACCTGCGGCAGCAGCTCCATATCCACGGAACCGGTGTTCATCCCCTGAAGCAGCTGGTTCAGCACATTGCAGGGAGTATCCAGTTTTTCAATGGTACTGTCCGGGATGTTCAGCACCTCACAACCAATGGTTCCTGTGGGCATGGTACACCCCTCATAGTTCACGGTGTCCTGCCAGAAATCCAGCGACAAAACCGCATGGTTGATGATCTGATCCATCTTCTCCCTCCTGTCATGTTTTTTTATTTTTATAATAGCACACAATTAAATTCTTGTCATGTTTTTTGAAAATGCCTTGTCATGCCATCAGCCTGTTTTTTTCGGTTTTCCCCATAACCTATACAGAGGGGTGAGAAAACTGCCCCATCAAAAAGGAAATGGAGGGAAGCTGTATGAATCTGTTTGAAGTGGTGAAAGCCAGTATCAACACACAGGAATCAGCGCAAACGTATGGAATTGACGTCAATCACTATGGTATGGCACTGTGTCCGTTCCATAATGACCGTCATCCGAGCCTGTATATATCGGATGACCACTACCACTGTTTTGTCTGTGGGGAGCATGGGGATGTGATCGACCTGACCGCCAAACTGTTTGACCTTCGGCTGTATGATGCGGCCCGAAAACTGGCGTCGGACTTTCACCTTGCGCCGGACAAGCTCTTGCCGGAAGCCATTCGCCGGAAAAAGAAACACAAAACCAAAGCACAGCAGCTTTGTGAGAACGAGCAGCTGTGCTTTTCTGTTTTGAACCAGTATCGGCGGTTGCTCCTGGATTGGGAAAAACGGTATGCACCACAAGCGCCGGAAGATGTGTTGGACGAGCGGTTTGTGGAAGCCTGCCACCGGCTGCCCTGGACAGAGTATCAGTTGGATATCCTGCTGCAAGGCGATTCCTATGAACGAAGCGAAGTCGTGAGCGAACTAACGGCAGACGGATACATCCGCAAATTACAGACCCGACTGAGAGAGGAGCGATACCATGAATAACCCTGTTTGGATCGATGATAAAGGGAAAATTGTCGAGCCGGAATACTGCCGGGATTTTCTGTCCCGGCATCCCATGCGCTGCATCAATGACCGCTTTTATACGGTGGATGGACCGTTGCCGGATGAGAGCAAATTGAAGCGGACAATTTATGAGGAAATCTCGCCCTGGCTTCATGCCAAGGTTGCACAGACGGTGGAGCAGGTAATCAAAGCGTTGAAACTGGCGGCATACGCAGACCCGTTGCCCCTGCAATGTGACTGCATCCATGTGGCGAATGGCACTTATTTTCTGGATGGCACGTTTACAGAGGAAAAAGAGTATTGCAGCAACCGTCTGTCGGTATCCTATCGGGCTGATGCTCCGGCACCGGAACACTGGCTGCGCTTCCTTTCGGAACTGCTGGAGCCGGAGGATATTCCCGCCTTGCAGGAGTATCTGGGCTACTGCCTGATTCCATCCACCAAAGGACAGAAAATGCTCATGCTGATCGGCAAGGGCGGCGAGGGCAAAAGCCGGATCGGTGTGGTGATGAACGCCATTTTCGGGCTAAACATGAACACCACTTCTATCCAGAAGGTAGAAAACAACCGTTTCGCCAGAGCAGACCTGGAGGGCAAGTTGCTGATGGTGGACGATGACCTGGATATGAATGCCTTGACCAAAACCAACTATGTAAAATCCATTGTGACAGCAGAACTGCGAATGGATTTGGAACGGAAGAAAGAGCAGAGCTATCAGGGGCAGCTGTATGTGCGTTTTCTCTGCTTCGGCAACGGGGCATTGACTGCGCTTCACGACCGCAGCGACGGTTTCTTTCGCCGCCAAATCATTCTGACTACCAAGGACAAGCCTGCGGATCGGTTCGATGACCCATTTCTTGCCGAGAAACTGATTGCCGAAAAAGAGGGAATCTTCCTCTGGATGCTGGAGGGATTGCGGCGGCTGATCGCCAATCACTACCACTTCACCATCAGCCAGAGAGCCAAGGACAATATCACTTCCGCTGTCCGTGACGCCAACAACATTCTGGACTTTCTCGATTCTGAGGGTTATGTGGCATTCAAGGCCGATTATGAATCCAGCACCAAAAATCTGTATGTAGCCTATAAACGGTGGTGTGAGGACAATGCAGAAAACCCGCTGTCCCCAAAGAGCTTTGCAAACCAGCTCAGCCAGAACGCAGAACGCTACCATTTAGAGCCGGTCAGCAACCTGCACATTGGCGGTGGGAAGCGATGCCGGGGATATATGGGCATTTATGTCCTGCTCTCGCCTATGGAGTTGTAATGAAACTTCAAAACCTTCTGTTCGTGCGTTCATGCGTTCCGAATCGGGTACAGCCTGTGGAACGAAGGAACGCACGAACGCAAAAAAGCGAAGTTCATTTTTATATTTGATAGCCCGGCTGGGCGTTAAAATTGGCTATGCCCAATCAATGGTTGTGCAAACAGTGAAAAACACTACCATAAGCAGAACACAAATCATCATTCGGTGATTTACAGAACAGTGACGCTGGTATGCAGAAAGGTGGCTATTTTCACGGTTTCGCTTACAAGCCCACCTAATGGCAAAGTCGGTGGGGTACTGTTGCGGACAGTTCTTCATAGACACCATTCTGAGTGACTTTTAAGAAGCAATCAAGATTTATTTTACCGTGCAGCGTGTATGCTCCACGACAAACAAATTTTACGAAAGAATGAGGTATTTTCTATGAAATCCAATTTGAGAAATGAAATCAAGTCTTACATCGTGCGTTCCGGCTACACGATGCAGGAAGTCGTTGACCGGCTTTCCGAGGATTACGGCTGGAGCGACAGCGTTTCAAACCTGTCCAACAAGCTCCAGCGGGAGTCTCTGCGGTATGTAGAGGCGGTACAGCTTGCCGATGCCCTTGGCTATGACCTCGTATGGCAGAAGCGGAGGGACAAATGATGTCCGCCGTTCCTGTTATCCGTAACTCCCGTCCCCATGGCAATACCGCAGTATTGCTGTGGACAGGTGGCGAAAACATTCGATTTTTCGCTGCCGCCGGATGGCTGATGTTTCGCAAAACATCGGCTGTCCGGGCTGAACAACAGGAAGCGATGCAGACGGTTTCCGGGCAGTTCAGCAGCGGTCATCACAATGACCGCAATTCCCCCTCGGAGAGCCCACGGCACTTTGCAGCCCTTCGGGATGAAAGTGTCATAGTGGGTTATTACACTTCCCGCAGGAAATGCATCCCCGTCCCCCAGCCGTCTGTCGCACAACAGAAAGGAGCTGATTTTTATGGCCAGAAACGACGGAATCGACCGTACCTTTGCCCGTAACCAGGACTTGCCCACCCTCGATGATGTGGCGAAGGTGCAGGAGCATAACGAACGAGAAAAGGACAGCTACTCCAACCAGGATATTGATACCACCCAGACCTACCGGAATATTCACTTCAAGGCTCCCGCCGGCAGCTATGCCGCTATGTTCGATCAGATGATTGCCGATGGGACCATCTCCACCCGTGGTCTGAAAGCCGATGCGATGAAATACGGGGAACTGATTTTTGATGTGAACTCCGCTTACTTCCACAATCACGGCGGCTACGAATATGCCAAGCAGTTCTACACTGACGCATACAAAGCTGCCGTAGAGATCGTGGGCGGTGAGCAGTATATTCTCTCTGCCGTCATGCACGCAGATGAACGCAACCGGGCCATGTCGGAAGCTCTGGGACAGGATGTGTACCACTACCACCTTCATGTGGTGTACGTCCCAGTGGTGGAAAAGCAGATTCTCTGGTCAAAGCGGTGCAAGGATAAGGCTTTGGTGGGGACGGTCAAGGAGACCATTATGCAGGTCAGCCGCAGCAAAAAGTGGCTGTCCCAACCGGCGCTGGACGAAGCCGGGAATCCCGTTTTACAGAAAAATGGAAAGCCCGTCCTAAAGAAATCCTACTCGATTTTACAGGATGATTTTTACCAGCATATGAAAGCTGCCGGATATACCGATGTGGAGCGTGGAGAGCGTGGCAGCACCGAGGAACATTTGACGGTGACCCAGTTCAAGGTGGCACAGGAGCAGCAGCGGCTGGAAGATGTGACCGCCCAAATCGCTCAGACAGAGCAGGCGCTGGACACCGCACAGGCTGCTGTTGAGAAAAAGCAGAAAGAGCTGCAATCCCTGCAAAGACAGACCAAAGAGCAGCGTACCACCGCCTTGACTGTACAGGAAATCCGTTCTATGGGGAAAAAGACGATCATCGGCAATGTCACTTTCACTCCATCTGAGTGCGATACGCTCAAAGACTATGCGGTCAGTGGGATTCTTGCCAAGGCGGAAAACAGCCGTTTGGAAGCAAAACTGCAAAGCGCACAAAAAAGTGCCGCTGTCTGGAAACAGCGATATAAGTCGCTGAAAGAACAGGCACGGCCTTATCTGGAAGCTGTCAAGCTCGCACCCGAAAAGGTGCGGGCTTTTCTTAACGCTATTTTGACCCGGACCCGGGACACAAAACAACATGACCAACCTGCCCGCCGCAAGTCGCAGGATATGGAACTTTAATAGAAAGGAATTTTTGCTTATGACCAATCTGACAACAAAACTCAATAAGCTGATGCTCGATGGTGCTCCTGCACAAGAATTGATCCATGCTTGTGTGGGAATCGACATAGAATCCTGCTTTGACCCGATTTTTGAGCCGCCGATCGACTTTCTGGAAGAATGCCGGAAACGGTGGGAAAACCGGATGAATCCGTTCACCGGTACGGTGGAACGGAAAATCGGAAATACCTGGTATCTGCTGGAAACTGTATGTGACGGAAATGAGCCGCTTACCCACAAGGTAAAACGGCTCATTTTCTCAGATAAGGAGGCGCTTTGTTCATGACACAGACTCAAATTCATGCTACAATATCACCATGCACACCGATTCTGTCAGCTGACCCAACCGTAAAGGAGGACGCTATGTTGGATCAGCAGAAAATCACCATCCTGTACTGCCGCCTCAGCAATGAGGATGCGCTGGATGGAGAATCAAATTCGATACAGAATCAAAAAGAGTTTTTAACCCGGTACGCAGCCGAGCATGGCTACACCAACCTGAAAATTCTGGTGGATGACGGATATACGGGAACTAATTTTGACCGCCCCGGCGTGCAGGAAGGCTTTGCACTGGTTAAGCAGGGGCTTGTCGGTTGCTGGCTGGTCAAAGATCTCAGCAGGTTTGGCCGAGATTACCTGACCGTTGGGCAGTACACGGACATCATTTTCCCCAGCTACGACGTGCGCTTTATCGCCGTCAATGATGGTGTGGACAGTGAACGGGGCGACAGCGATGGTTTTGCCGCTATCCGTAATTTGTTCAACGAATGGTATCCACGGGATACCAGCAAAAAAGTACGGGTCGTATTCCGTCAGAAAGGCACCAGCGGAAAGCATCTGGGAAAACCGCCCTATGGTTATCGCACTGACCCTACCGATAAAGGCCATTGGATCATTGACGAGGATGCCGCCCCAGTAGTCAAGCGCATCTTTGACTTGGCTATTGACGGCAAGGGGCCGGAACAGATTGCCCGTATACTGGAGCAGGATAAGGTATTGACTACCAAGGCGCTGTATGCCAAACAGTCGGAAAACCATCCTGACCCGAAAAAGCGGAAGAAAATGCCGGAACGCCCTTACCATTGGATTGGTCAATCGGTTGCGGGTATTCTGGAACGTATGGAGTACACCGGCTGTACCTGCAATTTCAAGACCTATTCCAAGTCCTACAAGTTGAAGAAGCGGATTCCCAATGCCATCGAAGATATGTGCATCTTCCCTGATACGCAGGAAGCAATCGTTTCTCAGGCTCAGTGGGACAGGGTGCAGGAGCTGCGAAAAAACAAACGCCGTCCCACAAAAGCGGAACGGCAGGGATTGTTCTCCGGGCTTCTGTTCTGTCCTGATTGTGGGAATAAGCTGCACTTTGCTACCTGCAAGAGCTTTGACGGCAAACAAGACCATTATGTATGCTCCAGCTACAAAAGTGGTCGAGGCACCTGTTCTGCCCACTATATCCGGGAAGATGTACTGCGGGAACTGGTGCTGGAGCGCATTCGGACGGTCAATGCCTATATCCGGCAGGACGTGGAAGGCTTTCAGGAAGAATGGCTGCAATGCCGCCGCTCCGATCAGGAACGCAATATCCGTGAGGATCGGAAGCGAGTGGAGCAGTCCAAGAAACGGCTGGCTGACTTGGATGTTCTTCTGTCCCGACTTTATGAGGATTTTGTCCTGGGCGATCTGAGTAAGGAGCGGTATAAGAAAATGACCGCCGATTACGAGGCAGAGCAGGAGCGGTTAAAACTCGAAATTGAAGTGACGGAAGAATGGCTGGAAACGCAGGAAACCATGAGTGCAGATGTGGATGCCTTTGTAGCCCTGACACAGAAGTATGTGGATGTGCCGGAATTGACACCTACGATAGTCAATGAGTATATCAAGAAAATTGAGGTGTTTCCACCGGACAAATCCAGCGGCAAGCGGGTACAGAAGGTAAAAATCTATTTCAACTTCGTGGATGATGTAGAGATTCCTGTGATTTCCGAGCCTGTTGTTGCGAAATCTACCCCTGGACGCAGAAAAACGGCGTGACCATTGCGGTCACACCGTTCTCTGCCCCTCGCAAAGCTAAATAGTACCTTATCACTATCAAGCCTTGAGACGACTGGCTTTTTTGCCATTTCATCTATAGTGTTCGGCAATCATGGAGGTGCTGCCCAGATTTGAACTGGGGAATGAAGGTTTTGCAGACCTTTGCCTTACCACTTGGCCACA
>ENA-ORTG01002002-ORTG01002002.1-human-gut-metagenome-genome-assembly--contig:-NODE-2002-length-17388-cov-3.654013_pt1 | contig 17388 bp, 20 predicted proteins | sample MGYA00241906_ERZ509176 | MGnify/ENA primary metagenome ERZ509176 (study PRJEB26280, sample SAMEA2338811) | human gut metagenome | biome: human gut; feature: human-associated habitat; material: faeces...
CTGTCGATTCCGTATCCGATTCCACCTGTTGGCGGCATACCGATCTCCAGTGCATTCAGGAAATCTTCATCTGTGTGGTTTGCCTCTTCATCACCAGCTGCAAATGCTTCTTCCTGTGCTGCAAAACGTTCTCTCTGATCAATCGGGTCATTTAACTCTGAGTATGCATTACACATCTCACGTCCATATACATATAACTCGAAACGCTCTACATAATTCGGGTCTTCCGGATTCTTCTTTGTCAGTGGTGAAATCTCGATTGGATGATCTGTTACAAATGTTGGCTGAATCATCTTCTCTTCACAGAACTCATCAAAGAAGAGGTTCAGGATGTCACCCTTCTTGTGACGTTCTTCATATTCTACATGATGCTCATCTGCTAATGCTTTAGCTTCTTCGTCTGTCTTAACTTCTGCAAAATCAACACCTGCATACTTCTTAACAGCATCGATCATAGAAATTCTTTCGAATGGTTTTGCCATATCGATAACTGTTCCGTTGTAGCTGATCACTGCACTTCCACATACCTTTTCTGCAAGGTAACGGAACATGCTCTCTGTCAGTTCCATCATTCCTTCATAATCTGTATATGCCTGATAAAGCTCCATCAGAGTAAATTCAGGGTTATGACGTGTATCAACACCTTCATTACGGTATACACGGCCAATCTCGTATACTCTCTCCAAACCACCTACAATCAGTCTCTTCAGATATAATTCCAGAGAGATACGAAGCTTCACATCTTCATTCAAAGCATTATAGTGTGTTTCAAAAGGTCTTGCCGCTGCACCACCGGCATTAGATACCAGCGTAGGTGTTTCAACTTCCATGAAGTCTCTGCCTGCAAGGAAGTTACGAATCTCCTTTAAAATCTTGGAGCGCTTGATAAATACTTCCTTACTCTCATCATTCATGATGAGATCTACATATCTTTGACGATAACGGGTATCTGTATCTGTCAGTCCATGGAACTTCTCCGGAAGAATCTGTAAGCTCTTGGATAACAGTGTCATTTCTACAGCATGAATGGAGATCTCACCTGTCTTTGTACGGAATACATATCCCTTCACACCGAAGATATCACCGATATCAGACTTCTTGAAATCTGCATATGCTTCTTCACCGATAGCATCTTTTGCTACATAGACCTGAATAGTTCCTTTCAGATCCTTGATATTACAGAAAGAAGCTTTACCCATAACGCGCTTGAACATCATACGACCTGCTATAGATACATTAATAGGGCTTGCATCCATGATAGCACGTCTTTCATTGTAGTCCTCGTTCAATACTTCTTTTGCCTGCTGCTCATCTAACCCTTTCACGCTTGGCTGCTTTCTTCCTGCAAGAAGTTCTGTTTCATGAGCTGTATATAATTCTTTTGCATCACTTGTATGATGTGTCTGATCATATTTTGTAATCTGGAACGGGTCTTTGCCTGCTGCCTGTAATGCTGCAAGTTTCTCTCTTCTTACCTTGAGAAGCTGGTTAACATCCTGTTCCTGGTTCTTCTGTGTTTGATTCTGTTCCTGTGACACTTTTCCCAATACTCCTTTCATCTATGCTGAGATCGTGTATCTGTATTTCACACTTTCCGCAGTATAAGCGAAACTCTGTGTGTAGCTTCTTCTATGCTTCTGGCTTGTAAATATCCAGAATAGTGTATTCGATCACACCTGCTGGTGCTTCAACGGATACAATATCACCCTTCTTAGCGCCAATGAGAGCTTTACCAAGTGGAGACTCGTTAGAAATCTTGCCCTTTAAGCTGTTAGCCTCTGTAGCACCAACGATCTTGAATTCCATCTCATCGCCGAATTCATTGTCTTTTACTTTAACAGCAAGACCAAAGCTTACCTTCTCCAGGTTCTCGCTGTCATCTTCCATATCTACAACTTCTACGTTCTTTAAGATCTTCTCCAGCTCTTCGATTCTTGCTTCGATATCACGCTGCTCGTCTTTGGCTGCATCATATTCTGCGTTCTCTGATAAGTCGCCCTGCTCTCTTGCTTCCTTAATCTTCTGTGCTACTTCTTTTCTTCTGATGACCTTGAGTTCATGCAGCTCATCTTCATATTTTTTTAAACCTTCACGTGTTAATAAGTTTTTCTTTGCTTCCATGGTCCTATACCCTTTCTTCTATATATAATCTCTATTGTGTTCATATTCATAAGACACCTAAGTATAGCCTTTTTTACTGTCGGTGTCAAGATTTCAGCGAGCCTGAAAGATTCTGTTTATGCCCTCTTCCAGCTGTTCGAAGGTCTCCATTTCGTTTACCATATCACGCAGTCTGGCTGAATTGGGATATCCTTTGGTATACCAGGCTACGTGCTTTCGCATTTCCCGGATTCCAATATACTCACCCTTATACTTCAACTGTAGTCTGGCATGCTCCAATATGGTGTCTCTCACTTCATCCATGCCGGGTCTTGGTGGTATCACTCCTGTATCCAGATACTGTGTAATCTCTCTGAATATCCACGGATTGCCCTGACATGCTCTGCCTACCATAATGCCATCACATCCGGTCTCATCCATCATTTTCTTAGCAGAAAGTGCATCCACAACGTCTCCGTTTCCTATCACAGGTATGGACACTGCTTCTTTTACCTGTCTTATGATGTCCCAGTCGGCTTTTCCTGAATAATACTGCTCTCTGGTTCTTCCATGTACTGCTATCGCCGCAGCTCCGTTTGCTTCTGCGATCTTAGCCATTTCCACTGCATTTACATGGGCATCATCAAATCCTTTGCGGATTTTGACGGTTACAGGTTTGTGGATTGCCTGCACCAGCGCATGTATGATCTGTCCAGCCAGTTGTAGGTCTTTCATCAGGGCGCTGCCTTCATGGTTATTTACGACTTTGGGCACCGGACATCCCATGTTGACATCCAGAATGGCAAAAGGCCTTTCTTCTATTCTGGCTGCTGTCTCTGCCATAATATCCGGCTCTGAACCAAATAATTGCAAGGACACAGGCTTTTCCTCCGGATGAATCTCCAGAAGCGCTTCCGTGTTCTTGTTATTATAGTGCACAGCCTTGGCACTGACCATTTCCATACACAAAAGCCCGGCTCCCTGTTCCTTGCATAACAGTCTGAAAGGCAGATCCGTTACTCCTGCCATAGGTGCTAATATGACATTATTCTCCAGGGTAACGTCACCTATTGTAAGTTTCATGCTTAGTTATTCCTTTTATTTTTCTCATATATAATGCGAAGACCTTCCAGTGTCAGGGAATTGTTGTACTCCTGAATCAGATCTGTCTCCTCTGCGATAATGCGTCCCAGTCCACCTGTTGCCACTACTTTAAGGTTATCATAACCGGACTCCTGTTTAACTCTGCGGATGATGTATTCTGTCTGTCCGATCTGTCCAAACACCAGTCCTGCCTGCATACTGGTTATTGTCTCTCTTGCCAGTATGGTATCCGGCTTCTTAATCTCGATTTCAGGTAATTTCGCCGTATCTTCCCAAAGTGCCTTGGCACAGATACGAATGCCTGGAGCTGTAATACCAACTGAGAAACAGCCATCCTCTGTTACCAGATCATACGTAGTCGCTGTACCAAAATCCAGCACCAGAACCGGTCCGCCATAAAGCTCATAGGCAGCAACAACATCCACGATTCTGTCTGGTCCAATCTCCTTTGGATTCTCAGAAGTAATGCGGATACCTGTCTTAACTCCCGCACCGATAATGAGAACGTTCTGGTTTACATAACGTTTGATTCCTCCAATGAGAGAATGCATGATATTGGGAACCACGCTTGCCACTGCGATTCCTTCAATCTGATCAATTGCCAGATGATTCTTGCTCAACAGTTCCGTGATCAGTACTCCATATTCATCTGAAGTACGCGGAGTCTTACTCATCAGTCTGAATGTCGTCACCAGTTCCTTATCACGATACACACCAAAGGTTATGTTCGTATTACCTACATCGACTACTAATAACATATTTTTATCCTTTCTGTCAGTTATCATCCTCTTCTGCATCCAGAGCATCGCCTACACTTTCATGAAGGACAAATACACGGTAATACAGACTCAGGGATTCCAGAAGCTCCTGTCTCTGCACCTTGATTTCCTTCACTAACAGACCACTACTGATCTCGTCATAAAGAATGTCATCTTCATATGCTTCGGTGTCAAAGCTTACACTTCCATCTTCTTCAAATACAATTGTGAATACACCGCCTACCTCTTCTGTAAAAAGTACACAGATAATATGCAGTTCATCCTGTATTGATTGAGGGATTCCCTTAAACTGCTCATTAAAATAATATTTCTGTTCATATGCGTTTGCACCACAAAGCACAACTCGCTTATCCTGATTTTCCATTGTTTACCAGCCTTTTCCTAATTATACATATCCATATATGCCTCTGACTGATACTTCACCGGCATACACGGCAACAATCTCTCCATCCTCTTTCTCAACCAGAAGTTCGCCCTTCTCATTGATACTGCGGGCGATTCCTTCGTACTCACCCTTAGGATCAAGTACTCGCACTTTCTTTTCTCTGTTCAATAGATATTTATTATACGTATCTACCAGCCCTGACAAGTCATATGTCTTCTGGAATATCTCATATTCCTGTTCAAAATAATGCATGACTCTTGCTATGAATCTGGAGCGGTTCACTTTATGTCCAAGCTCCATGTAAAGTGAAGTTGCTCTGTCAGCCAGCTCTCCCTCAAAAGACGGCTGGTTCACATTGATACCAACTCCTACTACGACATAATGTATTGCATCCAGCTCGGCACTCATCTCTGTCAGAATACCGCATACCTTTTTCCCATTCATCACGACATCATTGGGCCATTTGATACCACAGCCGTCAGGGTCAATCTCTTCCAGTGCCTCCACAACTGCCAGTGCCATGACCAGCGTCAATGCAGATGCCTTATCCGGGTTGCAGTCCGGTCGAAGCAGCAAGGACATATAAATAGCTTCTCCAGAAGGCGATACCCAGGCTCTGCCTCTTCTGCCTCTTCCTGTTGTCTGCATGTCAGCCACTACCAGAGTACCCTCTGGTTTGCCCTCTTCTGCCAGTGCCTTTACATCCAGATTGGTGGAACCTGTCTCTTTATGGTAAACGAGATTTCTTGCTACCCATTTTGTATCTATATTGGCGCTGATCTCAATTGCAGACATCATATCATCACTTTCCATCAGACGATATCCTTTATTATTGACTGCTTCGATCTGATATCCATCCTTTTCCAGCTGTTTGATTGCCTTCCACACAGCAGTTCTGGATACGCCAAAATACTCACATAATTCCTGTCCGCTGACATAATCATCCTTCTCTTTCAAAAGACGGACAATCTCTTCCTTGTTCATATATCTTATGCCCCCAGAGTAGCTGCCATGACAGCTTTAATGGTATGCATACGGTTCTCTGCCTCATCAAAGACAAGAGACTGTGCAGATTCAAATACTTCATCTGTTACTTCCAGATCTGTAAATCCATACTTTTCTCCCTGTTCCTTACCGATCTTGGTCTTCAGATCATGGAAAGCAGGCAGACAATGCAGGAAGATTGCCTTTTCTCCGGCATTGCGCATTACATCGCTTGTAACCTTATAAGGGGAAAGGACTTTGATACGTTCTGCCCATACTTCCTCAGGCTCACCCATAGATACCCATACATCTGTGTAAATAACATCCACATTCTTAGTACCTGCATCCACATCCTCTGTAAGTGTAATGGTAGCACCTGATTCCTTGGCATATTCTTGGCACTGTGCTACAAGCTCTGCAGCCGGGAAATATTCTTTCGCTGTACATGCAGTAAAATGCATGCCTAACTTGGAGCATGCAATCATCAGGGAATTACCCATATTGTAGCGGGCGTCTCCCATATAAGTCAGTTTAATTCCCTTGAGTGTACCAAAATGCTCTCTGATCGTAAGCATATCTGCTAACATCTGTGTAGGGTGATATTCATTGGTCAGACCATTCCATACAGGTACACCTGCATATTTTGCCAGTTCCTCTACGATAGTCTGTTCAAAACCTCTATATTCAATACCTTCATACATTCTTCCCAATACTCTTGCTGTATCGGCAATACTTTCTTTCTTACCAATCTGAGATCCTGTAGGGTCAAGATAAGTTGTTCCCATTCCCAGATCATGTGCTGCCACTTCAAAGGAGCATCTGGTTCTTGTACTTGTCTTTTCAAAAATAAGTGCTACGTTCTTACCACGAAGTGTATCATGAGGGATTCCCTTCTTCTTCTTCTCCTTGTAGGAAGCAGCCAAATCCAAAAGATATACAATCTCTTCCGGTGTATAATCTTTAAGTGTTAAAAAATGACGTCCTTTTAAATCCATAACTTCTCCTCCTTCAAATGTTGGTAACTATTCAGAATAGCTCCATTGTACTACGTTTTATGTATCTGGGCAAGAAAAACAAAGAGTCCGCACAGGACTCCCATAACAAAAAGTGCAGATGTAAATATCTGCACTTTAAATCTGAATTACCAGAATACATGATTTCCAATAATAATGCCATCTTTGTTCCCTGCTCTTCTGAAATGCAGTGCATCTCCGATATTGCAGTTGCCGTTGATTGCTTCCTGTGCTGCCTGAAGACAGCTGGCTTTAATATTACCACTCAACGCCAGATTGCTCATCTTCGTTGAGTTAGCCGGCGAGAACTGACCTGATGCATAGATTACATCTGTAATCGTATTAGGATATGCCCCACATCTGACACGGTTCATAACAACAGATGCCACTGCAAGCTGTCCCTCATAGCTCTCTCCACCTGCTTCACACTGTACAAGAGCTGCAAGGATATTCAACTCAGATGCGGATGTCAGAACTGCTTCCTTCTGCTGCTTACGTGTTGCTTCTCTCTCTGCTGCTGCCTGCGCTCTGGCTGCTTCCTTCTCCGCTGCCTCTCTTGCCTGGATTGCTTCTACAGACTCTGCTGTATCCAGATCAAACTCTACCTTCACATATTCAGCAGCCACATAACCGGTCTCACCTTCATAATTGATGCTTACCCAGTCACCGTCTTCCTCTATTGCTTCTACAGCTTCGCCCATAGCCAGTAATCCAAGCACTCCTGAATCCAGGCTTGCTTCTTTTCTGACACGAAGTGTCTCTGTCTCTGAATAGGCTGTCAGAATACCGACTTCTTTTGCTTCCTTCTGTGCTTCTTCTCCAAAATACAGGTAATCATCGCTGACCCATCCTGTCACATCGCCGGACTGAATCTTGGTCCAGCTGTCCTGGCGCTGCAGAATGTCGCCACCGCAATCCTTGTATAATACTCCGACTTTCTCAGAATCCTGGTTCGGCTCTTTACGTATATTAACATACTGATTAACTTTTGCCATAACAAGTGTAGATTCCGTGTCCTTCTCATCCATTGCATGGATCGGAGCAATATCTGAGGTCTGCTTTCTGACCAATGTGGTAAGCTCTGCATCATTCATTGCCACATCCACATCTACCAGAACGGCAGCTCCTGCATTCAACTGCTCTATTGAAGTATCCTGTTGCTTCTTAGTAGATGTTGTCACTACCAAATCCCGTGTCTCAGCAGCATCTGTAGTAATAGGCATCATTGTCATTACCATTGCCAGACACAGTACATATAGCATGGAACTCCATTTTCTAAGATTTGTTTCCATAGTTTTCTCCAATTTTTCAAAGTCTTTTCGTTCTTAATACAATCTTATAACAAATGTTACGTTTTTGTTAACATCATTACGATTTTATATAATAGCAAAGAGTCCACCACTTGTCAAGTGAACGGACTCTTTGTCTGTCTTTTCTATGCACTTTTTACAAAAAATTACATGGATTTTGATTTGTTGACGCAGGCTTCCATGGCATCCATAACAGCTGCACGAAATCCTTTCTCTTCCAGAACTTTCACCGCTTCGATAGTAGTTCCCGCAGGAGAGCATACCATATCTTTGAGTTCTGCCGGGTGCTTGCCGGTCTCAAGAACCATCTTTGCACTTCCCATTACGGACTGTGCTGCGAATTCATATGCCTGGCTTCTTGGCATTCCCGCCTGTACTGCCGCATCTGCCATAGCTTCAATAAACATGAATACATACGCCGGTGAACTGCCACTGACACCAATTACCGCATCCATCAGTCTCTCCGGTATCAAACTTGCCTTGCCGAAGCTCTCCATCAATTCAAGAGCAAGCTTCTCATCTTCTTTTGTGACTGTATTATTAATGCATACACCGGTACATGCTTCTCCAACAAGCGCAGGTACATTTGGCATACATCTTACCAGACGGATTGCCTTACCGAATTCCTTCTCAATCCAGTCAAGGCTCTTACCTGCTGCAATAGAAATGACAAGCGTGTCATTTGTTACAAACTCCTTAATTTCCGCAATCACTTCCGGGAAAAAGACAGGCTTTACTGCCAATATAACAGCATCTGCCTCTTTGGCAATCGCCGCATTATCCGTGCATGTTTTAATACCGTATTTCTCATGTATACGTTCAGCAGTCGCTTCCGTTTTAGAAGAACCGATCAGCTCGTCTTTTGTATACAATCCTTTTGCAAGAATTCCACCGATCATGGCATTCGCCATATTTCCCAAACCTATAAAACCAATCTTCATTTTAATAACCATGCCTTTCTCGCCTTTGTCTGGCTGCCTCATACATCAATATAGAGGTTGCCATTGCCGCATTGAGTGATTCCACCTGTCCTAACATGGGAATCTTAATATATCTCGTTGCCGCATCTGCTGTCTCTCTCTTCAATCCGTTTCCTTCATTACCAATAAGAAATGCTGTTCCAACACGATAGTCTGCCTCATCATAACATACACTGTCCTCCAGATGTGCCGCATAGACCTGGATTCCTTTATTTTTCAACGTGTAGATTGTGTCCTTCAGATCCGTTGTCTGATAAAAAGGCATTCTGTAGATTGATCCCATCGTGGCTCTGATTACCTTGGGGTTAAAGATATCTACCGTGTCTTTTGTCATAATGACACCATCTACTCCCGCGCCCTCTGCCGCTCTCAGAATCGTACCAAGATTGCCCGGGTCCTGCAGATCCTCCAATATAACCAGAAGTGGTGCCTTTTGCGTCAGCAGCTGTTCCAGTTCATAGTGAGGTGTCTTTAATACACTCAGGATTCCTTGTGGCGTTCTGGTATCTGCAACTCTTTTAAATACATCATCAGATACTATCTCATAGCCTGTCGTCTTGAGGCAATCCTTAAAGCTGCACTTTGCCCAGAAGCTCTCTGATACATAGACTTCCTTAATCCACGCCTGTGGCGCTTCCAGAAACATCTTAGATCCCTCTACAATAAAAGACTGTTGTGCGCGCCGCTCCTTGGATTTCTGGCATAATGCCATTAAATTCTTCATTTTCTGATTTGAAGCGCTTGTTATCATTCTAATCTCCCTGTGTTTATTTCTTATACTTATTTCCTATGCTTTTTCCTTGTATCCAAAAGCCTCGCAGCCACATCATTGTGCGCCATGACCATGAGATGTTCTTTATCCTGAATCACATAATCCGCTGAAGGCATGATATTCATCTCCTCATCCCCACTCCTTCGGATACCCAGAATGGACACCTTGTATTTTGCAGCAATGTTAGACTCTCTGATGCTCTTGCCTACCCATTCCTGCAAAGGGCTGATCTCATAGATTCCATAAGGTCCAGGGAGATCAATATAGTCAAATATATTATCCAGGCTATAACGCTCTGCCCATTTCTCTGCAATGTCCTTATCCGGATAGATTACCTCATCCGCCCCATTGCGCAGCAGAAACTTCGCCTGAATATCCCTGGTCACTTTACTGATGACCCGCTTAGCCCCCAGTTCCTTTACCAGACTGGTAATCTCCAGACTACTCTGGAAATTCGTACCTATGCAGACAAATACAGCATCAAAATTCCTCACACCTATTGTCTTTAATACTTCTTCCCTGGTGCAGTCACCAATCTTGGAGCTGGTAGCATATGGCACCATATCCTCAATAGCTTCTTCATTCTCATCTATAATCATGACGTCATGTCCATTTTCCAGAAAGTTCTTCGCCAGATGATGACCAAAACATCCCATCCCAATAATCAATATTGATTTCATTGCGTTCTCCTATCCTACTATAATCTTTTCCTGCGGAAGCCTGATGGTATCTGATGTGTTTTTCTGGGCAAATACCAGTGCAAAAGACAAACTTCCCAATCGCCCACAATACATTAATACAATCAGAATCAACCGTGACACGGTGTTCAAATCTCTGGTTATACCCGTACTCATTCCTACTGTGTTGATTGCTGAGAATACTTCCAACAGCACATCTGCCATATCAAAAGGCTGCATCGCCATAATGATGACCGCTGCCAGCGCAGCCAGCATAAAATTCGTCACTACAACTGCATTTGCCTTCTTTACCACATCATCTGTCAGTCGTCTTCCAAACAGATTGATATCTTCGTGATTTCGTATCATTGCCACAGCATACAGAAGCAATACCACAATCGTTGTCGTCTTGGCACCACCTGCTGTAGAGCCTGGGCTTCCGCCTATAAACATCAGCAATATCGTCAGCATTTTCCCTGCATTGGAAAGTCCTGCCACATCTGTGGTATTAAACCCTGCCGTTCTTGGTGTTACAGAGCAAAAGGCTGCACCCAATGCTTTTTCCACCGGAGTTAATCCAGCCAGTACTCCATGACTCTCAAGAACCAGAAAAACAATCGTTGCAATGACCGTCAACCCGATTGTAAACGTTAAAACAATCTTCGTATGAAGCAGATATTTCTTAAAATGCCATTTGTTACGCATCAGGTCATCCCATACAATAAAGCCGATACCTCCGGTCAGAATCAGGAACATGACCACCATATTGACCAGAACATCTCCTTCAAAGGACACCAATGACGCATAAGCCTCTTCATATCCCATCAGGTCAAATCCTGCATTGCAAAAAGCAGACACTGCATGAAAAATAGAAAAAGCAATTCCACGCTGTAATCCGAATCGTGGAATAAACCTAGTCGATAACAGCAGTGCTCCGATTCCTTCTATTAAAAAAGTTCCCTGCACAATCTTCCGTGCAAGTCTTACCACCCCTGCTATCTCCATGGAATTCACACTTTCCTGCAGATTCTCACGCTGTTTTAAGCCTATCTTCTTCTTCAGGATAATAGAGATATAGACACCTATCGTCATAAATCCCAGTCCGCCTATCTGAATCAACGTGAAAATCACGATAATTCCAAACGTAGTCCAGTTCTGATATGTGTCTGCTACGATCAGCCCTGTCACACAAGTCGCTGAAGTCGCTGTAAAAAGTGCATTCATGATATTGGGTTGCCCTGAGCGCACGGAAATTGGCAGACTCAACAGCATTGTACCAATCATTATAATCAAAGCAAATCCTAACGCAACCAGTCTGGTAGTTGAACGTTTAATTTTGTTTTTATTTTGTTTTTTCAACTCCCTGTTATCTCCTTTATACGGTGTACTAGGCTCATTATAGCAATCCACCCTAACAAAAACAATCCGAAAATAAGAATCTTATCTTCGGATTGTATCATTGCATTTTATTTATTAAACCAGATTATCTGGATAACTTTCTGCAGATATCGTACTGATATTCGTTAATTGTCTTCTCCATGTTCAATGCTTCTTCAATGTCGAAGTCCACAAATTCGCCATGTTTGTATGCTACAACACGGTTGGACTTACCTGCACACAAAATATCTGCTGCATATGCACCCATGATAGAAGCATAGAAACGGTCTTTACATGTAGGGCTGCCGCCACGCTGTAAGTAGCCAAGAATTGTTGCACGAGTCTCAATACCTGTAGCTGCTTCAATTCTCTTAGCCATAGATGTGGAATGTCCAATACCTTCTGCATTTACAATGATATGGTGAGTCTTACCACGTTTTCTGCTGGCAATGATATTGTTAATCAGTTCCTGCTCGTTATAATCATATTTCTCAGGAAGAAGGATATCCTCTGCACCATTTGCTACGCCTGTCCACAGAGCAATGTAACCTGCGTTACGTCCCATAACTTCGATGATAGAACATCTCTCATGGGATGAAGAGGTATCTCTTACCTTATCAATGGCTTCCATCGCTGTGTTGATTGCTGTATCAAATCCAATGGTATATTCTGTACATGCAATATCAAGGTCGATTGTACCAGGAAGACCAATGGTATTGATTCCATTTCTTGCAAGTGCCTGCGCACCACGATAAGAACCGTCACCACCAATTACTACCAAGCCATCGATACCGTGCTTTCTACAGATGTCTGCTGCATGGGCCTGTACATCCGGCTCCTTGAATTCCAGACAACGAGCTGTACCAAGAATTGTACCACCACGCTGAATAATATCAGAAACGTTCTGCTTCTGCATGTCAACGATCTCTTCATTTAAAAGACCTGCGTAACCTCTCTTAATACCCTTTACCGTAACGCCATTAGAAATAGCTTTTCTAACAACTGCACGGATTGCTGCATTCATACCCGGTGCATCTCCACCACTTGTCAACACACCAATGCACTTAATCTCTTTGGACATGATAATACCTCCTATGCATATATAACATAAACATTGTTATTTTTTTCTCATTCACCTTCTTATTTTAATCTATTTTATTCCAGATTACAATATAATTTGATAAAAAATTATCAAGTCTGGGGAAATATCTTATTTATTCCGTAGCTCTGTCATACTGAGTCTGGACACTCATGAGTTTCAATACTGCATCTATATGCTTCATAGCTTCTCGACTGGGATTATATTCCTTATTCGTTCTCATCTGTATAAAATAGTCTGCTACTAGCCTGAAATTACTCTGAAACATTGCCACCTGTTCAGACGATAAATCCCATATCCTATTATTGCGCCTGCTACATTCATGACAATATCCGTTGTCTCACTCTTCCCACAGCTCAGAGCATATTGTAGTTGGCTACCGTCAGGTTAACCTGGAGATGCAGGTAGTTAATTACCATGACTGGTCAGAGCGCTCTCTCAATTACCTATGCAGATTATTTAACAACCTCAACAAGGGCGATGACTACTGCGCTACTCTGCCAGCAATCCAGATTGGGATTCTGGATTTCACGCCTTTCCCTGAAAACCCCAGCTTCTATTCTAAAAACCTTATGATGGATACAGAAACTCACCATGTTTACAGTAGCAAATTTGCAATTCATGTGTTAGACTTAAAGCAGATAAATAATGCTTCCAGCGAAGATAAGCACTGGGGATTGGACAATTGGGCGAAGCTTTTTAAAGCTGCTACTTGGGAGGATGTTAAGATGATCGCAGCAAATAATAAATATCTTACAGAAGCCGCTAACACCATGTACGAACTATACTCTGACCGTGAAATGCGTCGTCAGATGGAGAACCGTGAAGATTTCATCCGCCGCCAGAAGCGTGACCAACGGATGCTGAAGGATCAGGCAGATATCATTGCTGAAAAGGATTCTGCTTTAGCCAGACAGGCTGACGAAATTGCAAGACTTCGAGCACAAATTGAGACTTTGAAAAAATCTCTATAGATACACATCACTATATTGTAAATGATATAAGGCAGCATTTATAGCCGCTGCCTTATATGTATAACATTCCTTATATTACTTGCGAAATCTCTTCAGAACATTTCTACTGCATCCTATATGGAATAGACTCAATATATTGCAGCTTAAATCATTTCCAGTATAATTCCAGTTTCTGCTGTGCTTCCTGCTCTGTCATGGAAAACTTCTTAACAAGCTGCATCTTTACTGCTTCTGCGGATACACCCAGTTCCTGGCAGGACTCTACCATGGCTTGAATGCCCTCGGCTCTTCCTTTACTGATTGCATTATCCAATACCTCGCACATCGTCTTCACCTCTCCCTGCGCACCATTCTGCATCTCTTCAAACCTGTCATCCTGAGTCAGGACACTCATGAGTTTCAATACTGCATCCACATGCTTCATGACTTCCTGACTGGGATTATATTCCTTATTCGTTCTCATCTGTACAAAATAGTCTGCCACTATCCTGAAATCGCTCTGAAACATTGCCACCTGTTCAGGCAATAAATATGCTATCTCAAATACATGTATCTTATAATCATTCACATATTGACTTAATTCCTTAGGAATGTTCTTAAAACATTCCCTTAAACTTCTCGGCTTATCCCAATGTTCCATTCCAAAATACAGTACAATGGAAATCACCGGATATTTCTCTTCATTCTCATGTTCTTTAAGTATCTGGCTTCGGTAAGCAGCTCCATCATATCCTATCATTCTAAGTGGCATGTATGGGTGAGCATCCGTCTGATTCTCCAGTCCAAGCAACGCTATCTTGATATACCCGTATTTCCAGAACTTGGCTATGTCCCTCTCCTGCTCATGAACTTTCTTATCAGCTTTATAAATAGTCTTGTTCCCATCCGCTTCCAGATGCTCCTGCAGAATGACCTGTTTACCATCACACAACAATACATTTATAATGTCAGCAAAAACATCATTGTATGCCTCCAGGTAATTCTCTGTCAGATCCTTTTCTCCCATATGTACCACTCCATCTTATATGCTTCAAATGTTATTCGTATAATACCATTCAATAGGTATAATACTATATATTTTGTGCGAAATCAATACATATGTTCGGAACTTTTGTTCTTGTTCAGATAAATAAAAACCGAACTTTATGATATTATATTATCACAAAAAGTCCGGTTTTACTATGTATATTCATTCCTTTTCTATTTTATTATCTATCCATTTACCCCATTTAAAATTAATGCTCTAGCCATTTTGAAATCCTCATATGTTGTAATTTTAAAATTCATATTAGTACATCTTATTCCTACAAATTTAAATTGTTTTTTCACTTCTTGACTCTCGCTGATTGAAATTGCTGGCATTGATTCTCTTTCTTTTAATATTTTTCCGTATATATACTTTGCATTAGATAAAGACATTGCTTAGCTGTTGCTGTGCTTGCAGAACTGCTGCTGGATGAGCTGGAACTGCTTGAACTGCCCGACTGGTCAATACCCAGAAGCAGTATATTGATTCTGCCTATTTTATTCTTCTTTCCTTATAGTAAATATGTTTACTACTTAAATTTAGGAAACCACATGCGTCATTTTTTGAATTTTTTATTTTTTTGGAAATGGAGTCTTTTCCTTTGTAAGACCAAGGAAATAATCTGTTGAAACATTATAGTACTGTGCAAGACGGATCAAATGTCTGATAGGCATTTCATTGGCTCCTCGCTCATATCTTGCGTACATAGTCTGTGATGTTTCAAGGATTGTCGCAATTTCCTGCTGAGTTTTATCACTATCCTCCCGCAAATTACGCATACGTATTCTATAATCCATATATATACCTTCCTTTCCCTTAGAATAACAAATGGCATTCCTTATCGGATTTTCTAGTACATATTTTTCTTACAGCAAATACGAAATATGCAATATATGGTATAATTTATTATTTTATTGTTTTGCATGGACAATTTGATATTGATATGTTAGTATGACAATATGATGGAAAAGATACGATTAATTTTAATGACAGGTTGTAATTCTTCCAAAGGCGCAGCACCTTCAGAAGAAATCACATCTGTTGAAGCAGATAGTGGTAATGCCTTAGCTGACAGCATTCAGACTATTCTGGATGATAAAGAATATTATCCTGACATTACTTCTATTGAAGTAACATCTGATTACACACTGTTTACAATCACGCTGGAGTCTGATGTCATGAATACATATGAATCCATGTTAGTCATGTCATTCTACACAGCAGGCAATGAACAGCAGATTGCTGCCGGAGTGTCACCAGAAGATGCTAAGACCACTGTCCGGTATATTAACGGTTCCACGAATGAGATTATTAGTGAAACTGATTCCTCTACGATGATAACTGAGTAAATTCTCATTGGTTATTATATCTATCCTCAAAGAAGGCGCATGCTGGAATTGCATGCGCCTTTGTGTCGTAATAATTATAGAATAACATTTACAGGAACTGTGCATACACGCTTGCCAGCACTACTGTGATCAATCCTGATACAGCGATTGACAGGCTGCTCATTGCACCTTCAATATCTCCAAGCTCCATTGCCTTGGCAGTTCCGATGGCATGGGAGGCAGAACCGATGCCTATGCCCTTTGCAATAGGTTCCTCAATGCGGAATATCTTGCATACAGCTTCTGCGAACATGTTCCCAAGAACTCCCGTAATGATAATAACGGCAACTGTGATTGTCACGATTCCTCCCAGTTCTTCGGATACGCCCATTCCAATGGCCGTGGTAATGGACTTTGGCAATAATGTGACATACTGTTCATGGGTAAGTCCAAAGAATACTGCCAGAATCAGAACGCTGGTCACACTGGTAAGCGCACCTGCAAGGATGCCTGCAAGAATTGCCTTTAGATTCTTCTTTAATATCTCCAACTGCTCATAAAGAGGCACTGCCAGGCAGACAGTAGCCGGTGTCAACAGATAGCTCAGATATTTGGCTCCATCATTATATGTATCATATTCGACACCTGTAATTGCCAGAATCACAATGATCACTGCAATGGCAATCAGCAGCGGATTAAAAATTGCCAGCTTGAATTTTCTCTTCAGCAGAACGCCCATCTCATAGGCAGCCACACTGATCATAACTCCAAAAAACAGGGAATTTCCCATTACCTCATTCATTCTTTATTCCTCTTTTCCATTCGTATTACCCACTGTGTCACTCTGCCTGCGGATGCCATGACAACGACTGTAGTTACTACCGTAATCACTGCAATAGGTATCAATATCGGTCTAAGCACATCCCAGGAACAGATTAATCCTACTCCTGCCGGAATAAACATGAGCGGCATAATCTCTATTAAGAATTTCGCTGCATCTTTCACCATGTCCAGCTTGATCATTCCTGTCATAAGTCCGGCAAACAAAAGAACAAATCCGTATACACTGGCTGGTATGGGTAGTGGAAGCAGACATTTTAATAATTCACCGCAAAAAGAAATCATCAGAATCAACATAAACTGTCTGACATATTTCATAACTTTTATCCTCCTTTTTTATGCAAAATGCATGTATTACATAGCATATCATTTTTTATGGAATATGTGTTATAAGTATATACGCTTATTTTACTATGATTTTTGTTAAACATACGTTCTTTTTATATCAAAAAAATCCCCCCGCAGGGGAAAATCTGCGGGGGGTAGAAATCATTATCCTTATCCTTCAATGGAAATGTACTTATTCTCTTCTACCTTTGGTGCATCTACCTTAGGTACGGACAATTTCAAGATACCATTTTCAAATTTTGCATGAATATCTTCTTCCTTTACTCCATCACCTACATAGAAGCTTCGACT
>ENA-ORTG01002023-ORTG01002023.1-human-gut-metagenome-genome-assembly--contig:-NODE-2023-length-17282-cov-2.631625_pt1 | contig 17282 bp, 16 predicted proteins | sample MGYA00241906_ERZ509176 | MGnify/ENA primary metagenome ERZ509176 (study PRJEB26280, sample SAMEA2338811) | human gut metagenome | biome: human gut; feature: human-associated habitat; material: faeces...
CCATACACCTTTTATTCTTCTACCTCTTCACGCCACATTTTAGCTCCTAAATGAGCTAACTTTCCGTCCAAGTTATCATAACCACGATCAATGTGATAAATATCATGGATTTCTGTCACACCATCAGCCATTAAAGCTGCGATGACAAGTCCAGCACCACAACGAAGATCTGTTGCAGTTACTTTAGAACCATGTAACTTTGTCTTTCCGTTGATAAACGCACTTGGTGTGTGTACATCAATGTCAGCACCCATCTTATTTAACTCTGCACAATGTTTGAAACGTTCTGTATAAATTGTTTCCGTTACTACAGATTGACCTTCACATTGTGTTAATAATACAGTAAATGGTTGTTGAACATCTGTGGCAAAACCTGGATATGGTTTTGTCAAGATTTCTGTACGTTTCAAAGGTTTATCTGTTTTAAATACATGAATAAAATCCGAACCAACTTCCATATTGATTCCCACTTCTTGAAGTTTCATAACAATGGCTTCCAAGTGTTGAGGAATAATATTTTCGATGCGCATGTCATTGGCCATAGCGGCTGCCATAATCACATAAGTTGCTGCTTCAATACGATCTGGAATGATTTCATGAATACAGCCTTTTAAATATTCAACACCATCAATCACAAGAGTACTTGTCCCCATACCATGAATTCTAGCACCCATTTTATTTAATAATGTTGCGATATCGATAATTTCAGGCTCACGTGCGGCATTTTCAATAACCGTTCTACCTTTTGCGTAAACAGCTGCCATCATAATGTTGATTGTAGCTCCTACACTCGAAATATCTAAGAAAATATTTGTTCCTTTTAATTCTTTCGCATCCAATATATAACATCCATTTTCATATTGAATATTTGCACCCAAAGCCTCAAACCCTTTTAAGTGCAAATCAATAGGTCTTGGACCTAAGTAACATCCACCAGGCATCTTAATTTCTGCATGCCCAAATTTTCCTAACAAAGCTCCCATAAAATAGTAGCTTGCTCTTAATTTAGAAACAGCTTTAGATACCATAGGAATATTTTCCATATGAGTAGGATATATAATGTTTCTTCATCTCGTTTTTCAACATAAACACCAAGTTCATTTAATAAAACGATCAAAGACTGTACATCTGAAATATTAGGTACACCATAAATTGTAACCGGCTCATTTCCTAAAACGCATGCTGGAATTAAAGCCACAGTCGCATTCTTTGAACCACTAATACGTACTGTTCCATTTAAATCATGTCCACCTTCAATTTTAATGACTTTTTCCATTCATTTTCCCCCATTTCAAGGTAATGCCTATCTATTATAGCCTATTCAATCCGGATAATCTAGAAAAATATTGTAAATTCCAAAAGCCATCTATTTTAAATGTTTTTCCATCCAATTTGTGATTTCATTTAAACGACGCAAACGATGTTGAGGAAGTCCCGTACGTGATAAATCATGATTTTCACCATGGAACAAGCACATGCGAGCTTCAATATTCTGATCTAATAAAGCATTCAACATTTGTAGGCCTTCACAAAGTGGACAACGATAATCCTCATCAGAGTGAATAAACAATGTTGGTGTTTTCACATTACGTGCATATTTCAATGGTGAATGCCACCACAATTTTTCTGGATTTTCATCATATGTAGCAGATTGTTGATCTTGTGCAAAGTATGGCCCAATATCACTTGTCTGAGAGAATGAGATCCAGTTGGCAATACTTCTTTGACTAGCAGCACACGCAAAACGATCCGTATGACCAATGATCCAGTTTGTCATAAATCCACCATAGCTTCCACCAGTTACACCAACTCTGCTTGAATCAATTTGAGGATATGTTTCTAAGACTGTATCTGTAAACTGCATCAATTCATCATAATCAATCGTTCCATATTTTCCACGAATGTCCATAAACTCGTTGCCACGTCCATCTGAACCATGAATATTACAGAAGAATACAAAGTATCCCTTACTTGCCCACACTTGCATTTCATGATAGAACACTTTTCCATATACTGTTTTAGGTCCACCATGAATATCTAAAATAGCCGGATATTTTTTTGTTTCATCATAATCTTTAGGCAATAATACCCATCCTGTTAAATCTTCACCAAAATTAACTTCTACAGGATCTGCCACATATGTATCTTCCATTTTATTAAAATCAGATAATTGAACGGCTTTACCATCTACAACTTTATACAATTGTTGAAGACTTGCCACATCAGCTCCAATAAAATATAATGTGTCATCTTCAAATGCGAAAGATTGAATTGTTCCTGACCATTCAAATACAAGTTCAATGTTTCCATTTTCTAATTTATACAAATTATTGTGATCATAGATCGTAGAAACAAAATATAACGCATCTTTATTTACTAGAGTCGCATTACCTGCAACTAAAGCACAATCTGTACCTACACTGTTTCCAACACATTCTTGCCAATCAGCAATTAAATTAAAGTCTTGATCAAAGAATTTTGGATTCTCATTCAAACCATATTTTTCATGTGTGCTTGCGATAAGAACCAATTTACCATCCATAAAATCAAAACTTTGGATACTTCTTTCCTTAGCATCTACAACTGTACTTACAGAGCCATCATATTTATAAAGATTTTCATATAAAGCTTGTTTTCTTGTCCAATTTTGTCCTGTATAATACAAAGCACCATCATGAATCTTTGCGTTTGACACATCAAAAGTACCTTCTGTAACGCAAACAAGTTCTTTTGTGTCTAAATTATATGTATATAAATGCATACGATGTTTATTGGTGATTCCCTGACCATTCATATAGAAAGGAATCTCATCAAACACTTCATAATCACTTTCTTCTTCAACAAGTTTTTCTTTAGTCATCAAAACCAAAGTATTCTCGTTTAAATATCCCAAAATATTCATTCCTGGTTTATCAAAGCGAGCAATTTCTTTGGCTTCTCCACCATTCAATGCCAAACGATATAAAGATGTAGATTTTTCAGAGGATAATTTTTCTTATGTTTATGTTAATGGTAATCCAAATTTGTATTTAGAGGTATCTAATAGTTATGGCGCAGTTTTGATAGTTCCTAAGTCAATTCATGTGCTTGTAAATGATTCTGTATATGTTTCTGATATAGAGCCCGGTTCTAATGTGCGTCAAGAAATCCCTCTGGGTTCTGAATTTCCCAATATTCATAAGCATTGTCTTTTTCAGCTGCTACTCCATCAACAAAAACTTTTACTCCATCTTTCACTTTTAAATTTCCATAAAAGTGATAAGACAATAAATCATTAATTTCAACTGACTTCATATATTTCCCCTCCAAATTATGCAAAAAGCAGGCTTAAAGCCTGCTTTATTTAAAAACTTTAATTATTCAGCTTTTCCAGCAGAACCAACGCAGTTTTCCATCATTTCTTTACATAATGCTGTGATTGCATCAGCACCTGGTTTTAATAATTTACGTGGATCGTATCCTTTTCCTTCTTGGTCTTTTCCAGCTTCGATGTATTTACGAGTTGCTTCAGCAAATACTAACTGACATTCAGTATTAACGTTAACTTTAGAAACACCTAATGTGATAGCTTTTTGAACTTGTTCACGAGGGATTCCTGAACCACCGTGTAATACTAATGGTTTTCCGTTTGTTACGTTTTGGATTTCTTCTAAACGATCAAAGTTTAATCCAGCCCAGTTTGCAGGATATTTACCGTGGATATTTCCGATACCAGCTGCTAAGAAGTCTACACCTAAGTCAGCGATAGTTTTACATTCTTGAGGGTCAGCTAATTCACCAGCAGATATGACACCGTCTTCTTCTCCACCGATTCCACCAACTTCACATTCAATTGATAATCCTTTTGAGTGTGCTAAGGCGATCATTTCTTTTGATTTTTCTAAGTTTTCTTCAAATGCATAGTGAGAACCATCGAACATTACAGAAGTAAATCCTGCTTCGATAGCAGCTTTTGCACCTTCATATGAACCGTGGTCCAAGTGTAAAGCTACAGGAACTGTAATTCCCATTGCATCGTGGATTTCTTTTACCATAGCAGCAACTGTTTTGAAACCACACATGTATTTAGCAGCACCTTCAGATACTCCTAACATAACTGGTGATTTAGCTTCTTCAGCAGCAGCTAAGATAGCTTTTGTCCATTCCAAGTTATTGATGTTGAAAGCACCAATCGCATAGTGCCCTTCGTGAGCTTTGTTGATCATTTCAGTAGCAGATACTAACATTACTCTATTCCTCCTTTAAACATTTCTGTCATAACTATTCTACTCCATAACGCCTAATTTGAAAAGTGAAATTATTAACTAACGACGTGATTTTCCGGATAATTCAACTGGTTTGGACAAAGTACGAATTCTTTCTAGAATTCTTAGACTCGCAATTGTATTATTCGGTTTATTCACAAGACGATACTGCTGTTCTAGTTCTTCCATTGAATAATTTGATGTAAAGTATGTTTTCATTCCTTTATTCATACGCTCATCTAAAACAGGAAGTAAGATTTCATCTCGCGTCCATTGCGTAATACTTTCAGCTCCAATATCATCTAAAACCAAAACATCACTGTAGCGTAAATGGTTCATCACCCTTTGACGATATTCATTATCTGTCATAAACTGTTTCAATTCCTGAATCAATAATGGAACCTGTACAAAAGAAACACTCTTATTATTTTTGGCATAGTAATTACAGATTCCCTTCATTAAATAAGACTTTCCAGTCCCTGGATTTCCATATAAATACACACCTTGATTTAGTGGTATACTACTCACACTTTGGGTATAAGCTGCCATATAATCTTTTTCTTTGGCAGCACTTAAAAAGCAGGCATCATTTAAATCGATTAAATAATCATTTAAAGACATATGAGAGAAGCGAAATTTACTTTGATGAGCCAATTGCTGATCTCGTTTTTGTTCATACTGACAAGAAGCATAATATTCATTCAAGAAACCAGAATCGTCAATTTTTAATTTTGTAGCCTTACCACGAATCTTCTGTACACAATAATCCAATCCTTTACAGTTTCTACATGCGCTCACACTCTTGATCCACTGCAACAAAGCGCCACTATTTTCTTCTACAAAAGATGCATCTAAATGATTCTGCTCAAGAAATATTTGAATCCATTCATTCTCTTTTAAACGAGCAATATTCTTTTGTCTTTCCATCATTTGCTCTTCTGAAAGTTTAATATTTAAATTCACTACAACTTACCTTCTTTCAACATCTTTTGAAGTTCTAACATCTCCTGTTGGATTTGCGTATCTGATTTTTCTTCCTTTTGCGTATAGAACTTCTCATCAAGTACAACCTTTTCTTCTTTTTTCTCTCTTTTATTTTCTGTTGGCGCTTGGTTGATAATTTCCAATGCTTTCTTCCTAGAATCCACGCCCAGGCGAACCCAGCTTGCCGCAACTTTTTCAACGTAATTTCTAGAAAATTGTTGATGTGTTTGCTGCAAAGTATACTCAATCAAAGTATTCACAACTTCAACTGAAAGCTGGAATTGTGTGCATAAACGTTCAATCAATGACTGATCCGATTTCACAACAGGAATACCATTTTGTTTATTCTGCAAGAATTTAACAGGTGGCATCTGATATGGATCTTTACTTGTTTCCATAACCTTACGATTACGCATAACCATCTCTTTTAATTTGTCCAAATCAAATACATGTGTTGAAGGATTAATACTTCTTTGCACGTATCTACGCATATCTTTGGCATCAATTCCATATATTTGTGCCATCTGTGCAATACGATCTAAATTTTCATTAGTTCGATAACGTACCGGAAAAACCCGATCCATCCCTTTGAAGAGTGTCGCAAAATCAAAATCATATTTTTGTTTGATTGTCGGTTTCACCTTTTCGTACGCAATCTCTTTAGATTCGTTCCACGAATCTAAAATTGAAACATCCAAAGGACTTTCTACTTTGGTATATACAGAAGAAATCGTCTTATCTTTATGAAGCATTGCCTTTATTTTATCAAAACACTTTGATCCTACACTTGCCAAATACAATCTTGAATACGTATCGTGACATAAAAATTTATCTGGTAATAATGGAGCATACAATAAAATCAACATGTCATCTTCATGAACATAGGTTTCAATTAAATGATATTGCTCTAAATAATTTCGTGCCTTATCAAATTGTGAAGCATTTATATTCAACAGTAAATATACGTCTTCTAATTCAACAGAATTTTGAATAGAACCTAAAAATTCATATAGACAAATTGAACTTTTACCCATCAAAGGACCATACAACAAATGCAAAGATTGTCTTTGTTCAACAGATAAATGTTCTATGCAACGCACTTCAATCGCCATGTACCTTCTCCTCTTTTAATGCTTCTTCTATTTGTTTATGCAGCTGTTCTACTGTACCATTATTTTGCAGTACAATATCACTTTTTGCCATCTTCTCTTCCGGATTCATCTGTGATACAAGTCTTGCCAAAGCTTGTTCCCTAGTAAAATTGCGATAGGTTTGTAGGCGCGATAAGGCTACATCTAAATCAGCCACAACGCACCATATTGAATCAAAATGATCTTGTGCAGAAATCTCAAATAAAATTGGCATTTCCACAAAAACAATCGAACTCTCTTGTTCATAAATCCATTTATGCATCTGTTCAAAAATCAAAGGATGCAAGATGGCTTCCACTTGTTTTCTATGTTCTGCCTTAGAAAACATATATGAAGCTAAATTTTCCTTAATGATTTGTCCATTTGAATCCAATTCAACAATGCGCAAATCATTTAATTTCTGATAACCCAAATTTCCCTTTTTTAATAAATCCGCATTGACCTGATCACAATCTAAAACAGGATATTTTTTTCTTAAATATCGAGAAATCTCACTCTTTCCTGAACCCATAGATCCAGTGATTCCTATTACTTTCTTTTTTGACAATTTGGACATAGATAAGTCCCCCTTTGTGATACAGTTAATTTTTTAATAGCATGATGACACACTTTACATTGTGTTTGATCATGTACATTCAAATAGAGTTGAAAACGTCCCGTTACCCCTAAACTTGAGGTATAAGAACGGATGGTTGTTCCACCAAAACGTGTAGCTCCCTGCAAGATTCGCTTTGTCTGAAAAACTATTTTCTCACAATCTTTCTTTGAAAGCTTTGAGGCACGGCTTCTAGGATCTAATCCTGAGGCAAAACATATCTCATCCGCATAAATATTTCCAACACCTGCCATAATCGATTGATCTAACAGGCAGGATTTCAAATTTCGTTTTAACGAATGAACACAGGTATAGAAATACATTCCATTCACTCTTTCATCCATATAATCATATCCAACATTTTTAAAACAAGGATATGCATGAATATCTTCTTTTTTAGGATACAAATACATTCTTCCAAATTTTCTTGTATCATGATACGACATATAGGTTCCACTATTTAATTTAAATACTATATGAATATGTTTATTCTCACAAAGCATATTATAAAGATAAAATTTACCTTCCATTCTTAAGTGAACAACTAGATCATAGTCATCCAGACCAAAAATCAAATATTTTCCAAGTCGATTAAACGAATGGAATGTTTGCCCAATTAATTGATTTTTAAAAGTTTCTACTTCTACATTATCAATAATCTTAGGATAATATATCAATACATCTTCAATTGAAACATCTTTAATTTGTGCTTCCAACGTACTTAATACGGTTTGTACTTCTGGTGCTTCCGGCATTATTTTGCCTCATACCATGACTTTCCAACACTAATACTTGCCTTTAATGGAACCTTTAATTCCATTGCACTTTCCATTGTTTCTTTGACAAGTTTTTGCATCAAGTCCAATTCTTCATCTGGCACTAAGAAAATCAATTCATCATGGATTTGAAGAAGCATTTTTGATTTTACATCGGCATCCTTTAAAGCTTGATCCATTTTCAACATCGCAATCTTGATCAAATCGGCTGCACTACCTTGAATTGGTGCATTCATGGCAGCTCGCTTACCAAATTCTCGTGTCATAAAATTCTTATCGTTGATTTCAGGAATCTCTCTTCTTCTGTGGAATAATGTTTCGACATATCCATGTTCTTTACAGAAATCAATCAATTGATTCATATATTCGTGAATCTGAGGATAACTTTCAAAGTACATCTTCATAAATTCACCCGCTTCTTTTCGTGTGATATTTAATTGTGAAGATAAACCAAATTCAGTTTGTCCATATACAATACCAAAGTTAACTGTCTTGGCAATTCTTCTTTTATGTTCATCTACCTCTTCTGGTGAACACCCAAAAATTAAAGTTGCCGTTTTTGTATGAATATCCAAACCTTCATTAAACGCTTTTATCATGTGATCCTCATTGGCCATATGTGCCAACATTCTTAATTCAATCTGCGAATAATCAGCAGACAATAAGTGATAGCCATCTTCGGCGACAAACGCCTTACGAATTTCTTTACCTAACTCATCCCGAATACTAATATTTTGTAAGTTTGGTTCACTACTTGAAAGTCTTCCAGTTTGTGTCATTGTCTGATTAAAAGAAGTATGAATCTTTTGATCCGAACGAATATGTTTTTTCAAACCATCAATATATGTACTGGATACCTTCGCAATTTTTCGATACTCAAGAATATCATCAATGATTGGATGTTTTCCACGAAGCTTCTCTAATACATCTGCGGATGTTGAACGTTTTTTTCCACCTGAACTTAAGTTCAACTCATCAAATAAGACATTCGCCAATTGTTTTGGTGAATTGATATTAAAAATCATACCTGCATGTGAGTAGATTTTTTGAGCAAGAGCATCCAATTTCTCGTTTAATAAAGCTCCATACTCATCTAAAAAACTTTCTTGAATCGAAATACCTTCTTGTTCCATTGAAAACAAGACATGTGTTAATGGCATTTCAATATCTTCATATAAAGACAATACATTTTCTTCTTTTAAAGAAGCACGAAGCTTATCCTTTTTTTCATATAGTTGCTGAGTCAAACTATGATAGATTGCCTTTTCTCTTTCCAAACTATAAGCAGGCTCCTCTTTTGTCTTCTTAGATACATCATGGAAAGATTCTGGAAGGTGAATTTGAAGTGCTTCTAAGACTGCATCACTATCTGTTGCGGTAGAATTCAATAAGAATCCAGCAATATGCAAGTCATTACTAAAAGTATTCCATTTAAATCCATAGCGATCTAATAGATGCATCATTTCCTTTGTATCCCATGTACTCATTTCTTTTGTTTCCAACAATGTTTTAAAGTTTGTATCCTCTAATGCGTTTTCTACTGAAATATAATAAACAGTTTTATCTTTTGGAATCATAAAACCATACAATTTTTGATCTAAATAAGGCTCTTGAGTACATACTGGCATAACCATAACGTCATCCATATTTTCAAATTCAAAATGGTCCACTTCTTTTAAAGGCCATTTTTCCTCTTTAGTCTGTTTCGTACGATTTACCAATGATCGCATTTCATATTTTTCATAGAATGCATTCACATTATCTTGAATTCCTGTAAACTCACAATCGCATAATTCAAATGGCAATTCCATCTTTGTATAAATAGTAGCCAATTCTAAAGACATGAAGGCATTATCTTTATCTTTTTCTAGCTTTTCTTTTAATTTTCCTTTTACTTCATCAATATGAGCATAAACATTTTCTACAGTGGAATATTGATTCAATAAACGCAAGGCTGTCTTTTCACCAACACCGGCTACGCCTGGAATATTATCGGCTGTATCACCCATTAATCCTTTCATATCAATAACTTGACTTGGAGTAATTCCATACGTATCCATTAAATTTTGTTCGTCCATTAGATCCATTTCACTTAAGCCCTTTTTCATCAAAAGAACATGTGTACTTGAATCAATCAACTGTAATAAATCACGATCACTAGTCAGAATTGTAGTTTGAACATCTTTGCAGCATTTGGCCATGCTTCCAATAATGTCATCAGCTTCATAACCTTCTTGTTCATAACGTTTGATTCCAGCCGCATCCAAGTATTCTCTAACAATTGGAAATTGAACAATCAATTCTTCATCCAATGGTTTTCGTGTTCCTTTATACGCTTCAAATTGTTTGTGTCTAAACGTAGGTTTTCCTGCATCCCAAGCCACTAAAATCTTATCTGGTTCAATAATGTCAATTGCCTTGTTCAACATCATCACAAAGCCATAAACCGCATTGGTTGGAATGCCATTGGATGTAGTCATTCTATGTGTATATAACGTTGCATAATATGCACGAAATAGCATGGAGTTTCCATCTAATAATAATAGTTTTTTCATACGCGTACCTCTTTTCTTCTATTTTAACATATATGAAAAGAAGGAAACGAATCCCTGACTCATTTCCTTCGAATATTTTGCATTTTCAACTTTTCCATCCGCTTAAATCGAATATCTTTGATTGTCGCATATCGCATGAATACTGTAATAATATAGATCAACACGAATATAGCCACACCATTAAAAATCAATGTCAAAGCTTCAACGTGAATAAACCATTTCACAAAGCTCATTGTGAGATATCCGAAGATCTTTGCGCCAAAAAAACAAATTAAATCATTCGCAAACATCATTAGGAATACAATACCAAATTGTACCCAGTGATCTTGATCCATCGCTTCTTGAAAAAAGCCAATAGCCCAGCCAAACAAGCCAAACAAAAGCATCTTAACAAGCCAGTCTGAAGTAAAAAACATTCCCACACAAAGGCCACATAAACAAGCATATAGAAACCGATTTAAACTTCTTTCATGAAACACTACTAATAGACATCCACAAAAACATAGATGGCTAACTAAAGATAGTGAGGAATATGTAAAATCAACGCCAAACAAAGAAGCAATCAATTGATCTAACATAGCTAAAATGGCTAAGAAAATAAATGAATAACGTTCCTTATTTATCATTTACTCTCCTCTTTTCCAATCACAAGACAATAGTCAAAACTTTTCATATTGGATACAGGTGATACATAGACAGTTGAAATAATGGAGTCATCATTTAAAGATACATCTTTTACTTCACCTATCAAAATTCCACTCGGATAATTTCCACCCTTACCACTTGTCGCAACTTTTTGTCCTTTTGTGACAATCGCATCATTGTCAAATAAAGATACTCGATATGCCTTTTTTTCTGTATCATACGATTGTAAAACACCTTCTACACTTGTACCATCTTCCAAAGACATCTTTATCGCAATATCATTACTTAAATGTTGGCTTGTCAACAATTGTACAGTGCTCGTCATTGTTTGAACACTTTCAACCAAGCCAATGGCACCATCACTTGTTGCCACAAGCATATTCTTTTCTACCCCTTGTTTTTTGCCAGCTGAAATTGTCACTGTCTGCAACCACGAATCACTTGAACGTTCTAAAACAGATACACTGATTGTTTTAGCATCCCCAAATCCGCCTTTCATTTCAAGCAACCCTTCAAGTTGTTTATTTTTATTTCTTTCATCTTCATATGCCGTCTGATAATTCTTTTGTTCTGCCAATTGTTTTGACAAATATTCATTATCATCATAAGCATGCCAAAGATTCGCAAAATCATTAACTGCATTTCCGATTGAAGACAGCGGATATTGAATTAATCCATATTTTAAGTATGTCCATGCACTATATCCAATATTCGTGATGGAGTTTTGTCTTAAGCCAAACATTGCACATGCTAGTATACATAAAACGACAATTGTCGTAAGTAATCTTTTTTGAATTCGAGTAAATTTACGCATAATATCCCCCAAACTAACTTATATTATAGCGATAAAGCCTCCTTCTTTCAATCGAGATATTTATGCTCTTTAAACGAATAATATTGATTTTGTCCTACAATAATGTGATCAATTAAATTCACTCCCATTGTCATTGCGACATGAACCATTTTATAGGTTACCTCAAAATCTGCTTTGGATGGTGTACAATCACCAGAAGGATGATTATGGGCAATCAAAACGGAGTTTGCGTTTTGAAGAAAAGCCTCTTTAAACACTTCTCTAGGATGTACTACACTTTCATTCAAGGTTCCCTTAAACAAAACACGATGAGAAATGAGTTTACTTTTTGTATCTAAATACAGAGCAATAAAACATTCTTGTGGCAAAGAGCCATACTCAAATTCAAACCATTCAATCACATCTTCAGGTCTCATAATGGAGGCATGATATACCTTTGATCTAATGACACGTTTACTGAGTTCCACACTTGCCAGAAGCTGTAAAGCTTTAACTTCTCGTATTCCTTGAATCTGCATCAATGTATTTACATGCATTGACATTAATTTTGATAAACCTTCACTTTCTTTCAATACATCGGATGCAATTTCGAATACGGAACGATTTTTATTCCCGCTTTGAAGAATCAAGGCAACCAACTCTAAATCGCTCAAAGATTCTAAGCCATAGCGTAGCGCTTTTTCTCGTGGGCGCTGTTCCACTTCCATCTCTTTTACCTTCATATACTCTTATACGAAAAAAAATACACTTTTTTTAATTTATTTTACTTTTTTGCTTGCAAAGTACAGAATCACATGGTATATTATTTAAGCGTCAAGCAAACATGGCGGTTGTGGTGAAGTTGGTTAACACAGCGGATTGTGGCTCCGTCACGCGCGCGTTCGAATCGCGTCAGCCGCCCCACTAAGATTTTTAAGTTTCGAGAGATCGAAGCTTTTTTATTTACTTTTTTTAAATTTATTTGTATATTAGGAACATGAAAAAATTATTACTCATACTTTTAAGTCTTACATTATGCGCGTGTCAAGCACCAACAAAGAGTACAACTTCGACTTCAAAAAAAGCTTGTGATGTAACAAGCGAAGAAGAAAAGTGCAACGAAAAAGACAATACTAAAACAAATTTTAATGAAATTAACTTTGATGAAGCCATTCAATACTTCACTCAAGAAAAATCGGGTATTTTATATTTCGGATTTTCAAGTTGTCCTTGGTGCAAAGAAGCTAAACCCATTTTAAAGAAAGTCGCAAAAGACAATGGAATCGACATCCAATATGTAAAAGTAAGAGACGAAGAAAAGAATCGTCTTTATACAGATGAGCAAAAAGCGATTATTGAACCATATATCCAAGATTATATGTCAAATAACGATGAAGGTATTCTAACCTTATATGTTCCTCTAGTGTTAGTTGTAAAGAATGGAAAAGTCATTGATGGACATGAAGGAACATTAGAAAGTCATGATGCGACCGAAAGAAAAATGACAAACGATGAAAAAGAGCAACTAACAAAAATCTATACAAAATTAATGAGTGAAGCAAAATAAACTAGCTTCACTCATTTTATTTTCTTCGTATTTTGACTTGATCATCCAAATTCAAATGTCCAATCAATAAACTAGAGTTCACATCATGCATCTTATAGTTTGATACAATTTGTTTGGAATCAAAATTGGCGTAGCAATATTTGCATCCGTGTAAACATGAATTATAAGCACCAACATCCACCATATTCACACAATGGCAGTCCCTTGCCTTCCACTCTTTAAAAAGCTTGCCCGTTCTTTCAAAAGCATATTTAATGCTGATGCAGCAATCCTTTTCATCACCAATATGATATTTATTTTCCATACAACTAACAATCTTCATATCATTCTTTTCAAAAGCTTCTTTTAACTTAAGATATTCCTCATTAGAGGGTTCATGATAATCCAAATGATTATTTCTAACATTTTTATAATCATCCACAAAAGAGACAATCATTTTAGATACATATCCTTTTAACATTGCGCATAATTTATTAAAGGCACGAACATGATAATCAACATTATATTTGGAATTCAAAAGGATTGGATCATATCGCACACATACATTTTCTTTTCCTAGATAAGAAGACAGTTTTTGAACACACGCAATGATTTCTCCTTTATCAGGTACTTGAGGTTCCATATCTTTAAAGTATCCAGTGATGGTAACTTGTAACTGAATGGGCACAGAAAATACATGTATTGTATCAAGCAATGGCAATGGATTTTTTGTACAAAATACAATCATATCTACATCCGATACAAAGATACGATTGACAAGTTTTGGATTAAAAGGATTTCTTACATCAAAATATCCTTCATTCCAGCGGTTCACAAACCAATCCATATAATATGCTACAATATCTGTTCTTCCACTCGCATTAATAATCATAGTTTTATTAAACTAAGAAACAAAATAATAGTCAATATAAAAAAAAGTCATCCTAAGATGACTTAAATTTCTAAATGGCGGTCCAGATGGGACTCGAACCCACGATCTCCTCCGTGACAGGGAGGCATGTTAACCACTACACCACTGGACCATAATTTTCCAAAAATAAGATGGCGGAGAAGGAGAGATTTGAACTCTCGCGCCAGTTTCCCGACCTATACCCTTAGCAGGGGCACCTCTTCAGCCACTTGAGTACTTCTCCAAGAATATTTCCAGAATACTTATTTTTTAGAACAACCTGCGTTATCCGTAACGCCCGTTTATAATAACATGGATAAAAACTTATTGCAAGCAAATTTTTTAAAAAAGATAAAAAAAATTTAGAGGTCAATTTTTGACCTCTAAACTCTTACTTTCCAAACAATGTTTTGTTGTCTACTTCAGCTTTAAATTTAGCTAAAGCTTCATCTAAAGATAATGTAACACTATCCTTTTTACCACTCTGACGAATTGTAACTGTATTGTTTTCTTGCTCTCCATCACCAACTACGATTTGGTAAGTAACCTTTTGTAGCTGTGCCTCACGAACACGATAACCCAATTTTTCGTTACGAGAATCTACTGTTGCACGCATTCCTAATGCTGTTAATGCATCACATACTTTATTTGCGTATTCAACATGTTTTTCGTGGTGTACTGGAATTACAACAAATTGACGTGGAGCTAGCCATAATGGGAAGTGTCCACCAAAGTGTTCGATCAAGATACCAATGAAACGTTCAACTGATCCATAAACTACACGGTGTAACATAATTGGAGTTTTCTTTGTTCCATCTGCATCTACATATTTACATTCGAATCTTTCAGGCAAGTTCATATCCAACTGTACAGTACCACATTGCCATACACGTCCTAAGCTATCTTTGATATGGATATCCAATTTAGGTCCATAGAATGCACCATCTCCAGGATTTACTTTATATTCTTTACCTGCATGAACACAAGCTTGTGCCAATGCTTTTTCTGAAGCATCCCAGATTTCTTCAGATCCAATATATCCACTTTCTGGACGTGTTGATAATTCAATTTCATATGGTAAACCAAATACAGAATAAATACGATCTACCAATTGTAATACTTTTTTAACTTCTTCTTCCAATTGATCAGGAGTTACAAATAAGTGCGCATCATCTTGTGTGAATGTACGCACACGGAACAATCCATTCAATGCACCACTTGCTTCGTGACGGTGTACTTGTCCTAATTCCCCTAAACGCAATGGTAAATCTTTATATGAGTGCAAAGTTGAGTTATATACTAATAAAGCTCCTGGACAGTTCATTGGTTTAATTGCGAATTCACGATCATCGACCATTGAAGTGTACATGTTGTCTTTATAGTGATCCCAGTGTCCACTCAACTCCCATAATTCTTTTGACATCATAATTGGAGTCTTAATGAATTGATATCCTTCTTTTGTATGTTCTTGATACCAGTATTGTTCCAAAATGTTACGTAAAATCATTCCATCTGGCAAGAAGATAGGCATACCTGGCGCAAATTCACTAATTGTGAATAAGCCCATTTCTTTCCCTAATTTCTTGTGATCACGTTTTTTAGCTTCTTCTAAAGCTTCTAAGTGAGCTTCCAATTCTTCTTTTGTATCGAAACAAATACCATAAACACGTTGAAGCATTTTATTGTTTGCATCACCTTTCCAGTAAGCACCAGAATGTTTCAACAATTTAAAGTTTTTACACATCTTAACAGTCTCAACGTGAGGTCCACGACATAAGTCCGCAAATTCACCTTGACGATAGATTGTAATATTTCCATCTTCTAATCCGTTGATCAAATCAATTTTATAAGGATCATCCTTGAACATTTCTAAAGCATCTTCTTTAGAGATTTCTTCACGAACAATTCTTTTTCCGTCTTTGGCAATTTTCTTCATTTCTTTTTCGATTTTTGCCAAATCCTCTTCTTTTAATTTTACATCCCCTAAATCCATATCGTAGTAGAAACCTTCAGAAATAACAGGTCCTACCCAGAATTTAGCATTTGGATATAAACGCTTAACAGCTTGAGCCATCATATGAGCACATGAGTGGTTCAACATAGATAAATGTTCATTTTCTAATACATTCACTAATTCCATTTTACTTTCCTCCATTTTTCCATATAAAAAGCGACAGCCATCAAAGGACGTCTGTCGCACGCGGTACCACCTTTGTTTATACAATTACTGTATACACCTCAAACCTTTTAACGCAAGAATTACGGCACACTTTTTCAAGGGCAATTCAAAGGTAGTAAATACATACATTCGCAAAGTGTTTTCACCAACCACACTCTCTCTACATTTGAATAGAATGTATTCATATCCTTATCACTATTGTTGCCTAGATTATAGACCGAAATACGAGGTGTGTCAAAAGAAAAACTCAAGAATTAATGACAATGTCCACCACACGAATGACTTTCGCCAGATTCATGTTTTGTACAAGTCACATCCGTTGTGAATTCTAGTTTTCCACTTAAATATTTCTTAACAGCCTCATCCGCATTTCCGGTTACTCCACCAAATGAATGGATTCCAAAACTAGCCAATGCAGTTTTAGCCCCTTGTCCAATACCACCACAAAGTACAATGTTTACATTTTGTTCTTTTAGAGCATTCGAAACACTAACGTGTCCATGTCCTTCGACTGTAATCACTTCACTCTTAATAATTTCATTATGATCGGTTTCATAGATTTTAAATTCTGAGCTATGCCCAAAATGTTGGAACACTTCTCCATCTTTATAACTGACTGCAATCCTCATACTATACCTTCTTTCCATTCCATTATATATGGTTTATCCAAATAATTGAAGGCATGAAAAAAACGCCCTTAATAGGCGTTAATAGTCTTTGGTGGAGATGAGGAGAATCGAACTCCTGTCTAAGCAAAGTCCCACGAGACAGCGTTTACAGCTTTTTCCATCTAGTTATCCAAAAGTTTCGGATGGAAACAAAAATTCTTTTGGGTTAGCTATAGTTGATTCAAAATAAGCAGCTAGCCAATACTTATTTCTATCTTCTTTTCTTTAACACTCAG
>ENA-ORTG01002057-ORTG01002057.1-human-gut-metagenome-genome-assembly--contig:-NODE-2057-length-17083-cov-9.587562_pt1 | contig 17083 bp, 7 predicted proteins | sample MGYA00241906_ERZ509176 | MGnify/ENA primary metagenome ERZ509176 (study PRJEB26280, sample SAMEA2338811) | human gut metagenome | biome: human gut; feature: human-associated habitat; material: faeces...
GGGCGAAGAAGCCGGAAACACCGGCGAAGCAGATGAAAACCTGCCGGAAACGGAGCTTGACCTCGGCGCAGTGCTGACGTGGTACAAGTACGGTTCGCAGGCAAGCTCCATGGTCTGTGCGCCCGGAGAATCTGTCGGTAAACGCGTGCTGCTTGCCCAGCTGGACGGCGGCAGACTGCGCTATGATGTTGACCTCACCGGTCTCGACGCAGACGACGCGGAGATCACTGGCGTGCAGGTCGCGGTCGGCAACGGCGTACCGCAGGATGCGGATATGCGCGGCGTGCTGGATATGACGCTGCCGGACGGCGCGGAGTACCAGAACTATATTCTCACCGTGCAGGCCCATGCGGCGCAGAAAAATCAGAAGGGCGAAACCGTGGAGACGGATGTGGAGTTTGCGTTCGTGCTGCGGCTGGAAAGCGGCATTGATTTGGATTTGCAGCTCACCTGGCAGCCGACCGGTCAGGCTACCTGCCCGGCCAACAGCTCTGTCAGCCGTACGGTCAAGAGCGACACGCTGACCGAGGGCAGATTTACATACGCGCTGAGCTTCCTCGGCGAAAACGCAGACGATGCGGTCATCCGCACGGCGGAATACTGGGCGACGGACGGTGAGCGCGGCGCGCTCTCGGAGTCCGGCGAAATTCAGATGGCCGCGGCAGACGGCAAGGACACGGAAACCTATTATTTCGCCGTGACCGCCGAGGTGCTGGGACAGACCATCAGCTATACATTCGTTGTAACGTATGAGGATGGCCTTGACCTCCAGCTGCAGTTCACATGGTACGAGAAATCGGTCACAGCGCAGCAGGTCCTCTGCGATGCAGACAAGCGTGCGGCGCTGACCATCAAGCACAACCAGATCAATAACAGTGAGCTTTTGTATAAGCTCGGCCTGACCGGCAGGAGCGCCGAGGACGCGCAGATCACGAGCGCCAGCTTCAACGGTGCGGCAATGAACACGGACAGCGGTTCTGTACAGATGGAATCTGCCGAAAACGGCGCGAGCTATACCGTTCTCGTGACCGCAGCGGTCAAGGAACGCACGGTGAACTTCACAATTACGATTCGCTACCAGAGCGACGTGAGCATGGAAATGTCCTACACGGTCATGGAGAACGGCGCGGCAAAGCCCTGCGTGCTGACGTGTGAGAATAAGAAAACAGTCAACGCGGAGCCGGTCTATGACGATCAGCTGACGGAAGGACTGCTCACCTACACATTCGCAATCCGTGGTGAAGAAGCGGCAGATGTGACCATCCAGTCTGTCCGCTGCTACCAGACCGGCAGCTTTCAGACAATCACGCTCCCATCCCCCAGCGGCAGCGTGACGCTGCTGTTGGACGGCGACAGAACCGGCGACAACACATTCACGGTCACGGCCGCCAGTTCGGGTGGCGAAAGCTATACGTTCATTTTTAGCATTCCGTACAAACATCGCGGCGAAAACAAGGTCAAAATCCAGACCAACCTGCATGACGGCGACACCGTCACCAACGGACAGGAGGTCAACCTGACCGTTGAAGCATGGACGGAGGATGCCCAGGGAAACCGCGTCAGCCATATCCTTGCCACTGGCACGGAAACAAAGCTGACCGTCCAGCTGGACGGCAAAACCGTGCAGTTTGAAAGCAGCTCCGGCTATGTGCAGCAGTATCTGCTTGTTCCGGAGAATCTGGATGTGGGCGACCGGAATGAACATGAGCTGTATATCTACGCCGAGGATGAAAAGGGCAACTTCGGTGAGCTGCGCCTGAAGCTCATCGGCAAACGCACCGAAGAAGGTCAGAAGATCGGCACGGCCAGCATCTATATTGACATGAGCGTGCTGGGGCTTGGTGTCCGCGGACCAATCAGCTACGATGTGCTGTCCAAGGAGCCGATTTCCTACGCAGTTGCCAAGGCTGTGTGGGATTATGACGCGGGCGACCCGTTCGGCACAGCAGCGTCAAGCTTCCACTGGCCGGCCAGCCGCTGCTCCTACAGCGGCACGCTGGATACCGGCTTCTATCTGGAAACCATGGACGACGGTTCCGGCCTTGGCAGCCGCGCGAATGCACTCAGCGGGAACTGGAGCCAGTTCGGCAGTACAGAGGACGAAATCCTCGCCGGGATCGACAGCCATTTCGGCGCGGGCAGCAATGAGGCAATCCTCTGGCGCTGCATCTACCGCAACGGCATCCCGCTATCCAGTACAAGCACCGGCATCGGTGAGTTTGATTACACAATGGGTTCCGGCTGGATGTACTCCATCGGTGGTGCGGACTTCTACCCCGGTTCGCCCATGTCCGGCTATTACCTGCAGGACGGTGATACGCTGACGCTCCGCTACACGCTGGCCTACGGCTGGGATGTCGGCACGGGTGAGAGCGGCTACGGCAATAACGTGGGCTACTGCATTACCTGCATGAACGGCAGCTGGTCGGTTCATCACAGCTATGAGACGGTCACGGCGGAGGATGGTACGACAAAGTACGTCTGCCGCAGCTGCGGCATGGTCGAGGGCTGCCCACATGAGAATAAGAGCTATCAGGATCAGGGCGACGGAACGTGCGTACAGGTCTGCGAGGACTGCGGCGAGAAGATCGGTGTGCCGCGCGCACATGAGCTGGAATATACCGCAGACGAGGGGGCAGATACGCATACCGCGAAGTGCAAAAACTGTGACTTTACGGAACAGTCCCCGCACGAGTGGACAGAGCTGACCGACACCGCAACCTGCACCGAAGCGGGCGTGAAAACCTCCAAGTGTGAGATCTGCGATGCGCAGAAGGAAGAAGAATCCCCCGCGGCCGGGCATAAGCCGCAGAACGTGTGGATCAGCGACGAGGATCATAAGCACCACTATCAGGAATGCCAGATCTGCGGCGAAAAGCTGGAGGACACCGTAGGCGCGCACAACTATGTCCCGTATGGCGACGATTGGCAGTGCAGTGTCTGCGGCCAGATCCACGGCTTTGACTGCGATGGCAGGCTGATCCCGGATGCATCACGGTCTACCTGCTCGCACTTGATCGGCTACTGCTCAGACTGTGGCCTGGAACTGGAGAAGATCGGTTCAGAGGGCGAGTTTACAGACTATCATACGTTCAGCGAGGGCGTCTGCACGGTTTGCGGCACGCCAGACCCGAACTACAAGCCGCCGACACCTGACCCCGATCCGGGCGAAGGTGGAGACACTGGCGGTGGCGGTGACACCGGTGGCGGCGGCGACGGCGGCGGAGATACCGGTGGTGGAGACGCTGGCGGCGGTGACGCAGGCGGTGGAGATGACGGCGGAGGAGACTCCGGCGGAGATCTGTAAGGAACATCATAAAAGAAAGAAATAACGATAGGAGCAGATTTATGAACACAAAGATCAATGAGATTTTACAGGAGATCGAGTCCGTCATCGTCGGCAAGAATGAGATTGTCGAGAAGATTTTAATGGCAATTCTGGCGCAGGGCCACGTTCTCATGGAGGACGTGCCGGGCGTCGGCAAGACCACGACAGCCATGGCCTTTGCAAAGGTTCTGGGCTTGGAGACGCGCCGTGTGCAGTTCACGTCGGACACCGTGCCGTCAGACATCATCGGCTTCTCGGTCTATGATAAAAAAGCGGACGAGTTCGTCTACAAGCCCGGCGCGATCATGACGAATCTGCTGCTGGCGGACGAGATCAACCGTACCTCCAGCAAGACGCAGTCCGCGCTGCTGGAGGCCATGGAGGAGCACAAGGTCACAGTGGACGGCAAGACGTATGATTTGCCGAATCCCTTCATCGTCCTTGCCACGCAGAACCCGGTTGGTTCTGCCGGTACGACGATGCTGCCGAACTCCCAGCTTGACCGTTTTCTGATTCGTGTCAGCATGGGCTACCCCGACCACAAGAGCAGCGTCAATATTCTCCGCGACCGCCATGCGGATAATCCCCTTGACCGGGCATATGCCGTGGTCAACAAGGAAGAACTGCTGGGACTGGTTCAGGACGTGCGAAAAGTCGATATGCGCGACGCCGTTCTGGACTATGTGACCACATTGGTGGAGAAGACCCGCAGCCATCCGCAGGCTGCGCTCGGCGTCAGCCCGCGCGGTGCGCTGGCGGTCTGCCGGATGGCAAAGGCGTATGCGTATCTCAATGGACGTGACTTCGTCATGCCGGAGGACGTCGCCGCGATCTTCCCGGATGTCTGTGCCCATAGACTGATGCTCAACAGCAAGGCCCGCATGATGGAGGAAAAGCCGGAATCCGTTCTGGCCGAGATCCTCAAGACAACGGATATGCCGGTGCTGAAAAAATGAAAATAGTACGAAAATTCGTCTGGCTGCTGCTGACGCTGGGGCTTCTTGCTCTCACCGTCCAGACAGCCAGCCCCATCGCGCTTGGCCTTGCCGCCTGCATGGTGCTGCTGCCGCTTTTGTGCCTGCCGGTCAATCTGTACGCGGCGAAAAAGCTGAGGCTGGCGGTCAGGCTGCCGGTAAATCTCCGCAAAGGTGAGAGCGGAACGGCAGAGCTGACCGTGCAGAATCCAACATGGCTGCCGATTTGCCAGATTGCCTGCCGTGTATGCCTGGAAAACCAGCTGAACGACGAAACACAGATCATGCATGTGAGCGGCGGCATCTGGCCGAAAAGCCAGCGGTCGATGAAGATTTCTCTGCAAAGCCCGTGGTGCGGACGCATTCGCCTGGCCGTGGAATCCGCCCGTTTGTATGACTGCTTCGGTCTCATCGGCGTGAAAACACAGCTTGACGCGCACAGGGCCTGCGTCGTGCAGCCGGATACCTTCCTGCAGGCGCTAGTGATCTCTCCTGCCGCGGCGCATATTGACGATACCGAGGATTATTCCAACGAGCGGCCCGGCTATGACCTGTCCGAGATGTTCCAGATCCGTGACTACGTTCCCGGCGACAGCCAGCGGCAGATTCACTGGAAACTCAGTCACAAGTATGGCAAGCTGATCGTCAAAGATCCGTCGCTGCCGATCACGCGCTCTGCCGCGGTATTCTGGGAGCGCACGGAAGAAAATCCAACGGCAGACAGAACGGATGCAGAAGCCGAGATCGTCGTTTCCGTTTGCCGGAATCTGCTTTCCCAGTCCGTCCAGTTTACGGTGGGATGGAACGAGGGCGATACAGGCCGCTGTGTGTTCCAGCAGATCCGGGATATGGACGACCTCATCGGCCTGCTGCCGCGCCTGTTTACGGCGAAAGCGACAACCGGCGTCAGCGGTGCGTCGCTTCTCTTGCAGGAGGTGCCCGCCGGAAGCTGGTCGCATCTGATTTACGTTTCCGGCGAACAGCAGGCAGAAACAGAGCAGCTTTCTTCGATTGGCCGCCTGGCCGCGCTTGTCTGCGGTGAGCAGTTCAATGAGAAAGATTACGCCGCGCAGCTCTCCGAGCTGGAACTGTAAGGAGGGCAGGCTATGAAGAACAAAAGAAATACCGGCCTGCGTGCCGGAATCTACCGCGAGACGCAGTCCACGCGCAGTCAAACGCTGCTGGAACTGCTGTCTGCTCTCCTGATTTTCCTCGCGCTTGCCGCAATTGGTTACACGGTAAGCGGCTTTTCTGCAATGCTCTGGCTGCTTGGGGCAGGTATTCTGACCTGCATCGCTGCTGCGGTTATCCGACATTTCAGAAAAACGAAGCTGCTGTTCCCCATCCTGCTGGCGGCACTGCTGCTCGTTGTCCTGTTCGCGCGGAATCCGCTCCTGAACGGCTTCGGCGCGGCATGGAATACGCTGCGTGACCTTTGGGCAGCGGAAAAAGGCATTCTCCTGCCGCTTGCCGAAACAGACGGCACCGGCCTTTGGCTGGCCGGGATCGTGGCGGGCCTTCTGCTTGCGATGATGAGTGTCGCGCTCTCATGCGTACCGACATTGACAGCAGTTTTGCTGGCAGCCTTGAGTGTAGCAGCGGCGTTTGTGCAGCCGGGTATCCTGCTCCTTGCTGCGGCAGCGATTGCTCTGCTGATGCTGACCTGGCAGAAAAACAAAAACGCCGTCTCGGCGGCGAGCTTCCTGCTTGTGGGCGTGATCGTGGCGGGCGTAGCCGCAATTTTCCTGCAAACAGGCACGATGCAAGCCCTTTCGCAAAATGCGAAAGACACTCTGCATCACTGGCGTTATGAAAAAGCAGAAGAAGTCCTGCCGGAGGGTGATCTGTCCGAACCGGTCGTGAAGACAGAAAGCACAGACACCATCCTGTCTGTCACGGCGGACACAGCGCAGACGCTCTATCTGCGCGGCTTCGTTGGCGACAGCTATGAAAACGGAGTATGGTCTGCGCTGGACACAGAAACCGCCGCAGAGGAAAAAGACCTCTTTTACTGGCTGCATCAGTCCGGCTTCTATCCGCAGAGCCAGTTGGCAACGGCCGCACGGCTGATGAGCAATTACCAGTCCGGCAGCGTCAGTGTGCAGAATCTTACCGGGTGCAGTTTGTACCGCTACGAACCGTGTACGATTCTTCCGGAACGTGCAGGACTGGCGAAAAACAAAATTCAGCCGTCCAGTATAGAAACAAGTGGTCTGCGCGGTGAACGAGGCTATTCCTATGAGGTGGTTTCGGACGCACAGACCCTATTGCCGGAATTACTGGACTTCCTGCAAAATGACACGTCGGACGGCGTGAAATCGTACTTACAGATGGAAAGCGCGTACCGGGAGTTCGTGTATTCCTACGCGCTGACCGTGCCTGCGGAGTTCCGCGCGCAGCTTGGCGCAGTGCTGGATCAATGCTGTGAAAGCTACGGCCCGGCAGACAGCCTGACGAAAGAGCAGGCGCAGACGGCGGCGCTGGCGTTTCTGGAATTGTGCTTTGATGGAAGCGGCGATATCGCATTGCCGCTGACTGACACGGCGGACGGCACGACGTACCAGTACGCAACCGTCGCGGCTTTAGCCCTCCGCTATTACGGCATCCCTGCCCGCTATGTCGAGGGGTATACGGTCAAGACCGCAGAAAACGAGCCGACGAGCGTGGATGCCAACGCCGCGGGCGCTTGGGTGGAAGTTTATCAGGACGGCATCGGCTGGCTGCCGCTGGCGCTGACACCGGGCCTCGAAGACCTCTCCGCCGAGCAGACCGAGAGCGGCATCAAGCCGGTCGGCGCAGGCAAGGAAGGCAACGGCGAAGGCCCGCGCGTAACAGAGGGTCAGGAGCTGGAGCAGGACGATGCAGAGCCGGACAACTCGGAGGACAACACCCCGGACGGCGGCCAGCGCACCGGGCTTCTCCACAAGCCCGCGTTCTGGATCATCCTCATTGTGGCACTGCTGCTTCTATTGCTTGCGGCTGTCTTCATCCGCCATGCGGTCATCCTCAAAAAACGGAACGAAACGTTCACGCAGGAAGACCCGTCCGCCGCAGCCGCCTGCCTGTTTACAGACTGCGCGGCATTACTGGCAGCAATGGGCTTCAAGCGCGGCACAGGCTCCATGCTGGAGCTTTGTGAAACGGCAAAGGAGCAGCTTGGAGAGGAGTACGCCGCGAAGCTGCACGATATGACCATGTATAACGCACAGGCGCTGTTTTCCAGCCGCGCAATCTCGCCGGAGCAGCTCACAGAAATGCGGGCGTTCCACGATGCGACGATGGAAAACCTGAAAACCCACACAAACTGGCCGAAAAAACTGCGGCTGAAATGGCTGAATTGTCTCTACTGACGGGAGGTAACCCTATGAAACTGAAACGAATGACTGCCGCATTGCTCCTGCTGGCGATGCTCCTGTCCTGCCTGCCGCTCGGCGTGCTGGCAGCGGACGCAGAGCCGGTCGAAGCGGAAGGAACCGTGGATACCGTGCCTGCGGAAAATACAGCCGCGGGAGTGACCACAGAAGAACCTGTGGAGGAAGCTGCAATTTCGACGCAGGCGGTCAATGCAAGCGGATATTTCTATTTTTCCGCTGAAACAGCAAATAAGCTGCTCATTGCGCCGGTGCGGATCGCCTTTACGGATGGGCAGACTATCCGGCAGGCGCTGAACGCCAGCAAATACAGCTTTACAACGAATGGCAGCAATCAGTTTATTACGGCGATTGAGGGCGTCAACGGCAACTATACCTATGGCAGTACGCCGGATGGCGTTTCCATTGACAGCGCTGCCAATACTGTGACGCATTTCAGATTTAGTGAAGCCTCGAACAGCACACCGTCCTCCGGCCTGCAAACCTTGATGCAGGTCATGGCGGACTATCTGGAAGAAGCTGCCGATGTGCAGAACGCCGCAGCAGACGAATACCAGGCAGCAGTCAGTGGCTATTTGGGCGTTACCAGTGAGAGCGCACAGAGCTTTGCAGCTGCGATCACGGCGAAGATCAACGCCTATAAAGCCGGGCAGAATACCCAATACACCGTGACCTTCTCCGGTTATTCCGGCAGCAGCTATACCGTTTCTGCAACCAATGACTATGGTAAGCAGTTTGCGGATGCCAACCATACCGGTACGCTCCAGCTTCCGGCGGGCGGCTATCTCTTCTCTGTCCGGCAGGAGAACCGTATGGTCTCCGGCAGGATCAAGGTTACCGGCCCGAAGACGGTAACAGCCAGCCTGCCCAGCGGCGACTGGTTCAAAGAGAGCACACTCAAAATCTCAAGCGGTTATGCGGATGACTTTGACGCGAACTGCTACAAATATACGCTGCAAAATCATATCGCGACTGTGCAGGTGCCGGACAGCTTTACGGGCCGCTTGTATCCGTATTTTGAACTGAGCAGCAGCGGAACCGACGCGAAGGTCAAGGCTGTCTACACGGACGTGAACGGCGCATCCAGAGAAAAGAACATTCCAGCGGAGTCCACCGCGACCAGCATTGACAATGCGCTCTCCCGCGGCGCGGCTGGCAATACGGTCATTCTCCGGGCCAGCAAGAGCGGTTCTGACGGTTATACACAGAGCGTGGATCTGACGCTGCAGCTCGACCGCATGCCGACGCTCGGCAGTCTGCGCGTGACCAATGCCGCAGATACGGCGCAGGCGGCGACAGAGAGCTTCTCCAGCACCAGAACGGCATATACGTATAAGATTCTGGATTCTGAGAATACACTGAAAATTTATCCGACTGCCACGGTTTCCGGGTCTTCCATCACGGTCGATGGCAAGGCGCTGGATGCAGACGGCAGTGCGACTGTGATGATCTCCGGTGAAACGACGGTCACGATCCAGGTTTCCTCCGGAGAGTATATGACGGCCTACACGCTGACCATCCAGCCCGGTCAGGGCAAGAAAGTCACATTTAATACGGCTTCCGATGTGACGCTGACCGTTGTGAATAAGAACGGCGAAGAGCTGGCCTATGCCAAAACAGTCGGCACCGGAGGCACGATCAATTATCTCTATACGCTTGTGCCGGGTGACGACTACTCATATGTTGCGACGCAGGGTACCTATTACCACGCGAAAAAGTCCTTTACGCTTGGCAGCAACGAGGTCATTGAGGTGTCGGTCAAGCAGGAGGACTGGCTGATATCTCTTGCGCTCAGCAGCGCTGCCGACGAAAAATACAAAGGGGATATCGAGTTATCACCGAGCTTCGCAAAGTCAGTACATACCTATACGGCTACTGTTCCGGACAACTCCAGTTCCGTCTATGTGTGGAGAACGAATAGCAGAGGCAGCTGCGCAGCAGTTTATAGCATGCTGAGTACGGCTTCGGACTGTGGAAAAACGAATGAGGTTGCACTGAAAAGCCGCTTTGAAGGCGATGGTCTTGCAAAGGTATTGCTTCCGGGCAGTGCATACGGCAACACAGTTACGATTCGTGTGGCCTACACAGATAATACAGACGGCGTGACCTACTATACAGATTATCTTGTTTCGTTGGAGCGCAGCCTGAGCCTGAAAAATATCAGCACGAGTTTTAACGGCAGTTCACTTCTGCTCCAGAGAAAAAACAGTCAGCAAACAGGTTACAGCATGGATGAAAACGAATACAGCATATTGATCCCTGCGGCTGCAACAACGCTGGATCTGCTTCTGCAAAAGCATACAGAAAGCCCAAAGTATGGTGATACGGATAACGGTTATGTGATCACAGTAAATGGGAAGGCGGTTTCTTCAAAAGATACCGCAACAGTGGATCTGACTGGCACTGAGGAAGAAGAAAACGTTCAAATCAAGGTAACGAATAAATATGTTCCGGGAGCCTCTGGTGATTATGTTATCACAGTAAAGAAAGCTGCGACAACTAGCGTTACATTCCAAACAAATCCGAAGAATGCTTTGATCTATATTTACGAACAGGGAGCTGGAAATCGTGTCTGGCCGGATGAGGATGGGAGCTTCGCATTGTCGGAAGGCTTCACTTACTATTGCAGCATTTCGCTGTACGGATATGCGGCACAGGCAGGTACGCTGCAAATCGTAAATGAAAGCGGGCAGACCGTTCTGCGCTTTGGCGAAGAAGATTATACGAATCTCTCCGCAGTATCGGTCACGCTGCAAAAGGCGGCTGTGAACTCCAGCATCTTTGAGCTTGGCGCAGAATGGGCAAACTTCCGCGGCACGGACAGCAACAACGGCATTACGGACGCAAAGACGCCGGTCGACGCACTGGGCGGTATGCTGTACTGGGCATCCCATCTGGGAAACGGATGGGACACTGGTGCGGTCAGCAGCCCCATCCTTGTGGATGACTGCCTGGTTGTCTATGCAGACAATAAGATCTACCGTGTAAGCAAAGCTACCGGAGAAGTAGAGACTGAAGGCGATATGGCTGGAACGTCCAGCTTCGCTATCAATGGCCCAACCTACGCAGACGGCATTTTGCTGGTCGGTCTGTCCAATGGACGCATTCAGGCGTTCAACGCCAAAACGCTGGAATCTCTGTGGATATACAAGGATCCGGTAGGAGACCAACCGAATTGCCCAATTACAATTCTGAATGGTTATGCTTATACAGGCTTTTGGAATGGTGAAAGCAAGGACAGTTCCTTTGTGTGCATTTCCTTGACGGATGAGGATCCGGAAAACGAAATGGAAGAAAAAGCTGCAACATGGCGTATGGTGCAAAATGGCGGCTTCTATTGGGCCGGTGCCTATGCCTGCGATGATTTCGTCATAGTCGGCACAGACGACGGTGACGCTCAGTGCTCCTATCTCTATCTGCTCGACCCGCTGACCGGCAAGGTGCTGGACTTCAAAAGCGGCTTTGACGGTGATATTCGCAGCACGATCTGCTATGACGATGTGACAAAGGCATACTACTTTACCTCCAAGGGCGGCACGTTCTACCGCGCAAAGGTTGAAGCGCAGAACGGCAGCTACGCCATTACAGCATGTGACGGACTGAAACTGGACAACGGTGCAAACGATCCGGCCCTTCCGCCGATGAGTACCTCCACACCGGTTGTCTACAATGGGCGCGCATATATCGGTGTCAGCGGCACGGGGCAGTTTACGCAGTATTCCGGCCACAACATCACGGTCATCGATTTGGAAAACTGGAAAATTGCGTACAAAGTGCCGACACAGGGCTATCCGCAGACGAGTGGTCTTCTGACGACGGCCTATGAGCAAGACCAAGACAATGGATACGTCTATGTTTACTTCTTTGATAACTATACGCCAGGCACGCTCCGCGTCCTGCGCGATAAAAAGGGTCAGGACGAAGCAAATTATCTGACATCGGAAACCTTTAATGATGAGACGTACCAGACAGCCTATGCGCTATTCTCACCAAACGGCAAGCAGGCACAGTACGCGATTTGCAGCCCGATCACTGACAGCGACGGCACGATCTATTTTAAGAATGACTCTGGTTATCTGATGGCGTTCGGTCGAAGCATTAAGAAGATCGAGGTCACAAAGCAGCCAAATAAGACGCAGTACAACGCCGGTGAAATCTTTGACAAAACCGGCATGGTCGTGACGGCGACACTCTCAGACGGTACGACGCGCGATGTGACGGATATGGTGTCTGCGCCAGCGGGTACGCTTGCGGACGGCACGACGGAACTCACGCTGGAGTTTGGCCGCGGCCAGACCATGTATCGTAATTTGCCGAACGGCAATAAGATGACTGCCGGCAATAAAATTGCAGCAATCACGACAACCATACAGATCCGCGTGGGGGATACGACTGATACCGGTGCGCTCACGGACAATATCGCATGGAGCTTCCAGCCGTCTTCCAATACGCTTTCCATTGACGGCAAGATCCCGGAAGGGCATAAGGTCCTGATCGCCTGCTATGACGAAAACGGAATGCTGACAAAGCTGGAAATTCGGACCATCAGCGGCAGCGTGAAGCTGCCGAGCAGCGCAAGGATCCGCGTATTCTATATCGACGGGGACAGCAGACCGCTCTGCGGCGCTGCGAAGGTTCTGGGATAATGGGATAAGGAGAACGGGAAATGAAACGAATTGCTTCCAGACTGCTCTGCATGCTGCTCCTGCTTTCTCTGCTGCTCTTTCTGACCGCCTGCGGCAGGCCGAAAACGCAGCTTGAAAAAACGGCAGGCTATCTGCAAGCGCAGATCGCTGAGCCGGGGGCGGGTTCTGTTGGCGGAGGCTGGCTGATTTTTGGGCTGGCGCGCTCCGGCATGAAGGTCCCGCAGATATACTTTGACGCCTATTACGAGAATGTGGAAGCGGCAGTCCGGGAGAAAAACGGGGTGCTGAGTGACCGGAAATACACCGAATATTCCCGCACGGTGCTGGCGCTGACGGCGATCGGGAAAGACCCCTCCGATGTGGCCGGATTTGATCTTCTGAAACCGCTTGCCGATTTTGAACAGGTCGCAAAACAGGGCATCAACGGCACGATTTTCGCGCTGCTGGCGCTGGACAGCGGAAAGTATGAAATTCCAGAGAATCCGGATGCCGCGGTGCAGGCAACACGGCAGATGTATGTGGACGAGCTGCTCACGCGGGAGCTGCCGGACGGCGGCTGGACGCTGACCGGCGGCGAGCCGGACGTGGACATCACGGCAATGACGCTGCAGGCGCTTGCCAAATACCGCGAGCAGCCGGAGGTTGAAGCAGCCGTGGAACGCGGCCTTGCCGTTCTTTCCTCCTTGCAGGAGCCGGACGGCGGATATACTTCGTGGGGATCGAGCAACAGCGAATCCGTATCGCAGGTGATCGTGGCGCTGACGGAGCTTGGCGTGCCGCTGGACGACGAGTGCTTCGTGAAGAATGGCGTTACCGTCGAAGACGCGCTTCTGCGCTTCGCGCAGGAAAGCGGTGCGTTTGTACATGTTCTGGACGGCGGCGGCGATGACGGCATGGCGACCGAGCAGGCATTCTATGCGCTGGCCGCGATCCGCCGCGCCGAAACAGGCAAGACCACACTCTATGACATGACGGATGTGATGCAATGAAGCAGTTTTACAGACTGGCCGCACTTTTTCTGGCGCTCCTGCTCCTTTGCGGCTGCGCGGCGGGAAACGGCTATGGGAAACCCGAACGGAAGGAGGGGCAGGATGAGTACCTGACCGACCCCGTCCCCGAGGGCAAGCCGCAGCCGGTCGAGCCGCAGGACGTGACGGTCGGTGATACGGAATACACCTGTACGATCTCTATTTCCTGCGCGTCGATCCTGGAGCACATGGATCTGTGCGACAAGGAAAAGGTGGAGCTTGTGCCGGAGGGCGGCTGGCTGCTGAAGCCCGTGGAGGTCACCTTCAAGCAGGGCCAAAGCGTTTTTGATGTGCTCCAACAGGTCTGCAAGGACAACAAGCTCCACATGGAGTTTTCCATGACGCCGATCTATAACTCTGCCTATATCGAGGGCATTGGAAACCTTTATGAGTTTGACTGCGGCGAGGTGTCCGGCTGGATGTACAAGGTCAACGACTGGTTCCCCAACTATGGATGCAGCCGCTATCAGCTTCAAAACGGCGATATCGTGGAATGGGAATACACCTGCGAGCTGGGCAAGGACATCGGCGGCGGCTATGCGACAGGCGGTGGCGCATGAGAAACAGAGATACATTTTCCGGCTACCATCCGACGATCAATTTTCTATATTTCGCACTCGTTCTGCTCTTCTCCATGTGCCTCATGCATCCGGTCTATCTGCTGATTTCGCTGATCGGCGCGCTGACCTACGATATTTACCTGAAAGGCCGGAAAGCGGTGCGGTTTGCCGTCATGGGACTTCTGCCCATGGCGGCGCTTGCCGCGCTGGTCAATCCAGCCTTTAACCATGAGGGCGCGACGATTTTGACCTATCTGCCCTCCGGTAACCCGCTGACGCTCGAATCCATGTTTTACGGCGTGGCTGCGGCCGTCATGCTGGCAAGCGTCGTACTCTGGTTTTCCAGCTACAACGAAATCATGTCTTCGGACAAGTTTGTCTATCTCTTTGGACGCATGATCCCCGCACTGTCATTGGTGCTGTCTATGGCCTTGCGCTTTATCCCGAAGTTCAAGGCGCAGATGCAGACGGTCAGCGAAGCGCAGGCGTGCATCGGCAGAGATACGAAAAACGGCAGCGTATTCCGCCGTGTTGGGAACGCCATCAAGATTTTCTCCATCATGGTCACATGGAGCTTGGAAAATGCAATCGAAACGGCAGATTCCATGCGTTCCCGCGGCTACGGATTGCCGGGGCGCACAGCGTTCTCCATCTACCGTTTTGACGACCGTGACAAGGCTGCGCTTGCGTGGCTGATCTTCTGCGGCGCGTACATTCTTTCGGGCTGGTTGGCAGGCGGAATGTATTTTAGGTATTACCCTACTGTTAAAACCGCCTTATGGACGCCATTGACGATCAGCTTCATGTGCGTCTATCTCGCGCTGGTGCTGACGCCGGTGATTCTCGACCGAAGGGAGGACAGGCAGTGGAAGTCTTTACAATCGACCATCTGAGTTTTGCATATCCCGAGCAGGAAAAGTACGCGATTTCCGACCTATCGCTGTCCGTCCGACCGGGCGAGTTTCTGGTGCTTTGCGGCCCCTCCGGGTGCGGCAAAAGTACGCTGCTGCGGCAGCTGAAAACCGTTCTCGCGCCGCATGGACGCAGAAGCGGTGAGATCCTGTTTGAGGGCAGAAATCTTGACGATCTTGACCAGCGCGAACAGGCCGAGAAGATCGGCTTTGTGCAGCAAAGCCCGGAGAATCAGATCGCGACCGACAAGGTCTGGCACGAGCTGGCGTTTGGCTTAGAATCCCTCGGCTACGATACGCCGACGATTCGCCGCCGCGTTGCGGAAATGGCGTCGTTTTTCGGGATTCAGGAATGGTTTTATAAGCCGGTCACAGAGCTGTCCGGCGGGCAAAAGCAACTCTTGAACCTCGCGTCGGTCATGGTGCTCCAGCCGAAGGTCCTGATCCTCGACGAGCCGACAAGCCAGCTCGACCCCATTGCTGCGTCAGACTTCCTCGCCACCCTCGGCAAGATCAACCGGGAGCTTGGTACGACAATTATTCTGACCGAACACCGTTTGGAGGAAGCGTTTTCTTTTGCATCGCGCGTGGCCGTCATGGACGGCGGTAAACTCCTTTGCACCGGCACGCCCGCCGAAGTGGGCGCGGAGCTGAAAAGCAGTGGGAACGCAATGTTCCTCGCCATGCCCGCCGCCATGCGCATTTGGGCGGCGACGGATTCCAAGGCGGCCTGCCCGGTCTCCGTCTGCGACGGCCGAAACTGGCTGCTCGACTATGCAAAAACGCATGAATTGCAGCCTATCCCAGAAGAAAATAAAAACGCACCGGACACGGAAACCGTTGTCTCGGCGCGGGAACTCTGGTTCAAGTATGACAAAGACCTGCCCAATGTCGTGAAAGGCTTGTCCTTGGAGCTGCACAAGGGCGAATTTCTGACCCTGCTTGGCGGCAACGGCACGGGCAAAACGACCACGCTCAAGCTGCTGGCAAGCCTGCAAAAGCCGTATCGAGGGGAATTGACTATCAGCGGCAGCGTCGGAATGCTGCCGCTGAATCCGCAGGCGCTTTTTGTGAAATCCACGGTACGCGAGGATTTACTGGAGATCCTCCCGAAAGCGGAACGCAAATCCGAGCGGCTTGCACAGGTTGTTTCTCTTTGCAAACTGACGGAGCTGCTCGACCGCCATCCCTACGACCTTTCCGGCGGCGAACAGCAGCGCGCGTCGCTGGCAAAAATTCTGCTTCTGAATCCAGATATTCTTCTGCTCGACGAGCCGACAAAGGGCTTGGACGCGGAGTTCAAACAAGTCTTTGGGCAGATTTTGCGGACGCTGCAAGCATCCGGTGTGGCGATTTTGATGGTCAGCCACGACATTGAGTTCTGCGCGAAATATGCCGATCGCTGCGCCCTGTTTTTTGACGGAAACATCGTCACGGAGGCCGAACCGAGAACATTTTTTAGCGGCAACAGCTTCTACACGACCGCCGCAAACCGCATTGCGCGCGATGTGCTGCCAGAAGCGGTCACGCCGGAGGACGTCATTGCTGCCTGCGGCGGTGCGGTCGAACCGGAGGCGGCATTGCCGGAATATCAGCGCATTCCGCCTGCACCGGAGAAAGCGACGCGGACGGTGAAAAAGCTCCCGGTCTGGCGAAAAATCCTTGCCGCCGTGTCCGGTGCCGCTTCGCTGGCGCTCATCGCGCAGGCCATCGGCGTGACAGACCTCACAAAGCTCATCGACGCGAACGGTATGACGGCGCTGGCAGGCGGGCAGCTCAAGCTCTACAGCATTTTGCTTGCTGCACTTCTTGTGTTTGCACTGTCCATTGGCCGCAAGGCCGACCGACCGGATTATCTCATCCAGACACCCGTGGAAAAGCGGAAGCTGAGGAAACGCACGATCCTTGCGACGGCTTTGATTCTCCTACTCATTCCGCTGACACTGTTCATCGGCGTGTACTGCTTCGGCGGGAAACGCTACTATTTCATTTCCCTGCTTATCCTGCTCGAATGTATGCTGCCGTTCTTCCTGATTTTCGAGGGACGCAAGCCGCAGGCGCGAGAATTGGTTCTCATAGCAGTTCTGGTCGCACTGAACGTCGCGGGACGCGCTGTGTTCTTCATGCTGCCGGAATTCAAGCCGGTCGTGGCGATGACGATCCTGGCGGGTGTTGCCTTCGGCGGTGAAACGGGATTCTTAGTCGGCGCGATGACCATGCTTGTCTCGAATATGCTGTTCTCCCAAGGGCCGTGGACGCCGTGGC
>ENA-ORTG01002061-ORTG01002061.1-human-gut-metagenome-genome-assembly--contig:-NODE-2061-length-17068-cov-2.762770_pt1 | contig 17068 bp, 15 predicted proteins | sample MGYA00241906_ERZ509176 | MGnify/ENA primary metagenome ERZ509176 (study PRJEB26280, sample SAMEA2338811) | human gut metagenome | biome: human gut; feature: human-associated habitat; material: faeces...
GCGTTTTGATGACTGTTCTGCAGATGCGTTTGGAACGCTGTCTGGCCGGAAACGGGATTACGCCCGAGGTTAAGCTTACCGGCTATTACGGTCGTCGTACCCTGCGGATAGATTTGACGGCGCCGCTCGGAGCCGATATGCAGGGGGCCGTGGCGGAAGTCTGTGCCAATCTGCAACGCCTGAAAAGAGAAGAAACAGACAGTCGGCGTCTGGAATCGGCTAAAAACTGTGCTCTGACCAATAGTGTTAAAATCTTTGAGGAAGTCGGTTCCTCTTTGCGTGAGTTGGAGTGGCATATTTTGGCAAAAGGAGACGAACCGAGAAGTTTTTCGGAGATTATTATGGCTCTGAAAGATGTTTCTTCCCGAGATCTGTTGGATCTGGCCAAAGATGTTTTTACCACAACGCCGACGTTGGTGGTAAGCTGTGAGCAGGAAGACCTTTCTTATGAATGTGTCTGCTCTTTGTTAAAATAATAAAAAGGCTCTCAATTGAGAGCCTTTTTATTATTTGAGAAATTGATGATGAATTTTATCTCCGATTTTTATGCCGTGTTTGCGGACGTCTCCGCCGTTAAGTTCTAAAACGGCTTTGGAGGGGCGGGGAGAGATGATGTACTTTTCCGAGTAAGGTTCGGCATTTTCGTAAATCCAGATAATGTTTCCGGCAGAATCAACAAACAGCATATCCAGAGGGATGCGGGTGTCTTTCATCCACATGACCGCCTGCTGCTCGGCGTCTAATTTAAAAATCATGCCCGAATCGGGAGCCAGGTGATCGCGGTTCATCAGTCCGGTTTTCATTTCTTCCGGGGTTTGCGCGCTTTCTACCCGGTAAGGAACAATGCCTTTTGAGGTTTCAATCATCAGCTCTTCCAACTGCGGAGCGGAATCCGGAGTGCAGGCCGCCAATAAAATAAATATGCCGAGAAGTTGTAAAAATTTTTTCATTTTTGGGTTCCTTTGCTTGGGGTATCAAGTTTACGCGGGTTCCATTGGCTGACCATGACCGGTCCGTTTTGCGAAATCAATACTTTTTTACGGAAATTTCCCGAGGCCTTGTTATCCAGATTGGTAAATTTTTCGATGACCTGTGAAATGTTTATAATGTTTTTGGAGCCGGCAATGCAGTGGTCTTTATAAGCAGCGCTTTTTTTTATGAGTTCTTTGAGGCGCTGGGCGGGCAGAGTGCCGTATTTGTCCCATATCCCGTTCAGGAAAACGGTGAGTTTGTCGTTGAGTTTAATCGGAGGCATAAAAGGGCGTCCCTGGGAAAAAATACGGTGCAGGGCGGGCTCGATAATCCCGTCTTCGCCGCAGAGGAACAGGCTCGGCATCAGAACTTCCTGCCGGTTCTGCAAGGCATAGTGCACCTGGGACAAAAACAGCAGGTTATGGATTTGTTCATCATCAAGGTAAATGCCGGCGTCTTCGGCTTTGTTCAAAAACCAGTAAGCAATATCAATGGCAGAATCTGCGGCGGGTATATTCATTTTCGGTCTCCCTTTGTCTCCGGACTAAATAGAGTATAGGGCATAAATTCGAAAAATCCAACAGCAGAATCCTTAAGGCGGGTTTTTTTGTTCATAAAAATATCGGAATATTATTTTTGTTCTTGTGTTATGAAGTTTATTATTATATCAATGATTATGAATTAGTTAATCCGTTGATGATTGGTGTAATAAAGATGATTAAGTTCTTAAGTGCCGTAAGTGTTTTGATTATGCTCAGTGCCTGCAGTTCTGCGGTTTTTCCGGAAATTGTCGAAGAGGATGATACCACGCTGGAAATGGAAGATGAAAGCAGCATGGCCATCAGTGACGGGAAGGTCGAACTGAAACTTCCCGAAGAAGGTTCCTCACTGACTTCGGATAAAGCAAATGCCGCTTATGATGAGGAAGACGAATTGCTGAAAAATGAGATGGCGCTTAAAAATGAAGAGCCGGAAAAAGTTGCTGCCGCTAAAACCAAGCCGATCCTGAAAAAGTCGGTTTTGAAAGAGCTTAATGACAGCGGTGATGAAGAGGAAACGGTTTTGAGCGGCAGTGTTACGGAGGTTGTGCCGAGCGCCGATGATGTGCAGGTTCAGACTTTGGCCGCGGATTATGTGCCGAGCGTCAGCTACCGCATGGATACGTTTTATTTTGCCAACGGCAGCGCCGAGCTTGCTCCAGCCGATCGCGCGAAGATCAGAAATATTGTAAAAGAAGCCAAGGCTAAAAATGCCGAAGTGACGGTTATGGGTTTTGCTTCCAGCCGGACCCGCAATACGGATATTGTCTCGCACAAACTGGCAAATTTCAATATTTCTCTGCAGCGGGCGCAGAATGTGGCTAAAGCTTTGCAAAGAGCGGGGTTAGGCAGTCATAACATTAAAATCGAAGCTTTGTCGGATACGGCTCCCGTTTATCTGGAAGTCATGCCCGAAGGAGAAAAGATGAATAGGAGAGCTGAGGTTTATATCAGTTATTAAAGTCCGTTTTAACGGAAGCCTAAAAGCAAAATCCGTTACTCGAAACTCACGTACTACAATGTACGCTCAAGTTTCTGCGTTACGTGTTTTACTTTTATTCTTCTCGTTAAAACGAACTTTGGTTCCTGAGAACGGAAGCCTAAAAGCAAAATCCGTTATATATTGTAAGGAATTTGTTTGAATACTGAAACTGAAAATAAATCGCTGGGCGGGAGTATTTGGAAACTGTCGGGCGGCGATGAGAGAACGGCAGAGGCAATTGTACAACAGTTTCAATTGCCTTTTGTTGTTGCGCGCATATTAGCTTCCCGCCATATATCTCCTTCGGAAGTTAACGGTTATCTTAATCCGAAATTGCAGACTTTGCTGCCTAATCCTTCGGTTCTTAAGGATATGGAGAGAGGGGCCGAGCGAATTGCCGAGGCCGTGATTCATAAGCAGAAAATCGGCATTATCGGCGATTACGATGTTGACGGAGCGACTTCTTCGGCCGTGATGAAGCTGTTTTTAAGCAGTGTCGGCGTTGTGCCGGAGGTACATATTCCTGAACGGGACGAAGGGTATGGTCCGAGTATTGCGGCCGTCGATAAATTTAAAGCGCTCGGCGTTGAGTTGGTTATCACTACCGATTGCGGGACGACGGCTTTTGAACCGTTGAACTATGCCGCCGGGCAGGGGCTGGACGTTGTGGTTGTTGATCACCATGAAGCCGAAGCCCGACTGCCGGATGTATATGCGGTAATTAATCCGAAGCGGCTTGACGAAGACAACGGCATTGAATATCTGCCTTATCTGGCTGCGGTCGGGGTTGTCTTTTTGACAATAGTGGCGGTTAACCGCGCATTGCGGGAGAAGAAGTTTTACAGCGGCCGTTCGGAGCCGAATTTAATGCAATGGCTGGATTTGGTTGCTTTGGGGACAGTCTGCGATGTCGTGCCTCTGAAGGGACTGAATCGCGCTTATGTGCGGCAGGGTTTAAAAATTATGGCTCAGCGAGGGAATCCAGGGTTGAAAGCTTTAATCGACAAATCGGGAATTAATGAGGCGCCGTCGGCTTTTCATCTCGGTTATGTTCTGGGGCCGCGTATAAATGCCTGCGGCCGGGTCGGGGAATCGGCAATGGGAAATCGGCTGCTGTGTACGACAGATCCGCAGCAGGCTGAACAGTTGGCGGTGAAATTGAATGAGTTTAATGAACAGCGTAAGGAAATAGAAGCTTATGTCCTTTTACAGGCAATGGAGATGCTTGAGGGATCTCCGCAGCAATATCCGATAGCCTTTGTCGCCGGTCATGACTGGCATCAGGGGGTTATCGGTATCGTGGCCGGCAAACTCAAAGAGCGTTATAATCTGCCGTCTTTTGTGATGTCGGTTGAGGCTGATGAGGTAAAAGGTTCGGCCCGTTCAATTCCCGAGGTTGATTTGGGAGCTTTGATTATTGCAGCCAAAGAAAAGGGGATTTTAACCAAAGGCGGCGGTCATACGATGGCGGCAGGCTTTTCTTTGGAAGAAGATAAAATTGAAGAATTCCGGAATTTTGCCGGTGAATATGTCAATGCCCGAATCGGCGGTGAAGAAATTGTGCCGGTAATTGAGCTGGACGGCGTGCTGGATGCGGCAGGGGCTACGGTCGAACTGGCGGAACAGTTGGAACAGCTTGAGCCTTTTGGTGCCGGAAATCCCGAGCCGAAGCTGATGTTAAGCGGCGTGCGTGCCGTGCGCGCTTCTTTGGTCGGCAGCGGCCATGTCCGTTGTTTTCTGACTTCGGACAACGGCGGCAATATCAAGGCTATGGCATTCCGCAGCGCTGATACCGAAGTCGGAAAAGCTCTGTTGAACGGTAAGGGCGACAAATTTGATGTTGTCGGGGTTTTACGCCGCGATAACTGGCAGGGACGCAATTCGGTGCAGTTTATTATTGATGATATTCGTAAAAGCAGGTGAGCAAATTATGAAAGATAATCAGGTCAGGCAAAGGGCAAAAAATATTAAACGGATACGTCTGGAACGCGAAAGGGCGGTTTTTATGAGGTTAGGTGCAAAATTGCGGGCGTATTTCTTTACCGGAATTCTGGTGACGGCGCCGGTGGCGATTACTTTTTATGTAGCCTATAAAGTGATTGTCTTTGTTGACGGCGCGGTCAATCGGTTGTTGCCTCCGCAATATAATTTTGACAGTTTTCTGCCGGTGACGGTGCCGGGGCTCGGGTTGATCGTTTTGATTGTCGGCCTGATAGCGGTCGGTATGTTTGCCGCCGGTTTTCTCGGTAAATTCTTTTTGCATCTCGGCGAATGGATTGTTTATAAGCTTCCGTTTGTTTCGAGTATTTATTCTGTTTTAAAACAGATTTTTGAAACTTTTTTTTCGGGAAAAGCTCAGGCTTTCCGCAAAGTGGTGCTGTTGGAATATCCGCGGAAGGGAATTTGGATTTTAGGCTTTGTCAGTTCGGATACCAAGGGTGAGGTTAAGGGGCTGCTGAAAAAGAAAATGCTCAATATTTTTATTCCGACCACGCCGAACCCGACTTCCGGTTTCTTGATTTTTGTTCCCGAGGAAGATGTCATTGAGCTGGATATGACGGTTGAAGAGGGGATTAAGTTTGTTATTTCCGGCGGTTTGGTTGAGCCGGGAAGCCCGGTTTCCGGAAAGTTGCCAAGAAAAAAACAGAATAAGTAAAAAATGCTTGATTTATTTTTTATAATGCATTAAATCTAACCCCGTTGATTGATTTGTGCGGCTATGGCGGAACTGGTAGACGCGTAACGTTGAGGTCGTTATGGGCTAAGCCCGTGGAAGTTCGAGTCTTCTTAGCCGCACCATAAAAAATGCTCCCCTTTCGGGAGCTTTTTTTTATGGTGCGGAGAAGCCTATGACGTCAAAGATCTTTGATAAGTTGTATTTATAAATAAAAATGCTATAAAAAATTTTTTAATACTTTTTGTACTTCTAACACGAAGGATGATAGTTCTTTTCTTTTTTCTAAAAGGTAACCGGTATTGCTTAAGAATTGATAATCTGCTGCCGATAGGCTTATTGAATTGTTAGATATTTTATTATACTCATTAATAATGTTTCGGGAAAATTTTCCTTCTATGCGATATAAATGGAAAAAATCGGTTAAAGAAGGATTTATACCAGCTTCCCCGAAATCAATAAAACCTGACAGTTTATTATTTTCATTAACTATGATATTTTCTGTATGTAAATCATTGTGACATAGAACTAAATTATTTGTAGGAATATCGGTTTTAAAATTATCTAAATTTAATGTATTGTTGGAGCAGTCAAGTATATGTCGCTTAGCTATTTCATAGTCAAAATCTGCTGATATTGTTTTGTTTTCATTACGACAGGTTTTGTTATATTCCTTATTTATTGTATCAAATTTATCTGTCGGGATAGAGTGAATGGCAAATAATAATTCAGCGATGTCTTTGGCTAAACATTTTTTTTCATTAATTGTTAAAGTGTGAAATACTTTATTCAGTAAATTTCCTTTTATTTGTTTGTGATAGCTGCATTGTCCCGTAAAAGCAATGGAGGGGATTTTATCTTTAAATTTAGGAAAAATATTGTTTTGTATTATCTGAGAAATGTCCGCTTCTCGTTTTTGTTCGACTAAGAATTTATCTTGGGTGGGAATACGGATAATTATCTCCCCGGTAAGATAGGCTTGGGAGCGACTGCCGCCATATAATAAGACGGCATTTTGCGTTTCAAACGGTAATTTATATTTATCTAAGCAAATATCAGCTTTTTCCATTTAGTCCTCTAGAAACCATTTTAATAATTTTAAGAAATACGGACTCGGTGCTTCTTTGGTTTTCGATAAACCAAAGCCGATGTAAGAAAGTATTGTATAATCAAGTTGTGTTTGTTCGATTTTGTTGTCGGCTATTGCATTATATTTTTCTAGAACATTAACAGCTAACCTGCGTTTCATTTTATAAAGCGGGATAAAATCTAGATATTTGGGTATGACCATAGCATTTGCAAAATCAATAATACCTTCTGAGACATCATCTTTGTTTAAATTTAGTAACAAATTACTGCCGCTTAAGTCATTATGGCACAATGCGAGAGTATTATTAAAGTTTTTGATTTTATAGGAGTCTAAATCGATTTGATTATTACTATATGTTAATAGAGCTTGTCTTATGATAGGATAATCAAAATCATTTTTTTCAGTAACATTCCAATTATCTATTGTTTCATTTGCTGGAGGGATATTTAGTTTTGTATAATCAATTGAGTGTAATAGAACAAAAAATTCGGCAATATTTTTTGTTAATTTATTTAATTGTGCGGCGGAAAGAGTGCGAATATTTATAACTTCACTTGTATTTTCACGATTATCACAAATTTTACCGTTAAATTTTGCAGTTATAGAAAAAGGGTAAGAGCTATCAATTAGTTCAATTTTATGAATTTTTTGAATATATTTATCAGGTAAAAATGGATAAATTGCATCAATAATTTGTTTTTCTCTTTGCATGGACTGCCAAATTATTTCTGCTTTAGGAAATCGCACAACATAGTCATTTACGCTAAAAGCATAGGATTTTGAACCTCCAATTAATTTTTTAATTTCTCCGACACCATCTACTTTATTTGCAGAACTTAAAATTTGCTTTATAAATGTTTTGTTATTGATTGTTTCTTCTGTAAGGTAGCTATGCATTATTTCATTCCTTTGTGTAATCTATCATTTTATTGATGTTATAAAAATAAATTTTGATTTTCAAATATATTGTGCCATAAATATACCGAGCGGAGAAGATTTCTTTGAGAAAGGAGTTTTTGTTTCGCAGTTTTAATTTCGGTTTCTGTGCATATTTTTATTTTTGGCTTTTGGATAAGGTGATAAAAGGTTAAAAAACAAGCAGGTTTTATTTGTTGCAACAGAGAGGAGAGAAAGGTGAAAAAAAAGATAAAAAAACGTAGATCCCTGCCTCATCTCAAAAAACATCAGAAAAAAGAGCAGCATATGCAGCCGGTTTTGGGCTTGGGGCCGAAAATGGTAAATTCGGTCATTATCGCCTTGGAGGAAGGCGATGATATTCATATTCGCAAAATTGTTGAGGGATTGGACGAGTATGACCTTGCCAAACTTATTGAAGCTCTGACTTTACCGCAGCGGCGTCAGCTGGTTGAAATTCTCGGCGATAAAATCAATCCGGAAGTTTTTCCCGAATTAAACGATGTTGTTCAGGAACAGGTTATGGACAGTCTGGACGAAGACCAGATTGTGCATATCGTTAACGAACTTGATTCCGATGAAGCGGTTGAACTGCTCGAACATTTGGATGATGACGAACAGCGGACGATTATTTCCCAGTTGGATCCCGAATTAAAGTCTCAGGTTACGTCATCGCTGTCTTATCCCGAAGATTCCGCCGGCCGTATCATGGCCCGGGATTTTGTCAGCATGCCTGATGACTGGACGGTTAAGGAAGCAAAAGAGTATTTGTTGAAGGGGCAGAATCTGCCCGAAGATTTTTATGATATTTTTCTGACGGATTCACAGTATCGGCCGACCGGTGAAATCGCGTTGGATAAGCTGGTTCGGGCTAAACCGAATCAAAGGCTCCGCGATATAATGGACGGAGAAATTACGCCGGTCGATGTCTACACGGATCAGGAAGAAGTGGCGCATATGTTCCGGGAATACGGCTGGATGTCGGCAATGGTCGTGGATAATAACGGGCGTCTGGTCGGGGTAATTACGATTGATGATGTTGTCCATGTTATTCATGAAGAAGCGTCTGAGGATATTATGTATCTTTCCGGTGCCGATGAGGGCGATGTTTATAAATCGGTCGGAGAAATTTTTAAATCACGCTGGATTTGGCTGTTTACCAATCTGTTTGCAACGTTTATCGCCGCTTCGGTGGTGCAGGGGTTCCAGACGATTATCGCCCAGGTTTCGACTCTGGCGGTATTAATGCCGATTGTGGCCTCAATGGGCGGCACGACGGGAAATCAGACTTTGGCGGTTGTTGTGCGGGCGCTGGCGACCAAGGAGCTGACGTCACGGAATACGCTGCGCATGATTTTTAAGGAATTTTGCGTCGGATTAATGAACGGGGTGATTTTTGCCGGTTTGGTGGCTTTGGTAACACATTTGTGGTTTCCCGAACAAATGAAGCTCAGCCTGATTATCGGGATTGCCATGCTGACTAATCTGACACTGGCCAGTCTGGCGGGGATATTGATTCCTCTGACTTTAAATAAGTTAAAGGTTGATCCGGCGGTTTCTTCGGGAGTTTTTCTGATTGCCATTACCGATTCGGGCGGATTTTTTGTTTTTCTCGGCCTGGCCAAGCTTCTTCTTTTCTAAAAGATTATGCATATATGTAATATAATGCTTTTTATATGCGAATTTTGGCTTATAATAAGGCATAAGTTATATTGTTTATTTTACGGAGACTATGTACGTGCTTTGGGGATTAGGAATTGCCGCCGCGGTTTTGCTGCTTGATCAGGCCAGCAAATATTGGATATTGAATGATGTTCTGGCCGAAAGAAGTTTTATTATCTACACTTCTTTTTTTAATTTGGTCAAGGCCTGGAATACCGGCGTCAGTTTTTCAATGTTCAATGACTGGGGCTGGGTCGGGATTTTGGTCTTGTCGCTGTTGGCGCTGACAATTGTCGGTTTTTTGTTTAACTGGCTGCGCCATGAGAAAAACCGCTATATGCAGGCGGCTCTGGGCATGATTATCGGCGGGGCGCTCGGAAATGTCATTGACCGTGTCCGGCTCGGCGCCGTATTTGATTTTTTGGACTTTCATATCGGTGTTCATCATTGGCCGGCGTTTAACGTCGCGGACAGTTTTATCTGTATCGGCGCCGTGATGATTATTGTTTACAGTATCGCTGTTAAAACGGAGAAGGAAGAGAAAAAATGATGAAGAAAATTGCTTTTGCCTTATTGTTTGCCGGAGCAGTGTGCAGTCTGAGCGCCTGCAGCCGCGAAAGTAAAGAAAAGTGGGGACTGGTGCGCAATGCGCCCAATGAATTTATGGTCGCTGCCCGGGCGCCTTTGTCGCTGCCGCCGGAATATGACCTGCGGCCGGTTGCCGAAATTCAGCCGGTTGATATTGAGGTTAAAACCGAAGGCCTGACGCCGGGAGAAAAGGTATTGATGGAAAAAATCAATATTGAAGAAAACCGTGATGATATTAAAGAAGTCATCAATGCCGAGTTAAAGCAGATAAATGAATAAATTACGGTTGGCGGCAGCCCTGTTTTTTCTGCTTTGCAGTCCGGCAGAGGCTAAATTATTTGATATTGATGAGTTTTATCTGGATAACGGTCTGCGCGTTTTGGTGATTCCCAATCATAAGGCGCCGATTGTCAAGCATATGGTCTGGTATAATGCCGGGAGTATGGATGAACAGCCCGGGAAGGGCGGGGCAGCTCATCTGCTGGAACATCTGATGTTTCGCGGTACCGAGGAAATTCCGGGTAATCGCCTGAATGAGATATTGGAACAAAACGGGGCGGAAAGCAATGCCTTTACCGCGCAGGATTTTACCGCTTATCATCAGCTGCTTGATATCAGCCGCTTGGAACTGGCAATGTATCTGGAAGCGGATCGGATGCAGAATCTGCAAATTCTGCCTGAACATTTTGCTTTGGAAAGAGATATTGTTTTTCAGGAGCGTCAGCAGGTTGTGGAAAATAATCCGGCCGCCTATTTTAATGAGGCGGTTCGGCGGGTCTTGTGGCAGGATCATCCTTACGGACGGCCGATTACGGGTATGCCCGAAGAAATAAGCGGGCTGCGGCAGGAAGATGCCGAAGATTTTTATCGCCGTTATTATGCGCCGGCAAATGCCGTTTTAGTATTGTCGGGAGACATTGACGGTTCAACGGCCAGACAGCTGGCAACAAAATATTATGGGAAAGTCAAAGCCCGGCCGAGCGGAGAACGAAAAAAATTCCCCGAATTGAAAAAAGATTTTAAATCGCGCGTGGAGATGAAACTGCCGGGGATTGCCGCGCCGCGTCTGAGTCTGAATTTTGCCGTCGCATCGGCGGGAACGAATAAAGACGATATCTATAAACTGGCAGTTTTGGCAAAATATCTGGGCGGCGGCGAGGTTTCGGCTCTTTATAAGGATCTGGTGCTCAAACAGAAGACGGCGTTGGCGGTCAGCGCTGTTTATGACGAAGCTTCCCGCAGTTACGGAACTTTTTCGATTAATGCGGTTCCGGCTGCCGGAGTCAGCGCTCAACAGCTGGAAGAACAGTTGCGCCGAGCCATAGCGGAAGCCGTGAAAAATTTTGATGAAAGCAAACTTGAGAAAATAAAACGGCGTATGCGTGCGGGTCTGGTTTATCTGCAGGATAATCCGGCCGATGCGGCTTATATTGCCGGAAGTTTGGCAACGGTCGGCCTGAGTAAGGCGGAGATTGAAAATTATGACGCCGGTATTGAAAAAGTGACGGTCGGCGGCGTAAAAGCCGCCGCGGCAGAAATGCTGCAGCATGCCCCGCAGGTAACCGGTATTCTTGAACCGTTGGGAGGTCGTAAATAATGCGCCGCAGAATTTATCATAAGAAAAAAACGGATTACAGCCTGATTCTATGGTTGCTGCTGATTGCGTCGGTTATTTCCGGCGCGGTCTATCTTTATCGGCAGCAAGGGTTTAACCCGCAGAAACTGGTTGATAATTCGGTGCTGCAGGGGCGTCGGTTCGGCGGAGAAGTAAAAGAAGTCGCTGCTTTGGACGGAAAGTTGAAGGCTTATCTGCTTGAGGATAAGACGAATCCGATTATCAGTATCGATTTTATATTTAAAGGCGCCGGGGCGGCGGCGGATCCGTCCGGTAAGGAAGGGCTGGCCAAATTTACGGCGGCGATGTTAAAAGACGGCGCCGGAGATTACACCGCCCAACAGTTTAAAGAAGAATTGGAAGATTATGCCATCGGTCTCAGTTTTTCGGCCGGCAGCGATGATTTTGGCGGACGGCTGGTGACGACTAAAGAAAACGCCGCCAAAGCTTATGAACTTTTGAAGCTGGTTCTGCAAAAACCGCGTTTTGACGATAAGGATATGCAGAGAACCAAATCAGAGTTCAGACTGGCCCGGCAGAAACAGACGGAACATCCGGCATCGGAGCTGAGCCTGGTTTTTAATGAAGAATTGTACGGAATTCATCCTTACGGGCGTAATCCTTTGGGAAATGCGGCCGCGGTTGACGGTTTTAAAGCAGATGATCTGCGGCAGATGATGGCGAATCGTCTGGCGCAGAGCAATTTGATCATTGGCGTTGCCGGAGATATTAATGCCGAAGAGTTAAAGCAGGTTTTGCTTCAGGTCTTCGGTGAGCTTCCGGAAAAAGCCCGGGTTAATTTTGTGCGCGATGCCGAAGTGAATTTTGATAACCGCAGCCGCAATATTGACCGGAAAACGGGACAGACGATTTCATTGTCGGCTTCCCGCGGGACATCTCGCAGTTCAGCCGATTTTTACCCGTTGTATGTGGCCAATTATATATACGGCGGCGCGGGCTTGAATTCGCGGCTTGCTCAGGCTGTAAGGGAAAAAGAGGGGCTGGTTTACAGCATTTCCAGCGGTTTGGGTATGCAGGACAAGTCAAATTTGGTTGTCGGCAGTTTTTCAACCACGCCGGAGAATTTTGCCGCCGTCAGCAAGCTGGTTGCGGCCGAAAGGCAAAAATTTGCCACCGAGGGCGCCAGCCAGGCTGAGCTGCAGCAGGCCAAAGATTATCTGATTGCCTCGTATAACCTGCGCTTTGCCGCGATTGATGATATTTCGCAGATGCTGGTGATGATGCAAAAAGATAATCTCGGAGCGGATTTTTTACGGAAACGCAATGATTATATAGAATCTGTCAGCCTTGAGGAAGTCAACAAGGCGGCCGCGGCTTATTTCGCTGATGAAACGGTCACGGTTAACATCGGAAATTTCAAGTAAGGAGTGGAAAGATGAATATAGCGGTCAATAAAACCAGAGCCTGGAAAAAGCTCGACGGACATTATAAAACCATGAAGAAAACGCAAATGCGCGATATGTTTGCCGAAGATGACAGTCGAGCCGACAAATATACGCTGCAGCTGGAGAATATGCGGGTTGATTATTCCAAAAACCGTATAAACGACCGGACAATGAAATTTTTGTTTAATCTGGCGCGGGAATGCCGGCTTGAGGAAAAAATCAAAGCAATGTTTGCCGGCGAGAAGATTAATGTTACCGAGAACCGTCCGGTTTTGCATATTGCCCTGCGTAATCGCGCCAATACGCCGATTTATGTTGACGGCGAAAATGTTATGCCTAAGATTAACGAGGTTTTGGCAAAAATGCGTAAATTTTCCGAAGCCGTGCGTTTGGGAACCTTTAAAGGGCAGACCGGGAAAAAGCTGACCAATATTGTCAATATCGGAATCGGTGGGTCGGATCTGGGGCCGGTGATGGCAACCGAAGCCTTGCGCAAATATTGGGCAAAAGATATTAATTGCTATTTTATCTCTAATATTGACGGGACGGCCTGCGCCGAGGTTCTGGGAAAAATAGACCCCGAAGAGACATTGTTTATTGTTGCTTCGAAGACTTTTACAACGATTGAAACCTTGACCAATGCGCGTACCTGCCGCAAATGGCTGGTCGATGCTTTGGGCGAACATGCGGTTGCCAAGCATTTTGTGGCGCTCTCTACTAATGAAGCCGAGGTTCGGAAGTTTGGCATTAATCCCGAGAATATGTTTGAATTTTGGGATTTTGTCGGCGGCCGCTATTCAATGTGGTCGGCGATCGGCTTATCAATAGCCATTGCCGTCGGTATGGATAATTTTGAAAAAATGCTCGACGGGGCTTATGCGATGGACCAGCATTTTTATCACAGCGAATTTGAGCATAATATTCCGGTGATTCTCGGCTTGCTCGGTGTTTGGTATAATAACTTTTTTGATTGTCACCGTTATGCGGTGGTGCCTTATGATCAGTATCTGCAATATGTTCCGGCTTATCTGCAGCAGTTGGATATGGAAAGCAACGGCAAGTTTGTCAGCGTTGATAATGAATATGTTAAATATGCTACGGCACCGGTTTTGTTCGGCGGCGCCGGGACGAACGTGCAACATTCTTTTTTCCAGCTGATTCATCAGGGAACGGAGATGGTGCCGATAGATTTCATTATTCCGGCGATTTCGCATAATGAGATCGGCGAACATCATGAGATTTTGGTTGCCAATGTGCTGGCGCAGAGCGAAGCGCTGATGCGCGGCAAGACGGTTCGGGAAGCCGCCGCGGAAATGACTGCGGCAGGAAAATCAAAAGAAACAGTTAATTTTCTTAAGAAATTTAAGAGCTTTGAAGGAAACCGGCCATCGAATACGATTGTTTTGAAAAAAATTGATCCTTATTCTTTGGGAATGCTGATTGCCATGTATGAACATAAGGTATTTGTACAGGGCGTTATCTGGAATATTGATTCTTTCGACCAGTTCGGTGTTGAACTCGGCAAACAGATGGCGCTCAGCATTCTGCCGGAGTTGGAAAACAATGCAAGCGGTATCCGTCATGACAGTTCGACGACGGCCTTAATATCTTATATTAAAAAACTGAGAAAGTAAGCAATGACAATCCGTATTCTGCCGAATAATCTGGTTAATCAAATTGCCGCCGGCGAGGTGGTCGAGCGGCCGGCTTCGGTCATTAAGGAGCTGGTTGAAAATGCCATTGACGCCGGAGCGACTTCTATAGAAATTAATCTGGTTGACGGCGGGAAAAGCCTGATGATTATCACCGATAACGGCAAGGGAATGAGCAGGGAAGAATTGGAGCTCGCGGTTGAAAGGCATGCGACATCCAAGCTGCCGGACGATAATCTGTTTAATATTAATTTTCTGGGGTTTCGCGGAGAAGCTCTGCCGTCGATTGCTTCGGTGGCCAGGGTAACTATCGTTTCTCGAGCTAAAGAGAGCGAAAATGCCTGGAAAATTGAAGTAAACGGCGGAGAAAAGTCTGCCCCGGTTCCGGCTGCCGCACAGCAGGGAACCCGGATTGAGGTACGCGATTTGTTTTATGCCACGCCGGCGCGGCTTAAGTTCTTGAAAACCGCACAGGGAGAAACCGGGCAATGTGTAGATATCGTTAATCGGATTGCGCTGGCGAATCCGCAGATTGCATTTTATCTGAATGATGACGGTAAGAAGAAAATCGCCTTACAGGCTCAGCCGGGGGATCTGTTTGATGCCCGGCTGAAGCGCTTATCGGAAGTTATGGGGCGTGAGTTCGGAGAAAACTCGCTGTTGATTGATGCTCAACGGGAGAATTTGCGTATCAGCGGTTATGTCAGCCTGCCGACGCTGAATAAAGCCAATTCTTTGTCGCAGTATCTGTTTGTCAATAACCGGCCGGTCAGGGATAAACTGCTGCTCGGCGCAATTAAAGGCGCTTATCAGGATGTTCTGGCGGCCAACCGCTATCCGATGTGCGCGTTGTTTTTTGATATTGATCCGGCTTATGTCGATGTCAATGTGCATCCGGCAAAAGCCGAAGTGCGTTTTTATGATAATGCGCTGGTGCGCGGTCTGTTGGTCAGCGCTATTCGTCATGCCTTAAATGAGGGGTCGGGCAGAACTTCCAGTACATTGAGTCTGGCTGATATTGTGCAGGATAAAATTCCCGATTTTGACAATTTGCCGCCGCGGGCTGATTTGGGCGAGCCGGTTTTGCCGCAGCGCGGTTTTCAGTATCAGGGCAGTTACGGCGGCGGAAGCCGGCGCCAGGCGGTTTTACCGGAATTGGAAAGAAATTTTTCGGTTAAGGCCGAACCGGAGCGGGAATATCTGCCTGAAGATACGGAGACGGTCGGTCCTTTGGGACTGGCAAAAGCCCAATTTTTGGATACTTATATTATTTCGCAGTCGGAAGATGCTATTATCATTACCGATCAGCATGCCGCGCATGAACGAATTGTCATGGAAAAAATGAAAGAGAATCTGGGAAAAGGAAAAGCGGCTTCACAAATGTTATTGATTCCCGAGGTCGTCGATCTGAGCCTGAGCGATAAGACGCGCCTTTTGGAAGCGGCTGAGGAATTAGCCAAACTTGGTCTGGCGGTTGAAGAATTCGGGTCGAGCGCGATTATTGTCCGCGAGACTCCGGCGCTGCTCGGCGATTGTGATGTTAAAGCCCTGATAACGGATCTGGCCGAGGAAATGGCCGAGTGGGGCAAAGAGTATGTTTTGAGCGAGAAGCTGCATCTGGTTTGTGCGACTATGGCCTGTCACGGTTCGGTTCGGGCAGGGCGGCGTCTGAATCTTGATGAGATGAACCGCTTGCTGCGCGATATGGAAAAAACACCTCATGCCGGTCAATGTAATCACGGTCGGCCGACTTATATCGAGTTGAAAATCAGCGATATTAATAAATTATTTGATCGGTAAGCCGTTTTAGCTTGCTATTTAATTTAATGAGCGTATATATAAATTATAACTCTGTTGTCTAAGAGTAATTTTTTCTGATTGTTTAGCTTTCGAAACAGATTATCCCACACCATAGTTATTGAGCAGAGACAAAGTCTCATTTGTATTAACCTGTTTTGAAAAGGAAAAGATTATGTCAACAGGTACAGTTAAATGGTTTAACACGAAAAAAGGTTTTGGTTTTATTACTCCCGATGCAGGCGGCGAAGATGTGTTCGTCCATATTTCGGCAGTTGAAAAGGCCGGTTTGAGATATCTGAACGAAAACGATAAGGTTTCTTATGACCTGATTACCGAAAAAGGCCGTACGTCGGCCGGTAATCTGAAAAAAGCTTAATCATTAAGTTTTTTCGAAAAGCCCTCCAAATCGGAGGGCTTTTTTTGCCGATAATAATTAAAACTCTAAAACGCAGCGAACAATGGAATTGAGATGTTTGGTTCCTTCAGTGACGGCTCCCGAACTCGGATTCAGCGCGAAAGCCGTGCTGCCGTTGAGTTCTGAAGATGACCAATAATAGCCGCCCAGACTGATATTCTGAATTTTCAGAATTGCAAAAGTCTCGTTAACTGTGTTGTAGCTTGCAGACAATAACAGAAGTTCGGCAGGGCTGGGCAGAAACCAATCTCCTTCGCTGGTACCCGCTGTACTGTAACTGCCGCAATATTCCGCAGCCGGGTATTGGATTGCGTTTTCCTTTCCGTAGGCTATGATTTTTGCCGTGTTTGTCTTGCCGTCCGGCGCACAGCCAGTCGTGGCAGAGCTGCAGTTTTCCAGGGTTGGGATATCTACATATCTGCGTCCCTGTTCCCAACTCGGACCTATCTGTTCCATGGCAATTGCCAAGCGTTTGGCCGCGTTAAAGACCACACCGATTGCCGTTTTGCCGTCAATGGCCTTTACATAACATTTTTTATTTTCATAAAGAATATCACCGACCTCACAGCTTTTTTCGGAAAAAACACAGAACACCTTATTTTCATCAAAGGGGCAGACAAGGGTATCCAGACCGGCGCAGTCGGCGGTGGTTTTGGTGTACCCAAGTTCGTCGCAGCGGGAAGAATTGACGCAGTTTTGCGCATTGGCCGCGGGGGTGAACAGGATTGTCATTAAAAGAGTTAAAATAATTTTGTTCA
>ENA-ORTG01002068-ORTG01002068.1-human-gut-metagenome-genome-assembly--contig:-NODE-2068-length-17006-cov-3.207834_pt1 | contig 17006 bp, 8 predicted proteins | sample MGYA00241906_ERZ509176 | MGnify/ENA primary metagenome ERZ509176 (study PRJEB26280, sample SAMEA2338811) | human gut metagenome | biome: human gut; feature: human-associated habitat; material: faeces...
TGGACTTACAGCCAAGGATAAGGCCATATTTTTCCCCAGAAAATATAATTTTATTAAAACTACAATTAACACTACCTCAATTCCCACCATAATGAGTTTCCATTGTCCTTCTACTTCTTTTGTTTTTATTGCTTTTTTTCCAAATAAATAATTGTTATTATCAATACTCCTTTCCGTTTCCAGTTTCACATTCCACTCTTTCATTTTCTTCAAAAATATTTCTTTATCTACTGCAGTTATTTCACCATGAATTGTTTTTACAAATGGAGATGGTTTTTCTACAGAATCATAAAAAAATGGTCTTCCCAAAGTCATACGGTTATGTTTTCCTTCAAAATTAACAACAAAACTACTTAGTGGATGTTTCAGCAAATATTCCGTACACTTATGGCTGGCTAATGTTTTTTTACTTTTACTTGCAGAAAATAAAACTCCTTCATATTCCCAAACACCAATCTTTGATCTTAATTGCCTAACTCCGATCTTTGACCACGGGTACGTTTTCTTATACAACGATAGAAATTCTATCGTACATCCATTTTTATCAATAAAAACTGTCCGCCCCTCATTCCATACCATCCATAACCATAAAGGCATAATTAAACACAAAAGCACACAAAGCAATACTAGGTCTTTTAAAAAATTCCTTCTATCTAATATTGTTACCCCTACCAACAATACCAAATAGGCACTTAATATACCTAAAGTTTCTATTTTTCTATATTTAATCCATGTTGAACTTGATTTTACTATTAATCTGTTTTTATTATCTATTACTTTTTCTTGCATTCTCATTATTTTTCTAGAAAGAGCGCTCTTCTACGCTCTTTCTATTTTTTGTTAATATCTCAATTGGTTCATTTTAAATACAAAATATTTCCAACTTTTGCTTTTGTTATTGGATAAATATTTTTTTGCACTTGTTTTCTTATATTTTTTTTGATTATTATTAGTCTTTTGATATTTTTTACCATTAGTCCTTTTAGATGAATACACTGCAATTCCAGTAGCCGCCATTATATTACTACCTGCACCGAAAACTGTAGTTGCTAATGAAGGCATCTCCTTAGTAATAGGTATTCTTATAGCCATATATGTATTAATACTCATATACATACACGCTCCTGCTATTGCACCTTTACTGATTGCTGTTTTTAATCCATCTCCCGCCATACAACTCAAAACAGTAGTTCCCATACCTGTAAAAAATGCACTTGCAACCATCGCAGTAAAACTTCTTGGAATAATAACACTCACTGCTCCTGCTATTGCTGCAACCCCACAATCTCCTATTCCAAACTTCTGTCCTGTTGCTTTTGCAGCAATATACGATGTTGCTATGTTTATTATCGCTCCAACTGCAATTTCTATCGCCGTCGCTGTAATCACAAACATCCCAGCATCATCCCGATACATCACTGGATTATCATCACAGTAAGCATACAGATTCTTCTCCGTCAGCTGCTCTGGATCCTTCGTCAGTACACTCGCATCATCTGCATTCAGGAATCTTCTCACCTTCGGGTCGTAGTATCTTGTCTGCAGATAATACAGTCCCGTCTCCTGATCGTAATAGTAGCCTCTGTATCGCAGCGGATTGATCTGGGAAAGACCGAATCCTGATGCATCTGATGACACCAGAACTTCTCCCCATGCATCATATCTATATACTACAACCTGACTTCCTTCACTGTCAACAATCCCTATGATGTCTCCCTGAAGACTGGTCTGGTAGAAGTACATTTTTCCCTGATACTCAAAGGCAAACGGTGTCCCTTTCTCATCATACAGGAAGTCCATTCTCTCTCCGCCTTCTTCTTTCTGGGCTATGATCTTATCCCCATCCAGATAGAATCGGATTACCTTGTCTCCGACGGTTTTTTGGATTCTTCTTCCGTCATTGTCATAGACATACTGGCTGAGCGTTCCGCTCTTCTTCAGCGTCTTTAACTGCCGTCCCTTTTCCCAGGTCAGGTTCATTCCCATATAGGAAAGCGGATTTCCCATTGCATCATAGGTTATAGCCTTTCCATTGAAAGAGGTCAGCTGGTCTTTCCAGCCTGAGCTGTAGGTATAGGTATCCGTGCCTCTCAGCTCTTCCACTCCATTTACAAGATAATATTTCTTGTTTTCCAGAAGATTTCCTCCCAGATCATATGCATACGTAAAAGTCCTGCCTCTGACTGCATCTTCTTCCCGGATCACCTGATTCATTCCGGTGTAAGTATAGAGCATATGATCCGTTACTTTTCCTGTATCCAGTTCCTTCGTACAGATTTCCAGAATGTTGCCACGTCCGTCATATGTGTAAGCAGTCTCTTTTCCATTTTCCGTGATCGTTCCTACCAGTGCTGTTGTGGTTCCTTCTTTTATTCCCTGCACATAAGTATATGTGATCTCCTTCTTTTTGCCGGACGGATAGATCTGTGTTTTCTTCTCACAGCGTCCCAGCAGGTCATATGCATACTCGATACAGGTCTTTCCGTCTATCTGCATGCCATATCCAAGTCCCGGCTTCTGCTGTTTTGCCACGTCTCCGTAGAGATACCTGGTCTGATGTCCGATTCCGTCCACACGGTACTGCTTCTGTGCCACCCGGTTCTTTTCATCATAGACGACTTTCACCTTCAATCCATCAGTGGATCTGCTCTCCAGAAGTCTTCCGATCAGGTCATACTGATAGTGGGTTTCCAGCTGTGTCCGCTCATCTTTGTGGACTGCAATATTTCCATAATGATCATACACATTGGTGAAAAGCTTTTCTTCTGTATCATCTTTATGGATCAGATACTGCCCGGTCAGGCGTTCTTCCGCATCGTAGACATTGCGGAGCGTTTCTCCTGTTGCAAAAGTCAGCCGATCTTCCAGCCCGTTTTTATTTCTGTAGGTCACTTCCTTCAGAATCTTTCCATTCAAGGTAACACCGGTCTGGTTTCCATATGCATCATAAGCATAACCATAAGTGACGCCATTTCGTGTGATCGTTTTGATCTTATCCTGTTCGTAGGTGTACTGAAGCACATAATCTTTTCCATCTGCATTCTTCCTTACACGGATCAGCTGATCTGTATTTTTGTCATAATCATAGGTGGTCGTATATCCTTCCGCATCCGTAACCGAAGTCAGCAAACGATTCTTTTCATCATAGGCATAGGTATTGCTGTATCCTCTTCCATCCGTGATCTTTTTGACCTGTCTTCCATCGGAAGTATATTCCATCGAAGATTCCATGCGGTCACTGTAGCTTTCCAGGATCCACCATTTATGGGTCGGTGTGCCGGAATGATCAGAAAATACAAGCTCTGTTCCCGCTGTATAGGATTGTCCTTTTACCGTCAGTTCTTTTTCTCCTGCTTTACAGATTACAAGATATCCGGTTCCTTTTCCTTCTTCGATCTCCGTAAAACCAAACAGCTGGTTTGCCGCACCTGCTGTATATTTCTGGAGGATCAGGGTGTCTGCGGAAGTGGCTCTTGCCAGAACCATTCCAGGTGCGTGAAGCGGCTCCATCGTATAATACTTCTCTTCTCTCTTTTTGAGTCGGAACATCTGATTTGTTTTACAGTTCTTATAATACTGATTTACCCGGTTGCCTTCCACTGTTCCATAATTATGGACATCTATATACTGACCGGAATGGCGCACTCGTACACTTACTACCAGCCCGTCTGCCGGGGCATCTGAGATGGTTCCTTCATCTGCCGGTTCAAAGTACCAGCACTGTCCCGGATTGTCTTCTGCCAATGTACAGCTTGTCACCGGAGTCTTAGCTTCGGAGCTCTTTTTCTCATTGGTCAGACCCTTTTTATCCGATGTGAATTTCTCACTGATCTGATAACTTCCGTCACTCTTTGGTTGAAGCTTCCATCGCTGTGCATCGGTTCCATTGTCAGCGAATATCTGGATCACCGTTCCTTCTGCCGTATTTGCATGTTTCACATCCAGACACATTGCCGGGGCATTCTGCGGCTGTAGTTTAAAGTATCCGTCATCGCAGGCAGTCACTTTCCACTGCTGTGCCTTGGTTCCATTGAACGGGAACAGTTGAATGACAGATCCGGAATCGGTTCCCCCATTCTGTACATCCAGATAGTTTCCGGATATTTTTTCACGGATATAATAGATTCTCTCTGAAGTAACTGCCCCCAGATGTCTGCCGCCTTCTACACGCATATGGACCGGCTGCCCTTCGTCTGCCACCTTTTCGAGATACCAGCTCTGACCTCCATGGCTGTCGGATACAGTTATATGTTTCAGTGCTTCTCCGGATGCCGTACTCTTCTTTTCGTTTGCAATGCATTTCTGTGTCCCCGTCAGTTTATTCAGGATTTTCCAGGTGCCGTCACTGTTCTTCTGCATCCTCCATTTCTGGGCATCGGTTCCATTATCGGTAAAGATCTGGATTGCTGCTCCGTCTGCTGTTGATGCATCTTTCAGATCTAACCGCATGTCCGGCGCATTCTGCGGTTCCAGATTCCAGTATCCTTCTTCCGCCTTGGTAATTCTCCATCTCTGAGATACCGTACCGTTAAAGGCAAACAGCTGAACGGTTGTCCAGGAGGATGTCCTTCCATCCCGCACATCCATGTAGTTGCCGGAGCTCTTTTCCCGCAGGTAATACAGCTCTCCATCTGTGATCTCTGTTACTGGGACTCTCTTTGTATTGTATTCAAAAGAATATCTGACACCTTCTGAATTGGCAGCCAGTTTGAGATGATTTTTGTCATCATAACCGTACTCAAAAGCTGTCCCATCTATTTCTCCAAGCCGGGTGAGATCTCCTCGTTTGTTGTAACTGAAACCGGATTTTTCTGCTGCATCCTTTGCGCCCGACAGGTTGCCTTCTCCATCATATACATAGCTTTCCCCGTCATCGCGTATCAGCTGCACGCCATCATAGTACACCTTATTCATCTGGTTATCGTAATACAGATATACCTGGATCTCTTTATAAGCCTCCTCGGTACGGAAAACACCGCTGACAAACTGCCAGTCAAGGATGTTCGGATTGCAGTTAAAATGATGCCATTTTTCTTTTCCGGATGTGCCGGTTACTTTTACTGACAATGAGAACTTCTTTCCCGGAATACCGCATCCTTTTACCCAGCTGCTCACACTGTAGACTTCATCTTTTTTCCCACTGACATGGACCGTCTGGCTGCAATATAAGCTCTTGTCCCATCGTCCGGAGATCGTTGCGCACCTTCCTTTTCCCGTCACACCGGCAACTCTGGATCCGGTTACATCTCCTGCATAATTCCAGCAGTCCGGCTGACTTGTGCTGCCCAGTTCGAATCCCGGATTTGTGATCAGGTTCAGCTTGTTTGCAGCGTTTCCTGTTTCCAGCTGCGCTCCGCTGACATAGAGGATTCCTGTTCCCTCAGTGATACCGGCACATACCGTAACACTTCCTGCTGCCGCTAAGGTAAACTGCAGCTGATGGCGTTCCCATCCGTTCTCCATTTCCGGATCTGTCGTCCCGGAGATTACAGAAGCTTCTTCTGCTCTGCTTCCATCCGGCATGAGGATCATCAGACCAGCCCTGCTGTTTTCGGCATTCTCTGTTTTCAGATATGCGGAAAAGGTATAAGTTCCCGTCTCAAGCGTTACATCCTGACAGATTCCTTTTTCAGATTCTGCTCCTGTTTTGGTCAGTTTTGCACTTTTAGTTCCTGCATATCCCTCCGCTTTTGCAATACTGCTTCTGGTTCCGTTCGTCAGATTTTTCTGATACCAGTTTCCATCCCCGTAAGCACTGTCAAATAATGGATTCTTCAGTAAATGACAGACTGTCTTCTGAACCTTTCCTTCTTTGTCCAGCTTATGGTTCTTGCTTCCGGATGTGTAATAAGTATAATTGTTCGCACAGCCATCCTGATCCATGACATCGGTCGGGCGGCCCATGTTGTCGAAATGATAGGTGATTTTCCGGTTATCTCCGGTCTGTGCAATCTCTCCGTCCAGTCCCGGAGTCTCAAATACAGTAGTATTCCCGTTCGCGTAGGATACTTTCATCTCCTGTCCTGCTTTATTACCGGAACCATATTCCGCGATCCGGCTAACCCTTGGTACACGGAAGTCGTTCTTATACTCATACTTAAGACCATATCCATCCGGGTTCGTCACACTGGTTAAACGGTGGCTTGCATCGTACCCGAAGCTGCTTGTCTTTCCATCCGGATAAGTAATGGATGTCAGATTGCCCGCACTGTCATATGCATACTTTGTAAGGCGGCCTGCCATATCTTTTACTGCGGATACACGTACCGTATTTCCTGCTGTCTCATACTGGATCTCCAGTCTTGCTCCACCGGAATCCTCCACATAGCTGATCACCTGTTTTCCGGAAATGGTCTGATATACATATTTGATCTGATTTTCATCCAGATCTCTGACAAATCTCAGATAACCGTCTTTTCCAAAGCAGTACCGTACCCTGTCTTTTGTTTCCATGGTTCTCGCATAGCTGTCGTCATACCCGGATTCTACCGTAATCACAAGTCCAAGTCCGTCTTCATCCTTTAACTTATTGCCATCATTTGTGTCTTTATAGAAATAATGCTTTGTGCCGTCTTCATCTGTGTATACATAAGGATATTCTTTGATTCCGGTTGTGTCCAGACGCTGCACACAGCTCAGTCTCCATCCGTATCCCTGTCCGAGATTCGTTCCGGCTTCGCTGGAATTATAAACATGACTGATCTCTGCCTGCATGGCTCCGCCGGTTGTCACTGCATCCTCATGGATCCATACCTGATTGCCGGTAAAGTCATTGGTATGTCCATTTCCCGCACGTCCTGCAGACTGCTCATGGTAGCTCTGATAATCCTCCAGTCCGTTTACATTTCGATAATAAAAGACTCCGCTCGGAAACTGATCTGTTGAAATCTTTGGATAATCCGATGCATAAAATCTGGCAAACGCTGTCTTTGTAAGATCGCTTTCATTTTCATACATACCGCGCAGCATGATTCCATAATTATTTCCCGTATTGTACCACTGTCTTACCAGTCGAGTCACGTCAAACCCGATCGGCGTGATCGTAATCGTATTGCCGTTCTGTACCTGTTTCACTTCTTTATAATCCAGTACATTTCCTGATACAGATGGCTGATTGTGCCAGCGCACATCCTTTTCTGTCCAGTTATTCAGGATCTCATTTGCAACAAGCGGAAGTTTTGCGATTCCATAACTGGAATACTCATACTGCCAGAGATACATGGTCGCCGCATACAGGATGGAACCTTTTCCGATATCCGGCAGATTTCTGAATCGGAGCAATGACCTGCAGTTTCCAAGTGCAGTTGACTTCCCTGCCACAAAAGAACCATATGCATAAACACTACTCGGGTCAGCCGAAGAATCCGTTCCGCCTGTAAAAATGTAGGTATCCTCGATATTGGTTTTTGTTTTACTGGTTTCTGTCATCGGATCAATAATAACCGGATAGCTTCTGTCCTCGGCAAGCAGCCATTCTTTCTCTGCACTGACAGTAACTTTGCATCCTCCCTCTTCTGTTTCCATAACCAGTTCCACATTCTGTGATACACATCCTTTTGCATCATACATATATGGCTTGTCAAACCAGAAGATTCTCTGATTCTCACTGTAAAGTCCCAGACTGCCGTCTTCTTCCTTCTTCATTTCCATATCGGTATATCTAAGATGGAAGATCAGCTCCTGCTCTGCAGCCTGTGCCGTTTTCAGACGGATATTTTCTTTTAATCTCTGACTCTGAATGGTATAATGCAGATCCACGCCCGGAAGAATTTCTTCATACATCCCTTCACTTGTCAGATGCTTTACCCCCATCTTCTGCTGGATCTCTTTGACTTCCGGCATATCTTTACTGCCTCCGTCTGCCGGAGTGTCTTCTGAAGCCGGTGGAAGGATGGTAATTTCATCCCCCGTCTCGTCACCTGAACCCTCTGTCGGCTCATCCTCCGGAATATCCTTTCTCCATGTCTCCTCGTAGAGTTCTTCTGGGCCTTTCGGGAATTCCTCTTCAGTTAATATCTGAAAACTGCTTTTTCCTGTTCTTGCCTGCCTTGCGCTTCTTGCCAATACCACATTTTCTTCCATTGTCCATGAAACTTTTTTCCCATCTTTTTCCATGCTTACAAGCGTATTCTCTCCTGTCTGCTTCGCAAAACATACCTGTAAATCAGATGCCTTATTCTGGTAGCACTCTTTTCCATCCTTTGATACTGCTTCCAGCCGGTTATCAATTTCTTCCCATCCACTTTCCGTCTCATAATGAACCGGTTCCGGATAGACCGCCGCGGCAGTTCCTTTTTCAGGCAGCATGAAATGCTTTGTATACCGGTCACGTTTTTCTGTAATTTCCTGTAATACTTTTTCTTTCATAGTCTTCTCCTTCTGATCTGTTCTGATTTGTATTTGAACAATAACATTACAGTCAGAAAACGCGCGTATCAGATATCTTTCTCTCTTTCTCTCTGTCCTGTATCTGTATCGTTCGATGTTATTGTATATCGAACGTACGTTCTTGCTGTCCCCGATTTGTCCCCTCTTTTTATACTATTTTTTTCAGCAGACACGCATAGAATTTTCTTCTGTATCCATAAAAATCTGTCTTTCCAACCGGAATACGTCCCAGCGTATCATCAAATTCCAGATACTCATAGCTTAGATCATCCGTAACACTTTTCAAAAGATACGGTGCCAGTTCTTCACTGCTTTCCCTTGCCGCTTCTTCGATCATTTTGCAGTCTGCCAGATCCTGGCTGTTCCCCCGCTTCTTTTTCTCATCGTATAAAAAACAAAATTCTTTGAGTTCTCTTTGTGTCTGTACGGAAATCCCATAATCTTTCCATGAAATATTTCTTACTCTTATTCTTTTCATCCATATTACCTCACATTCTGTGTCGATTTTATATTTTTGTCACGTTTTGTGTCCTTACTTTTGTTATACAGCCACAGAAGTCATGTGTCAATCCTTTTATTCACAAAACGTGTCATATGTCATTTTACTTTTGTCACAGTTCGTGCTATTATAGTCATATATGGAGGTAACAAAATGGGTGATTTTCACAATATATTTAAGAATTTAAGAATGCAGAATCATTACACACAGGGACAGATGGCAGATCTGCTCGGCATTTCCCGAAGTGCTGTCAGTATGTATGAAACAGGGAACCGCGAACCCGATCTCGAGACACTTGAAAAGATTGCAAAGTTTTTTAATGTGGACATGAATTATCTTCTCGGCTCTTCAGTTACAGTAACATCCGATAACACAGAGCCATCATATGAAGATATTGAACAGATGATTGCCCGTGGCAGTCATGGTTTTTCTGCGACACAGAAGATGAAACTCATTCAGCTGTTATCTGAAATCGACTTATAGGAGGCTTTGCTTTGGATTGTAACCAGATTCGTAAAGTGGCAGCTAATGCGCTGATTACCTGCAATATCCATTCCTTTCCAATTGACTGCTTTGCTATTTTGAAGCAATATGGTTTTCGTGTTTATTCCTATCTTGAGCTCCAAAAGAAGAAGCCGGAGCTCTACAATCTATGTATTTCCTATTCTCAGGATGCATTTTGTATAAACAGTCTGAACTTAATTGCTTACAACAGCCAGAAATCAGCCAACCGGATTCGTTTTTCGCTGATGCATGAACTTGGACATCATCTTTTAAGACACAGAAATGACCTTCCTTCCAATGAAGATGAAGCCAATTATTTTGCAAGTAATATTCTGGCTCCGCGCATTGCCATGTATTATGCTCATCTGAAATCTGTAAATGAAGTCGGACAGTTCTTCAATCTTTCTTCTTCCGCCGCTTATTATGCTGCACAGGATTTTTCGGAATGGTGTCAGGATGTCCGCCGGAATGGGATGCACTCCTATGATAAAGATTTATACCAGCATTTTTATAATCCTGACTATAAAGGGTTTGTCTATTCCATCCGCACCTGTGCATTCTGCGGCGCACGTGTTTATAACTGCCTTGATTTTGAAGCGCACTGCTCCGGTGCGTGTAAACTGCCGGACGAACCGGTTCGCAAAAAAGCGCATGCTTTTACACCACTTTCAGATGACGATAGCCGGATACTCAGGCGGCTTGAGAATAAATGGTTATATGATTTTTAATATAAAGAGAACCTGCAACTGGTAGCTTTTTTTGCATACCAAGGTAATCAAACGGGAGAATGTAATTCACATCAAATTACATTCTCCCGTTATTGATTTCGTAATATCATTTTCTGATATTCAGGCAGTATTTTTTACTTTTAAACGTTAATTTGTAAATACTCGGTAATTTTCTTTCTTATCGTAATCTTTGCGGATCCCGTCATCCTCATACATGGTATAACTGCTGTTTTTATATCCGATAAGCTGCAGATGTTCGGTATCAATATCTTTCACACACTCTGCCGCTTCTGCAACCGGGATACATTTACCATTTCGAATGAAGAGCGGTACTTCATTTGATGCCACATCTACATAATGGATACCTTTCGCGAGAATCTCTTCCGAAATGCTTCCATCCGGCAGAAACTTGACAAATTTCATTTCTTCCGGCAGATAAACATAACGGCCTCTTGCGTTCTGCTCGTAAACCGGAGCGATCATAATCTCGTTTCCGAGCATCAGCTGATCCTCTACTCGGATTGCTCTCTTGTCATCTGGATAAACAAACCCTAACGGCTTAAAATACATGTCATCACTCAGCGCAGCTTTCATGTACTCGCTGTACAGATACGGCACAAGACGATATCTGGTGTTAATGACAGCACGGAAATCCTCGATATTTTCGAACTGATAACATTCCTGCTCTCTTGTTCCCGTCGCCGAATGATTACGCATCAGTGGTGTAAATACACCAAGTGCGAGAAAACGTAGCAGCAATTCTCTTGTTGTATCAGCACCAAAACCTCCAAGGTCAGCACCTGTATACAGGAAACCACACATGTTCAGAGACGGCAGCATCTTCAGGTTAAGAAGGATATGTGACCACCAGGATTTATTATCTCCGGTCCAGATTCCTCCATAACGATGCATTCCGATGTAAGAAGATCTGGAAAACATCAGAAAACGTTTTTCCGGGTCAATGCGTTCAAACGCTTCTCCGGCCGCTCTTGTCATATTATAGCCAAAAAGATTATGTACTTTGTCATGGCGGATCTTTTTGCCATCCACATTGTGATAAAATCTTTTATAGTCTTCCGGATTATTTGCAATACTGAGCATCTTGTCCTGCATTTCCCAGGAATGGATCTTGCCTTCGGTATCCTTTGCAAACTCTCCGGCAAGTTCTTTTGCCTCTGCAAGGCCTTCGGAAGAATAAAAGATCGCAGGCTCGTTCATATCATTCCAGAAACCTTCTATTCCCTGTTCGATCAGAAAACGATATTTGTCCCCGAACCATTTTCTGGCTTCCGGATTCAGCATATCCGGAAAATGGGTATCTCCCGGCCATACAGCTGCAACAAAATCACTTCCGTCTTCTCTCTTGCAGAAATAGTTGTTTTTGACACCTTCCTCGTAAATCTCATATCCCGGCTCAACCTTGACACCGGCATCAATGATCGGAATCAGGCGAATACTCTGGTCATTCATTTCCTGTACGAATTCCGGAAAATCCGGAAAATTTTCTTCACTCACTGTGAAATCTTTGAATGACTGCATATAGTCAATATCCATGTAAATCATGTCGATCGGAATATGATTCTCCCGATATCCTTTTGCGACAGTACGGAAATCTTCTTTCGTCGTATAACCCCAGCGGCTCTGTCCGAAACCAAAGGCAAACTTCGGTGGGATATAGCTGCGTCCGATTACATGGCGGAACTGTTTTACGATATCATAAGCATTCTCACCTTCAAGCACGTAGATATCCAAGTCAGCATTTTCGCAAGATACCTTAAGGGTATCCTCTCTGTCATATCCAATATCAAAGGTCAGTTTTGAGGGATAGTCGAAAAATAATCCAAACGTCCTCTTTCCGCTCACAACAATAAAGTTGTGGGCTCCGTACAGAGAACGCTTGTCCTCTGTGTGTACCGGATCATCTGTACAATTACTGATATAACAGTACCCTCTCTTGTTGATTCCACGATTGGCTTCACCCAGACCATAGACAATGTCATCTTCATCCATGATATAAGTAAAAACAAATCCTTCCTCCTGACTGACTTCTCCATACGGGAGAACGCCCTTAGTTGTTTCAATCTTTTCAGTCAGTGCCTCCGTATCAAACGGAGTTCCATATCTATATTTTCTAATCATTTCTTTATCACCTAGTGTTTATAATATAGTACAAATGCTTCATATGGATTCAGAACAATTTTTCCTTCAAATTCTTTTCTTCCAAGGTTTGTGATCAGACACTCTGCGCCTTTAAATTCTTCCGGCACTTCTACTTCTGCATTCTTATCGCTGAAGTTGCAGACAGTCAGAAGCTTTTCCTGATCCTGTTTTCTTGTGTACGCAAAAATCTGTTCATCCTCACGGTAAAGAGGTTCAAATTCACCATAAACAATAATGTCTTTTTCTTTACGCAATCGGATCAGTTTCTGATAGTAGTGGAAAACAGAATCCGGATCTTCAAGCTGCTGTGCTGCATTGATCTTCTTGTAGTTCGGATTCACTTTGATCCACGGCTCGCCCTCTGTGAATCCAGCCTGTTTACTGTCGTCCCACTGCATCGGAGTTCTCGCATTGTCACGGCTTCTCAGCATCAGACATTTCATCATGTGTTCCGGAGTCATAAGACCTGATTCCGTAAACTCTTCAAAGTAATTAATACTTTCAATATCACGGTAATCTTCCAGTTTGTCAAAGTAAATGTTTGTCATACCAAGCTCTTCACCCTGATATACATATGGCGTTCCCTGCATCATATGAATACAGGTCGCCAGCATTTTTGCGGAGGTTTCTCTGTATACCGGATTGTCATTTCCAAAACGGCTGACACTTCTCGGTTGATCATGATTACCTAAAAACAAACTGTTCCACGCCTTACCCTGAAGTTCTTCCTGCCATTTGATCATAATATTTTTGAACTCTTTGAAGTCATATTTTGCAGTCGTCCACTTTCCATAATCTCCGCATCCACTCTCCACATGCTCGAATTGGAATACCATGTTCAATTCATTTCGGTCATCACCCGCATATTTCTGTGCTTCTTCTATTGTGACTCCTGCGGTCTCACCGACTGTCATGATATCATATTTTGAAAGAACTTTTTGATTCATTTCCTGAAGGAATTCGTGGACCCTTGGACCATGTACACAATATGGTCCAAAGTCCCCATAAAGACCGTTATTCATTTCTCCGTCCGGAAATCTCTGATCTTTGGAAATCATACTGATAACATCCATTCGGAAGCCGTCAATTCCTTTTTCACACCAGAATTTCATCATGTCATAAACTTCCTGGCGTACTTTTTCATTTTCCCAATTGAGATCCGGCTGTTTTTTTGAAAACAGATGCAGATAATACATCTGAGTTTGCGGATCATATTCCCATGCAGAACCACCAAATACTCCGCCCCAGTTATTAGGTTCTTTTCCGTTTACCGGATCTTTCCAGATATAATAATCACGATATGGATTATCTTTTGATTTTCTGCTTTCAATAAACCAGTTATGTTCATCTGAAGTATGGTTGACTACGAGATCCATCAGAATCCTGATGGATCTTTTGTGTGCTTCACACAACAATTCCTCGTAATCCTCCATCGTTCCATATTCTTCATAAATTCTGCGGTAATCAGAAATATCGTAACCATTATCGTCTTGAGGTGATTCCAGCATCGGAGATATCCATAACACATTTACGCCAAGCTCTTTGAGATAATCAAGTTTCTGTATGATTCCTCTGATATCCCCTACGCCATCTCCGTTGCTGTCTTTAAAACTTTTTGGATATATCTGATATACCACACTTTCTTTCCACCATTTTTTCTCCATGTTATTGATCTCCTGTTTTTTTATTCTTGTTTTGTTTACTGATAACTGCGAATCACTCCGTGGCAGCACAGCTCCCGTAATCTACACTCTTTACTTGACTGCTCCGGCAACAACACCATTCATGATCCATTTCTGGCAGAAAAGATATACAAGCAGTACAGGAATAAGTACCAGCAGATAAGAAGCAAACGCCAGGTTATAATCTACAGAGAACTGTTTTTTGAAGACATACTGTGCAAGCTGTAAAGTCTGCTGGCTCTCATCGCTTAACAATACCAGCGGCATGGTGAAGTCATTCCAGGTCCACATAAATGAAAGGATTGCCACTGTTGCAGTAGTTGGTTTTAACACCGGAAAAATAACCCTGCTGAATATCTGGATCGGGTTTGCACCGTCGATCATTGCAGCCTCATCTAATGCTTCCGGAATAGCCTTGATCGCACCTGTATAAAGGAATGTATTCATTGGAAGTCCAAAGATAATATACAGGAATGTGATTCCATAAATATTGTCCAGATGGAATGTATTGGCCTGTACAACCAATGGAAGCATAATTACCTGGAACGGTATAAACATTGCACTGATAAAATAGTAATACAAGATTGAGAAGAATTTACTCTTCTTTCTGTTTCTTGTGATCGCATATGCAGCGAATGAATTTGTGACCAGAGTAAATCCCAGGTTGATTACCGTAATAAAAGCGGTATTAAAAAACTTTCTCGGAAAATTTGTCATATTCCAGGCATCGACAAAATTCTGAAGTCTGAGTTTTGTTGGAAGTGCCAGAATATTATTCATGTCTGAAGGATCTTTGATTGCGATCATCAGTGCCATATACAGAGGCAAAAGAATGATCAGCACGATTCCCGCGATCAGAAGAATAGTCACAGGCCAGTTACAACGTTCTTTTATTCTTACTGTCTGACTTTTCATCCTAATTTCTCCTCCCTCTTCTCAAGCACACGTAACTGGAACACAGAAATCAGTACTACTACAATAAACAGCATGACTGCGTTTGCTGACTGATAGGAGAACTGACCGCCGCCAAATCCTTTTTTGTAGATGAGTACTGCGATAGAAGTTGTGCTGGTTCCCGGTCCGCCTTCTGTCATTGCCATGATCTGATCGTAAACCATCAGGTATCCCTTTGCAGAGAGTACCATATTAATGGTAAATGATGGTGCCAGAAGAGGAAAAGTAATCTTTGTAAATTTGCGGAACCCTGTCGCTCCATCAAGGGCTGCAGCCTCATATACATCTGTGTCAATGGACTGAAGACCTGCAATATAGATCAAAGTGTTAAACGCACATCCTGTCCACACTGCGACAGCAATGATTCCCCATATTGCATGATCAGTACCAAGTATATTTACGCTTAATGCCTGGATCCCAAGGCTCTTTCCGAGCTGTGGGATCAGGTTTGCAAAAATATAGTTGAAAATGAATCCGACGATCAGGCTTCCAAGCATATATGGCAGAAAATAAAAAGCTTTGATCGTGTTTTTGAATTTGATCTTTGAATTCAATGCACACGCAAGAATCAGACTGATCACATTTACAAGGACTGTTGCAATCACTGCAAATTTAAACGTGAACAGATATGCATTTCCTGTATCTACATCAGTGAACATATGCAGGTAGTTGCGCAGGCCTACAAAGTTCCAGTCTCCATAACCTTTCCAGTCTGTAAAGCTGTACAAAACACCTCGCAGGAACGGAATTGTATGGAAGATAAAAAATAATACCGCAAGGATTCCTACATAAATGTAGTAAATTTTATTAACAGCAGGTTTTTTTCGGGCTGTTTTATTTTTCATGGGATCATCTCCTCACTTAATCTACATTAGCAATATCGTACTTTTCATCGCACTGTTTCAGGAACTGGTCCATGTTTTCCTGATTGTCCATTCCATTTGAATAGTTCAGGCACATTTCAGAAATAAGTGCGGAAAGATCAAATCCTGATGGATAGTAGTGATCCGGGAAGTTTGCAACTTTGCCGTTGGCAATATCTTCTTTAACACCGGCAACTGTTTCATTATTCTGCTCTACACCCTTAATAGCAGAGAACGCAAACTGATCATCAATATAGGTCTGTGCATTTTCCGTCTCCATCATAAAGGAAACAAATTCTTTTGCCATTTCTTCATTTGCGCTGTCTTTACATACACCGATGAGTACGTCAACACCTGATGTTACATAGTTTTTGGATTCATCATCGGATGCCGGAAGTGCGAACATATTTACATTAATGTCTGCGTTAGCGTTTTTGTACTGGTTGATTGCCCAGTTTCCATTGATGATCATAACTGCATCACCATTTGCAAATGCTTTGTTTCCATCATCATAGGTCAGCCCCATGAAGTCATCCTGTGCATAATCAAGAATTGTCAGGTATTTTTCTACGATTTCTTCGTGAGTTCCTGCAAATGTTGTTTTGCCTTCTTTGCGATCATCTGTGAATCCATCCGGCTGAAGATCAGGTGCCATACTGTTCCATGGGCAGAGGCTTGTCCATGCATCTTTGTAAGTCATAAGAAGCGGCTGCTCTCCTGCATCTTTAATCTGGTCAAGTACATCAATAAACTCATCCCATGTCTTTGGAATTTCAAGTCCGAGTTCTTCAAATTTATCTACGTTATAGATGACACCAGATGCATTTGTCGCATATGGAACACCGTATGCTTTTTCTTCTTTATCTTTGTTTACATCGTAAACCATCTGCATGTAAGAATCCTGGATGTTGGAGATATAATCCTGGTCACTTAAGTCAACCAGCATTCCTGCACTCTCTACTTCTGTATAGTTGTTATCTCCACCCATCATTACAATATCAGGCATGTCATTCTTTGCCATTCTGGTCTTTAATACTGTTCCTGCATCTGCCGGTGCTGTGATTTTGATTGTCACGTCTTCATGTGATTCATTAAATTTATCTACAAGCTTCTGAAGAACATCTTTGTTTTCTGCTTTACTGGAAAACAGTTCCAGCTCTGTTTTTCCACCCTTTGCAGAAGATTTCCCATCGGATGATCCGCCACATCCGGTTACTGTAAACATACC
>ENA-ORTG01002079-ORTG01002079.1-human-gut-metagenome-genome-assembly--contig:-NODE-2079-length-16892-cov-9.632535_pt1 | contig 16892 bp, 15 predicted proteins | sample MGYA00241906_ERZ509176 | MGnify/ENA primary metagenome ERZ509176 (study PRJEB26280, sample SAMEA2338811) | human gut metagenome | biome: human gut; feature: human-associated habitat; material: faeces...
GGCGGAACATCCAGAACACTTCCTTCCGATGTGTAAAATGGCAGGTCAGGCGGCGTGTATGGCACGATGCTTCCAAGCAGCTCCCGCAATGCCGCATCCGTAATCGTAAAGACACGCGCTTTCCCGGTCTCGCGGTAGCGGCGGTTCAGAACGGTTTCCACCTGTTCCGGCAGCGCGGCCAGCGCGATTTGAGGAATACCGCTTGCCCGGGCAGCGTCCAGCGCTGCGTCGATGCGCCGTAGGTTCATATCCGCCGCCATGACGAATGGCACACCCTGATATAGCGCGTCATACATCGCTCGATTCGCAGGCGGCGGAACGTAGTGCGACTTCAGGATGATTCTCGCCAGAAGTTCACGGTAATTTGGAACACCCATGATACGGAGCTGCAAGCAGCCTGTTCCATTGCACGGCAGCAGAAACAGCGGCAGCTTCAGGCAGTCATAGACTTCACGATAGGATTGCAGGCGCGCGTTCTGGTTCTCTTGCGCAGCATCCAGTTCGGTAAGAATCTCATCAAAGCTGGACGCAGCAAAGATCATGGTGCGCTGTTTCGTTGGAATCGTCGCCGTATGATTCTGAAAAGCTGTCAGCTCATCCGTCAGCGCGACGCAGCCGATACCAGGGCTGACCCAGTGGATCGCGCACATGAGGTCGCCGGTATGGAGCAGCGCCGCCACGCGGGTGCTGCCCCACGGATTGAAGCCGCGGGTGCGGGCAATCATGGGAAGAAACATCGCCTGTTCGCATAGTGCGGAAACGTCTGTCGTAAAAACAGAAACACCGGCCTGATACGCGGTGGTCATCAGCTTTGCTTGCCGGATGCGGCGCAGCGTATCGGCAGCTTTGTAAGCTGGGGCAACCGCTGCGGGGAGTTTTGGAAAGGCGGCGTCAAGCAGCCGGTTCCCGGCGGCGGTCAGCGTGTAGGCTTGCGCGGGCTGATAGAGCTTTATCAGGCGGAGGATTTCAAGGTTCTGAACCTCACCCTTGGAAAACACGCCGGTCAGATCTTTCGCCAGCACAAAGCGGCACCAGCGGAGAAAGCGCAGGATATCAAGGTCGCGGGTCGTAAAAATCATGGCAGTTTCCATTTTCCTGCGAGGCACCGAAACTGCGCTTGCGCCGGTTCCGGCGCAACCACAATTTCGGTGCTTCTGCGTGACTTTTGGCTGCTTGACCGATGGGTAGCCGTAGATGCCGGGTTTTTGCCGTCCACCAGACGCTTCAAATTACGAAAACGCATGGAATTACAAGCGGCTTGACCCATCGGTTTTTTCCGAGCTTTAGACAAGGCAAAAAGAAGTCGAGGGGCACAGCGCAACGGATGGCTCCAAAGGCCGGTATGCGATCCCTTTTCGATGAAACCGGAGAAATTCTTCCTCCGATTCCGGCAGCACCAGGCTGATATGGCAGACATTCTCCGCGCTGCGGCTGGACATCATGTGGACGGATAGATGGTACTGGTCGTCATCGTCAATGACCAAGCCTTTCAGCGCATTGCTCACGGCTTTCCAGCCCTTGTTGTCCTGATCGAATACGTGCCGGCCATCCACGTCGCTGTGTTCGTCGATCACCAAAAGCATCTGCTTGAAATGCAGGCGGAAATTTGTGCGCTGCATATACGCGGTCAGAAGCTGTCGCACAGTATCCATCAGCCACGTCGCGGGCATATACCGGCAGTGCGGCAAAAGCGTGTCGATCTGCATATGCACCCAGCCCGCGCCCGCGATTTCAATGTGCCCGGACGGAAGCTGGAACTCCAGACCGTCGCGCCGCCCGTATCCGCCAATGCCCGGCATCTGCGTTTCGCAGAGTGCGCGCAGATAGAGCGTCGCGGATTCAAAGAAATACGCGGTTTCCTCCAGCGTGAGCTGCAATTTCTCACGGCTCATTTTGCCGCCGTCCACAAGCGCCGCCAGCGTATTGGCTTTCTGCGAGGCTTTGGCAATGACGGACTGAATCTTTTTTGTTTCTGCTGTAAATCGTTCTTCGTTCATACTTCTCGGTCCTTTCTCTTTAACAAATCTGTTGGCGATGTGGTGATCGCGTCATATTCTTTCTGCGTTGCGTAGAACGCGATGGGTACATGATTATACCCGATGCACAGAAGCCCTTCGCCGCGGCGGAATCTGGTGATCTGACGGACTTCTTCTTCGGATAGATTGAGTACGTTCTGGATCAGCCGCACCTCCTGTTCCTCCATCTGCATGACGATCTTGATACGGCTGGAATCCAGGATGCCTTTGCCGTATTTGCCGTTGTCGAGAGAGAACAGGTCCTGCATACCCTGCGTAGATGTGATGGCAATACCGCCGAGGCCGCGGATGGTCTTGACCATTTCCTGAATGTAGCCTGCCGCCAGTGGGTTGGAGTTTGCACCGACCAGCGACCATAGCTCGTCTGAGATCAGCGCGGAGAGCTGCCCGCCGGCACCGGAGATGAGGTCGTTTGCAATGTCCGTCGCCCAGAAGATACCGGGCAAAAGCAGATCATCGGGCATACCGGATGTGTCAATGACGATGTATTTGTTGTCGAGATTGATCTCGTTCCGGCTGCCCATCGCGGAGGCCGAGCCGGTCACATACCGCGCCAGCACAACGGCAAGGTGCTTCGTGTCTGCGCTGCTTTGCAGCACGTCGTACCAGTCCGCCAGAACGGGCATTTCGCAGAAATTCCCGTCTTCATTCAACACAGAAGCGTTGTCAAATGTGATGCCATAGCGCCGGTAACACTCGACCAGCGATGTGTCCAGATAGTTCCGATCCTCATCGCTGAGGTCGCGTTTTTGCAGGCTGTACCAGATGATAAGCCGCGAAATTTTATCTGCCAGCACGGAATCGTCGCGGGAAGCAAGCCCTTTGAGCCCCGCGTAGGTGTCGAGGGATTTTCTGCGGATGGCCATAATATTGGGGCAGTCCGGCGAGGATGGTGACATTCGCAGATACAGGCCGCCGAGCTGTTCGCAGCGCGGACGAAACTCATGACCCTTCTTCGGGATAATGTAAATGACACGTTTCCCTTGCTGACGTAAACGGCCGCCGACGCATTGGAGCGTGAACGTCTTGCCCGCGCCGGACGAGCCGCCAATCCAGATGTTGCCGTTCGTGTATTTGTAGTCGTCGTAGGGGTTCAGGAACACCGGCGAGCGGTTGTACATATTAAGACCGAGGAAGATGCCGTTGCGGTCAGACAGCTCATAGGACGCAAACGGAAACGCTGCCGCCACGCCGCTGGTAAGCGCATTGCGGCGCGACTTGCGTTCAATGTCCGGGTCAAGATAGAGGATGGGGAGCATGGACAAAAACGCCTGCTCCTGCTTGTACTCGCAGCGGCGGGCGATCATGTCCACGGAGACACACAGCTTTTCAACCGCCGTGACACGGTGTTCCAGCGTTTCAGGATCACCGGCCGTGACCTCAATGAGCGTGTGCATATAGTAAAAGTCCTCGCCCTGCCGGTTCATTACGTCCTTTAAGTACATCCCGGAGGCGATGGCGCTGTCCAGCTCCTCGAAGTCCTGCCGGGTATCTGCAACGTCGCGCATCCGACTGCGGTTCATCATGGTCTGCTGCGAGATCTTTGCGAGGATCTTTTCCTTGGATTGCTTGTCAAAGTGGAACGAAATGCTGACGCCCTCGCCAGCCTCGACCAGCGGGGCAAGCCAACTCGCGCCGACGGTCGTGGAATAGCCGTAGCCCGTGATGTAAAGATAGGCATGAAAAATGCCGTCCACTACAATGTAGTCCCGGCTTTTGGTGTCCACGCTCGTGGGCGAAAGAATGTCCAGAATTGTTGTAGAGCCCGCTTCCAGCTCACTCAAGTCCGGCGTTTCCTCGCCGAACAGCAGGCGCTTGAGAAACGGCTGCTTCTTCGGCTGCTGCTTGACTGGCGGCTTCTCCTCCGGCGGCAAGCTGGGCGGCGGGGCGTTTTTGTTCTTGCGGTGCTTTTTCAAGTGGATCACACTCCTTGAAATTATTAGGGTTTTGGATATAATAGAATCAGAAAGGGACGTTTATGTGAACACATTATCCTTCAAAAGATTAAGTGAGGCGAACTGAATGCGGCTTGAGTATGGACTTGTTGAAAATGCCCTTGATTCTCTTAGAGAGTCTATGGCTTACTATACTGAAGGTGATGAAACGCACAATGTCAATCAATATAAGTTTAGCATTCTTTTAGCCGCTCATTGCGCAGAATTGCTTCTGAAAGAAATTCTCAGAAGGAACCATCCTGCATTGCTATTTGAGAACATAGATGTTGTTAATTCTTTGGAGGACGACGATAATCAGACGGTCGGATACAGAGTTGCAATACAGCGTGTTAAACGGCTATGTAAAATTGATTTGAGACACTATGAGAACAATCTGGTCGAATTGGGGCGTGTCAGGAATCAGATTCAGCATTACAAATGTGTAATAAATGGCGCGTATCATAAGGAGTTGATGGCGCGCGCATTTTCCTCCATTGAATTTCTGTTTAGAGAAATTCTTGGGCTTCGATTTGAAGCCTATGAGAATATCATTGACAGGGCAGATATTGAATTTCTGCACGAAGATGCTGTTGCGAATGAAACTCGAAAAGCAGACATAGCTAGAGAATTTAAAAGAGACCAAAATAAGTTTGAAATCGAATATATAAACAAAAAGTACATCGCCGTTTGTTGCCCCAACTGTGCGACAGAATCATTGTCTATCAGCGATGGGAAAATCATTTGTAAATTCTGTGGAGCAGACTTTGAGAATTATAGTGCGTTACATGCTGCCGACAGAAATTGTATTACACAAGAAGCCATTCTTCGAGAATTTGGTCGCAGAAAACACCTTCTTCGGTCAAGAGTTTTCGCATGTCCAGAATGTGAAAATAATTCTGTTATCCATCTGCCAGATGGTACATGGATGTGTCTTGTATGCGGTTCTAGAATTGAGGAAACTATGTATTGCGACGAGTGCGGAGACGAAATCCCTAACTCAAATCGGATATATAAGACAGCCATTTCAGACACCGATGCCGACGATTTCAGATTTCTGTGCCCTGATTGTGCAAAGAGATATACAGAAGAGGAACAGTTCATGGGTTATGCCCTTGAATAAGGTTTGCAGACAGGACCGACGTGAAATATGCCTGTGGTAATTTTTTTGAGGAACGGATTCATCCGTTCCTCGTTTATTCTCCATACACCCCATGCACCTCCGTCGTCATATCAAACACACCCTCCGGCAGCTTGATGCGCAGGCTGGTGCCTTTGTTGATGAGCTCGTACAGGAGCTTCAGCACGAAATCATCCGTGTAGCGCGGCTCTAAGACCTCCAGCTCACAGATATCCAGATAACGCCGCGCCGTGTCTGCTTCTTCGTTCAGGCGCTGGATGATGCCTTTGACGGTGTTGCGTTTGGCGCGCATTTTGGCTTCGTACTGAAACACGAGAAAGAACCTGTGCCGGATAGACTCACTTGCAATGCCGAGTCCGATCTTTTCAATATTGTCCTCGATCTCCGCACGGCAGTTTTCGCTTTCTTCGCTTTTCTGAAACTGCCGCATCTGCTCGACGTATTCGCTTGTGTCCGGCGGAAGTGTGCGCACCTCGCAGCTCATACTGTCCGGCGCAATTTTGAGGTATGCTGCGTAGGACGTAATAATGTTCTGCTGGTCAGACGGGGATTTCAGATAGAAGTTGACCGGCAGCACCTCAAGGATTTTGATAAACCGATTGTCCTTCGTAATGACCACGCCGCCGATAATGTTCTTGATTGGTAACCACGCCTGAATGCTGTCACGATAGGTCGCGCCGCCGTGACTGGATGGCGCAGCCGTGCCGAAAATGGCGTCCTTCATGCTCATGCTGAATGTACCTCCCCGCGATAAAAGATCATGCGCCGGTGCTTTCGCCAGTGCATCCACGCCTTGAGCCATCTGGTGAGGCTGTCGCCGCCGATGCCAATGAGCGCAAAGCCGCCCACGGGAACAAGGATCGCCATTGTGACGATGATCTTCGGCATAAGCGTCAGCGGCAGAAGCGCCAGACAGAGAAAGAGGATGGGAATGCACAGCAGCACGGTTTCGACCGCATTGCGGATCTCAAACACGCCGAACAGCTTGCCCGCGTCCGTAAAATTTACGGGGATATGATAGGTTTCATAGCTCATATTCGTACTCTCCCACGCGCTCCATCAGCGAATTTTTGCAGGAAGCATAGTCCTGCCGCAGCAAGCCCAATTTCTCTCCGCGTTGGGCTATGATAGATTCAAAGCCGCTCTGGATTTTCTGTACAGTCTCCGCCGACGGTTTGTTTTCGCTCAGCTCCAGCTCGCTGATGCGCTGCGCGGATACGCCGCAGGCCCGGCCAAGCTCGACCATGCTGACATGGTGCCGCAGGCGGAGAATGCGGAATTTTCTGACCTTCATAGGCCCTCCTTTAGTCGTCATATTGTATGTATGGGATCTTGCACCAGCCCTGCCAGCTGCGCCCCTCGACCTTTGTGCGCACCACGCCGTACTGCGTGCCCATCGCTTCAATGGCATAGCCGTTCCCGACGTAGACGCCCCAGTGTCCCTGCTTCCAAAGACCAAGACCGACAATATCGGGCATCGTGTCCATACCGCCGTACTCGGTGCCGTTTTCCTTGGCAGACGCATACATCCGGTCGGCATTGTAGTCCGGCATCCCGTTGGTGTTGTAATCAATGGTCAGCGTATCGGGGTTCAGCCAGCCGTAGCCTTTGAGAAGGCCCACGCAGTCCGTTGTGCGTCGGCCGAGCCAGTGCTCGCGGATAAATGCTTCCGACGCGCCGATGTCCGGATACTGCTCCAGCTTGTATTGGAGCATGGATTCCGTCAGGACGGTTCCAAACGTCCCCCACACATACCCCCAGCCATGCTCCCACGCCTGTATCGCATAGGCGGCAAGATCATGGTTGTTTTTTGTGCGCGGATTTGTAAAGCCGGAGATGTCGATGGTATTGTCGGCGCTGCCGCCGCTCTCCGCGCCGCCTCCGCCACCACTGCCGCCAGGGGAGGATTCTGCCGGGCCGGTATAGCCGGTATCGCCCGCGTAATTTGGCTTATAAGCTTCAAATTTGTCTTTGTATTTACCCAGCGCGTCGCTCTCATAGATCGTCTCAAACAGTGCGCCTGCCCACGTTTTTGCATCCTCATCGAACGCCAGATCATCCATGAGCTTGTCTTTATCGAGCGGCTGGAAGATAATACGGAGGACAGTCTGGTTGCCGGAGGATTCCAGCCGCGTTGTGTGCTTGAGATTGGAGATCAGAAGTGACTGGACCTCCTCCGGCTTCATTTCTGACAAGTCCTGCTTGTGGGCGACAGAGTTGATAGCAATGTACCAGCAGAGATCTTCTTCATCAAACTTGCTGGACACCCGGATCTCATCGATCGTGACGCCCTGATTCTCATACGCGGCAGCTTCGCCGGTAATAATGGCGTCCTGCTGCGTCTTTTCAAAGTCCTCCAACGATAGATATGCGCCGCCGATGGAAAGCGCCTGCTCCCGCATGGTGATCTGCGGGTCCTTTTCGGACGTTTCATAACCGAAAAACATATTCGGCATGGCAGAGATCACGAACATTGGGATCACGATGATGGCAATGAGAACGCCGACGGCAAGCTTGATGATCGTTGGCAAAAGCTCCTTCGCAGCGGCGGCAGCCGCGCCGTAAAGCCCTCCTGCGATTGCCGCCCGCACGATGTTGACAGCTGCCTTGACCACGCGTGCCGCATTCGCCATGACCTCCGCAGCGGAGCGGCGGTTCTGGTCATTCATCCGATGCCACCTCCTGCGTGTTCTCTTGCGGGCGCTTCGTCGTCTTCTGCGAGGCTTCATGCAGATCGAGATGCGACGGAATGGATTCCGGGGTTCTGCCGGTCAGCGGAACGAACGGTTTCTTTGCCGCCTTTTCCGCAGCGGGCTTCTGCGCCGCCGATGCTGCTTCCGTGTTGATCCCAACTGCCGTGGGCGCGATTCCTGCGGTACCGGGGCGATGGTAGAGCGTCTGCTCCTTCTTCTGCGGCTCCGGCGGTGTGCCGGCCTTGCGTTCCTGCGGTACCGGACGCTTGGCAGAGGATTCTGCTGCAGGGCTTCTTTGCGGCCCGCGCGATTCCTGCGATACCGGAGCCGACGCAGTCATGCTGCCCATAGCAGACGGGGTCGCCGGTTTCCTGCTCTGCCGTTCGGAAGAAGCGGCGGAAACAGGAGAAGCTTGTGTGCCAGTCTGCGGTATCGGCTTTTCTGCGCTGCCGCTTTGTGCGGGAATTGGGCGCTGCGAAGCGCGCTGTTCTGCCGGACGCGCTGCATCAGGCCGCGCGGTCGAACGTGGGGGCGTACCAGCTTCGCGGTTGGAAGACGGCGCTGCCGGAGATACCGGCGTTGTGGGTGCGGGATGCTCCCGATTTGTAGAGCGGCCATCCATGCGGGCTCCGCTGGACGGCTGCACCGTGCCGCCGGACTGCTGGGCAGAAACATGGTTCTGCTGCGTGATCTGGGTGTTTCCATTCGTGGAAACGCGTGTCGTCTGCTGCACGGGCTGGGTATAGCGTCCGCCGATGGACGTGCGCTGCGTTCCTGCTGTACCGGGGACTGGCGTATTCTGCGGGCCACTTGATTGCTGCGGCCGCGTACCAGTTCCTGCGGTATCGCGGGCGGGTGCGGAATGAGAATCTGGCTGTTTTCCTGCTACACCGTTTTGTGCGGGAATTGGCGGTGTGCTGCTGTGTGGCACAGACGGATTTCCTGCCATACCGGATCGCGGAGAAACCGGAGCAGGCGGATGTTCTGCTGTCGGCTGCTGTGCGCCAGCCGTGTTCGGAGTCTGCACAAAGGTACTGCGCTGCTGCGTCGTTTCTGTATGCGCAGACTGCATCTGACCTTTTCCTGCGCTGCCGACAGGTTGTGCCGGGCTGCGCGGAGTAGCAGACGGCGATGCTGGATTGTTCGGCATTGCATTTGGAGCAGCTGCCATTCCGGGTGCTCCGCGTTGTGTATCAGGCGGCTGCACAAAGGTGCTGCGCTGTTGTGCAGACTCGGCCTGTACCGTCTGCCCCTGTGCGTTGCTGCTGTGATACGACTTTCCTGCGGGACCGGTCGGCTGAACGGTAGTGCGCGATGGTTTTTGGCCTGCCGTTTTTCCTGCCGCACTGAACGAAACCGCGCCAGCATGATTCTGTACCGATGCGCTGCTGCGCGGATGGGATTCCGACTGGGAATGTACGGTCTGTTCCTGCTGCGTATTCTGCGCGGCCGCGCTGCCCATGACGGGCTGAGAAGTATCCGCACGATGATACGGCGCATTGGACGCTGTTTTTCCTGCCGTTGGCGCTGCCACGTGGCCCGGTGCACGTCTGGTGCCGGGCGGCACGGCGGTTTTGCGCGTGGAGTTAGGCTGCTTGCCGGTTCCGGCAGGCGCAGCTTGAGGGAATGCGCCCGTCATCTTTTCGGTGGCGGATTGTACGGTATCCGTCTGTGCAGCAACCGTCTGAGCCGAAATAGATTCTTGATTGAATGCAGGATTCGCGCTGTTTTGCTGCGCAGACGTGCTATGATGATAGCCGTTTGCGTGCGAGGGCGCATTGACATTGGAAGCGCTGCCAGAGCCGCCAGCGCGCGGTCCGGTCGGTGCATTCGGCTTGGAATTTCCGCTGCCGCTGCGCGGCTGATTGCCGTTCCTGCCGATGGTATGTGCCGCATTGGACACCAGCGAACGTACGACCATCATCGTCATTGCGCCAGGGAAGCCGCGGCCTAGTGGATCGCCCGTCATGGCAGGATTCAGGCCGATGCGCGCAAGGATGCTGTCCGCTTTTTTCGCTACCTTGACGATGGTAACGACCAGCACCATCCATGGCAGCACGTCAAGGCCGCTCGGATAGTACGACAGCACAGATAAAAGCATCTTGACGAACATCACGTTCGTCGCCATGAGCAAACACATGGAGCCGAACATCCGGCACCAGCCGGTAAAGATATCTGATGTGTTCCGGCTGCCGCCCATGCCAAAGGCGAGGGGTGAGGTGATCGTCAGCACGGCGAGGATAAAATACCGCTCTGCCATTTCCATAATGAGTTTGAACGTCTGGAACATGACGATGATGCCGCAAATCACGACAAGCAGCCAAGAACCGGTCAGACCGCCGAATGAGGCTTCATCCGCAAATGTAACATCCACGGCGTCCGGCATTTGCAGAAGCTCGATGACGGTCGATGTCATGTTCAGCCCCAGCTCGCAGATCTGCGGGCTTGCCACCAGCAGAAACGAAAAGGCAAACGTCCGTGTAAAAAGCAGCTTCGGGTCTTCCGCGTCGAAGCCGAGCCCCGCTGCCATGCCGCGCGTTGCCTGAAAGACGAGATTGCCGATGAGCAGCGCCCAACCGACGCCCAGCACGATCTGGCGGATGGTATCAATGACGGGCATGTGCTCACGCAGATACGCAAAATCCAGACTCATGAGATCAAACAGCACGGACGCAAAATATTCCCAGCATTCCAGGATCAGGCCATAGATCCATTCGATAAAGCCCTGAAAGAGCAGTTCCAGCAAGCGGCCCGCACCTCCTTTTCCACCGGATGATTCTGTTTAGCCTTGGATCGTTGCAAGGCCCTGAAACAGCGGGGCAACATAGGCAATGAACGCGCCGATGCCGTTGATGACCGCCCACGCGATCCAGATGCGGCGCAGCCAGTCCCACGCCTGATCGACCTTGTGCTGGTTGTTGGAGAGCTTCGCGCCGACGACCGCGACGGCGGACATCAGGCCGGCCAGCACCGTGCTGACGCCTGCGATTTTGCTGTAAACGTCCACGATGATGCGGTTCGCTGCCGTCCACATATCCTCGACAGCAAACGCCTGCACACAAAACAGGCTGACGCACAGCAAAAGCAGCAGGCAGAGTGTATAAAAACGATATAGCTTTTTCATTGATTCCTCCAAAAATGGATGTACCGAAGACTGAGCAGCCCCCGGCGTTGAAATGTTCACATTTGAACGGTAAACTAAAAACATAAAGGAGTGAACGCCATGCTCTACGCATGTAATACCTGTGAGCAAACCTTTTGGGGCTTTGACCGCTTCATGCCGCAGCAGTGCCCGGAATGCGGGTGTATGACGGTGCGCAAAGCAACCGAGGAAGAACAGATCGCCTATGAATTGGAGCAGGCCCTGTCATGGCAGGCTGCGCACCGCAGAATAGAAGCGTAAACCTGAGAACGGAAACCCGTTCTCAGGTTTTTTGATCATTCACCGCCCCATTCCAGAACAAAGACAATGGAGAGAACTTCCTGCTCAGTGACTGCTTTGGATACGGCGCTAACAACGGCATCATAGCTGATGGGTAGTCTGCCGTTCTCGGCAATCGTCCATGGCGCAGTCAAGTTGAACGTTTCTGCGTCGCCAGTTTTGTTGGTCTGCGCATCATTGATCTTGAAACCGAGGAGCTTCGCGTCAACCTTTTCATGCGCCATGTCAGTCGTGTGGGGAACGAGCTGCCAGCCATTCTTCGTGCTGATGCTAACCGAAGATACAACAACTGTGCCGGTAGAAGCATTGATGATCTCCGCGCTGCCCGTGTGAACCTCGCCGCTTTCATCAACGACGAGCGGCAGTGTAACCGGCACGGTCACGGAAAACACTTCGGTGATCTCCCAGTGGGCGTAATACGTTTTATCTGCGGTTTCCGTGAAAGTGTCATTCGCCGTTACTTGTGTACCGCCGGTCGCTTCGGTGAACCAGCCTAAAAATTCTGCATTTTTGCGTTCCGGGTCCTTGGGCAGCAGCAGCTTTTCACCGTAAGTCTGCTCGGTCGTTTCACTCTGACCGGTTCCAAGATCCCATATCACGACGTATTTGTTTGCTTCAAACTGCGCGTAAAATGTTGTGCTGGCCGTGATCGAAGTGACGGTATTGTAGAGCTTGCCGCCTGTTTTGGCCGTGTACCAGCCCTTAAAGCTGTGTCCCTTTTTGACCGGGAGCGATGCAGGGATCGTCGGCTTGCTATTCGGCTGGACGGTTTCGCTGTATGTTGCCTTCCCGTCGATCAAACCGCCATTCGCACCTGCATCCCATGTAACCGTCAGCGAAACAGTAGCCCCGCAGTCATCGCATTTCCCATCGTTGTCGGCATCTACATGGTCAGCGTATTCATAGCCAGAATCTCCGCAAGCCGAGCACGTCTTGGTGCGCTTATGCTGCGTTTCGCTGTCCGAAACCCACGAGCCGTAGCTATACGAATGGTCAGCATAGTCATAGGTAGACGCACCGCAGCCGGAGCAGGTCTTTGTACGCCGGTGCTGGGTATCACTGTACTTGCTCCAAGAGCCTGTCGAATAGCTGTGACTGCTATACTCTGTTGTGGAGTACCCGCAGGTGCGGCAGGTGGCAGAACGGCTGTGCTGACTGGAAGAAGAATTGCTCCAGGAACTATAGCTCATGCTGTGGCTGGCATAATCATAATCCGTTGCACCGCAGTTCCGGCAAGAACCGGTGCGCCGGTGCTGGCTGGAGGAATACTGCTCCCACGAGCCATAGCTATAGCTGTGACCGCTGGAATAGATGGTTTCGCTCTTGGTTTGGCCACAAGCACAGCTATAATTACGGTATCCATTACTGGTGCAAGTTGCGGCCCGCTGACTCTGTAATACCCATGTATGGCTACCGCATTCCGGGCAGGTGCCCGACCCATAAGCACCGGATCCGTGGCTCTTGGTAGTGTATGTTCCTAAATATTGAACGTAATGGCAGCTATTGCATTCATTATAGTTGGCATGACCACGCGAGGAATGTGCGACTTCGACGTATGTTCCTTGGAATGAATACTTCCCACACGACGGGCAGTTGCCGATAATCGAGCCAGTTGAGGTGACGGAAATGCCCGGCGCACTCATGATGCCAACGGCTGCGGGGGTATCGGAATATATGCCGTACAAATCGTAGAAGTATCTGTTGTTCCGATTGGAGCCGGCCCAATCATAATCGTAGAACGGCACCGACGATTTGGGATACCCGATGATATAGCCGATATAGAGTGTATCGCCGCTGTCGTTTTCCCGCCAGAAGGCTTCTTCGCCGATGGATTCCAGAATGTCCTCTCCGTAATAGATCGTGAGCGTGGACAGCTTCGGGCAGTTGTAAAAGGCGTGTCTGCCGATGATCGGTGTGGTGCCGGGGATCTCTGCCGTGGTCAGATTGACGCAGTCCTCAAACCAGTACGCAAGGTCGGAAATTTGGAGATTTTCCATATCGTCAAACCAGACCTGCGTGATCTGATCCCGCACAGCCGCCCACGGCTGATCTTCCTTGCTGGTGAACGGCTCACAGTCGCCGGAGCCGGAGATCATCAGCCAGTTGTGCTCATTCAGCTCCCACTTGATCTTACTGCCGGGGATCGTGCCGGAGGTAGTTGTTTCGGCAGAAACAGTAGCTTCTTCGTCAGGGGCGCTGTCGTAGATCGTGTGCGCTTCCGGTTCAGCGGCGAATGCGGCCACAGACAGCGAAAAGATCATACAGAGGGTCAGAAGCAGGGCTGTCAGTTTTCTAATCTTCATGCGTTATCCCTCCTCCATGACGGCAGCAATCGTGAAGATCACGGTTGCTGCGTTAATGTTTGTAACAGCTTCACTGGCAGATACCTTCGCTTTGTAGCGGATTGCCAGCGACTTCTCTGCGCTGATAGACGGAAATGCACCATCCACAAGTGTCAGGCTGCCTGCGCCTTTTGTGCTGCAACCGTTGATAGACAACGCAATGCTGTTTTTGGATGCCGAGAAATCATCGTAGCTTCCAATCTCAAACGTGCCAGCCTGAACATCGACTTTCGTGACGCGAATTGCGCCGGTTTTGCCGGTGTTGGTAATCGCGGCATTGTTGGCACAGACCACATAGCCGTCAACGAGAGAAACCGGTAGCGCGGCGGGAACTGTACACGAAATCGGGGAAACCGTATTGACCACGGTGAGCGTAACGGGTACGCGCGCTTCCGTTGTTTCTGCTGCCGAAGCTGTGACGGGAAATGCAAAAATGAGTGCCAGCGCCAGAAGCAGTGCCGCTGCCTTTTTAACATTGTTCATCACTGCACCTCCTTGGGCCACAAATACGCTGTATGCAGAACGAGTTCAGTCTGCATGGTGCCAATCTGTTTGCCATCACGATAAGCCGTAATTGTGACCGTGCAATCCACATTGCCGAACGCCGCTGCTTCAAGCAGTGTGAGCGTCGAAATGCTCTTGCCAGCTGCAAGCTCGAAAGCGTCAGCAATGAGCGTATCGTCCTTGTTGCGACGAATCTCGATTTTGTAAGTGTCGCTCTTGCTGTTGTTTGTGAACTCCGCTTTTACCGACTGTTCCCCGACAATAGCATACAGATGAGCCGGAGCAACAATAGAAAGCTGATTGTCCGCGACGATAGCGTTGAGGTCTTTTTGGGCTTCGCGGAGACCGCTGACATCGTAAAAAATGACTTCCGTTTCCTTGTGCTGCTTCGCGCGTTCTGTGATACGACCCCTGATTGTGTCAATCACGGCGAGGGTGGAATCTCTGTCATAAATGACTTTGACTGCATCATCCACGCGCGCAACCACGACTTCCAGCATCTGCGTTCCGTTATTGCAGTACACGGCTTTTGTACCGCCACCCCACACAAGCAGCCGTCCAGTGATTGTGACGTTGTCTAACACGATTTTACCGTCCGCTGCGCCGCAGCCGATGATGAGGTCACCGTCTACGGTCATATTCTGGAGTGTTACATCGTCGGTGCGAATCAATACGCTGCCCTTAATGTCCTTGTCGTAAGTTCCCTTGGACACAATGTAAATGCCGATGATGTTATGGAAAATCTGCGCAAATTCCGCGCGCGTGATGTTGTCCAGCGGGGCAAGGACTTTGCCGCGGCCGTGAATGTAGTCTGCACCGACCATCGCGCGCACATAGGGCAGCGCCCAGTTGGAAATCTCGCTTCGGTCGGAGAATACGGACAAATCCGTTTTGGAATACGAATCGTAGTCCAGTTCCAGCGCGCGGGCAACGACCGTCATAGCCTCCTGCCGTGAGATCGGCGCGTCCGGGGCCATTGTTGAGCTGCTGCGCCCGTTATAAGTACCCATCTGGACGGCAAGCGCAACATCTTTGTAATACCACTTGCTCTTGGATACGTCCTTATACTGCGAAATATCCGCCGCCTTGTAGCACCCGAACGAGCGGTTGATGATCGCGGCCATTTCAGCTCTAGTCATATCGCCGTTCGGGTCGATGACGGTTGCGCTCTTGCCGTAAAGCAGGCCGTTATCCACGGCCGCAGACACAGCTTCGGCGTACCACGCGGTACGGTCATAGTCGCGGAAATCCGTGGCCTTGCGAGTAGTCGTATTTGCCGCTGATGCACCAACTGCCAGAGACAGGCACGACGCGACGGCGAGAATCATTGCGAGGATTCGTTTGTGTTTCATTTGACGTCCTCCATTTCATAAGGTAAGGGGAACGCTTGCGCGTTCCCCTTTGCAATAGCGAATAGATCAGACTGCATCCCAAGCGATAATGAACAGCACGGAAGCAATCGCTGTGTTGGTAACTGCTTCCGAAACCGGGGTCACGATAGCATCGTAGGAGATTGCGACCGTATTGGCGCTGGTATCACCCGCACCGCTCATGTAGCAGCCTTCAATGGCAGTATCAAGAAGCGTCTGCTTGCTGGCGTTCTTGTTATCAGTCGCCGCAGCAGCACCGCCGCCGATGGCGAGCTGGAAACCGAACTTGTTGCTGTTAACTTTCTCATGGGCGAGGGTGTCCTTGCTGCCGAACGCGGCCAGCGACCAGCCCTGCGCGGCTTCGATGGAAATATTCGCAACTTTTACTGCACCAAACGAATTGTTGATGATCTTCGCGTCGGTCGCGGTGGAAACAGTGCCGTCAGTGCCAACAGCAACCGGGAGGACGGTAGGCACGACTACGGACATTTTGGTAGCTGCCGGGTCGCCGCCGATGCTGCCGTCCGCGGTGCTGGACAGGGTAACAGACGAAGTGCCCGTGCCGCCCGCGACGTCCACGGTGTTGGCAGCGGAAGCGGAAATTGCGAGGGAAGCGATCATGCAGACCGCAAGGATGAGGGAAACGATTTTCTTAGTGTTCTTCATTGTAATGACTCCTTTGATTAAAATTAGTGTTGAATCGTAATTGTAATGATTGCCCCGGCTGTGCCGATGATTGCACCAGATTCCGGGTCAAGGTTATGAAAATAAGCGGTACATTCGTATGTACCCGCGGGAAGAACCACGTCCAGCCGCGCACGTTCAATCTTACTGCCAACGGCAATGGCGCCGGATTCATAAATCTGTTCGCCCGTATCATTACGGACGATCTGAACCATCTGCGGATAGTTATTGATGGACTCATTTACGAGCATCAGATTTCCCTCAGATGCTCCATCCTCAAAGATGGGTGCGGTGTTGGCTGAAATGTTAATCATGCCCTCGGCCACTTTTTCATTCAGCCGCGCTTCGATTTCCTCCGGCGAAAGGTTATCCCAGCCGCCCTCAACGGCAGACGAGTCATAAACGATCCCGGATTTGCTGTCTGCAAGCGCCGCATCTGCGGGCTTATGCAGCAGCCTGACTGCGAGGAAAATGCCCGCGCCGACCAGTAGGACGAGGAAAATGACCGCGTAGACGGTAATGTCCTTCGAGCGTGTTTCACGAGGGGCGTCAACGTATTCTTCTTTGGCTTTCATAGAGAAAACTCCTTTTGTAGTTTAGTGCCGTCAGGGAGGCACCCTCAGACGGCGCAGCAGCGGTTCCAGTGTGGACGCTGCAAGGAACATGAAATCGGTCATAGGCAGAACGCTGCCGGATTACAGGTTCCGCTTGATGATCCGCGTGATAATGCCGACGGCAATGCCGTGTTC
>ENA-ORTG01002095-ORTG01002095.1-human-gut-metagenome-genome-assembly--contig:-NODE-2095-length-16810-cov-5.112742_pt1 | contig 16810 bp, 14 predicted proteins | sample MGYA00241906_ERZ509176 | MGnify/ENA primary metagenome ERZ509176 (study PRJEB26280, sample SAMEA2338811) | human gut metagenome | biome: human gut; feature: human-associated habitat; material: faeces...
AACCCGTGTTACCGCCGTGAAAGGGCGATGTCTTAACCGCTTGACCATGGAGCCGTATATTTATTTGTCACTGTGTTTTTCACACGACCGAAATTTAATATATCATAGACTCGGTTGTTTGGCAAGTGTTTTTTTGAATTTTCCGAATTTTTTTTATTTTTCAGATTTTTCTTATTTTCTGCGGACAGCAAAAGCTTTGCCTGCTTTTTTCTGTCCGCATCTTGTCCGGTTCATAATCGTAATAACGAATCCATATGTCCCTTACAGAAGTGTATGATATAAAATCAAACGTGTTACATCAGAATCAGATCTTACATGCCCCTGTCGTCATCTTAATTATTAGCGATTGTGATCTATCCTGTCCATATGCTCAATCAGCCGGAATATCTGACTTGTATATCCCCACTCATTGTCATAGAAACAGATGACCTTGAAAAAGTGGGAATTCACTTGAATTCCCTGCCTTGCATCAAAAATCGATGCATGTGAATCTCCGATAAAATCTGAAGATACCACTTCATCCTCTACATAATCCAAAATGCCGGACAAATATGTCTCAGAGGCCTCCCGGACTTTTTTGCAGATCTCATCATATGATGCCGGCTGCTTTAACGCTACATTCAGATCAACAATTGATACATCTGAAGTTGGAACCCTGTAAGAAATACCACTCATCTTATCCTTTAAAGCCGGAATGACAAGCGAGATTGCTTTTGCGGCTCCCGTTGTAGATGGAATCAGGTTACCAAATGCCGAACGTCCGGTTCTCCAGTCTTTCTGGGAACGGCTGTCCACAACCTTTTGTTTTGCAGTTGCGGCATGAATCGTTGACATCAGCCCATATTCGATTCCATAATTATCTTCCAGAACTTTACAAATTGGTGCGAGACAATTCGTAGTACATGATGCATTCGATACAACTGGCATATCCGATGTATATTGGTCATGGTTGATTCCCATGATAAATGTCGGTGTATCCTCGTCTTTTGCCGGTGCTGAGATAATAACTTTCTTCGCACCGCCTTCTAAATGGGCTTTTGCCTTTTCCGTTGTACAGTATGCACCTGTTGCATCAATAATATACTCTGCACCACATGCTCCCCATGGAATCAATGCCGCATCTGATTCTGAAAATACAGGAATCTTCTGTCCTTCAATGATCAGTCCATTCTCATATGTATCCAGTTCTCCCTGAAAACGTCCAAATGTAGAATCATACCGGATCATATACTTCATATAACCCAGGTCTGCATTCCGTACATTGATTCCGCATACTTTAAAAGTGTCTGGTTGATTAATGGCGATACGGAGTGCTACGCGTCCAATACGTCCAAATCCGTTAATGCCGATTGAAATTGCCATGTTACAATTACCTCCTATAAGACATACTTGTCTGCCGGTTATCCTATTCCGGTTTTTGTTGTTAGAGGGGCACTGTTTTTGGCTCTTTCTGATTCTTTTTGTACTCTGTTGTCAATGTAACATAGGACGCTATAAAATGCAACACATCCAAAAGTAATTAAAATATTAACGATTTTTACATCTGATCGGCTTTCTCGACGAATCCCCGGATGACGTTACATGAATTATGAAGCTGCTCTTTTTCTTTCTCTGTCAGGGAGATTTCCAGAATCTCTTCCACACCGTTTTTGCCGATCACACATGGCACTCCCGCCGGAACCCCTTGTTCTCCATATTCTCCTTCAAGGAGAACGGATACCGGAAGGATCCTCTTTTCATCATGCATGACTGCTCTTGCAATATTGCTGAGTACGGCACCGATTCCAAATTCTGTACAGCCTTTTCCCTCTACGATGTGAAATCCACAGACCTTATCCTCCGCACTGATCTTATCAAAATCCATTTTATCCCGGTATTCCGGATGAATGCTCAGGTATTCTTTTACCGGTATTCCGCCAATCTGTATATGTGATACCGGAATGAACTGTGAATCCCCATGCTCACCCATACAATAAGCCTGAATGGAATGACGGCTTACGCCGGTGATCTCAGATAACATTCTGCGGAGTCTTGCTGAATCTAGAGATGTTCCGGTGCTGAATACCTGACTTCTTGGAAGTCCCAGTCTTTTTCTTAAGAAATCAGCAATGATGTCTGCCGGGTTAGAAATGCTGATCAGAATTCCATGGAATCCTGACTCTTTTAACGGTCCTACGATCGTATTCATCATCTTGATCGAATCATCGAACATATCCAGCCTTGTCTGTCCCGGAAGACGGCTCTTTCCGGCCGCCATCACAACGATATGCGCATCCGCACAGTCGGAATAATCTCCGGCTCTCACTGTAAAATCCCTGTCCAGATTAGAGGCCATATCATCAAGATCCAGTGCCTGCATTGCCGCTTTATTCTTATCTATATCAATATATACGATCTCATCTGCCAGTTCCTGCATCATAAGACTCAGTCCGCAATGAGATCCTACATGTCCTGCTCCGATAATTACAATTTTCCCATTTTTTATTGCTTTCATTCTTCATTCCTCCGTCTTTTCCTGGTAGTATCAATCTGTTATTCATTCTAGCACCATTGGTACTACCTGTAAATAGAGTGCGCTCTGTTTTTTTCTTTTTGGAACCACAAAAAGCTCCTCAACTTTCGTTGAAGAGCTTTCCGTCTTTTAAAAATCTAGAGAATGGATTTTTTAGAAGCACATTTTTCGGGGTTGAATATTCATTCTTTTGTACTTCTCATACAATATATCATATGAAATTCACTATGAATATAGTTTTAATCGACAGATTTTATTCTATAAATTGTGTGTCGCACACAATTATGATAAAATATATCTATACTCTGATCAACATATATCAGGAGGACCACACTTATGGCAATTAAATTACAGTCCCTGTATGAAGCAATTAACAACCAATTTGATGTCATCCTTCATACCAATAGTTTTTATGATAAAGAAGTAACCTGGATCCATACCGTCGAACAGGGTGAATTCTCCCATCTGCTCCACGGTGATGAACTGATCTTTAACTCAGGTCTGAATTTTACCTCTCAAGACTGGCTGAAAGAGTTCTTAAAGTCATTGAAAGACGCACACGCCAGCGGACTGATCATCTCTGTAAAATCACGTCCTGCATTTTCCCAGGAGATTATCGACTATTGCAATGAAATACAGCTTCCGCTGTTCTCCACTTCCTGGGACACTCCGTTCATTGATATCATGCGGATCTTTTCTGAGATTCTGTTAAAAAACGAACACCGCGAGACCAGTCTTGCCGCTGCTTTGAAAAACGCGATCTATTACCCCGAAAATGAAGACTCCTATCTGAATCCTCTGGAAAGCAATGGATTCTTCCGCGACATGAACTATACTGTCCTCATAATCAGCTGCCACACTTATGACAGTGATTCCGGTAATTCTTACCTGGAACAGCTGGAAAAGAAGATCCGTTATTTCATGTCTAAAGGGATCGTATATGAAGAAGGGAAGCATCTGATCGTATTGTTTGCCGGTGAATCTGTAAACGATATATCTCAGAAGCTCTACGATGTCTGTCAGAATAACTCCGATGTCTATGTCGGGATCGGAACTACGGTCTCGCAGCTTACAGACATTCACCGCTCTTACGAGACCGCATTTACCGCCTATCAGCTCACCAAAACTGCTCTCCCGAAGAACTTCCTTGAGTACAATAAGCTTGGTGTATACAAACTTCTGGCCGATATCCACAATCAATCTCTGACAACGGATTTCCTGAACTCCACACTTGGCCCGATTCTTGACTATGACGCTGTGCATCATACCGATTATCTGCATATCCTGGAAGTCTACTTTGATCATGACTGTAGTATCATCCATACCGCAGATGCACTTTATTGTCATAAGAATACGCTGTCGTATAAACTGAATAAGATAAAAGAACTTCTGGATTATGATATCCTGACCAATGAGAACCGGACAAACATCATGCTTTCTTTTTATATTTTAAGACTGGAAAAGCGCAGTATATAAATGTTCATTTTCTCATCTTCTGCGTTATTTCAAAGACTGCAGACCTGAATCTGTGTTATAATTTCAAGTAGAAATATCTAAACAACATAAACGTGGGAGGAATTCATTATGGATCAGAATCGAATCAAACGAAACCAGATGTTAGGCGCAAAGATTGTAAAAGAACTTACAGCCCGCAACATGGAAGCTTATTATACAGACTCCAAAGAAGAGGCTCTGAAGAAAGCATTAGAATTAATCCCGGAAGGAAGCAGCATCTCCTGGGGCGGTTCCATGTCTGTCAATGAGATCGGCTTAAAAGAAGCTGTCTGTCAGGGAAATTATCAGGTATACAACCGCGATACCGCACCGACACCGGAAGATAAGCGCAAGATCGAGCTTGCGGCATATGATTGTGATTACTTCCTGACCAGTGCAAATGCAATCACGGAAGATGGAATTATGATCAATATCGACGGACATTCCAACCGTGTATCCTCTATCGCTGCCGGACCACAGAATGTGTTGATGATCATCGGAATGAATAAAGTTACACGCGATGTAGATTCTGCCATGTCCCGTGCAAGAAATGAAGCCGCGCCGATCAACGCACAGCGTTTCGACCTGAGCACTCCTTGTTGCAAAACAGGTGCCTGTTTCGACTGCAAAACACCGGATACGATCTGCTGTCAGATCCTGATCACCAGATATTCCAAGACACCACAGCGCATCAAAGTCATTCTGGTAAATGAAGATCTCGGATTTTAACATACAGATTTTCTTGACTTCATCTTACGTATTTGTTATACTTAACAGTACGTAAGGCATGGCGCCATAGCCAAGTGGTAAGGCAAAGGTCTGCAACACCTCTATCACCAGTTCAAATCTGGTTGGCGCCTCTTATATAACCTCGAAAACATCATGTTTTCGGGGTTTTTCTATATCTGAAAGGAGTATATATATGAAATCACTCGTACTGGCAGAAAAACCATCTGTTGCCCGCGATATCGCCCGTGTTCTCGGCTGTCACAAGAACATTTCCGGTGCGATCGAAGGCAGCAATTATATCGTCACCTGGGCACTCGGCCATCTGGTCACTTTAGCAGACCCGGAAGAATATGATAAGAAATTCAAAGCCTGGGATATGTCTTATCTCCCGATGGTTCCAAAGAAATGGGAGCTCGTCGTGATCAAACAGACATCCAAACAATACCATAATGTAAAGACACAGCTTTTCCGGAAAGATGTCTCTGAGATCATCATTGCCACCGATGCCGGACGTGAGGGAGAACTGGTTGCCCGCTGGATCCTGGACAAATCCGGCTGTCATAAGCCGATCCGCCGTCTGTGGATCTCCTCTGTTACCGATAAAGCGATCAAAGAAGGGTTTGCCCACTTGAAGGACGGTCGTGCGTACAACGACTTATATCATGCCGCAAGAAGCCGCGCAGAGGCAGACTGGCTGGTCGGGATCAATGCCACCCGTGCATTGACCTGCAAGTATAACGCCCAGCTCTCCTGCGGACGTGTACAGACACCGACACTTGCCATGATCGCACACCGCGAACAGCAGATCCGTTCATTTAAACCGGAAGATTATTATGGACTGCGGTGTACAACTTCTGTTACCGGTGGTTCTGTCGGCACTATGGCTTCTATCGTCACATGGACATGGCAGCAAAAGAAAAGCGGTTCCCTGCGCTCCTTTAGCAAAGACCTGATAACCGGCCTTGATAAAAAATTAAAGAACCAGACGCTTACCGTGACGGATGTGCATACCTCATCCAAACGGACACCTTCCCCGGGCCTCTATGATCTGACGGAATTACAGCGCGATGCCAATAAGCGCTTTGGCTTCTCCGCAAAGGAGACATTGAATATCATGCAGAGTCTGTACGAGCACCACAAAGTCCTCACCTATCCAAGAACAGACTCCCGCTATATCGGTACGGACATTGTGCCAACGATCAAAGAACGCCTGAAAGCCTGCAATATCGGACCTTATAAGAAATATATTCCGGAACTCTTAAAGAAACCGCTTAAGACAAGCAAAGCCTTCGTAGATGATAAAAAAGTCAGCGACCATCATGCGATCATCCCGACGGAAGAATATGTCCAGATGGAACATATGTCGAACAATGAACGCAAGATCTATGATCTGGTCGTACGCCGTTTTATCAGCGTCCTCTATCCAGCATTTGAATATGAGCAGACTACACTGAAAGCTGAAGCCGCAGGTGAAACATTTACTGCAAAAGGAAAGGTCATCAAAGCCGCCGGATGGAAGGCCGTATATGCCGATGCTGCATCTTCCGGTTCCTCTGCTTCACAGTATGATGCTTACGGGGATTATGAAGATTCTGAAGATTTTGGAGAAGATTTCCAAAATAATGATATGTACTTAAAGGCTTCAGAGCAGGCACTTCCTGTTCTCCACAAAGGCGACACCCTGACTGTCACACGCACGAATATCACAAGCGGTAAGACCAAAGCTCCCGCCCGTTTTACAGAAGCGACACTTCTGTCCGCCATGGAGAATCCGGTACGTTATATGTCTTCTGATGATAATAAGATGAAAAAAACTCTCGGTGAAACCGGCGGACTCGGAACCGTAGCGACAAGAGCCGATATCATTGAAAAATTGTTCCACTCTTTCCTGCTGGAAAAGAAGGGAAATGAGATTCTTCTGACATCCAAAGGAAAACAGCTTCTGGAATTAGTCCCGGAAGATTTGAAAAAACCGGAGCTTACCGCTTCCTGGGAAATGGAACTTGCCAAGATTGCCAAAGGAGCACACAAAGAGCAGGTATTTATCAAAGATATCGAAAGCTACACCAAAGAATTAATTCAGGATATCAAGACTTCCGACGGAACTTTCCGTCACGATAACCTGACTAATACAAAATGCCCGCGCTGCGGCAAGCGTATGCTCTCTGTCAAAGGCAAGAACTCCCGCATGCTGGTCTGTCAGGACCGTGAATGCGGCTACCGCGAGACGATCGCACGCACCAGCAATGCAAGATGTCCGAACTGTCACAAGAAGATGGAACTGATCAAAAAGGGGGACAGTGAGACATTTGTATGCTCCTGCGGCTACAAAGAGAAGCTGGAAGCATTCAAGAACCGTCGTGCCAAAGAAGGTGCCGGCGTATCTAAGCGCGATGTCCAGAAATATCTGAAGAAACAGCAGCAGCAAAATGACGAACCGGTGAATAACGCATTTGCACAGGCACTGGCGGGACTTAAGTTAGATAAATAATATGCAAAAAGGAATAACAAACCTTTGCTAATCTGGTTTGTTATTCCTTTTCAGAGAGAGAATAATTATTTCATTGTCTTTTCAAGTTCCCATGACCGAATGCTTTCAATCATCAGATCTCCACCAATTGCTTTCACTTCATTTTTCTGATCATCATCCACATTATATATATTACAAGAAAAATTATTCTGATAATCATTGCTGAATATTTCTAATGAAATTTTGTCAGAATAAATATGAATATCCAGATGCTCTTTGCCCATTAAATTCAATGGACATCTTGCGACTCCTTTACTCCAGCCATCGGAATTATTACGGTCAAAATATGCTTCCGCTCTCTTCAGATCAAATAGGATCTCTGTCTTCTTTCCCTGAGACATTCTTAAGTTCAGCCTAATCTTGTCTGCAGTTGATTTTTTCAGATTTATCCGCATTTCCGTTTCATAAACACAGCCACTCCGAAGTTCTTTTTTCTCGTCTTCTTTTATCAGAATGTCCGCTTCTTCCTGCTTATTCTTCCGGAGATCCTGTAATTCTTTTACAGGAACAAATTTTAATGTATTGTCTTCTGCTAACACTGCCTCTCTCGGAATGTTAAAGAATCCGCACCAGCCTTCTTGATATGTCGGACCCCAGTCTTTCCAAAATGGCATCCAATCCCATGCATTCGCCCATCCTACCAGAATCCTTCTGCCATCCGGTGCCAGGAATGACTGTGGTGCATAATAATCAAATCCCCAGTCAATTTCCCCGGAGGTCGTATAGAAAAATTTTCCGGTGTCATAGTCAAAATCTCCTACCAGATAAACACTGGTGCGCTCTTTTCCTCCCATCGGAGAGAACATCAACACATATTTATCTCCTACCGGATAAAAATCCGGGCACTCCCACATATAGCCCCATTCGCCTCTGCTCTCTGCAAGGACATTGACAAATTCCCAGTGGAACATATCTGTCGATTTATACAGTCTTGCCTGTGCAAATCCATTTTTGCTTGCTCCACAGACTACATAATAGGTATCATCATGTTTCCATACTTTCGGATCCCTGAACAGATCTGTTGGAACACCTTCCGGTGCTGTGATTACCGGGTTCCCTTCATATTTTTCAAAGTGGATTCCGTCTTCACTATATGCGATACACTGTGCCTGTTCAAACCCATTTCCATTATTACAGGTTCCTGTATAGATCAGGAATAACTTTCCATCATGTTCAATCGCACTGCCGGAGAAGCAGCCCCCCTTCAAATGATCATCATATACTTCACTTGGTGCAAGCGCTAATGGCAGATACTCCCAATGAATCATATCTTCACTGACAGCATGTCCCCAGTGCATACAGTCCCAAAATCCGGAATATGGATTATATTGATAGAAAAAGTGATACTTTCCTTTAAAATATATCAACCCATTTGGGTCATTGATCCATCCGGTTTCTGCCATAAAATGATAGTCCTGACGAAATTTTCCCTGCTGTACGGTTTCTCTTTTTGCTTCAATTTCTTTCTGGGCTTTTTCTATTCTTTCAATCATCAGTTCTTTTGACATATTGTGCCTCCGATATTATTACTTATATTCTTCACGAAGCTTCTTTGCAAATTCAGTATTAAGCTTTGATTCCCGGCGGGCCTTATTTTCTTTAATTCTGAACTGTTCTTCTCTTGCAGGCTTATACTCTTCCCAGCGTTTTGCCCATGATTCTCTCGCTGCTTTCATTTCTTCTGTTAATTCCGGCATCTGAAGATTGCGTTCTGGAAGTACCGGTACATTTGGAATTCTCTCTTCTACAGGAAGAATCGTAATTGGTTTTGCTGTTGGCAGTGTCTGATACCAGTATGCTGTTGAACTCCAGTCATCTGACAGATGGTTCGCATGTCCATGTTCAATCGTAACTTTCAAATGTTTCTCAAATCTTACTGGATCTGTAATGTGAAAACGGTAAGATACCTGGAATCCATCTGTATCGCTTTCATGTACAATAGTTCCAAAGAATGGATATGCATTTTTCTGCATTCCCCATGCATGGTTGAAATAATCTTCTGTTCCTGTACCATTTAATGACGGATATTCCTCTCCATCGATAAAGAACATATCATTTCCTTCTCCCCACCAGCTTCCCTGGTAGTGTTTTACAGTAAGGTTACATCCTACATAATGTCCCGTTCCTTCTACGTCAAGCACTGTATAGTTATTCTCACCTTTAAAATTGGTTACATTATTAACTTCCGGACAGTTTGTCTGAAGGTCTGGTCCCCAGCCCTGACAAGGATTTTCTCTGTGCCAGCTTGCATGGAAATATGCTGTATTCTCATCCAGTGGCTCTTTATACATTTCATAGTCAATATTGAAATATAAAATAAATGGAAGTTCGTTTTCATTTACAATCTCAATTTTTGCTTTTTTATTAAAAGGCATTGGGAAATAGCATGACACAGAACAAGGAGCTCCATATCTTCCTGCTTCTTCTGGTTTCAGCGAAACATTAAATGGCAGCGAAGAAAAATTGCCCGGATAACTGTTACCAATACAGAAGAAATCTCCCAATGGTGCAAGTACACTTGGTGTATCCTGATCATCCCATGTAATCTTGATCAGAACTTTTCTATAATAGAATGGATCATAATCATCCCAGATAACTCCAAGTGCCGGATGAATCTCCATAACCGGAGCTGCTGAAGCATTTAATACCGGATCAAGAATACTTGGTGCTACTACTTTTCTGCAGGAAGAAGTCATCCAGATATGTGTGATACATCCAGGTCCTTCCACTTCTCCAAGAGAGATTGTCTCACCTGCCTGGATTTCCCAATAATCCTGATTCTTACCTCTCTGATCCCAGCTGGCAAGTCTTCCGTTTCTGGCTTTTTTTACAGTTGTCAAATCTTTAAATAATCCTGATACATTGCTCATAATATAAGTCTCCTTTTCTTTTTGTTAATAATTATCCTTTCACAGCTCCCGCTGTCATACCCTCTACAATATTCTTCTGGAATAATCCATAGAAGATCAGTTCCGGAACAATAATCATAAGACTGGATGCTACAATTCCACCATAATCTACCGTATAATTTCCTTTGAAGAATGAAGCTCCCATAGAAAGTGTATAATCAGATACATCTTTCAGCATTACAGATGCATACGGATATTCATTCCATATGTATAACACGTTAAAAATGACAATTGTTGCAATAACCGGCTTTGCCATTGGCAAAATAACTTTCACCATCAGCTGCCAGATGTTACAGCCATCTATTACAGCCGCTTCGTCAATTTCCGTAGGAAGCTGTTTCAAATATGCTGTCAGAAGAAGCGTATTGAATGAAATCGAACTTGCTGCATATGGAAAAATCAATGCCCATTTTCCTCTCAACCCGAAAAAGATATTAATCTTATATACCGGGAACAATAAAATAAATGGTGAAACAGATAATCCCAAAATCAAAAATCCATACAATAAACTCTTTGCCTTCGGATGCTTAAATTCCATTCTTGCAATTACGAAAGAGCTGCAGAATGTAATAATAAGTTCCAACACAACAGATACTATACATACAACAAAAGTGTTCGCATATAATTGTGGAAAGTTTAATGTTTCCAATGCATGTTTGAAGTTGTCGAGATTAAATGCCTTCGGCATTGCCAATGGATTAGACATGATCTCTGAACTTGATTTGAACGAAAGCAATACCATCCATAAAAATGGAAATACAACAATCGCTGTTATAATGATCATCGCAGCATACATTGCAATTTTCTTTCTTTTCGGTACCATTCCTATTCACCTCTTTCTCTTGTAAGTATTGAATAAATACCTGTGATCACCAGTGAAAGAAGGAATGTAAATGTAGCCAGAGACATTCCATAACCATAATCTCCACTGTTAAATGTCATTGAGTAACTATATGTAACCAACGTCTCAGACAGGTGGTTTGGACCTCCTCCTGTTGTCTGCTGCACAATTTCAAAGATCTTAAACACTCCTGTAATGATCAGAACTGCTACTGTTGAAATCGTTGATTTCATCATTGGAATTGTGACATACATTGTCTTCTGTATAAAGCTTGCACCATCTATTTCAACTGCTTCCAACACCTCTCCCGGTATCATTTTAAGACCTGCAATAAATACCGTTACCAGATATCCTAATTGCTGCCAGAAATAGATAATCGCGATACTGTACGGAGACAGTGTATTGCCGCCTATCCATTTTTGTTTCAAACCAGATGCCCCTATCGCATCCAGAACATTATTGATAATACCAATGTTTGGATCTAATATATAAACCCAGATAATTCCAACAATGATTGGTGCGATAATGGCAGGAGAAAAGATTAATGACTTTGAAAAATCCACTCCTTTTAATTTATTATTCAGTAACAAAGCAATGAGAAAAGATAAAGACAATAACAATACAAATGCCAATATAAACATAATCATTGTGTTTTTTAAGGATATCCAAAACAAACGGTCTTTAAATAATCTCATATAATTTGTCAATCCGTTGAATGTAGCCTTTCCAATTCCAGAATATTTTGTAAAACTATATCCAATTGACATTCCAATAGGAATAATAATAAATACCATATACACAACCAGTGTCGGAATTACCAATCCTATCTTGTATCTCTTTTTACTTAACCAATGCATACGCTCATCCTCTTTATATCCGGGACCACCATGATAAATCTTCATGGCAGTCCCATGCAGTGTCAGCCAATATTAACGTCTGTCTAGTTTGCTGCTGCCGAATCCATATTTTTTAAAGCATCTTTCGGACTGTATGTTCCTTGCATAACACCAAATATTGCATCATACATTGCTTCCTGAACTGCCGGAGTAACTGTCTGGTCCGGAGCTGCTTTTGGTGTTTCCCATCCATTTCCAAGTGCTGTGATCATTGCATTCATTGCATACTGTGAATCTGTTGCTGCAATACCATCATAATTGGTTGCCGGGAAAATGGATCCTTCATAAGAAATCTTTGCTGCTTCTTCTCCATAATAATATTTCAAAAATGCATACAAAGCTTCTTTTGCTTTATCATTATCTTTTACCGCTGAACTTACTACCAGCGGAGCTGCCGGAACTTTCATTGCAATATTCTGTTCATAAGAAGAATCCCCAAATTTTGGTCCCCACCAGAATCCGATGTGTTCACCGACATTTTTATCAAATTCTGCACAGTCCCACTGACCTGTTCCGAACATTGCTGCTTTTCCTTCATTAAAGAGCTGTTTTGCGTCAAAATATTCGATTGTTGCCATATTTTCCGGAAATGCTCCGGCATCTGCAAGTCCTTTTATTTTTTCAAAACATGCATTCATATCATCGTTTGAATATTTTGCCTTATCACCAGTATAGGATTTTTCATTATCTTCCCATCCATATCTTGAAAAGAATTCATTGAACTCCCACATTGAGTATCCACTGTTCTTACTTCCGATTGCGATTGGTGTAACTCCTGAATTTTTCAGTTTTGCAATCATATCAAGGAATTCGTCATAAGTTGTATCATCTGTTGGATAAGCAATCCCAGCTTTATCAAACAAATCTTTATTATAGAAAAATCCCTGAACATTACTTTGATATGGAAGTCCATACTGTACTTTTCCATCATTGAATGCATCTTCCATACCATCCAGTGCATCATCAATGTCTTTATTTTCTTTCAGGAAATCAGACATATCTAATAAGTATCCGGCCTCATTGTATTCCGGTGCCTCCGCTGAATCTAAATGTACAATTTCCGGAAGACTTCCATCCTGTGCTGCCAGTTTCATATTTTTTGAATGTGCCTCTGTATCAGCTGCTACGAATTCTACTTTATATTTTCCTTTATTTTCTTTGTTAAATCCCTGAACAATATTGTAAGTAACCGTTTCCTGTTTTTTTGGGTTTGCCACATGAATACCAAATTTAATGACGGTTGCCCCGTCCGCATCCGTTTTTGCTTCTTCTGATGACTTACTTCCTCCGCATCCAGCAAGCAGTCCCATCGACATCGCTGCAACTAATACTGCAGATGTAACCTTTTTTAAGCTTTTTTTCTTCATAGTTTTTCCTCCCTAAATGAGTAGATGGTTGTTTGTGGAACCCGTTCCATGTTCCTAAAAAAAATAATTCCGCATCTTTTCTTTTTTATGGAACCCGTTCCATGTTTGTTAAAAAAATAAATTCAGCTGTGCACATGACTGATTTGTATAATCTATATATAACTCTTAACTGCTCAGATGTCAACATTTTTTCGTCATTTCGTTTATTTCATCAAATTTTTAGCACTGTTTTTGTGCATTTTTACTATTCTATTGTTGTTCTCCCCTTTCTCACAGATACTCCTAATGTTACTTTTTCATTTTTATATGTCTTCCCATTAACCAATTCACAAATTAACCTGGCCGCCTCTTTTGCCAGTTCTTTTGTCGGCTGAACGATTGAAGTCACACTTGGTTCTACTATCTGCGTAATATATGTTCCATCATAAGCCACACATTTTACATCCTTCGGAACCTTTTTATGTCTTCGGATAACCTCATTCATACACTCGATTGCAACCAGATCTGTTCCGAATATCCCATCAAATTCCCATTCATCCAGTCTGTCAAACAAATCTTTTACCGCATACTTATAATACTCCAGATCAAATTTATTCCATGCCAGTTCATAATCAAAGCACTCTACTCCCTGTTCCTTCATAATTCTTGCGAATTCAAAATGTCTTTCGTGATATGGCGACTCTACTGCAGTTGAACCTCTGAAATGTACTATTTTTTTACACCCATTCTTAAGCAGAATTTCCGCCGCCAGTCGTCCGCCCTCCTTATGATCGACTGCAACCACAGGAATATCTTCTCCCAAATAACGGTCAAATGCAACGATTGGTTTTTTTATCTTTTTGTACTCTTCTACATCTAAGGAATGTACACCTGTAATCACACCATCCACGATATGCCTGTTTAACATATCCAGATATTCGAGTTCTGCATTATGTGCCTTATCTGTATTACATAACATGATCTTGAATCCTTCATTATAAAGTTCTGCTTCAATATTATGTACAAGTTCTGCAAAAAAAGGAATTTCTACTGTTGGCACCAGAACGGCAATGATCCCACTCTTTTTATGATACAGATTTCTGGCAAGTTCATTCGGTGTATACTGAAGATTTTTCATAGCCTCTTCTATTTTTTCACGTGTCTCATCCGATACATATCCACTGTTATTCAGTACTCTTGATACTGTTCCAACACCGACTCCTGCCTTTTGTGCTACATCTTTTATACTTGCCATGTTTACACCCCCTCTCATTTTAACAATTTATTATAACAGAACATTTACACAAGCTCTAGTTTCATTTTTCGCTTTGTTATATCTTTATGTATCTTTAAACGCCCAAATTAGAAATATTACTCTTCTTCACTCTTCTTCAACTTCGAATAATAACTATCCGCAGTATAAAGCGCCGCCACCGGATTATGCCCCAATACACGGTCTTTCGTCACTGCTGTCGTAGTCAGTGCCTCGGAATATTTGTAAAACAGACTGTCATGCCCCACACAAAGTCCGACCACAACATTCAGGTCCGTCTTCGCCTTGTTCAGAAGCTTTGCCTGCAGGATCGGATTACACATATTCACACCGACACCTTCGCAGCATTCCGGGATGCCGACCGATGTCTTCTTCTGTGTTCCGGCTTTACAGCCGACACCATACACCTCAAAGCCATGTCTGCGCAGGATATCTGCCAGGATACGGCTTTCTTTCAACAATCCGACACAGGTTGCGATCCCGATCTTTTTCGCATTAATCTTCTTTGCAAAATCCATGATTTCTTCGACACGGGTATGTTTGCAGTAATTCTCATACTCTACTTCAGCTGCAGCGATTGTTACTTTGCGGTTCTCGTCTTCATTGTAGCATTCCATAGCTTCATTTAGAACTTCTTCATCCATGTGTGTTGTCAGACAGAAATCCGGATAGGTTTTATCCATTTTGTTGCAGTTTTTTACTGCGCAGTCGATACAGGACATGTCTTCTTTTTTCATTTTTTCATTCTCCTTTTGTATACCTTGGTATCTACAGAGGCCTGCCACTGGCAGATTCTCTAGATTAAGCTTTACTTTGTAAAATATCCTCTATTTACTTCATAATAACAAATACTTATACTACAGACAATGGTTTTCCGTTTTTATTTTCTTATTTTTTGTAGTTCTTTTCTATGAGAAACGTTCCCCGATTCAGGGTTGATTTGTCATGAATTGTCGATTCTGATTTTTGAAAAATTATTGAAAATTATCTTTTTAAACTTGAAGATATATAACAGTCTCTCTGATAGACCATCATCTTTGGATTTATACTATCATGTATAGGTTATTTCGTCAATCAAAACATTTATCCACTTCCCTCATTTCAATCCCAGCTCTTTCAATACCTCAGCCGAATACCAGCTACATGGAAGCCAATAAACCATGCAACAGCGGTTCTTTTATTCGCCAGTATATGCAATTTCTATCTCATAGCCGCCGTTCTCATAGTAGGCGTGGGAAAAATAGTATCTTATTGTTATTTCTGAAATATAAAATTTGAATCATAAAACTTCTTTCCCTCTCAAATCCATTTTTACCAAACCAACTACTAACAATCCAATAAAAATTGCCGTGTCCACAAATAACAGTACAACAACACTTTTTACCACTCCGAAAGTAAAAAGTATGGAGAAGATTTCCACTGACAACACAATAAAACACATATAATTTGTCAAATACTCTGTTATAATTTCTCCATAATAATTGTTCATCTGCAATTTCGCATAGATAAAAGGTTTTAATAAATAACGGATTATGATACATATAACAGGACAAATAAAAATCCAGTTTTTATTAACTAGGGATGTTGCCACTCCTTTACTCCATTGTACTGGAATTTCTGTCTGCAACTTAGAATAAGACAAAGCCCCAATAATCAAGCATAGTGCGGTAATCATAGTCCAGGTAAGCATACTTCCCCATATATACAAAAAGCTGACGGAATCCAGTTTGAAAACAGTTCGATTATCTTTCCAATAGTCATGCAAATCTGTTACATATTGTTCTACCTGTAATTTTTCATAACTAATACTTTCTTCATCCAGCATTTTTTCGCACATGAGTTTCGCCTTATTCAAATCAGTAATCTGATTTTTTAATACTTCCTTTTGCTTCTCAAGCATTTCCTGCAATGTTACTTTTTCGGATATAATACTTCGTATATCTTCAATAGAAATTCCCAATGTACGTAGATATGCAATCTTCTTTATATTTTCCACATCATTTTCAGAATAATCTCTATAACCATTACTTTCATTTCTCGAAGGCTCAATAAGTTTTTCCTTTTCATAAAAACGGATATTAGAACGGGATAAACCTGTTCGCTCTTCTACGTCTTTTATAGTCATATTATGCCCTCCTTTCGAGCAACTCTATTTTACTTAATAATAAGCTATAAACAAGGTTTACAGTCAAGCATTTATCAAAAAACTAAAGATGTACCGTTTCACCAAATAGACGGGACGTACTTCATTTGATAAAAAACTAAAAAAACAGCGATTTA
>ENA-ORTG01002102-ORTG01002102.1-human-gut-metagenome-genome-assembly--contig:-NODE-2102-length-16750-cov-4.297394_pt1 | contig 16750 bp, 9 predicted proteins | sample MGYA00241906_ERZ509176 | MGnify/ENA primary metagenome ERZ509176 (study PRJEB26280, sample SAMEA2338811) | human gut metagenome | biome: human gut; feature: human-associated habitat; material: faeces...
AAACGGCGAAGTGACAGCAAAAGTAATTGCAGAGGAGAGGAATGACAAAAGCAATGATCAAGAGCATGACAGGCTTTGGCAGATGTGAAAATCATCAGGGCAGCAGAAAATTTACCGTAGAAATGAAGGCGGTAAATCACCGCTATTTTGATGTGAGCATCAAGATGCCGAAAAAGCTGAGTTTTTTTGAGGCGGCCATCCGGAATGTCCTGAAGCAGTACGTGCAGCGCGGAAAGCTGGACGTGTTTATCACGTATGAGGATTATGCGGAGGAGAATGTTGCGCTAAAATATAATGAAGAACTTGCCGAACACCAAGTAATTAATAAACCACCGAAAAATCTCATCCAGCGTCCCTTCCCAAGGGAACATGGCTTGGGGAGCCATCGTCCCCATAGCGCCAAAATGCTGCATCCCATGAATCAAGCAAATACCAATCAAGGAGAAGCCGCGCAGAGCGTCGATTACCGTAATACGTCCACCGGACGAAGCAAGTGTCTTATTCATTTCCATATCCGTAATAATTTTTATTCTTATTCGTTTTTTCAAGTTTGATAACGCGAAAGTAAATGGTGGCACTAAACACCGCAATACCTCCAAACTCCAAAACGAAAACAATATACCTTATCACGAATATCCCTATGTTAATGATTCATATAGTATTGGATTACACGCAATTGTTGTTCCAAGGCACGCCCAATATTCCGGCAGGTGAAATCCTTGTCCATCGCCTGCTCCAAGGAAACCAGATAAGGAAGAAGTGGTAAGACCGCCAGAAACCCGGATTTATTAAGCGCCTCTACCTCCTCTACGGAACCACCCATTACGATAACCGGGATATCCTGTCTCACACCTGCCTGCAACACTCCGAATGGGGTCTTTCCCATGCAAGTCTGTTTATCCAGTTTACCTTCTCCCGTAATAATTAGATCCGCCCCCCGTATACATTCATCAAAACGCAAGGCATCCAGAACCATCCGGATACCGGGTTTAAGTTCAGCCTTTAGGAAAGCGACAAATCCTCCACCTAAACCACCTGCGGCTCCCGCACCCGGAATGTCGTCTATCTTTATTCGTCCCGTTCTTTTTATGACTTCCGCAAAATTTCGCAAGCCCTCATCCAGCAAACGGACCATAGCGTCGTCCGCTCCCTTTTGGCGGGCAAAGACATACGCCGCCCCTTTCTCACCATAAAAAGGGTTATTCACATCGCAGGCTATGGTAAATGAAGTTTCCCGCAATTGCGATAATGCCCTTGAACAATCGATCTCATAAATCCGATTAAGGATCTGCCCACCCAATTCCAGCTCATTCCCGTCTCTATCAAGAAAACGAAAACCCAAGGCCTGCAACATACCGGTTCCTCCGTCATTTGTCGCGCTTCCCCCTATTCCTATTAAGAAATTCCGGCAGCCACGCTCCATAGCGTCTTTTATCAACTCTCCGGTTCCATATGTCGTTGTTCTCAAGGGATTACGCTCCGACACAGGCACTAACGTAAGGCCACTCGCTGTCGCCATCTCGATAACCGCCGTACGATTATCCCCCAGTATCCCATAAGTAGCCTCGACCGGCCTCATCAACGGATCATGTACGACACAAGATACGACTTCTCCACCCATCGCCGTAATCAAAGTCTCCACGGTACCTTCTCCCCCATCCCCAACCGGGATTTTCACGACCTCGCAATCCGGAAAAACCTTATGGATCGCCAACTCGGCACATTCAGCCACTTCAATAGAAGATACTGAGCCTTTAAATGAATCGGAAGCAACAACAATTTTTCTCATTTAATCTCCTTTTTACACATATAATAAAATAAATCAATTCCTTCAAGATGCCCCAATATATAGATTTTAAATCAAATGAAGTACTACTTACTTGGGTAGAGAAGATATACTTCATTGGCAAAGTAAGCTATCTCCTGTGACAAAATAAGTATATCTCCTGCGACAAAAAAACTAAAAGTGACATTTTAATGCGGTTACCCTTCATAGTCTTTCAAGAATTTGTCTAATAGTATTCAAATTTTTATTTTTGCATTTATTATAATACAATTATATATTATGAAACAAAAATTGAACATTACTACATTCTTACTGTTTTGGTGCATCACCGCTTTATGGTCTATCCCACGTCCCGAATATCCCCGTCCACAATTTGAACGCATGGATTGGGTAAATTTGAACGGAGAATGGACTTGCTCATTCGATTTCGGAGGTACCGGAATGGAACGGGAGTTCTATAAATCGAACGGTTTTGACCAAAAGATCACAGTGCCTTTCTGCCCGGAAAGTAAGTTATCCGGCGTAAAATACACGGATTTCATTCAACATTTCTGGTATCAGCGTCCTATCACGATCCCACAAGAATGGAATGGAAAGAATATAAGACTTAACTTTGGAGCTGTTTATTATAAATCGGAAATATACATTGATGGAGTCTTAGCCAATCGCCATTTTGGCGGAACCTCTTCTTTCGCAGTAGATATCACCTCCTTGGTAACACCAGGAAAGACACATAGCCTAGTCGTATATGTAGAAAGTGACCTACGAAGCGCAAAACAACCGGCAGGAAAACAAAACCTACAATTTGAATCCTACGCCTGTAATTATACCCGGACCACAGGTATTTGGCAAACGGTTTGGATGGAGGCTGTCCATCCGGAAGGATTGCAATCCGTGCAGTTGCTGACAGATATAGACCAACAACAATTGGTTGTGCGTCCTCGTTTCTATAAAGAACTAGGAGGTAAATTGCAAGTAACCGTAAAAGACAACGGTAAAATAGTAGCCAGCCAAACCATTACGGCAAGCTCCTTATCTTCTGCTATTCTACCCATCAAGAAAATGAAAACATGGAGTCCGGAAAACCCTTTTCTGTACGACTTGGAATACAAAGTAATAGATAAGAACGGGAAGGTAGTAGATGAGGTAAGAAGCTATACAGGTATGCGTAAGGTACATATCGAAGGCAATAAGATTTATCTGAACAACAAACCTTATTACCAACGCTTGGTACTTGATCAAGGATTTTATCCCGATGGAATTTGGACGGCTCCTAGCGACGAGGCGTTAAAGCATGACATCGAACTCTCCATGGCGGCCGGCTTTAATGGTGCCCGCCTCCATCAGAAAGTATTCGAGGAACGTTTCTATTATTGGGCGGATAAGATGGGCTATCTTACATGGGGGGAAGCTTCCAGTTGGGGAATGGATTGCAATGATACGGAAACCGCCCGGAATTTCATAACTGAATGGACCGAAATCGTAGAACGTGACCGTAACCATCCTTCCCTTCTTATCTGGACACCTACAAACGAGGAGTTCTGGCCTGATCGCATACAATATCCGCGCCTGATGCACGACCTGTATAACCTAACGAAAATGATAGACCCGACGCGTCCTTTCCACGGTACCAGCGGTGGTGTACACATCGCTACCGATATCTGGACAATCCACAATTACGAGCAAAATCCGGAAGAATTGAAAAAGCAACTGTATAATGACGGTAAACTATTTGTCACCCCAAAATGGGAAATACAATTGATGCCGAAAAATATCGGTTTCAACGGCCTGAAATATACAGACCAATACCAATTCCCGGAATATAAAAAAGATATGCCTTATTTAGTTGATGAGTTTGGCGGTATAAAATGGAACCCGTCACAACAGATGGAAAGTACCCAAAATACATCTTGGGGATATGGAGAGCCCCCCCATTCTTTAGAAGAGTTTTACAAACGTTTGGAGGGCCAAGTTAACGCTGTCCTATCTCTTTCGAAGGATATCTGGGGATATTGCTATACACAGTTGACTGATGTGGAACAAGAGCAAAACGGTATCTATTATTATGACCGTACGCCAAAATTCGACATGAAGCGTATTCATGATATCTTCAGCCAAACCCCGAAGGTAGAATAACATCATGATCTTAGTACGAGGGACAGTCAATATGTAACAACCAAATTTTATCAGGGACATATCCACATGGATACGTCCCTTAATTTTTACAGATTACATATTTATCTTTATCTCAAAAATTTAATAAATAAAATAAATAACCTTGATAAGTATCTACTTTCGTTTGGTTAATTTTGAATAGCACAACATTATTTATCAACAGATTCTCCTCGAACTCCACCACCTTCTCAGTAATGACCTACGGTTCCGTACAATCTATGCTCTAAGTTTTTTCATATTCATTTGCAATTATCACCAGCTCAAATATTTTAAGACAAAAGGGAAAAATATTAGCTCTTTACTTACAAAATAAAAAAACACGGAACTCATCAATGAATCCCGTATTCTTTAATTATCAACATTTTAGAGGATATGCTACTTTTTTCTTGTACATCTTATAACTTCCTGATTGATGTACTTAACTTTCTCCAGATCCATCTTTTCCACCTTTCGGTCATAAGTGACCAAGCCGTTTATCTCATGTTCCACATCTGTAGTCTGCGTATAGATGGCCGTGCTTAGTCCGAAATAGTTTATCATCTGCTCTAGCTCGGTAAGCATTAATACATAGGTATCGGTCAAGATTTCTCTATTCAACATCATCTCATAAGCGTCATTGCGTACAGGCCACATATGCCCACGCACAAATAGACCTTTTCCTCCGAATTCGCCAAGGGACGCAGCACGTTTATCATCGGGACGGGGGATCGCCTTAGACTCGATCTTGCCATAATGATGCATATCCACGAAATCTCCATTTCCGGGATCTCCATAAGCTTTCCGATAGCCCGGAGCGTAATTATATCCCGACATACCGTTTACCCAACGATTCGGATCGTACTTTTTCACCCAAGCGGTGATGTCTGTCGCTTCAAAGGCTCCCCAATTCTCATTAAACGGAACCCACATCACGATAGAAGGCGAGCTGACGTGTTGGTCGATCATCACTTTCAATTCGTCACGGAACTGTTTACGAACCGCCACGGAATCCTCACCATCCGGCTCCCAAAGATTCGGCATATCTTGCCAAACCATTAGGCCAAGCCTGTCACAATGATAATACCAACGTTGAGGCTCTACTTTGATATGCTTGCGTATTACATTAAAACCCGCACGTTTCGCCAGTTCTATATCATACAACAAAGCCTTGTCGGTAGGAGCAGTAAATGCGCCATCGGGCCAATAACCTTGATCTAAAAGACCGATATGGAAAACAAACTCCCCGTTCAATAAAGGCCGAAGCACACCATCTACCTTTCCCATACTAACAGAACGCATACCAAAATAAGAAGATACCTCATCTATTATCTCACCCTTTCGATCTTTCAACTGCAATTTCAAACCATACAAGAAAGGATCATCTGGACTCCATAGACGGGGTTCCCGGATAGGCAAGTAAAAACTCATATTGGAATTTCCTTCGGTTCTTGCCACCTCTGAAGTACCATTATCCGCAATAGCCGTTACCTTTAACTCCTTATCCTCCGTATAAGCAATTACTTCCAACCGATTATTTTTTAAATCGGGCACTAGCTTAATCTGAGAAATATATTGTTTCTCTACCGGTTCAAGCCAAACGGTTTGCCAGATACCGGAGGTAAAAATATAATCTCCACGTGAGCCGTTCTTGCCCGAAGCGGCCCGGCCGTCGTTAGGATCATAAGCACCTACCACAAGGACATTTTCACCGGATTTCAAATAATCAGTAATATTTAAACTAAAAGCATCGTACCCTCCCGTATGGGTACCCACCTTCTTACCGTTGACAAACACAGACGAGATCCGATCTACAGCCCCAAAATTCAACAATACATTCCTGCCCTTCCATGCTTGAGGAACAGAGAAGCTACGCTTATACCACAGGCAAGTATCACCCCCACGAGCTATACCGGATAATTCCGATTCCGGAGGATACGGCACACGTATCTTTTCTACTTTTGCGGGAAAGACTGGAGGGGTGGTTGCCGTAACAGGATCGAGCAGGTCTTTTCCTCCCATATAATCCCATATACCATTCAGATTCAACCATTCCGAACGCACCATCTGCGGACGCGGATATTCCGGTAAAGGAATCTCAGCCTTCAATGCCTCCTCTGTCCATGGGGTAGGCAATGTGAACTTCTCTAGGATTTGCGCCTTTACGGGTAAGAGATCTCCCCCAAAAAGAAAGGAGCAAAGAGCTAAACAAACAACGGTAATCTTTTTCATAAACCAACTATTTAAGTAATTCCGGATAATATTTCCGGATCAAATCTTGATCTTCTTTCTCCAACTTATCGATCAAGACCGGCTTATCTTGCGGACGGAGGCCTTTTTGATTGATTTTGTTGATCAAGCTCCAATCCTTAGCCGGTTTCTCGGGGCTGGGATCGGCAGGTTCATGGGCTTGCAAATCATAACGGGTAAAGTCGATGACGTAAGCCGGGGAATTTTTCGTATGCCAATCACGTAATAAGGCCAAGCGGAATTCCTTATTCATAAACCATTTTATCTCCAAATTATTATAAGAGTCTCCCAAACCAGAGCCTCGTTCTACGAAGCGATAGTTCCAGTCGTCGTTCGATTTATATTGTTTTCTCCAAAGTTCGCCAAATTCTCCGAACGTAACGAAATGAGTATCCGGCCAGCGTTCCTTGGTACCCGTTACCCACATCTTCATGGCATCACAGATGAGATCCTTCCCGAACTCATGTACCATCTGCGCCTCCCAGATATTGGCGACCCAGCCAAAGCCATTCAACTCAAGACCTTTATCAAAGTGAATCGCTTCCGTGTGCATCACCTCACGATGCCCTAAGTCGAGCCCCCAACCTTTGTACGTCTCGATCGGACCGACACCTCTACGGCTGTTGTATCCATCGATACCATGTCCGGTCTGTCCACTACGGCGGGCACAGATAAAGTCCATCGTCCAGCCATCCAGATTCACGCAATCGATGAAATCGCTTTTTCCCTGCGCCGGCTTGCAGAAGTGTTCCGTCGAGGGATAGAAAGGATAAGAAGGAGAGCCGTCAGCACCACCACCGTCTATATTATGCTGGCTCCAGATCACGGCGTGCGCCACATGGATGTTCTCTTTCTCCGCCAAATATCTCAAATTATCGGCCGATAAGAAACCTCCCATAATTGACTGCGGACGATAACCATTTCCTACCATTTTAGAAATGATCTCTATCGCCTCCGACATCTCACGGTTTACCCGCTCACGGGGTAGATACATCGCCGGAAAATAACCGGGGAAATAAGTAACCTCATCCCCATATTTCTTTTGGCACTCCACTACGTAATCACGGATCTCCCGGTAATTCTTCCGTCCGTCCTCCAAGGCATTCATCGTGAATCCCCATGTAAGACGACCGTTCGGGTTATTCGTGGCGAAGGCCTCCCGCAAGGCACGTACTCCCTCAAGCGTATGCCAATCCACCTCATCGCGGGGATGTAACTTGACATCCCGGGAGACTTCCCAAGGCGTCGTACGTATCATGATACATAAGGTGACAAAACGATTTCCTTCTATCGTCAGCGGTTCCATATTCGCCGGGACGACCACAGGATCTGCCGCCCTTAATTGAAAACCACTGAGCACAGCGACCATCCATACGATCGCCCATTTTCTCCAAGCTAATATATTCATATCATTATTTCTCATGTGTACAATTTAATCTCGTATTTGTACAATCTATTACTATTTCCTGATCCGACGGAAGTATCCTAAAGGCATAATCCGAACCGGATTCAGGTTTCCTTATATGGCCTTTCTCGCAAGTGATCACGTAGTTGAAACCATCGAAGCTAGCGTTGACCGCCTTATCCTCTATAACGGTGAAAGGTAGCTCCTTCCCTGCTGCGACCTTTAGCTCTAAAGCCCATGAGAGGTCCGCCTCCTTTGACAGAGCGGCTACCTCGAAGCGGGTCTCATAGAAAGTGATCTTGAATGGATGGCCTTTTGAGTCTTCGGCGGAAACTACCAAGGTATCCTTGCCTATCTCCGTCACTACCGGATGATCCAAGGTAAGTTCCTCCTTATCTCCATCCTTGTCTAATCGGACGATCCGAAGCCCGGCACGATCGAGTCCCTCGCTCCACATGAATCCGTCCACGACGGGCAAGGTATAGAACAAGAACTGGTTCCCGTCTCCAGGCTTTTCCAGATAAGCGGACTTATAGCCTTCGTCGAAAAGATGGATATCCCTAAAGCGGAAGGTTCCCCTTTCCCACAATAAGTTCGCCCGATAATAACGGCTGTTAAACCAGACCGTCTTATTTCCTTCTCCACGGACATCCGTCAACGTAGTGACAGCCGTCGCCGGCGTAACCTTGAAGCATTCCTTGAACCACGCACCGGATTCGCCCAGCGTCTCCACCCGGATCTTATTTTCCTTCCTCAAGGAGTCCAAGATAGGGATCTGCATCTCCAGTCCCTTGCTCATATTACTCCACGTGAAAGAGTTCTCCTGTCCCGCTTGCGCATAATTGAAGGCCAGACAAGGCTGATCCACGATCGATTCCAAGAAATAATCCACCCAGCGGCGATCCATGCCCGCCTTCTCATACACGGGTTCCAAGGAGATCACCCCTTGACGCTCTTGTCCCAGACCATCATCATACTGATAAATAGGATCACTGCCCAGCATACGGAAAATAGGAACGGGGATTTGCCCCTCCTCGGTCTGCGCCGGCATATAGGCGTTTACCCGGCTCGGGTAATAGGCTTGGTTCCAGTAACCACCCCATAGGGTATAACCATCCGTCCCCACTTGGTCCTTGCAGTTGCACGACGCCACGATCTTATATTTATCGTACATATACCCCAAGGTATGCGCATCGATAAACCAAGAGCCGATCGATTTCGGGTACGTGCCGAATATCTCCTTGAACTTCGCCATATAGACATCCACCAGTCGCTCCCGTTCTTCTTTCGTATATCCGGTGCTGAAAGCGATATTCGCGTGCGAGACCCAAGAATGCTCGCCACGCCACTTGATCCCGGCGGCCTCGATCTGCGGTTGCGTAAGTTCCCACCAAGCACCGATCTCGGAGTGAGCATTGAGTTTACTTTTCAACAGATCTTGGTACAACGGGTTGATCAACGCATCGTACTGTAATAAAAAGGTAGCCGGTAAATCATATTTATTCACCAATTTCACTTGCTCACAAACCGTCTCGTACAATAAGCTATCGGCGTTCTCCACCCGGTAGTCTGTCTGGCGGATGAAATTGATGATGTTGATAATACGGGGAGCAGCCGCACTCTCAACCGGTTTCTCTCCCGCGCTACGGCATCCCGCACAGCAGAAGACGATAAAGCATACAAGACCTATCTTCTTTATGAATGACATTCGATTCAATTTTAAATTCATTTACTCTCATAAAATATTCTAGAAATGGCATTTCACAGGTGTAAAATCATTTTTAGAGATCTAAAAAGCATTTCGCAAGGGTGCAAAGCCATTTCTTAAACCTAAAAATGGCATTTCACAAGCGCAAAGTCGTTTTTAGAAATCTAAAAGGTACTTCGCGAGGGTGAAAAGCCATTTCTTAGATCTAAAAAGGCATTTTACACCAGTGCAAGGCCATTTTTACCGGAATATAAGGCATTACCCTACCACCCCGGGTTGTTCGGAGCCAAGTTCGGGTTCAGATACAACTCATCCAACGGAAGGGAATAATAGTAATGCTTCGGGGTCACAAAGTTACGATTCTCCGCCGGTTCCACAATCAAGAAACCATTTTCGTCTGTCAAACCGGGATTTCCCTCGTTCAAGACATCCAAGTTCTCGTATTCCGAACCTTTCAGCTTAATACCTTTTATGGCACCTATCAATTCCGTCTCAGCCGTCTTCCAACGTCTCAAATCATCCCTGCGGAAGCCTTCGAACGCTAACTCGATCGTACGTTCCCGACGGATCTCCGTCCGCATATCCAACCCATTACCCTTCACGAAAGCGTTGGTCAGAGGAGGCATCTCCACGCCTTTCCGGGAACGGATCACATTGATCGTCTTGTTCAAGATGTCATCGCTGATCGCCCCGTCTTTCTCGTAAGTGGCCTCAGCCAATATCAGCAATACCTCCGGATAACGGATGATGTGATAATCATATACATCCTTGTCAGAAGGAACGGAAGTCTCCGCCATATATTTCCACAACTTATAACCCGTACGTGTCTCGGGACGTATGGTAAATTGCGGCGGGCAGGTCAAGGCACCGTCTTGCGGACTGATATAGTCGGTTCCGGGCATCAAGAAGGTCTGTTTCATACGAGGGTCACGATTCTCATATTCGCTCTTGATCGTGGCATATCCCTCAAATCCGGAATTAGCGTTCTCAATCGGCAATCCCGTGCTCTTACACAAATACATATCGGCCAGCTTACGGGTAGGCGTCCCTCGCCATCCCCAATATACAGGGCACGCATCGCTATGGTGGCGGATATCCGTCTCGTACCGACTGTCGAAGATACCTTCTTTTGAATTATCGCCCGCATTGATAAACAAGTAGCGGTAGCTCTCCTCACCAGAGCCTTCATATAAAGCATACTCACCACTATCGATCACTTTTGTAGCGGCATCGATCGCTTGTTGCAACAACTGCTGATAGTCCGAACGGTGCTGGTGATACTTCGCCCAAGTCCCGGCAAACAAGGCAACCCTCGCTTTCAACGCCAAGGCAGCGCCTTGGGTTACACGTCCCGCCTCATCCGAGCTTAACTCACTTTGCAAGGGTAGTTTAGAATACACCTCGTTGAGTTCCGACAAGATGAAGTCTTCCACCTCCTGTTGCTTATTCCTAGAACCATACAACTCCGGGGAATCTACGGTAAGCACCTTCGTCAAGATAGGGATATCGTTGTATTTCGCCATCAACCGAAAATGCGAGTAAGCACGGAAGAAACGGGCCTCAGCCACATACCGCTCGATCTCCGAGGGATCGCCCTCGTACGTCTGGCTCTTCTCGATAATCATATTGCTCTGACGCAGGTCTATGAAAGTAGAGTCCCATAGGGCATCCGTATTCGGGGCGATCAACGTACCGTTGCTCGTCGTATTCTCGTTCAACTCATAGGCGATATCGCTATCCGTATCCTTGGTGCCGAACGTCTCGGTACGTGTGTAGAGCCAATTGACCTCCTTCTCGAAGTCATCCGGGGTTTTCCAGAATAGCTCGTCCGGCATATTATCTTTTGGCAACAGGTCTATATCTTGGCAACTTGACAAGAACAAAGCGGAAACAATAAAGCTTCCCAATATTATCCGATAGTTTTTCATGACTTTTCGCTTTAATTTTTAAAATACGACATTTATACCAAATGAATAATTACGGGTAAACGGATAGGAAGTAATGCTACCGCTGTTCTCCTCCGGGTCCCAACCATTTGGCGTGTTATGTACCTCAAATAAATCCTCGCCGGAGAAATACACCCGCACCTTCTGCAAACCGGCCTTCGAGGTCAAAGTCTGCGGGATCGTATAACCGAACTGCAAGTTTTTCAAACGGGCATACGCAACGTTAAACTTCGTGTTCGTAGATACATAATAGTTGTAGTTTCGTTTATCCTTCAACGTGATCGCCGGATACTGGGCATCCGTTCTTTCCGGGGTCCAAGTTTTTCCATACCAATACTCAGCGGATTGATACCATGCCTCTGGCATCGGGCATCGGCTCTCCCCTTCCAAGAACATCGTCCTACGGCCGACTCCTTGTATAAAGGCGCTCAGATCGAATCCCTTCCAAGCCATACTCAGGTTAAAGCCGAAATTATAACGAGGGTTCTTGTCACCCAAGTATTTCACGTCACCGGAGCCTTCTTTGCCATCACCTAATACAGATAGCTTCCCGTCTCCATCCAAGTCCTTGTACATAGCGTCACCTACGCTCAAGTCACCCGGGATACCTCCTTCCGAGAAACGAGATTTATACGCCTCCAATTCTTGCTCATTCTGGATGATTCCATCAAATTCATATCCGAAATAGGAATTCAACGGATATCCGGTCGGAGTCTCGTTATTACCTAATTGGATCAGGTTACTTCCAACCCGATCCACGACCTTGTTTTTTGCGTCACTGATATTAAAGCGAACCGAGTAGCTGAAATCCTTGATCTGATCCCTCCAGCCTAGAGAGATTTCCCATCCATGAATACTTAAATGCCCGCTGTTCGTGCTCGGAGCGTCCGCACCTAACATAGAAGGATATGTCTTCGGGATAAGCATGTTTTTATTCTCTTTCCAGAAGTAGTCGAACGATCCATATAAACGGTTATTGAGCGTCGAGAAATCAAATCCCACATTGGTTGTCTGGATCGTCTCCCATGTACGAGAGGTAGAAATAATATTTCCAGACGTAGCCATTTGTCCTTTCACGCCAGTCCCGAAAGGATAATAATCGTTCGATAAAGAGATTAATTGAATATAATCATACAATCCGATACCGGACTGATTACCCATCTCTCCGTAAGAAGCTCTTACCTTCAAGTCCTCGAACCAACCTAACCGTTTCATGAAACCCTCTTCTCCGACACGCCAAGCCGCGTTTACACCCGGGAACCATCCCCAACGGTGATCCGGATCAAAGCGGGAACTACCATCTGCACGGATCGTTCCTTCGATGACATATTTATTGGCAAACGTATAATTCACTCTGGAAAAGAAAGAATTAATCGTCCACTGATTTCCCTCGCTCCAAGCGTTTTGATCTTGGGCGCTACCCAATTGCAAAGACATATTTTCTTGTTGGTCGAAGTTAATACGCTTCGCCGTGAACCGATCATAGTTCTCAGACTCATGGGAAGTACCGACCATCACGCTTAAATCATGCCGGTCATTGAAGTTCTTTTTATAATCAGCATAGAGCGTGAAGTTCTTGGATAAAGTTTTCTGGTAACGACGCTCCGCACTATTCGGCGTACGTTTCTCCCGAACCTCGTTATTATCCCAATCGTAATTGATGATTTTCTTGTTCGTCACGTTCTCATCCTGATCATACTTACGGATCACGGCTTGCCCCACCAATTGTAATCCGTCGATCACTTTCCAGCGTAATTGGTTGTTGACCGTTATATTACCTGTAGTCTTATTCACCATACCTCCCTCTTCCAATACTTGGGCCGGATTATCAAATCCCTCGAATGTATAGAAAGTTCCTGACGGATTGTACATCGGAGTCCAAGAGCGAGTCTTATAAATCAGCTCCCATATATTTTGTCCTTCCGTCAAACCCGAGGAATAGTCCCTGTTGCTTGCCTCATAAGCTAAATTAAGATCGTAAGTCAAGTTCTTGAAGATCTCGACGCTCGATTTAGCACGTACGAAGTAACGCTTGTTCACATCCTCACCAAATTTAGGGATACCTTCCTCACGCTGATGGCCTAAAGACAACATATACGAGTATCTCTCTCCACCGCCGGAGATATTGACATTGTAATTCTGCATATTACCATTGCCAATAAGCATATCATTCCAGTCTTGATCCTTGAAGAATTGCGGATAACCGGTCCAACGCCCCCATTCCGCATCGGGCAATACCAGATCACTATTCTGCCGGATCAATTCCAATTGGTCTCTCGTGTATTCTGGAGTGAATGATCCATCCGTGATCTCCAAGGCCATCTCCGCATGTTGTAATAGATTCGCAGGTTTCCTTAACAACGCAGGAGTCTTAATAGAGTAATATGCATCAAAAGCAACAGATGTCTTCTGATTGCGCTTACCACTTTTCGTTGTCACCAGAATAACACCATCCGAGGCACGAGCACCGTAAATAGCGGCCGTACCATCTTTCAATACGGAAATATTCTCGATATCGGAAGGGTTGATCATATTAATATTTCCCTCCGCTCCATCAATCAAAACAAGGGGAGTACCACCGTTGATAGAAGAGACATCACGAACCTTCATGGTCATGTCCGAACCCGGAGCGCCTCCGGTACGTGTAATCGTCAAGCCAGGTACTTCTCCCTGCAAAGCCTGAGCCGCATTCTGAACCGGACGAGACTCAAACGCTTTTGCGTCGGCCGTAGATACGGCACCACCCAAGTTCGCTCTTTTTACCGTACCGTAACCGACAACCACAACCTCATCCATCTGCAAGGCATCTTCCCGTAACTTCACGTTCAAATTCGCTTCCTTGCCGGGACGCAATTCCGTCATGGCATATCCGATGTAAGAGATTTGAAGGACACCGTTTTCCGATACCTCTATCGTAAACTTTCCATCAAGGTCCGTAACCGTTCCGTTGGTAGTACCTTTCTCAACTACGTTCGCACCGATAATAGGTTCTCCATTCTCGTCGGTCACTACACCTTGCACTAAATTCTTCTTTTGCAAAACGGCTTGTGAGGAAGGGGCGGCTTTCTCGTTTTTTGTAGAGGGATTAATCAAGATGAAATTATTCTCCGTAATCTCATACTTTACGCCTTCCCCTGCAAAAAGACGCTTCAAAATGGTTTCCACCGTCTGCTCTTTCACATGTACAGATACTTTTTTATTCAGGTTAACCTTCTCGCTCTCGTAGATAAAACGGAAGCCAGACTGTTTCTCTATCCTGAAAAGAACCTCTTTTATTGTCTGGTTATTAACGTCCAAAGACAACTTTGTCTCTTGCGAATAGACAGAGGCCGAGATCTGAAGTGAACATGCGATAGAGAATAATGTCGTCAATCTCATAATAGACAAAGTTTTTTTAAGGACCGGAGACTCTTCCGGCCTTGCTATATTCCAAAAATTCATATATTTGTAATTCGATTGTTTGTTAACACTAGTGTTACGAGCACTAATTTTAATGATCAAAAAGATGACGGGGAATGTTCCAGCATTTCCCGTTTTTCATGTGTATTCATGCGATTCTTGTTCTTTACTTCATAGGCAGACTTTATTTAGAGGTTATACTTATATTTTTTCCTTTCACGTTATAACTTATATCACTCAATCGGGATAGTACGCCCAATATATCCGTTATGGTTTCCTCCTGTATGACTCCATCGTAATGTATACTATTCCCCAAATCCTTTTGAAGATGGATGGTTACATCGTACCTCCTCTCCAGATATTTACAGACGGAAGCTAGCGGCATATGATCCATATAGAGTTTATCTTCCAGCCAACTGTACGAATGAGATAACACGCCCGATACCGGTCTCATCCGGTTGGTTTGCTTATCGAAAACCGCCATGTCTCCGGCGTTCATTAGTAATTTCTCATTCCCATGATCCAGCTCGATACAACCTTCCACCAACGAGGCTTCAACTGTTTTTTCATCCGTGTACGCTTGCAAATTAAAAGAAGTACCATGTACCTTTAAGCGCAATCCATTGTTCATCTTGATCACGAACGGTATCTTGTTCTTCGAGACATCGAAGAAGCCCTCTCCTTGGAAATTCACTTCCCTGATATTCTCCTTTGCGTTATAGGAATACGTAATATCAGATCCAGAATTCAGCTTAACAACGGAACCATCCGGCAAGACCACCTCCGATCGGCTTCCGTAATCAGCGGTCATTCGAACCAACATTTCCGGCTGTTTATCAAATACTCCCATTTTCGAAAAACCAAGGACAAGCAATAAAGTAGCTGCCACTCCTGAAATAATATATCCGATATTCACCAAGCGTTTCCGCTTATTATATCTCTTCTTATTGATACGATCGATCTTATCCCATGCGTATTGAGCATTAAAAGTTTCTTGCTCCAGATAAGAGCCTGTTTCTTTCCAGATCTCTTTATACCGTTTAAAATCTTCTTGATTAGACTCATCCTCAGCCAACCATTCATCCAGAACCGGATCCACGATCTCCTCATTCATCCTCTCCGATAAATGGTCAACGATGTGTTCTCCTATTTGCTTTTTCTTCTCCATGAGTCTAGTCTTTATTTAAATGACACCACAAATAAAAAAAGGTCCTATACGAACCTTGAAAATTTTCTCATTATTTTATACCTCCTTCATCTCCAGACATTCCTTCAACTTCTGTAAAGACATCCATATTTGATTTTTAATTGTTTTCACGGATATAGATAGTTTCTCCGATATTTCTTTCTGCTTCAACCCTTTTACCCTGTGAAGAAGTAACACTTCTCTACTCCGACCCGGCAAATGGTCTATACAATCATAAAGAGCGATCCTAAACTCTTCTGTTTCCAGTTGATTATCCTCATAGGATAGAAGTAATAAGTCTTGATTCTCTGATAAACTTCCCGTCTGCACCTTTGATCGGATAAAGTTCAAGGCCAGATGTTTAGCCATCCGATATAAATATCCTGATACATTTTCCTTTATCTCTATTCTCCCCCTATTTTTCCATAAATTCAAGAAAAGCTCTTGAACAACATCCTCCGCATCATTTCTATCCATCAATAGACTATACACATACTGACAAAGACGCCCGTAATAACGATCAAACAGTTTATTATAACTGATATAATCATTATTTCCGATCGCTAGCATTAAGACCTTATCGGCATGAACTTCCTGCATATAATCTTCATTTATCATGAATATTCACAATCGTCTTTACAGGTAAAAGAGTTTCGGCAAGACTATGGTTTTGTTGATAAACTGTAAATTATTCTACCACATATATTTATAATCCAGTTCTCCTTTTCCTGAAATCTCAGATCTCTTTACTAAGCATCTTTTTAAACTTCGGTTACAAACTGAATTTGTTCGCTTTATATCTTCGTTCTTCTTTTTGTTAGCCATAGTCTTGCCGAAACTCATTTACCTGTAAAGACGATTGCGAATATTCATGATAATAAAGATTGTATGCAGGAAATTCATGCCGATAAGGTTTTAA
>ENA-ORTG01002116-ORTG01002116.1-human-gut-metagenome-genome-assembly--contig:-NODE-2116-length-16640-cov-3.702683_pt1 | contig 16640 bp, 19 predicted proteins | sample MGYA00241906_ERZ509176 | MGnify/ENA primary metagenome ERZ509176 (study PRJEB26280, sample SAMEA2338811) | human gut metagenome | biome: human gut; feature: human-associated habitat; material: faeces...
CACCTCACGATCTTCTCGATCTCGTCCACAAGCTCTGGTTCCGGTGCTTGACCAAGCAAGGGGCTGACCGTATCCTTCATTGCAGTGATGCCAGCTATGAGTATCATTACGCCCACCAATAACCCGCAATATCCATCTATAGGTATTTTCCAGAAATGAGCAGCAAGTGCAGATGCAAGAACAACCATTGTGGAAAATGTATCAGATAAACTGTCTTTCGCCGTCGCTATCATGGTCGCACTCTCTATCTTTCTGCCTATACTCCTGTTGTAGAAATACATATATATCTTTACTCCAATTGAAACAACGAGTATAACGGCAACTAGACTGCTGAATTTTGGAAGTTCCGGATGTAGGATCTTTCCGATTGAATCTTTAATAAGCTCGTAGGCCATCAATATGATCATGACTGCTACAAATAAGCCTGATATATACTCTATTCTTCCATGTCCAAACGGATGATCCGGGTCCGGTTTTCTGCCAGATAACTTAAAGCCTATCATAGATATAAACGAGCTTCCTGCATCTGATAAATTGTTGAACGCATCCGCCGTGATCGAGATGGCACCCGAAAGTAATCCAGCGAAGAATTTTCCCAGAAACAATAATACATTCAAAAATATACCAACAGCTCCGCAAAGAACACCATATTTCTCCCTCACCTTGCTATCCTTATAATTATCTGATTTGATCCACAGCTTCGACAATAATGTCACCATATCTTTTGTTCCTCCTAATCTGAATCTCAAAAGTTCTGAAAAAAAGAACCCACAAAAGCGTTGGACTTCTGCGGGTTCTTGATATATCTGAAATGATATATAATTATCTCTTTGAGAACTGTGGAGCACGACGAGCGGCCTTGAGACCGTACTTCTTTCTCTCCTTCATTCTTGGATCTCTTGTAAGGTATCCAGCCTTCTTAAGGATTGGTCTGTACTCAGCATCAACCTCAAGGAGTGCTCTTGAAATACCATGTCTGATAGCTCCAGCCTGACCTGTGAAACCACCACCACATACGTTAACGAGTACATCGTACTTACCCTCTGTGCCTGTAGCAACGAGTGGCTGCTTTACGATAACCTTGAGTGTATCAAGGCCAAAGTACTCATCCATATCCTTCTTGTTTATAACGATCTTACCAGTACCTGGAGTGATGTAAACTCTGGCGATACTGCTTTTTCTTCTTCCTGTTCCATAGAACTTTGTTGTCTTAGCCATCTGTTAATCTCCTCCTTCTTAGTACTTAATCTCTAATACTTCTGGCTTCTGTGCCTGATGCTTGTGATCTGCACCAGCGTATACGTGAAGCTTTGTGATCATCTCTCTGCCAAGTGGTCCCTTTGGAAGCATTCCCTTAACTGCAAGGTAGATAACATCCTCTGGCTTCTTAGCCATCTTCTCACGAAGAGTTGTCTCTTTCATACCACCTACATAATCTGAGTGGTTGTAGTATACCTTCTGATCTAACTTCTTACCAGTTACCTGGATCTTGTCAGCGTTTACTACTATTACATAATCACCTGTATCAATGTGTGGTGTATATGTTGGCTTGTTCTTTCCTCTTAAAATGCTTGCGATCTCTGATGATAAACGACCTAATGTATGTCCTGTAGCATCTACTACATACCACTTTCTTTCAATGTTTGATGGGCTTGCCATAAAGCTCTTCATTGTGGTGTTCCTCCTTAAAATTATTCGAATTGTCCTGCATCATACCCATGCTTTCAAGCCGAAATGTCCGAAACAGCCTGTCCGCACAGTGCCGAATGCGTACTGTACATTGCTTCAAAAGAGTATTCCATGAATCCCGGGGCTATTGGGACGCACTTCACCTGTCTTTTGTCACATTTAGGTATTATATTATACGTGTCCGCGTGTGTCAACGTTTTTTTCAAGAAATGCGTAAATTTTCTACAAATATTCAATTCCAACCAACTGCAGTCCACACGCTTCCGCTTTCGGACCTGCTGCCGCGCGGTCCTTCGCATCGAGAATCTCCTTCACATGCTCCGGCGGATACATGTTCATCCCGCATTTAAGCAATGTACCCATGATGATCCGCACCATATTATATAGGAAACCGGTTCCGCGGATCGTCATGATGATCATCTTGCCCTCTGTGCGGAAGGAGATCTCTGTGACCGTGCGCACCGTTGACTCCACCTGTGTCCGCGGCGTGCAAAATGATTTGAAATCATGTTCGCCAACCAGATATGCCGCTGCCTGCTCCATCTTCGCGATATCAACATGGAAATAACAAAACTTCGAGTAAAGCCGCACAAGCGGGTTCGGAAACTTGTCGTTCCAGATGCGATACTCATACGTCTTGATCGTATCGCAAAACCGCGGATGAAAATCATCCGCCACCTGGCACGATTCCTGAATCCGGATATCGTCCGGCAGCCGCTGGTTCAACGCGAAGCTGATCTTCTCCGGCGGAATCCGTGTCTGCGTATCAAAGACTGCCACATTTCCAAGCGCATGCACCCCGGAATCTGTCCGGCTTGCGCCAATGATCTTGATATCCTCCTGCAACAGCTTCGACAGTTCCCGGTTCAGGACTTCCTCGATTGTAATTCCATTGTCCTGAATCTGCCAGCCACAATAATTTGTCCCGTCATACGCAACGGTTAATTTGATTCGTTTCATGGAGCGAATCTCCTTTCTCTTATATTGTGAAATACACTATTCTATCTCACCACTATATATCATTCAGTAACTATCATCTACTTATCTATCCTACGTTTTAGAACTTCACAATCAACACCACCGACGCAATAACCATCGCCAGCATGCACACATACGCGACCACATCGCGTCTCTCATACACGAGTGGATGCAGCTTCGTCCGTCCTTTGCCGCCCGTATAGCAGCGGCTGTCCATCGCATCGCCCAGATGTCCGGCACGCGAGATTGCATTCTGGAAAAGCGGCAAGATCACTGTCCGAAGCTTCTTTAAACGCACGACCGGATTTCCCTTCTTGAAGTCCGCGCCACGCGCCATCTGCGCCTTCATGATCCGGTCTAACTCTCCAAATAATATCGGTACAAATCGTAGCGCGATCGTGATTCCCATTGCCACACCGCCGCTTAAATGCATGCACTTCTCCATACCGTCCGTCAGTCTCGTCGGTGTCGTCGTATACATCAACAGGCTTGACATCAGAATCAACAACAGCATCCGCCAGAACACGAATCCGGCTTTGATCAGTCCCTCCTTCGTGATCGTAAGCACACCAAGCTTTACCAACGTCGTTCCATGCATGGTAAATGCATTTAATATACTGCAAATTAAGATGAAAATGAACACACCCTTCGCTCCGCGTATCATCTTGCGCATCGGCACCCGGCTGCACGCCCACACACCGGCAAATACTGTCGTAAGAAACAGAAACAACGGCAGATTCCGATCCAGCAACAGCAGGATAACATATATAATTGTAAATCGAATTTTGACACGGGGATCTATCCGGTGGATCATCGAATCCACGCTATGGTACTGTCCCCATGTGATATCCTTCATCATGTTCCTACCTCTTTTAGACATTCTTATACTACAATATCTATATACGAAATCATCTTCCAACCGCATCCACGATTGCCTGCACCGTCTCCGCAAGCTGCGTATGCTTACATGATACCGGAAGTCCCATGATGCGCAGGCGAATTAATAGCTGCATGCAGACCGGAAGCTCACAGAGTGCTTCGGAGAGTATTTCTCCGGGTAACCGTTCAGAATCTGTGTCGCCCGTCTGTTTCCTGTTCAGCTCTAAACCCATATCGCGCATCACATGTTCCATTTCATTCAGCCACAATCGGTAAAATACATCCGACGGTGCTCCCTGCTCCAAGATTTTCCCATCCCTCAGATACAATACCTGCTCCGCGTCCTCCACAACTGCGTCTGCATCGTGACTGACTACAACCACTGTAATTCCCGCATCCCGGTGTAACGCACGCAGGATCTGCAGCATCTTTTTCTTTCCAACCGGATCAAGCCCTGCCAACGGTTCATCTAAGATCAGGTAATCCGGTTGCATTGCAATCACGCCCGCCAATGCAACACGCCGCTTCTGCCCACCCGACAGCTTATCCATCGGCAGATCATAGACGTCCTGCGGCAGTCCGACAAACTGTATCGCCTCATACGCCCGCTTCTCCGCTTCAACCTCGCTGATGCCGACATTCCGCGGGCCAAATACTACATCCTCATAAACATTTTTCGCGAACAACTGCTGCTCTGGATATTGGAAGATGAACCCGATTTTCTTACGCAATGCTGCAATATCCGCAGAAGTATCCGTCACTTCCATTCCATCCACATAAATGCTTCCATCCGTCGGTGAAATGAGCGCCGGAATCATCTGCAAAAGCGTCGATTTTCCAGCCCCCGAAGGTCCAATGATTGCCGTATAGCTGCCCTTCTCGATAGAACAACATACATCATTCAAAATCGATTTCTTTCCATATGATAGGTTCACATGTTGAAATACAATCGCCTGCGACAACACTTTCGCTTTCTTATCCACGGATGCAGGCTCCATTGTCTTTTCCTTCAGAAATGCATACGGATGTTCCTTGTATATGCGTTCCGCAATCGCTTCCACGGAAAATAAATCCTTCGTCCGCACGCACCCACGCTCCGCAAGAGCATGTGCAAGCAGCACGGTCATCGGCAGTTCCAATCCAAACTCACGCAGCCTCTCCGGTTGCGAGAAAAGCGCTTCCCGGCTGCCCTTCATAGCAAGCCTTCCCTGATGCATCACGTAAATCCAATCTGCCAGCAAAAGTTCCTCCATCAGATGTGTAATGAGAATAATCGTGATTCCCTGCTTCTGCAGCTCTTTCATCAGCTGCAGCACATCCCGCCTGGATTTTGGATCCAGCATACTGGTTGCCTCATCAAGCACGATACACCGTGGCTTCATTGCAAGCACGCCTGCAATCGCAACCTTCTGTTTTCCACCTCCGGATAGCTCTTCGATGCGCATGGACGCCGAAAGTCCGACCTGGGCAAGCGCATCCTCCACACGTTTCACCAGTTCTTTGTGCGGCACGCCAATATTCTCCGCACCAAAGGCAACATCCTCTTCTACAACACTACCAATCAGCTGATCATCAGGATTCTGGAACACCATGCCAACCATCTTCCGGATCGGAATGATATTTTCCTCCTGCATTGCATCGAGTCCGCCGATGAGAACCGTACCTTCAATCGGAAGCAATAGGCGGTTTAAGATCTTTGCAAATGTGCTTTTTCCGCTTCCATTCACCCCTGCCACAACGATAAATTCACCTTCTCCTGCATCAAAATTGATTCCGCGGATGGCGTTTACCATCTCCGTCAGATTTCCTTCGTCATCCCGGTCAAAATATTCAAATGTGAGATCTCTGATTTTTATCATGATATCCTATATTCCTGATTGTTTTTCATATTCGCAATAACTATCTTATAACATATCCATTACTATACCATTTTTTCTATGTATGTCGCAATTTTTTCTCAAAAGAATAAAGAAATTTTCACATATTAACACGGAAACATCCATACAATATTTTTTCGTTAAATAAAAATGATTTTTCTGCTTTTCTATGTTATAATTTGTATGAATCTGCTATTATTGTACGAAATGTATGGAATATAGCATTTTCAGACTATTTGTCAGTTAAAGCTGACATTTATTTTACACACATTGGGAGGGTACATATGGATTTTTCTAATTTTCCAAACATTAACGCACGAATTACCGCTTGGGGCGGTATCAAGCAGACTGCATTTAATAAGAAAAAATACGCAGCCGCTGAAGCATCATGGAATTTGCTTTCACCACAGGAGATTGCAATGCTTGACCAGCAGATTCCTTATGGTGTGGAAGCATTCTCTTTTGTTGCTACACCAACCGCCATCCTCGTCTACGAGGTTAAGACGGTGCGCGTAATTCCGATTCGCGATATCATGTGGATCTATGGAAATGTAGTTAAACAGACGATGAATTTTATTCCGACAAGCAAATTTCATACCTTATATCTGCTCGCACGAGATGGTGGAACTTATTCACTTGGCCAGATCACAACCGGTGGTTTCTCCAAGAAAGCGCCGCTTGATGAAGCAGTCGCCCAACTGCAGAACCTGTTATTCCCTTACAGAAAGGGAATTGTATATGGATATTCCGATGAAATCGCGAACTATTTCCAGGGGAACTTCGCCGGAGCTGTCCAGATGGTTGACGCGAAATCTATGGAGCCTTAGACCCACGTCAGGTATTCCATATGCCGGTCTGATTGACAGTCAATGCAATCTCACATAACAGATAAAAAAGGATTAGCTGTATCTATACAGTCAATCCTTTTTCTTTTATATTCATATATTCTCATCAATTATTGCATCGTCTGTATCGGCAGATTCGAGCAAATCACACTAATGAATCGTCGTACTTCCGACGAATTCCGTCGTATCATCCAGATAGGTATAGCCTTCGCCCGCCTCATACTGAATCAGGCAACCAGAGTTATAATACTGCGCAAACAGCACCTTTCCTTCCCCACCATACACAACAATCACGCCCGGACAACCAAATTGTCCGTAGAACGAATCACAATTCATTCCAAGCGGCTCATCCTCGTCGCCCGTAAAATTCAGGAAACGATAGTCGCTTCCATTCTCCGCATTCAATTCTTCCAACACCTTTTGTGCAAAATAATACTCCAACGCATTTGCATCGGTAATGCCATTTGCACTTTTATTCTGTGCCCGGCTGATCATATAATTCGTGAGTACACCACATCGCTGTGCATTCCCTTCGTCATCCGTATATGTCTTATCTAGATTCATCTCATGATCTTCCGCATAACTGGAAACCATGCCTGTCTCAACCGCCGAAACAATCGTTCGAAGTTCCTCCATCGCATTTGATGCTCTGGCTTTCCTAATGTAACGAATAACCGTCAGACCGATTGCACCCGCGAGCACCGCCATGATTGCAATTGCAATAATCAATTCAACCAGTGTGAAACCTGCATTGTCTGAATTATTTCTCCAATTTTTCATACCCTTACCCCGCATATATCAAACTTTTCATAACTAAAGCCATCATATCATCATATGCACGGCAAGGCAAACGTATTTCCACAAAATGCTTGACGAAAAATTACAATTCTCCGCCTATTACAATCCCTTTGGCATCTGTCCCATGTCCGATCTGCTTCGTGACCGCAATCGGCATTGTTTTTCTCACATACTTCTTCACAAGTTGCACAATATCCGGCATGCACTGCTTTGCTTCCATCTCCGTAAATGTTCCAAGCAGGATACCCGCGATCTGCTCAAATGCACCAATCTGCTGTAACTGACTCAGATAGGTTTCCATGCGCGCCACTGTCCCGGACCGGCTCTCCAGAAGCAGAATCTTCCCATGCAGATCCGGCATATATGCCGTCCCTGCGAGCTTTAGGAAACAACGGATATTTCCGCCGACAACGATTCCATGCATCTGCGTTCCCTGTACATAATGATAATCAATCCGGTACAACGCATCACCACCGTCGCACAGGACATTCTGCACATCCGCCATCTGTTGTTCCCGCTCGTTGTAGAGCACATTTCGTATCTGATACAGCACACCTGTCTGTCCGGTCTTCGCATAGATCGCATTCAATACGGTCGTCAGGTCACTGTATCCCCAGAACTGTTTGTTCGTCTTCGCAATCATACTGTAATCCAGATACGGCAGGATTCCATTCGCGATATCCCCACCGGATATGTCGCAGATTGCGTCAATCGTATCATCCTTATAAAAATCCATCACTGCCTTCGCACGTTCTTCTGCGGTTCCGCTCGCCACGCCGTCACGCGCATACAGAAACGGGCTGAACACACTCTCAATTCCCATATCCGCCAGCGTCCGATGCAATTCCTCTATCTCATCTTCGTATATCCGCTTGATTCCATCCGAACAACAAACGATTCCAATTTTCATAGGTGCTTTAATAATAGCTGCCTCCCTTACCAATTCGACTGTACAAATGCTTCCGCTTCTTCCTTCGTCATGTGACAGTCCTCCATCAGTTTCTGCACAGCCAGCGTCTTGTCGCCTGCTAATTCCTTGACCAGTTGAACGATGGATTTCTGACTCTCCTGAAGTTTCGTCTCTGCTTCTCCAAGCTTTGTCTCTGCTTCTCCAAGCTTTGTCTCTGCTTCTCCAAGTTTCTCTTCCGCTTTCGCCAGATTTTCTTCCGCTGCTTTTGTCTTCGCACGTTCTTCCTGTATGTTCATAGCCTCCATATTCTCAAACCAATTTCCCATCTGACTGCCTCCGATCATCTTTTTCAAACAATCCGTCGCTTCTTTTACGGACACCTGCATCTTCATGAACAGTGACCAAAATGCATTCACGATAATCTGAACGATACTTTCCGACGCCTTCTCTACGATTCCACGGATTTCTTCTTGATTGGAATTGATGAAATCGTTAAAATCCTGCGGCGTCTGTATCCGGTTGATCATCATCAGAAGTGACATTTCATCCTCATGAATCAACAGCTGCTCATTCGTATATTGATGCACATTCACCAGCCGGTACGTGAAATTCGGGATGTACGACGCAAATATCTCATTCATAAATATCCGCTCACTCACGTTCATCGCCGCCGTCCACTCCCCGGTTCCCTCATAGTACACAATCGGAAATATCGGTGGATATCGAAAATCCTTGCCTGAACATAAACCAAGATTTTTGTCCTTCATTGTCTTGGCATAGTCGTCCCAGATGCACACCATGTACCGCAGCAACTGCATACTCACATTATAATCGACTTTACTTTTATGTTCAATAAGTGACACCAAATATATCGGTACATCCTGCTTCAATTCCGGTATGCGAATCCTCTTCACAGTGTCTGCCTCGAACTCCACGCCAAGATACATATAATACCGGTCCGTCACATCCTCGATGTCCTCCGGCTGTACGTTCGATAAGATATCCAGTCCTGCATAATCCCGCAGAAACTGGGCGCAAAGCACATGATTCTTGAACACCTCTTTGTTGTTCACATCCCGAACCTGCCCGATGTGGATTTCTTCCTTCTTGGGTGCATTTCCACGTCCTGCTTCCCCGACTGCCGTCTCTGCCACATCTGTATTCAATTTTTCTGCCATTAAAACGCCTCCTATTTTGCCGCACCATCCACACAGCTCGTCAGCGGCATAGTTGTGCCTTATTATTCTCTCCGGGATATTTGTATTGATATATCAGAATTTTGTCGACACAAAAACCATAACATACCCACAAAAGCCTTGTAAAGAGTAAAATTTGAACATTTAGAAAAAGCACGTAGGAATGCGGTGTTACAGGCAGAAAAAATTAATCTTCATCACATTCCACCACTGTTGACTCACACCAAAGACAATACTTTGTCTCATATTCCTCAACAGTAACCCGGGAACCATTTACCCTTATATCGTTTGTATCAAAACACTCGTCAGGTATATCCATAAAGTGCTCCAGCATGATATTTACATCTTTCTTCGCTGCAATTTCTAATAAAAAAGGAGCACAATTATCGCCCATTAATGAGCCATAGAACCAACCCTCCAAAAAGTATATACAACACAAAGTTTTGCACCCTGTTGACATCTTCTCTGGGCTAATTCCGCGCCCTTTATAATCCATAAGCGCCTCTTGGTATAGAACTGTTGTCCCGTCTATTTCCTTCAAAAACCGTTTCACAAATTCATCCTCAAACCATTCGGGCTTCTTATTTCGACGGAAAATCAATCTAGAATCTAATTCAAACGGTTCTAAATTTTCTCTACCAAATACAATATTTAACATAGCAGCCTCCAAATTATAATAGGAACGCTTCTTTTTTACCTATGGTTGATAACCCTGTTGTGTTCCTGATTGCTCATGCCGCCATACACTTTCTTCAACCATACAGCGTCCGCATCTTCCATAATAGATTTATTATAATAACCTTCCAAGAAGGAATCTATATACCCGTTGTATAAAATGCGCTTACTTTCAAAAACCATATTCTTGCTATATTCTGCTATTTACAATTATTAGAAATAAAAATATCATTCTCCCTCTCCTAAAGCCTCAAGTTCGCACGCCAAGTATTATTTGTCCCTCTTTATCCAAAAGAACCCAAAAGTTTTTATACTTCTGAGTTCTAGTTATCACACATCTGCTGCACACCCTGCACTGCAACGGAACTGATGGTCATAGCGGTAATGCAACAAATTACAGTAATAAGAATATTTTTTAATACTTTCATAAAATCCCTTTCTATTAGCTTAAAAAAGGACCCAGAAGCTTTTACACTTCTGGGTTCTACTTTATGCTCGATCAACATAGTATTCAGCATCACTGCTCTGCTGAATAGCAGCTCTAATTATTGTAGGTGTCTGCTTACGGATATATGCTAATGCTACATATGACTGCTTCACAGCAAATAAGCACAACTCTTCTGTCTGCTTACGTATTAAGCACAAAACATGATAATTAGCTTCTAAAGCAACTTTGCAAATTTCCGGATCCTGCACATCCAAATACTTTATAAGATACGGATGTTCCTTTATCACAGCAATTAAGTCCTCTCGGCACAATTCATTAACATTCATGTTTATTCTCCTTTACTATTATTTTTTGATATGCTATTATTCTCCCAAGTCCAGCTAATAAATGTCAATAGTTAAATGAGAAAAAATTTATTTTGTTTTCTGACTAAAAAAGGGCGGACTTTCCCCTTGGTGAAAATATCGTTTTTTGAAAGATATTGATTCATTGGGTTCATAGTATTTTATGCAGCTATGTCGCATTTAGCAGCATTGTATTGTTTGATATGCTCCTGAGGAGCAATGATTTTGAATGGTTTGTTGTCTCTGAGTATTGCAAATATCATATTGCATACCTTATGTGAAACAGCTCCCATTGCTACGAGCTTTGGTTTTGAGTCACATTTCTTGAGGTAGTACTCACGAAGAACTGGATTTTTAGCTTCTCCATTACGGGAGATACTGATGCTTTGTAAGGTTAATGTGTGAATCACACGTCTGGCTATGGCAGACCCACGCTTAGACATTTGAACCTTGGTACCTTCAAATTTTCCGGATTGTTTTACTGCTGGATCAAGACCGAAATAAGCGAAAAGTTGTTTTGGTTTTGAAAATGCTGAAAAATTACCAATCTCACCCATGATGGATACAGCAGACAAGAAACCAGCACCTTTGAATGTTTCAATCAAATGAATCTGCTTGACAAAGTCAGCATCTTCATTAGCATCAACAAGCTCGTGGAGTGATTCAAGAATGCTGTTGATTTCTTCATCATATTTACGTATGAAGCTGATATAAAGGCGAATACGCTTGATGTTGCTGTCTATGATGTAACCAAACTGATTTGCATCAGTTGCCGCCTGAATTATGGCATTATACTTATTCTGAGCATATGTAAGTCCAAAGCGAGCGGTTGATTTGATGATATCAATAATCTCTTGCTTGTCTGCTTCAAGAAAAGCTGATGGAGATGTATAAGTTTCCAACAAAGTAAGAGACGTGTTGATAGTAACCTTGGAAAAGATACCAAGATACTGTGGAAATGCCATGCGTAATTCACCCTGAAGCTTATTCACATAGGCACTGCGATTATCCATTAAATCGTAGTATTCACGGCATAGGTTACGGCAGTTTAGAGCAAGATCTGAAGGTATAAGTGAAACCTTTAAATCAGGTTTCAAACCAACCAAAGCAGCTTTTTTAGAATCAAAACGATCATTATGCACTTTTCGGATGTTGATGTTTGTGCTATTCTTAGTGATGATAGGATTAATAACGGAGCAGTTAAAACCCTTATCACGAAGATAGCAGAAGAGTGGGTAATGATAAATTCCCGTGGATTCGAGGAAAATGCGACTTTCCAAAGAATACAACTCTTCTGCTTCTTTTATTTTAGAAACAGCGGTTGTAAGGGAATCAATACTGTTATGTAGGATTTTGTAAGGTTTTCCTACGAATTGTTGGTTTGGAAGTGCTATAGACATCCAGGAGAAATCAGCACCGACATCAATACCAACAGAGATGAATAGCTCATCAAGATTAAAAATAACTTTGTTTGACATGAGCAAAAGCTCCTTTCTGATAGGAATCCATTTCCAATCTGGCAGGTACACAACCTAGCGCGTTATTCGAGTATTGCCTTCCGGCTCCCAACCAGCTAAAACATAAAAACCTGTCGAATGGACTAATTGACTCAATTATAGGTATCCACTGATAATCAGTGTCCCAAGGAGGTGAACATTCTTTGTCCTATCCTAAGAGATGATACCTTATGTTTTATCTGGTGTCTATCAGGAACCGTCAGACATGATCATTATTACGGATAACATCTGATGAAAGAAGAAGCCTTTCTTCTGTTATCTGTTTTATAGAAACTTATTAACCAAGTAGTGTTGATTGACTACATCATTATTATACTAGGAGGTGATTCTATGGGAATGGGATGGCATACACTTGCACACGAAAGCAGTGAGTTAACATCAAAAAGACCTTGTAAATGCGGTAAGGGCTTCATTTATTCTTACTTTGTAACTACAGAAGAAAGTGAATACCCTCCATTTGAACGTGGTTATGAGAAAGAAACTACTGACTGTCCAAATAACTGCGAACAAATTAAACGAAGTTGATTAGTATTTAACTTCAAAAGAGCCCAGAAGCTTTTACACTTTTGGGCTCTGAGACACCATTGACATCTCTTAACATAGATGCTATTCTAATCTTGGCACATTTATAATTAAATATATTATAAATCTCTTTCATGGTGCCAACTTTAGACAGAAAGGAGTAATTTTATGCGAGATTTATTCAAAGGATTAGTAGGAAGCCTATTGTTTCTTATTATTCCTGCATTAGCAGTTATAATAACTCTAGTGCTAGTAGGAGTTATTTAAGCTCCCGGGATTACCTGAGTGAAAACTCAGTTAATCTCTTTGATAAATCTTTAGCATAGTACTCTTCATTTTATATTCTTTCATAGCATCAAAAGAGCCCAGAAGCTTTTACACTTCTGGGCTCTACTTTTCTATTTTATTACTTTCTAGCACCACATTCACACTTCCAGTAACCTTCCTCATCATGATGAACAGTGTGCGTCTTTGCAGGAATTACTTTCGTGTACGGATCTCCAGTCTTAATCCAAACCTGCGTTGAACCATATCCATAGTCATCACCACAAGGATGTGAGAAGTATGCTTCTGAACTGGTAAAAATTTCCTTGCAGCCATTACACTGCATAGCTGGAGCATAGTATCCCTGCTCAGGATAATCAATTCTCTGCTCAGGAGTGTCAACTACCGTCTCATCCCAAGCATCCTTAGTCTTTACCCAAACATTGTAATTATGCTGATGCTGCGGTGTAGGAGCCTCTGTCGTTGCTGGAGTAGATGGCTTCTGACTTGGTGTTGAGTTACTAGATCCACTGTTACCACTGTTTCCAGAATTACCACCAGAGTTACTACTGCTGTTACTTGGCTTTGGTGTTGTACTCTGTCCGCTGTTAGCACTTCCGCTATTATTACTATGGTTTGTACTTGGTTTTGTAGACTCTGTTGTGTTTGGCTTTTTCTCTTCAGTAGTCTCTTCAGCTTTCTTCTTTCCACCACCGATTTCTGTTGTGGCTGGTACTACTTCCGGCTTTTTACTTTCATTTGATGCTACTTCCAAAACTGCCTCAGTTGTTGCTTCCTCAACTACCTCTGTTGTACTTGGAACGCTCTCAACTGCATCACTTCCGGTTGCCCGATCAGCACTCCCAGTCTGATTTCCGCACCCGGTTAGGAGCATGGTTGCAACTATGATTGAAATCCAAATACTTCTCTTCCCTATCTTTTTCATCTACTTATACCTCTCCTTTATCCCCTTATTTTACATTTTTTTATTTTATTTATAAAGATACTTTGAGTATACACGTGGGGGATGGATATACTTTTTTTATTGTTTTTTGTGAAATATTGTTTCCATTTGCAAAAATAGGTTTTTATTTGCAAGCTAAAATTGCAAAAAAGTGCCTTATTTTTACACATATTTATATTATAGCAACTTTCCACTAAGAAATCTATTTCTATTATCAATTAATCCTTCCTCACTTCTAACCGCCTCGACTTGCACACGGTTAAATTTCGGATTATTACTGACTGCTCAGCTAACTTTTTCTTTCCATACGCTTCATGACCAATAAAGAACATAGTGCTGACATCAGCAATATGTTCTTTATTGCTATTTTATTATTTCAGTTCATCATATTCTTTTCCATATTAGACTTTCTCCTCCCACATTAAACCATTTTACTGACATCAGTAAAATGGTCTATTCCTCGATCAATATTTCTGAATATGGCTTCGGGTGTGGCGAAAGATATAATTATACGCCGGATATGGTTTTCTCTAATTGAACAATAAATATGCATACGGATCGCGCATCGATATTCGTAGCATATACATATGTTTGGAATTTAGTAGTTGTTAATGTTCTGTTTCATATGTAGCAATGCCTGAACACGATGTTCAGGCAAGCCATCACTGAGCCACGGATGGCGAATTGATGGCGTTTGCGTGCATATATAATAACTATATCAGAACATTTAGAACTACTTAATTCCAATACATCGTATATGCATGAATATCGATGCACGATCTGTATGCTATTTTATCTTTGATTAGGGGGATCCCTTATCCAGCATAATTATATCCGGGGAATTAAACAAAAAAATAAACGGGCTGTCTTTCGACAACCCGTCTGGTTTTATATAGATTAAACTAACTCAAGAATAACCTTCATAGCACCGTCACCACGACGCTCGCCAATCTTAACGATACGTGTGTAACCACCCTTGCGGCTAGCATACTTTGTAGCATACTCGTCGAAGAGCTTAGCTGTAAGGTCTACCTTCTTTGTAGCAGCTTTCTTTCCTGCAGCATCTGTAGGAACTTCAACTACCGGGTAGAGAACCTTAAGCATCTGACGTCTAGCGTGCAGTCTGGAAGGCTGATCCTTCTTAACTGTCTTCTCAACTTCGTCGTACTGTGTAACCTTCTTACCATCTACAACTTCCTTGATACGCTTGCCATCTTTGTCCTTCTTAGCAACCTTAGCAGTTACCTTGATCTCGTCGAAGTTATCCTTCTCCTTAACAGCAAGTGTGATAAGGTGCTCAGCGATCTTACGAACTTCCTTCGCTCTAGCCTCTGTTGTCTCAATCTTTCCATGATAGAGAAGCTGTGTTACCTGATTACGAAGTAATGCGATTCTCTGATCAGACTTTTTACCAAGTTTTCTATACATTGCCATTTTAATTTTCCTCCTTACCCTTTCGGGTCTTCACTTTGCTTACTAATCCTTCGGCTTAAGTGGATATTATTCATCACCAGTACGAAGCGACAAACCAAGTTCTTTTAATTTAGCATAAACTTCATCGAGAGACTTACGACCAAGGTTACGAACCTTCATCATATCGTCCGGAGTCTTATTTGTCAATTCTTCAACTGTATTAATACCTGCTCTCTTCAAGCAGTTATAAGAACGAACGGAAAGTTCCAGTTCGTCGATACTCATCTCAAGTACCTTTTCCTTCTGATCGTCTTCCTTCTCTACCATAACGTCAACAGACTTAGCATTCTCTGAAAGATCGATGAAGAGATTCAAATGCTCACTGAGCACCTTTGCTGCAAGGCTGACTGCCTCATCTGGTGCCAATGTACCATTTGTAAATACATCAAGTGTAAGCTTGTCATAATCTGTAACCTGTCCGACACGTGTGTTCTGAACTGTCAGATTTACACGCTCCACAGGTGTATAGATAGAATCAACAGCGATTGCATCAATAGATGAATCAAGACCTTTGTTCTTGTCAGATCCAACGTAACCTCTGCCGTTTGTGATCAGAAGCTCCATCTCCAACTTTGCTTCCGGACCGCTCAAATTTGCGATTACCAAATCCGGATTCAAAATCTCAAGATCTGCATCTACCTGAATATCACCAGCCGTCACAACCTTATCACCTGAAGCATCAATATATGCAACCTTAGGCTCATTTGTTGTAGAATTGTTCTTGATGCAGAGATCCTTGATATTCATCACGATCTCTGTCACATCTTCCTTTACACCTGGAAGAGATGAGAACTCATGCAGAACGCCCTTAATCTTAACCTGACTAACTGCAGTTCCCGGAAGAGATGATAACATAATTCTACGAAGAGAATTACCAAGTGTAATACCATAGCCTCTTTCCAATGGCTCTACTACAAACTTACCATATTTGTTATCGTCTGAAATCTCTGCGATTTCAATTCTAGGTTTTTCAAATTCAAACACTACTGACCCTCCTTCTGGATAACTGGTGTTACTTAGCTACAAACCCTTTACTTACGCGAATTACTTAGAGTACAACTCGACGATAAGTGTATCGTTTACAGGTACGTCAATCTGCTCTCTGAGTGGAAGCTCCTTAACAGTTCCTGTCAATGTCTCAACGTCTGACTCCATCCAAGCTGGAGTAACAACGCCTGCGTTTGCCTCTACGATATTCTTAAATCCCTGAAGAGACTTGCTCTTCTCTTTGATTTCAATCTTATCACCAGCACTGATTCTG